>ULPU01053433.1_pt1 | contig 128825 bp, 152 predicted proteins | sample 1953821 | NCBI WGS metagenome assembly ULPU01 (sample SAMEA4835637, study PRJEB28245) | human gut metagenome | biome: gut microbiome; material: fecal sample | place: Denmark | collected 2008
GATGAGAACTGTACCTGTGGCTGCCATGATCATGAGGAGCATGAGCATCACCATGAGCATGATGAAAACTGTACCTGTGGCTGCCATGACCATGAGCACCATCACCATCATCATGCAGATGACGTATTTACCAGCTGGGGCAAGGAGACACCGCACAAATTCGAGCGTGCAAAACTTGAGGAAGTACTTAAGAAGTTTGTCGATTCTGACAATATCCTCCGCTCCAAAGGTATGGTGGAGAGTACCGATGGTACCTGGCTGTACTTTGATATGGTTCCGGGCGAGTATGAGATCCGTGAGGGTGAGCCGGATTACACCGGACGTATCGTGGTAATCGGAACGGAGATTCATGAGGATGAATTACTGAAGACATTTGGTCTTTAAAATGCTGTAAACCCCAATAAAAATGTAAGGAGAGCAATTATGGCACAGGATATTCCGGTATATTTATTTACAGGATTCATGGACAGCGGAAAAACAACTCTCGTAGAAGAAACGCTGTTTGAGAATAACTTCGGTGATGGTTCGAAAGGAATTATCATCATGTGCGAAGACGGCGAGAAAGAATATGACGAAGCAAAACTGGCAACCATCAACTTCAAGCTGGTAACGGTCGAAGAGGAAGAGGATTTTACGCCTGCAAAACTGCAGGAAATCCAGGACACCTATCAGCCAGAACAAATTTTTATCGAGTACAACGGCACCTGGGGGATGGACAAGCTGCTTGAGGCAAAAATGCCGGAGGGCTGGGTGATTGTACAGTCACTGGCAACCGTAGATTCCACGACGTATGATCTGTATATGAATAATATGCGTGCAATGATGCAGGAACAGGTTTTTTCCAGTGATGTGGTTATTTTTAACCGTACAGATGATGATACCGATCGCGGACATCTGCGCCGTACCATTAAGAACATCAACCGGAAAGCACAGATTGTCTATGAGCGCAAGGACGGAACGATTGATGAGCGTCCGGAGGAATTACCGTTTGATATCAATCAGGATGTGATAGAACTGACCGATGCGGATTATGCTATCTGGTACATGGATGCCATGGAAAATTACAAGAAATACGATCGCAAGAAAGTAAAATTCCTGGCTCTGGTATATAATCCGGATAAACTTAAGAAAGGCGTGTTTGTTCCGGGACGGTTTGCGATGACATGCTGTATCGAGGATGTGACATTCATCGGTTTTAAATGTAAATATGACAGGGAAGAGGAACTTCCGCACAAGTCATGGATTACAATTACGGCAGAGATTCGTGTCGAATTTGCACGGGAATATAAGGGAAAAGGACCGGTTCTTTACCCGATTTCCATCGAAAAAGCCCAGAAACCGGAAGATGAGCTTGTATATTTTTCGTAAAAAAGTCGTTGCGAAAAGTGAAGAAGTCATATACAATAAAGAGGTGTGCTATACACCTCTTTTTGTATTCAGCAGAAAAAGAGAACAGGGATTAGATTAAATTTATTACATACAGGAGGCAGTTTATGTACCCGATTGTTCGAAAAGAAACATTGGCAGATAACATTATCCTGATGGACATCAAGGCACCGCGTGTGGCCAATGAGTGTCTGCCGGGACAGTTTATCATTGCAAAGACAGATGAAGTAGGAGAGCGTATTCCGCTTACGATCTGTGACTATGACAGAGAGAAGGAGACTGTCACCATCGTGGTACAGACGATTGGCGCAGGAACCGAGCGTATGATGGCCTTAAATGAGGGCGATGCTCTCGAAGATTTCGTTGGACCTTTGGGATGTCCGTCCGAACTCTGTGAGGAGGAGAACCTTGAGGAGACCAGGAAAAAGAAAATTGTATTTATCGCAGGAGGTCTGGGAACCGCACCGGTATACCCACAGGTAAAATGGCTGCATGAGCACGGAATTGATGCAGACGTGATCATGGGTTCCCGTACCAAGGATCTGCTTTTTTATATGGATGAGATGAAGGCAGTAGCTGGAAATGTATATGTATGTACGGATGACGGTACTTACGGATTTCACGGAAATGGCTGTCAGCAGTTACAGGCATTGATCGATGAGGGAAAACATTATGATGTATGTGTCGCAATCGGACCGATGATCATGATGAAATTCGTTACCATCCTTACCAAGAAGCTTGAGATTCCTACCGTTGTATCCATGAACCCGATCATGGTAGATGGAACCGGTATGTGTGGAGCATGCCGTCTGATGGTTGGCGGAGAAGTAAAATTCGCATGTGTTGACGGACCGGAGTTCGACGGACATCTCGTTGACTTTGATCAGGCAATGAAGCGTCAGCAGCAGTATAAGACAGAAGAAGGCAGAGCAAAGCTCGCATATGAAGAGGGCGCTACCCATCACGGTGGATGCGGCCATTGCGGAGGTGACAAGTAATGGAAGGATTAGTCAGAGTACCGGTTCGTGAGCAGGAACCAAAGGTTCGTGCTACGAATTTTGAGGAAGTATGTTATGGATACAACGAGGAAGAGGCAGTTGCAGAGGCTTCCCGTTGCTTAAACTGTAAAAACGCACAGTGTATGAAGGGATGTCCGGTTTCTATCAATATTCCGGCATTTATCGCACAGGTCAAGGAGCGCAATTTTGAGGAGGCTTATCATATTATCTCCGAGTCTTCCGCACTTCCGGCTGTCTGTGGACGTGTCTGCCCACAGGAGAGCCAGTGTGAAGGTAAATGTATCCGCGGTTTCAAGGGTGATCCGGTTGCCATCGGTAAATTAGAGCGTTTCGTTGCAGACTGGGCACGCGAGCACGGTATCAAGCCAAAGAAAGCAGAGAAGTTAAACGGACACAAAGTAGCAGTGATCGGTTCCGGCCCTGCAGGTCTGACCTGTGCCGGAGATCTGGCAAAGCTTGGCTACGATGTGACCATTTTTGAAGCACTGCATCGTGCCGGTGGTGTGTTAAGCTACGGTATTCCGGAGTTCCGTCTTCCAAAGGACAAGGTTGTAGCAGCCGAGGTAGAAAACGTAAAAGCACTCGGTGTGGATATCGAGACCAACGTTGTCATCGGTAAATCCGTAAAGATCGATGAGCTGATGGAAAAGGAAGGCTTTGAGGCTGTATTTATCGGTTCCGGAGCAGGACTTCCACGTTTCATGGGAATCCCTGGCGAGCAGGCAAACGGAGTATTCTCTGCAAACGAATTCCTGACAAGAAACAACCTCATGAAAGCATTTGAGGAAGGATATGAAACCCCGATTTCCCATGGAAAGAAAGTTGTCGTTGTCGGTGGTGGTAATGTAGCCATGGATGCTGCAAGAACCGCACTCCGTCTCGGCGCAGAGGTACATATTGTATACCGTCGTGGTGAGGAAGAACTTCCGGCACGTAAGGAAGAAGTACATCACGCAAAAGAAGAGGGAATCATTTTTGATCTGTTGCAGAATCCGACGGAAATTCTTGTCGATGAGAATGGCTGGGTAAAGGGTGTGCGCATCATCAAGATGGAACTCGGTGAGCCGGATGCATCCGGAAGAAGAAGTCCGGTGGAGATTCCTGGTTCTGAGTATGAGATGGATTGTGATACCGTGATCATGTCACTCGGTACCTCTCCAAACCCACTCATTTCTTCCACAACCAAGGGGCTTGAGACAAACCGCCGCAAGTGTATCGTTGCAACCGAAGATACTGGTGCAACAAGCAAAGACGGTGTTTATGCAGGTGGAGATGCCGTAACAGGTGCCGCTACCGTTATCCTTGCAATGGGAGCAGGTAAGGCAGCTGCAAAGGGTATTGATGAGTACCTTTCCGGAAAGAACAATTAGACAATAACGGATAGAACTGATAAAAGTGGAGACGGCTGCCGCGTAATGTGGCAGCCGTTTTTGTATGAAGAAAAATGTCAGATACGAAGAAGCGTTTGACTTTTTCTTCTATGATGTATACAATAATCTGTAGTAAAAAAAGAGGAGAACCCTAGGATGAAGACATTAATAGATCTGATCACCGAGCAGGTGACAAATGCATTTACCGGTCAGGGATATGATGCAAAATACGGGAAAGTTACACTTTCCAATCGTCCGGACCTGTGTGAATACCAGTGTAACGGAGCAATGGCTGCAGCAAAGGAGTACAAGTGTGCACCATTCATGATTTCGGATAAGATTGCGCAGGCGCTGGCAGAAAACGAACTGTTTGAGAGCGTAGAGTCTGTAAAACCGGGATTTATCAATATGAAAGTAAGTCCTGCCTATCTGGCGAAATATGTCAGCGATATGAAAGCAGATGAGGGAAGATTTGGCTGTGACAAAGCGGCACATCCGAAGACCATTATTGTAGATTATGGCGGGGCCAATGTTGCCAAGCCATTGCATGTCGGACATCTGCGCTCTGCTGTCATTGGAGAGAGTATCAAGCGGATCGGCAAATTTATGGGACATCACATGATCGGTGATGTGCATCTGGGAGACTGGGGTCTGCAGATGGGACTGATCATTGTAGAATTAAAAGAGCGTAAGCCGGATCTGGTATACTATGATGAAAGCTATACCGGAGAATATCCGAAAGAGGCGCCGTTTACCATTTCCGAACTGGAGGATATCTATCCGACTGCCAGCAAAAAGAGTAAGGAAGACGAAGCGTTCCGTGAGGCTGCCATGGAGGCAACCAGCCAGCTGCAGGCCGGCAGACGGGGATACCGTGCACTTCTTGCACACATTCTGGATGTTTCCGTGACAGATTTAAAGAAGAACTATGATAATCTGAATGTCTCCTTTGAGCTCTGGAAGGGAGAGTCGGATGCACAGCCGTATATTCCGGATATGGTACAGATGATGAAGGACAAGGGCTTTGCCTACATGAGCGAAGGGGCTCTGGTTGTGGATGTCAAAGAGGATACGGATACAAAAGAGATTCCGCCATGTATCATCTTAAAGTCAGACGGAGCTTCGTTATACAGTACGACAGATCTTGCTACGATTGTGATGCGTATGCAGGATTACAACCCGGATGCCATTATTTACCTGACGGATCAGCGTCAGAGCATGCATTTCGTACAGGTATTCCGCTGTGCAAGAAAGACCGGACTCGTCGGACCGGATGTGGAACTGACCCATATCGGATTCGGTACCATGAACGGAAAAGACGGCAAACCGTTTAAGACAAGAGATGGCGGCGTTATGCGTCTGGAATATCTGCTTGATGAGATCAATGAGGAGATGCTCAAAAAGATTACAGAGAACCAGAAAGAAAAGGAAAACCTCGATATTTCCGAGGAAGAGGCAAAGCAGACTGCAAAAACAGTTGCTCTGGCAGCAGTCAAATACGGAGATCTGTCCAATCAGGCAAGCAAGGACTACTGTTTTGATATTGAGCGTTTTACTTCTTTTGAAGGAAATACAGGACCATATATTTTATATACGATTGTGCGTATCAAATCCATTTTAAAGAAATACACTGCAAAAAATTCGCTGCCGGATGCACCGATTCTTGGGGCACATTCTGCAAGTGAGAAGAACCTGATGCTTGTATTGTCACGTTTCAATGCCATGATGGAAAATGCATATGAGGAGAAAGCACCGCACAAGATCTGTGCATATATTTATGAACTGGCCAATGCATTCAACGGATTTTATCATGAGACAAAGATTCTTTCCGAGGAAGATTTTAAGGTACAGGCTTCTTATATCGGTCTTTTGGTACTGACCAAAAATATTCTTGAGACCTGTATCGATGTGCTTGGTTTTTCCGCACCGGACCGTATGTAAATCGGATGTTCTAAAATCACATATAAAACATATAAATGAGTCATAGGGATTTGTCCTTATGGCTCATTTTTTATGGAAAGAAACATGGAGGAAGTGACAGAATGGAGATTACAGAATATCTTCCGGTAGATTTTCGAACGCAGATGGAAGCAGAAACGTTGTGCGGGGCAGAAGAAATCCGGCTTCGGGTCGGACAACCGCTGGAAATTTTATATGCGGATGAGAAAGAAAAAGAGATTGGGCTGCTCACGGAAGCACATATGCGGGAGGTACTGAATTATCTGAGTGGATATTCCGTGTATGCACTGGAAGAAGAACTGCGACAGGGATATTTTACGCTGGAAGGCGGGCACAGGATCGGGGTTTCCGGGCGGGCAAGCTATGAGAAACACGGAACCTCAAGCTGTATGAAGCTGTTAAGCTGTATCAGCGGTTTAAATATCCGTCTGGCTCACGAAAAAAAGGGGTGTGCATCGGTACTGATTCCATGGCTGTATTGCGGAGAGAATGTATATCATACGTTTTTCTTTGCACCGCCGGGGGTCGGAAAAACAACATATTTAAGGGATTGTATCCGGCTGCTTTCGAAAGGAAATCACCTGCGTGCCGGGAAAAAGGTCGGGGTAGTCGATGAACGGTCGGAAATTGCCGCGTGTTACCGGGGAATTCCGCAAAACGATCTGGGCCCCCGCACGGATGTGCTGGACAATTGTCCGAAGGAACATGGAATCCATATGCTGCTTCGTTCCATGTCCCCGCAGATCATTGCAGTGGACGAACTGGGACTTCCGGAGGACTTTGCTGCGGTGGCAGACTGTGCCCGGTGCGGGGTATCGATCCTTGGAACCATACATGCCGGCAGTGTCTTAGAGGTTTTGCACCGCCTGCAGATGGGAGGACTGGATCTGATCCGCTCACAGATGCGGCTCATCGGTCTGCAGAGAGAACCGGACGGGCGACGGATTCTCACCGTATATGAGGGAGGAGGAAATCCATTGTGGCAAGGATTTTCGGAACCGTCCTGATACTGGCAGGGTGTGCCGGATTTCTGTACAAATGGGCAGAGGGGGAAAAAGCCAGACAGCGGATGGCGGGGGAATGGATACGCCTGTTTGTGCGCTGGGGATATGCACTGGAACAGGAACATGTGCGGTTGTACGATTTTTTGTCTTTTTATGAAACGGCAGATGCATCCATGCAGGCATTTCTGGATGAGGTCTGTGTATGTATGCGCAACCATCAGAATCCAAGCGGACAGAAAATATGGCAGGATTGTCTGCAGAAGCACAAAAGAGAACTGCAGATCGGGCAGGAGGGCTGGGAAATCCTTACGTCTGCCGCGGGAGCATTTTATGGCGAAAGCAGTGCAGAGAATCTGCGATGCAATGAAATCTGCAGAAAACGGATGGAAAAATTTCTGGCAGAGTCACGATTGGAATTTTTTAAAAAACAGCGGGTGTATCTGCCTGTTGGAATGCTGACCGGCGTGGTTATGATCATTCTTCTGGTGTAAAGGCGTAGGAAGGGAACCTTGAGTGTATGAGTGTAACAATTATTTTTAAAATTGCAGCGCTTGGAATTGTTGTGGCAGTACTCAGCCAGATTCTCAAGCATAGTGGAAGGGAGGAACAGGCATTTCTGCTGAGCCTGGCAGGTCTGATAATAGTGTTGTTCTGGATCGTGCCTTGTATCAGTGAACTGTTTACAACGATGGAAACCCTGTTTCGTATGTGATGTCTATGATAAAGATAGGAATGATCGGAATTGCTGCGGTTTTTCTGGCTCTTTTACTGAAAAAAGAAAAGGGAGAGCTGGCGTTGCTTGTGGGAATTGCAGCATCGGTTTTGATTTTCGGATACACACTGTCAAGAATTTCGTTTATCCTGGATTTTTTACGGGAACTGATGGACACGCTTCCGGTAGATCCGGCACTTTTGAAAGCACTGTTAAAGATGCTTGGAATTACATATGTTGCCGATTTTTCCGCATCGGTCTGCCGGGAAGCGGGATATGGATCTGTCGCAGGACAGATTGAACTGTTTGCAAAATTATCGATCGTTGCTTTGTCCATTCCGGAATTGTGGGTTTTGTTGCGGCTGATCGAGCAGATGACCGGGGGGTAGAAATGAAAAAAATTGCTAAAATTTTGTTCTGGTCTGTTTTGTTCGTATGGATGATTTTTTTACAGCCGCAAAATGTGATGGCGGCCGAGGCGGATGAGATCATAAAAGAACTTGATTTTACGGATATCAATGCACAGACGCAGGATCTGCCGGAAAAGATGGATTTTGAAAAAATGGTGAATAAACTGGTGACGGAAGGAACAGGCGGACTGGATGCGGGAATGATCTGTGAATATATTGCAGATTTATTTTTTTATGAAATCACGGCTGCAAAGCCCATGTTTTTGCAGATGTTTGCCATAGGACTTTTATTTGCGCTGTACGGAAAAGTGATGATGACGCGACAGGGGTATGTTTCGCAGATGAGCTTTTTTATTGTTTATCTTGGGGTGGTTCTGTTGTTGCTGCAATCATTTGCCCTGATCTCAGAGGTGGTAGATCAGGGGATTGACCGTCTGGTGGCATTTATGACCGCATTTGTGCCTTTGTATGCGGCAACGCTGTTTTGCTCCGGCAATGCGGCATCTGCGGGTTCCTTTTATCAGCTGGCATTCGGACTGATGTATCTGCTGGAACTGGGAATGAAATTTATTTTTCTGCCGGGGGTTCATGTGTTTGTGCTGCTTCTTCTGATGGATAACCTGTTTGAGGAAACAAAACTTGGAAAGATGGCGCAGCTGTTCGAAGACGGAATACGACTGGTCTTAAAAGGCGGGCTGACTGCCGTTATGGGAATCGGTGTTGTACAGTCTCTGATTGTACCTGCAAGAGACAGGCTTTCCACAAACAGTATTTTTAACAGTATATCCGCGGTTCCCGGAGTAGGAAATACCTTCGGTTCCGCAGCAGAGATCCTGCTCGGAAGCGGAATCCTCATAAAAAACAGCATTGGCGCGGCTGCCCTTATCCTTCTTTTTGTAATCGGGATGACACCGCTGCTGAAATCTTTCTGTTTTTCTGTGATGTACCGCCTGACCGCTGCATTTTTGGCACCGGTCGCAGACAGCCGGATTGCGCAGTGTGTGCAGGCCGCTGCCAGGGGATGCGCGCTTTTTTGTACCATACAGCTGGATGCGCTGCTTTTATTTTTTATTACCACATCCATAATCAGTGTTTCCACCAGTTTCATCTATTGAGGAGGGAGGAGAACATGGAAGTTGTACTTACATTTGTGAAAAATTATTTCGTGCTGATGCTGATTTTTTATCTGTTGTCATATCTGACACCAAAGGAAACCTATCAGAAATATTTTCATTTTTTTGTCAGCGTGCTCGTGATCACCGTGCTGGCACAGCCGCTTTTGGTGTATGTGGGAGGAATGAAAAAAGAAGAGGCAAGGCAGCAGCTGCATGAGATTGTCGAGCAGATGGAAAGCATAGAATATCAGGAGAAGGGAGAGAATATTTTTGAACAGTATCTTGGGAAAGTGGATCAAAAAGAGGAATAAATCGGATTTCGTTGTACTGATTCTGCTTGGGGTGATGGTAATGATCGTTGCGATGCCGACGGGGGCAAAACAAAGCCAGAAAGAAACACAGACGCAGGAACAAAAGGAGCAGCAGCTGCAGACGGAAGATTCCTATAAAGAGCAGCTGCAGCAGCAGCTGAAGGAGCTGCTTGAACACATGGACGGGGTGGGAAAAACCCGTGTAATGCTGACATTTTCCGATGAGGGAACCGACCAGCTGGATAAAAATGTGACAAAAGATGGAAACAAAAAGGAAGAGACAACGGTGGTGTACGATACCGGTGATACCAGACAGCCCTATGTGATCTGCAGGCAGATGCCGAAAATTGAAGGGGTTGTGGTTGTGGCACAGGGTGGAGGAAATGCAAAGACCGTTACAGAAATTTCCAACGCGGTAATGTCATTATTTCCGGTGGAAGCGCATAAGGTAGTAGTAGTTAAAATGTCGGTACAGGAGGAATAGACGTGAAAAAAAGAGTGCATAAAAATCAGATTGTTATTACAACGCTGGCGGTGCTGATTGCGGTGGCCGGTTATGTTACTTATGACAAAAAGGGCGCTGATATCAAAGATGCCGAGACGGTAGCTAATATGAATCAGGGTGCCGTAAGTGACCAGGCGGATAAAGATTATGAAACCGGGGAGGATCTGGATATCACAAGCAGCAAGGAAGATCTGGCGAATGCATCGACGGAAGATGTGGAAAATCCGGGAGAGACGGTACTTACCTCTGTGACAAGCGGGGATTCCGACTATGCGGCAAAAGTGAAACTTAACCGGGAACAGGTGCGTTCCAAAAATAAAGAAACCCTGCAGGCAATCATTGACAATGATTCTTTGGATGAGTCCAAAAAGAAAGATGCGGTCAATGAAATGATTACACTGACGGATATTGCGGAGAAAGAGTCCAATGCAGAAATGATGCTGGAGGCAAAAGGGTTTACGGATGTGGTTGTCAGTATGAATGATGACGGCTGTGATGTGGTTCTTAATATGGGGGAGGCAACCGATGCCAAGCGGGCGCAGGTCGAAGATATTGTAAAGCGTAAGACCGGAGTATCCGCAGATAAGATCGTGATCACTCCCATCCAGTAGCACTTGCAAATACATAGTTTTTAGTATAAAATGAGGTACAGTGTGCAATTGGTTTGGAGGATATACTGTGAGTGACTTAAGAAAAGAAATAGAAAAACGGCGTACATTCGCTATCATTTCCCATCCGGATGCAGGTAAGACGACTCTGACGGAGAAGTTCCTGCTTTACGGAGGAGCCATCAATCTTGCCGGTTCCGTAAAAGGAAAGGCAACAGCAAGACATGCGGTGTCTGACTGGATGGAGATCGAGAAGCAGAGAGGTATTTCGGTCACCTCGTCGGTGCTGCAGTTTAACTATGACGGATACTGTATCAATATTCTGGATACCCCGGGACATCAGGATTTCTCGGAGGATACTTACCGTACACTTATGGCGGCGGATTCCGCAGTCATGGTGATTGATGCAAGCAAAGGAGTAGAGGCGCAGACACGTAAGCTGTTTAAGGTATGCGTAATGCGCCATATTCCGATTTTTACATTTATCAATAAGATGGACCGTGATGCAAATGATACGTTTGAGCTTCTTGATGATATTGAAAATGAACTGGGAATCGCAACGTATCCGGTCAACTGGCCGATCGGTTCCGGAAAAGAATTCAAAGGTGTATATGACCGTCATACCAGAAAAGTTATGACATTTGCCGATACATTAAAGGGAACAAAAGAAGGTTCCGAAAAGATTATTGATATCGATGATCCGGCACTGATCGACGAGATTGGTGAGGAGAAAAAATCAATTTTGGATGACGAAATCGAACTTCTTGACGGTGCCAGTGCGGAATTTGATATGGAACTTGTGACAAAGGGAGAACTTTCCCCGGTATTTTTCGGTTCTGCCCTGACCAATTTTGGTGTGGAAACTTTTCTGCAGCATTTCCTGAAGATGACTTATGCGCCAATGGCCCGGAAATCAGACATCGGAATGATTGATCCGTTTCAGGAAGATTTTTCTGCGTTTGTCTTTAAGATTCAGGCAAATATGAATAAAAATCACCGGGACCGTATTGCGTTTATGCGTATCTGTTCCGGTAAGTTTACGGCGGGCATGGAAGTATTCCATGTGCAGGGAAACAAACAGATCAAGCTTTCCCAGCCGCAGCAGATGATGGCAGACGAGCGTAAAATGGTAGAAGAAGCATATGCGGGAGATATTATTGGTATCTTTGATCCCGGCATTTTCTCTATCGGGGACACCCTCACGACGGCAAAGGACAAGTTTCAGTTTGAGGGAATCCCGACATTTGCGCCGGAACATTTTGCACGTGTACGTCTGATCGACTCCATGAAGCGCAAGCAGTTTGTAAAAGGAGTAACACAGATTGCACAGGAAGGTGCCATCCAGATTTTCCAGGAATACAAAGGCGGTATGGAGGAAATCATAGTAGGAGTAGTTGGTGTGCTGCAGTTTGATGTACTCCGGTTCCGTCTGGAAAACGAGTATAATGTGGAGATCCGTCTGGAGAATCTTCCATATGAACATATCCGCTGGATCGAGAACAAGGATGAAGTGGATGTGGACGCGCTGACTGGTACTTCAGATATGAAGAAAGTGATTGATATGAAGGGAAATCCGCTTCTTTTATTTGTCAATGCATGGAGTGTCGGCATGACACTTGACCGAAACGAAGGACTCGTATTATCCGAGTTCAGTAAGAATTAATCAAAGGAGGAAAGATCATGGGAGTTGTAACAATTACAAAAGAAAACTTTGAAGCAGAAGTTGTCGGCGCAAAGGTGCCGGTCGTGATTGATTTCTGGGCATCCTGGTGTGGCCCTTGTCAGATGCAGTCACCGGTTGTGGATGCAGTTGCAGAATCGATGGGAGATCAGGTGAAAGTATGCAAAGTAAATGTGGACGAGCAGCCACAGCTTGCATTAAATTACCAGATTGTGAGTATTCCTACGCTGGTATTCATGAAAGATGGAATGTTTCAGAAGAAGATGGTAGGGTTACAGACGCAGGATGCGATTGAGGATTACCTGAAAACACTTCTTGACGCGTAGTAGGATACAACGTATAATAAAAGGCAGTTGCAGAGCGACTGTCTTTTTTTATTTCCCCATTTAAAATTTTGCATTGACAATACAAACAAAATATACTACTATTAGAACATAGATACGAACATAAGTTCGATAAGAAGGAGAATATTATGGCAAAGGACGATAAATTAAAAGCACTGGATGCGGCAATCGCACAGATCGAGAGACAGTATGGCAAAGGATCTGTGATGAAGCTGGGGGACAATTCCGCAAATATGAACGTGGAAACGGTTCCTACAGGATCCCTCAGTCTGGATATTGCATTGGGACTCGGAGGACTTCCGAAAGGACGTATCATTGAGATTTACGGACCGGAGTCCAGTGGTAAGACTACCGTTGCACTGCACTGTGTGGCAGAGGTGCAGAAGCAGGGCGGAATTGCCGGATTCATTGACGCAGAGCATGCGCTTGATCCTGTCTATGCAAAGAATATCGGTGTTGATATTGACAATCTCTATATTTCCCAGCCGGACTGCGGAGAGCAGGCGCTCGAGATCACCGAGACCATGGTGCGTTCTGGAGCCGTCGATATTGTAATTGTCGATTCGGTAGCAGCTCTTGTGCCAAAGGCGGAAATTGACGGAGATATGGGAGATTCCCATGTGGGCCTGCAGGCACGTCTGATGAGTCAGGCGCTTCGTAAGCTGACTGGTGTGATCAGCAAGTCAAACTGTATTGTAATCTTTATCAACCAGCTCCGTGAAAAAGTTGGTGTTATGTTTGGAAATCCGGAGACGACGACCGGTGGCCGTGCACTTAAGTTTTATTCTTCTGTTCGTCTGGACGTGCGCCGTGTAGAACAGCTCAAGCAGGCAGGAGAAGTCATTGGTAACCATACCCGTGTCAAAGTCGTAAAAAACAAAGTAGCACCTCCATTCCGTGAAGCAGAGTTTGATATCATGTTCGGAAAGGGGATTTCCAAAGAGGGAGATATTCTGGATCTGGCAGCAAATGTCGGAATTATCAGCAAATCCGGTGCATGGTATGCTTATGAAGGAGACAAGATCGGACAGGGACGTGAAAATGCAAAGACGTATCTGCGTGAAAATCCGGAATTCTGTAAGATGATTGAAGAAATGGTGCGTGAACATTATTTTGCACAGGAGGATGAGACCCCGGAAGGCGAAGAAGAGACTCCGTCATCTGCAGATGAGGAAAGCAAGAAAGAATAAGATATGGTTACAGTGACAGAGTGTACGACTCTGGGAAAGGGCAGGCTTCGTTTCCATCTGGATAATGGAACGGAGCTTGTTCTTTACCGGGGAGAGGCAAAACAGTTTCGGATGCGGGAAGGAAGCACACTTTCGGATGAAGAGGAACATCAGCTGATTTATGAAGTGGTGGGAAAGCGTGCAAAAAGAAGAACCATGCATCTGCTGGAACAGATGGACCGTACAGAGCAGCAGCTGCGGGAGAAACTGAAACAGGGCGGATATCCGCAGGCGTGTATTGATCTTGCACTTGAATATGTGAAATCTTTTCATTATGTCGATGATTACCGCTATGCATGTACCTATATCAATTATCGTCAGGATCGTATGAGCCGCTATCAGCTGAAAGTAAAACTGTATGGAAAGGGAGTTCCCGGAGAATTGGTCGACCGTGCCCTTGAGGAATGTTATGAGGGGGACGAACAGGAGCAGATTATCCGGCTGCTGGAAAAGAAAAAGTTTGACGCACAAAATTCCGACCCAAAAGAATTTACACGTGTTTACCAGTATCTGATGCGCAGGGGCTTTCGGAGCAATGATGTGCTGCATGCTATGAAAAGTAAACAATGAAAGCACGTATTGCTTGACATATTTAAGCAAAAAGGATAAAATTATAATGTTGTAGAAGTATGACATGGAAGACTAATATTTCTTTTTGTTATATGTACAATGAAAACTTAATAAAGGAGGTGCTCCTGTGCCACAAGTAATTATTGCTGTTGTTATCACACTTATAATTACTGCGGTTGCTGTATGGTTTATCTCGACTGAATATCACAAGAAGGTAGCAAATACCAAGATTGGAAATGCAGAAGAGCAGGCCAGAGGCATCATCGACGAGGCTGTGAAAAATGCCGAAGACAAGAAGCGCGAAGCTATGCTTGAGATCAAAGAAGAAACCATTCGTTCCAAGAATGAGATTGACAAGGAGATCAAAGAGCGTAGAAATGAAATTCAGCGTAACGAGCGTCGTATTGTGCAGAAGGAAGAAAATCTGGACAAGAAACTCGAAGCGATTGAAAAGCGTGAGGCAAGTTTCCGTGCCAAAGAAGAAGATTTGAAGAAGCAGAAAGTTGAGATAGCAAAGCTCAACGAACAGCGCGTACAGGAACTGGAAAGAATTTCAGGATTAACCTCTGAACAGGCAAAAGAATACCTCTTAAAGACCGTGGAAGAAGATGTGAAGATTGACACTGCGAAGATGATCAAGGAAATGGAAGCGCAGGCGAAGGAAGAAGTCAACAAGAAGGCAAAGGACTATGTAGTTACTGCAATTCAGAAATGTGCTGCGGATCACGTTGCTGAAACCACAATCTCTGTTGTACAGCTTCCGAATGATGAGATGAAAGGCCGTATCATCGGTAGAGAAGGACGAAATATTCGTACACTTGAAACGATGACAGGAGTAGATCTGATCATTGATGATACGCCGGAAGCAGTTATCCTTTCCAGCTTTGATCCGATTCGAAGAGAAGTTGCGAGAATTGCACTTGAAAAGTTGATCGTGGATGGACGAATTCATCCGGCACGTATCGAGGAAATGGTTGAAAAAGCGCAAAAAGAAGTAGAGACAATGATTCGTGAAGAAGGCGAGGCTGCTGTACTAGAAGTCGGCATCCACGGCATTCATCCGGAGCTTGTCCGGCTTTTGGGCAAAATGAAGTATCGTACCAGTTATGGACAGAATGCATTGAAGCATTCGATTGAGGTCGCACAATTGACAGGTTTACTCGCCGCAGAAATCGGTGAGGATGTCCGTATGGCGAAGCGTGCGGGATTATTACATGATATTGGTAAGGCTGTAGATCATGATATGGAAGGTTCTCATATCCAGCTGGGTGTGGAACTGTGTAGAAAGTACAAGGAATCACCTCTTGTCATCAATGCAGTGGAAGCACATCATGGTGATGTGGAGCCGGAGAGTCTGATTGCATGTCTGGTGCAGGCAGCCGATACCATCAGCGCTGCACGTCCGGGTGCGAGAAAAGAAACTTTGGAAACATACTCAAACCGCTTACAGCAGCTTGAGGATATTACAAATAGCTATAAGGGTGTAGAAAAATCTTTTGCAGTTCAGGCAGGTAGAGAGGTTCGTATCTTAGTTGTTCCTGAGCAGATCAGCGATGCGGATATGGTTCTTTTAGCCAGAGATATTTCAAAACAGATTGAGACTGAGTTGGAATATCCGGGTCAGATCAAGGTAAATGTGATCAGGGAATCGCGTGTTGTTGACTACGCTAAGTAATTGTGAAAATGAACTTAAAAAGGCTTAAGACCGCGGAAAGCGGGATTAAGCCTTTTTTAATATTATAATGTGTTGTAAAATAAATACATTGGGATTTCACGGGACGTATAGAATAAAAAGGAGGGACCAGTACAGCACGGCTGCACTGGCCAGATTATGAAAAAAAATGATCGAAAGGTTTTGGTTCCTTTTGATGATTTCACTATACCGGAAAAGTGTGAAATGGATATGTTACAAATTTGAAGAAACTGTGAACGATGAAAAATATCCGGGGATGATGTCCGGACAGGAAAGAGAGGTTTGAAATATGGTAGAGCATGTAAAACGATTGAAGAGAGAACTGGTATACAAGGGAGCAATTCTGGATATCTACAAAGATACGATGGAACTTCCGGATGGAAACAAAGCAGAGTGGGATTTTGTATCCCATCGTATGGGCGCAGCCGCCATTCTTCCGGTTATGAAGGATGGAAGAATTGTGATGGTGCGTCAGTACCGCAATGCGCTGGAGAGAGAAACACTTGAAATTCCGGCCGGCTGTCGGGACAGTAAGACGGAAGATACAGCGTATTGTGCGGCACGGGAGATGGAAGAGGAAACGGGATACCGCAGCACGAATGTGAAACATTTATTATCCCTGCGTACGACGGTGGCATTTTGTGATGAGGCGGTTGATATTTTTGTAGCTACCGGTCTGGAAGTGGGAACCCGGCATCTGGATGAAGCGGAATCTATTGATGTGGAAATTTACACACTGGAAGAGTTGTGCGATATGATCTATGAAGGGAAAATTCAGGATGGAAAAACCATTGCTGCAATTATGGCATATGCGGCAGCAAAAAAAGGCGGAATGGGAAAACATCTGGATTTATAAAAATGGAATAAAGAAAACGGACAGGGCATAGGCTGAAAAGAAAAGAGTTTTAGGAATTTTTATGAAAAAGGAACTGGCGATTGGAATCTGTTTTGGTCTGGCGGGAATTTTATGTACCTGTCTGTTTGGATATGAATATTTTACGACTTATGGATTTTTAAATGCGTATCATATGAAAGCATTTGCGGCATCGGATACCGGGTATTTGCCGCTTCTGGCAAATATTTTATGGGAAAGGGGAAAAGTGTTTGTGATTATTGCAATCCTTTCCCTTACTGCTTTAAAAGCAATTCTGCCATTATTATTGCGCTGCCTGATTTATTTTACCGGCGGGGTATTTTTTGCTGCCTGTGTGATGAATATGGGGATTCTTGGAATTGTTTTTTTTCTGGTATCGTGGCTGCCACATGGAATTTTGTATCTTGCAGCGCTTGCGCTTTTACTGCTGGTAGAACCGCACAGGTTTTATAACCGGAAAAATCCATGGCTGCTGCGGCTGGCATGGGGGATGGGAGTTGCGGTACTGGTACTTCTTGGATGTGTATTGGAGGCATCTGTTGGAATCCGGCTGTTACGTTTTGTTGTAGAAAAATTATAAAAAAATGGAGTGCAAAAGGAACACTTTTTACACTCCATTTTGTTTTCAGACAAAAACTGTTTACTTTGCGTTCATCTCCGCAATGTCATAGATCAGCTGTTTGGAATCTTCCCATCCGAGACAAGGATCGGTAATGGATTTTCCGTAAATATGATCTCCGATAGACTGATTTCCCTCTTCGATGTAACTTTCAATCATCAGACCCTTTACCAGAGAACGGATATCGGAAGAAAGCTGGCGGTTATGCATCACTTCTTTTGCGATACGGATCTGTTCCTTAAACTTCTTTCCGGAGTTGGAATGGTTGGTATCAATGATGGCTGCCGGATGGATGACATCCATTTTTTCGTACATCTCATGAAGACGGATCAGATCTTCATAGTGATAATTCTGGGTGGTATTGCCGTGCTTGCTGACTGCACCGCGAAGAACCACGTGAGTCAGAGGATTTCCGGTTGTCTCCACCTCGTATCCGCGATAAACGAAATGATGCGGATGCTGTGCCGCGTATACAGAATTGAGCATAACAGAAAAATCACCACTGGTAGGATTTTTCATTCCGGAAGCGACATCAAAACCACTGACCGTCAGACGATGCTGCTGATCTTCTACCGAACGTGCTCCGATGGCAACGTAGGAGAGAAGATCCTCGACATATCCCCAGTTTTCCGGGTAAAGCATTTCATCGGCACAGGTAAGACCGCTTTCTTCGATTGCACGGATGTGCATTTTACGCATGGCGATCAGACCCTCGATCATATCCGGTGCTTTTTCCGGATCTGGCTGGGAAGCAATCCCTTTGTAGCCTTCGCCGGTTGTACGTGGTTTGTTGGTGTAAATACGCGGAACTAAGATGACCTGATCCTTGACATCTTCCTGGATTTTGGTCAGACGGCTCACATAATCACATACAGAATCTTCGTTATCTGCAGAACACGGTCCGATGATTACGAGGACACGTGAATCTTTACCTGTAATTACATCAGAGATCATGAGGTCTCTGTGTTTTTTTAATTCACGAAGCTCCGGGGAAAGCGGATAATCGCGCTTAATGTCTGCCGGAGTCGGTAATTGGTTTAAAAATTCAAAACTCATTTTTTTCTCCTATCTCTTAAGTTCGGATATCACATACCGTGACTATCTTAATGGAAAACGGGAAAAATGTCAAATAACAGGAACCGGTTGTTTCTTTCGGGCTTTTAGAATATAATAACAGAGAATTACAACACAGCAGGAGGTGCAGAGATGGAAAATCTGCTTTGTATAAAAGGAAAGATTATAGGAAAAGGGAAACCGCTCGTGTGTGTGCCGGTCATGGAGTCTTCGAAAGAAGAAATTTTAAGAGAAACCAGAAGGCTGGAAGAAGCACACACGGAAATGATTGAGTGGCGTGTGGATGCGTTTGAAAACGTGGAAAGTCCGAATGCGATCCGCGAAATATTAAACGAAATGAAACATATCATAAAGGAAAGTATTCTGGTGTATACCTTCCGTTCTAAAAATCAGGGAGGGTGCAAAGCACTTTCCGCGGCGGATATTTATGATATTCATCAGGTGGCGGCAGAATCAGATGTCGTGGATTTTATTGATGTGGAATATTTTGAAGCAAAAAATCCGCAGAAAGAAATAGCAATGTTGCGGGAGATGGGAGTATATGTGATTGCTTCCCATCATGATTTTGAACAGACGCCGGACCCGGAGGTGATCCGCATGCTGTTGGAACAGATCCGTGAGAGTGGCGCAGATGTCGTGAAACTGGCAGTTATGCCGCAGAATATGTGGGATGTATTGCATTTGCTGGAGGAGACCAACCGCTTTCATGAAAACCATCCGGATCATCCGCTGATTACCATGTCCATGGGTGCAAAAGGGGGGATTTCCCGCGTGGCCGGAGAGTTTTTCGGATCGTGTGTGACATTTGGCGCAGGCGGGCAGGCGAGCGCACCGGGGCAGCTTCCGGTAAAGCAGCTGGAAGAAATACTTCATATTTTACATCAAAGTGTGGATTGACTCTAAATTTGAAGTGTGATATAGTAAAAAGGCACTTGTGAAATAAGAGTGCTATGCAGCCGTAGTATAATGGATAGAACGCAGGACTCCGACTCCTGAGATGCGGGTTCGATTCCCGCCGGGTGCAGTTTATGCTATGTGGCAAGAAAACAACTTACCCATGGAACGACAGGAAAAGCGGTGCGTCATGCACCGCTTTTTTACTGGACGAATAGTATGAGGTGTGGTATCATAAACGGAAAGATGCATTTTTATGGAGGGTTCATATGCAGAATGAAAAATTAAAAAAGTTTACAGACTTTTTTGTGAAATATAGACGATATTTTTGCGCAGCTGTTTTATTTGTGATTCTTGTTGTGATTCTGGTAAAGTGTACCGGCCCGCAGAAAGATCAGAAAGAGACACAAAACGGTACACAGGGAGTGACACAGACTACAGAATATCAGGAAATTGGTAAGCTGCAGAAAGATGCAGATGCGGAACTTGTGACACTGATGGAAAATTATTATGCGGCATATGCCGGTGGAGATACGGATTCGCTGGAGATGATTGCACAGCCGCTCAGTGACAATGAAAAGAGTTATATCACGACGTTTTCTGAGTATTATGAGGATTATCAGAACATCACCTGTTATTCCACAAAGGGGGCAACCGATGATTCTTATCTGGTATCTGTATGCTATGATCTGAAATTCAAAGGTGTGGATACTCCGGCACCGGGAATGGATTTCTTCTATGTGGAGAGAGACGGAAAGGGAAATCTGATCATCAATAACATATACTCTGCATACAATTTCAATTTCCTGGATCAGGATCTGGATGCAAATCTGTATTCCCTGATTCTGGCATATGAGAAGAGTGATGAAGTGGTTGCTCTGCAGAAAGAGGTGCAGACAAGCTATAATGAAGCTGTAAAGAGTGATGAAAAACTTGCCAATATGGTGGGTGGAACACTTCGAAATGCCATGGCAAAATGGAGAGAAACGATTGTAAGCAATACCGAAACCCAGACGACAGAGACGGAAAGCCAGACGCAGGAAACCCAGACCACAGAGACAAAGAAACAGGAAGAAACTCAAAAGAAAGAAGAAACTCAAAAGACCGAGGAAACCCAGACAACGGAGTCTACGGAAAAGAAGGAAGATACCCAAAAGAGCGATTCCAAGAAATCTACCGGTACGGTCAAGACAAAAGATATCTGTAATGTCAGAAAGAGCCCGAGTACGGATGGTGAGCTCCTCGGAAAAGTGGATATTGGTGTGGAACTGAAGAAACTTGGAACGGAAGGTGACTGGACCAAGGTAAAATTCCAGGGAGAAACCGGATATGTAAAGAGCGAATTTGTAAAGGAAGTGTCTTCCAAGTCAGGTTCCGGCAAGGAAACCGTAAAAACGAAGGATATCTGCAATGTGCGTAAAACCGCAAGTACAGATGGAGAACTTCTTGGAAAAGTGGATGCGGGCGTAAAATTAAAGAAACTTGGCACCAAGGGAGAATGGACGAAGGTGAAGTTCCAGGGCAAAACCGGATACATCAAGAGCGATTTATTAAAAACGGTAAAATAATAAAGACATCATAAAGAAGCGGAGGCTGTGAGGTCTCCGCGATTTTTGTCAGACAGGGAAGAAACGTGGAAGTCAGAATTAATAAATTTTTAAGTGAAGCAGGGGTATGCTCCAGAAGAGAAGCAGATCGCCAGATTGAAGCAGGAAATGTAACCATCGGCGGAAAAACCGCGCGGATGGGGGATCAGGTATCGGATGGACAGGAGGTCTGTTTCTGTGGAAGACCGGTACAAAAAGAAAAAGAAATGATACTGATCGCGCTTAACAAGCCGGCGGGTATTGTCTGCACGGCGGAAAAAAGGGAAAAAAATAATGTGATTGATTTCCTGCATTATCCGAAACGGATCTATCCGGTCGGGCGTCTGGATAAAGAGTCGGAAGGACTGTTGCTGTTGACGAATAACGGTGAGATTGTCAACAAAATTATGCGGTCGGGAAATATGCATGAAAAAGAATATCTTGTTACCGTGAACCGTCCGGTGACGGATGCATTTCTGCATGGTATGGCAAACGGTGTTCCGCTTGTGGAACTTGGCACGACAACGCGCAAATGCAGGGTAGAACGGACAGGAAAAAAACAGTTCCGGATCATTCTGACACAGGGATTAAACCGACAGATCCGACGCATGTGTGAATATTTTGGGTACCGTGTACAGAAACTGGTACGTGTACGGATCATGAATATTGAACTGGGGGATCTCGAATCAGGAAAGTACCGGGATGTTACACCGGAGGAATTTAAAAAGTTAAAACAGTTGATCGCACATTCGAGCAATCAGCCCGTGCGACCAATGGAAAAACCACAAAAATCAAAACGAAAACCACGCAATTCTGCCATACATGGCACGTATACGGTGGTAAATCATCATATAGATAGAGAGAACAAAAATGGAAACAGAAAAGCAACGGATTGAAGAACTGGTAAAACAGTTGAATGCAGCATCAGCTGCGTATTATAACGGACAGGATGAAATCATGCCAAATTATGAGTGGGATGCTTTGTTTGATGAGCTTACCACGCTGGAAGAAAAAACCGGATATATTATAAAGGACAGCCCGACGCAGAATGCCGGATATGAAGAATCCGGAAGCGGACAAAAAGAACCGCATGAGTATCCGGCACTTTCTCTGGCGAAGACCAAACAGGTGGAAGAACTGCAGCAATGGGCGGGAGCTTATCCGATCTGGCTGTCATGGAAACTGGACGGACTTACGCTGGTTCTGACGTATGATAACGGAAATCTTGTAAAAATTCTTACCAGAGGAAATGGAAACCTGGGTACCAACATTACATTTTTAAAGGGTGCGATCGGAGGATTCCCGCAAAAGATTTCGTATCAGGGGCATCTGGTTGTGCGAGGAGAAGCTGCCATATCCTATACAGATTTTGCACAGATCAACGACATGATTGAGGATGACGATGAAAAATATGCAAATCCGCGAAATCTGGCATCCGGAACGCTGAATCTGGAAGATCCGGCAGAAGTGAAGGCACGCCATGTCAGGTTTCATGCATTTACACTGGTGCATCTGGATGAGCCGATGGTATCGTGGGGAGAGCGGATGCACTTTCTGGAAGAACTGGGATTTGATGTGGTAGACAGGGAAGCGACAACCGCCCAAAAACTTCCGGAAGCCATTGACCGATGGACGAAACTTGTAGAGAGCGGAAAAATGGATATTCCGGTAGATGGTCTGGTGATCTGTTATGATGATACGGATTATGCGGCATCGGGAAGCGTGACCGGGCATCATGCGACACGCGCCGGTTTTGCGTTCAAATGGCAGGATGAGGCCGTGGATACAAAACTAAAATATATCGAATGGTCGTGTGCGGTGTCTACGATTTCCCCGGTTGCCGTGTTTGAACCGGTGCAGATTGAGGGAACAACGGTATCGAGAGCATCTCTATGCAATATCAGCGAGATCGAGCGTCTGGGAATCGGAAAAGAGTGTACACTTTCCGTGATCAAAGCCAATAAGATCATTCCGAAATGTATTGCGGTAAAAGATGCTGTAGGTGCTCCGGAGATTCCATCCCAGTGTCCGGTGTGCCATGCACCGACAAAAGTTCATGTGAGTGAAAATAGTGGCACAAAGACCCTGCATTGTACCAATCCGGACTGTACAGCCAAAAATGTCAAGAAATTTACCCGTTTTGTCAGCAAGTGGGGAATGGATATCGACGGCCTTTCCATTCAGACGATGCTCCGTTTTATGAATGCGGGATTTATTCATGAATTTGCGGATATTTTCCGCTTGAAAGAGCATTTCGGGGAGATCAGCCAGATGGAGGGCTTTGGTGAAAAATCTGTGGCAAATATGGAACAGTCCATTGAAAAAAGCCGGCAGGTACATCCGGTGAACTTTATATTTGCCCTGTGCATACCGCTGATCGGTGTGGATGCCGGGAAAAAAATTGTTGCCGCCATTGGTTTTGAAGGCTTTTTGCAACGTCTGCATCAGGGGGACGGGTTTGAGGATATTGAGGGGATCGGAGCGGAACGTTCCCGATCAATTGTAACCTGGTATCAGAATGAAAAAAACCACAGTGGGTTTGAGGATCTGCTTCATGAACTTTCGATAGAACATGTAGAAGTGCAGGATACTTCTTCCGGAAGCTGTGCGGGACTGAGCTTTGTGATCACCGGAGATGTGCATCACTATAAAAACAGGGATGAATTTAAGGCCTATGTAGAAAGCCAGGGCGGAAAAGTGACAGGAAGCGTCTCAAAAAAGACGGCATATCTTGTCAACAATGACATGGAATCCGCATCATCTAAGAATCGTAAGGCAAAAGAACTGGGAATTCCGATTATTTCCGAAGATACATTTATAAAACAATTTGGTGGGAGGTAGAAAAAGTTATGCCAATCAGAACACAAAGTGATCTGCCTGCAAAGGAGATCCTCGAACAGGAAAATATTTTCGTGATGGATGAGTCCCGTGCGATGCATCAGGATATTCGTCCGATTAATATCGTGATTCTGAACCTGATGCCACTGAAAGAAGAGACGGAATTGCAGATTTTCCGGTCATTGTCAAACACCCCGTTACAGGTAGACGTATCGCTGCTTGCACCGGCATCCCATGCATCCACCCATACTTCAAAGAGCCACCTGAACAAGTTTTATCAGACGTTTCAGGAAATTAAGAACCAGTATTTTGACGGGCTGATCATTACCGGTGCACCGGTGGAACAGATGAAATATGAAGAAGTCGATTACTGGGATGAAGTGTGTGAGATTATGGAGTGGTCCAAAAAGCATGTGACATCCACCCTGCATTTGTGCTGGGGGGCGCAGGCTGCACTTTATTATCATTACGGAATCCCAAAATATGATCTAAAGCAGAAAATGTTCGGGGTATTCCGGCACCATGTAATGAATCGCAAGATTCCGATGGTACGCGGATTTGATGATTATTTTTATGCTCCACATTCCCGGCATACCGAGATCCGGGAGGAAGATATTTTAAAGCATGAAGAACTGACCATTCTGGCAAAATCAAAAGAGGCGGGGGTTTTTCTGGTAATCAATCAGGATGGCAGCCAGATTTTTGTGATGGGACACCCGGAATATGACCGGATGACATTAGACAGTGAATATAAGCGTGACAGGGAGAAGGGACTTGCGATCACGCTTCCGTGTAATTATTATCCGGATGATGATCCAACGCAGCGGCCGATGCTGCAGTGGCGGTCACATGGAAATATCCTTTATGCAAACTGGCTGAATTATTACGTTTACCAGCAGACACCGTATGAATTCATCAATACCGATGAAATCATTGGGAAATAGGGCAGCCGTTATGGGTTGCAGTTTTTACAAGGGGAATATCCGTCTTTTATCAATTTCTTGCGGAGCCCCTTGTATTTTTTTCGGTTTTTACTGCTCATCTGCTTTACCGAATAACAGTCCGGTTTGTGGAATTTTTTGGTGTTGGTATTTAAAATATAGACCGCAGATGCGTGTTCCTTTGCAGAACTATTATGGGAATTCTGGTTATTTTTTCCACTCAGATGACTGTCACCGGTGGCATAATCTATGGCAACACCCGGCTGTACATTGTAGCAGTAGGTACAAAAACAAATGCCCTTTCCCTGATCCTCCACAGAATAAGCTTCCATCAGGACACCGGAAGCGACCAGGTTACTGCCCTCAAAAACCGGTGTCACGCGGTATAAGACATGGTTATTGGTTTTGTCTATATATCGTGCGGTTTTTTCCTCATAAGGAAGCATGCCTTCATTGTTCATGTAGCGGGTGCCGGTGATCAGGTTCTTTTTATTGGCATTTTCCGCAGTAAGGCAGTAGGCGATGAGGTGGCAGCGGTTATACAGATAGTTGCCGTCCACGACACCGGTGTATTTGACTGTGTGCCAGCCGGATGGCCGGATCTGACCGATTTCCCCGCGCGCTTCGGTCGGCATGGTGTCTTTGCTCACATTGGCATAGGCCACACCGCATCGTCCGAGCTTGTCGAGTTTATGGTAGGATTCAAAAGTGTTGGTGTTTTGCTTTTCCCGGCTGTTGAAATATGGTTTATTTCCATGTACAGCCACAGAAGATTTTCCATTGTATTTTGGAACTTCTTTGATGGAAAAACGGTCTTTTGTGTTCTTTTGGGCAGCCTGTGCAGTCGTGATAAGCGCAGCAGAATCGGAACTTGTATCAGAAATGGGTGGTACAGGTACGAAAGCTACGGAAAAGGCAAGTAAAACAGCAAGCAAAGAAGTCCTGCATTTTGTGAAGTGTAATCGTTTCATGGGATTTCCTCCTTATTCCGTTATGATTTGTTTTCTATAGTATAACATAAAGTAAAGAATTTTTGGAAAAAAAGGAAAAAATCCAATAGATTGGAAACGTCAGTTTCGTATATTCTGATGTTGTAAGCGGAACTGTTTCGGTGTCATCTGATAGCGTTTTTTAAAGGTACGGATCAGATGGCTGCAATCGGCAAAGCCTGTTTCTCCCGCAATATAACTTAAATCATGCCCGGTAAATAAAAGGAGATTTTCCACTTTGCTCAGCCGCACAAATTCGATATACTGCTTGCAGCTTTGTCCATAGTATTTACGGAACTGCCGGGCAAAGTAAGAATAACTCATATGATACGTGCGTGCCAGAGATTCAATGTTGATATTTTCCTGGGAATGATCATCGATATACATCAAAACATTCTGCATCGCTTCTTCCTCCACTTCCGGGATCTGATCCGTATCAAAAGAAATTCCCTGTTCCAGCCAGAAACGTAGCAGCTGTACGATCAGCCGGGCGAACTGGGCATAAACACAGGCATCATATCCGTAGCGTTTTTCCTGAACCTCTTTTAAGATATCCGTGAAAAACAGTTCAGCAGGAAAATCGGGCAGGTTGTCCGAATCAAAAACCAGCGGAGGGTTTGTGCTGTTTAAAATCTGGTGAAAGGCAAAGTTTAAATTTGGAAGATAATTCTCGGAAAGTTTTATGCGGTTGAGATTGAATTTACAGCAGATGTAAACATAGGGCTTATCATCGGTATGATAGATGGAGTGCATTGCCTGCGGAGGAAATACAATAAAGGCTCCTTTTTTCAGGAGACAGGTATTGTCATTACAGCTGACCGTTACAGATCCTTCCTGCACATAGACAAGTTCCAGAAAATAGTGCCAGTGGGAGGAAACGGGACCTTCCCAGTATCCGGTGCCACAGCAAAAAGCTTCAATAGGAGAGCGCAGCATATCACTGTATTCAAATAAATTTTCGTTCATATGACCCCCTGGTACTAAGACAAAAATCATAAAAATAGAATAGATTTGTTCTATTTTTATGTGATTGTATTATATCATAATTCAAAAATAATTGATACAATAACAGAAATTTGACAAGAAAGACAGTGGGGGCTTGTGATGAAAGTGAAAAAAGAAACATTGTTTCCAAAGACAAAAATACAGTGGCTGTGGGAAAATATGAAAGGCAGACGTGTATTATATGTGATCGGCATGCTGGGAACCGTTGTCTATAATATATTGCAGCTGACGGTTCCGTATTATTCCGGAAGAATTGTGGATCTGTTTTTAAGTGGGGCAGATGCGTGGAAAAATATGAGAACGAATAGCGGTTTGTTCTATCATCTGCTCATCCTGATGATTGTATTTACCGTACTTCGCGGTGTGATTGTCTATGGAGACTGCATGATTTACGAGCATGTGTCACAGACGGTACTGTACCGTGTGCGCAATTTTTTGTATGACAAAATCCAGAGGCAGGATATGACCTTTTACAGCACATATCGTACCGGCGATCTGATGACGCGTGTTACGGGCGATCTGGATGCGGTGCGCCACATGGTTGCATGGGTGATCCGCATGGTGATCGAATCATTTTCCCTGTTTGGTGTGGTGGCAATATACTTCTTTTATATGAACTGGAAAATGGCTCTGAGCCTGTTAATTATTTCGCCGTTTGTGTTTTTTATCATTTATCTGTTCAAAAACAAGGTGGCACCGATGCATGCGAAACTGCGTGAAAAACTGGCACAGATGAACACCTATGCGCAGGAAAATATTTCCGGAAACCGTGTGGTAAAAGCGTTTGCCAGGGAAGCATATGAAATTGAAAAATTTGACCGGGCAAACAAAGATTATGCAGAGACGAACAAAGAAACCAGCATGGTATGGCTGAAATTTTTCCCATATGTGGAAAGCATTGCAAACCTTATGCCGGTAGTGATGCTGGCCGTGGGCGGTGTCTTTTTAATCCGGGGCGAACTGACGATGGGAGATTATGTGGCATTTTCCGGACTGATCTGGGCAATTGCCAACCCAATGCGCCAGATGGGAAATATCATGAATGAATTTCAGCGGTTTTCGGCCGCATCCAAAAAGGTGATGGAGATCTATTATTCCGAACCACAGATCAAAGATGCTTTGGATGCAGCTGCACACCCGGACCGCTTTGACGGGAAAATCGAATTCCGGGAGGTATCCTTTCAGTATGAAGATGGGGATCTTCCGGTGTTGCATGATATCTCTTTTACCGTAAAGCCGGGGGAAACCATTGCAATCATGGGAGAAACCGGCTGCGGAAAGACTTCCCTGATCAACCTGATCCCGCGGTTTTATGAGCCGACGAAAGGGGAAGTGCGGATCGATGATATACCGGTGCAGAATTTCAGACTGTCCGACCTGCGCAAACAGATCGGACTTGCCACACAGGATGTGCTGTTGTATTCCGATACGATCGAGGGAAACATTGCCTACGGAGACAGCAGCATTGATCTCGAAGAAGTGGAAAAATTTGCAAAATATTCTGCGGCATCTGATTTTATCTCAAAGATGCCGGAAGGATATGATACGGTGGTCGGAGAGCGTGGCGTAGGCCTTTCCGGAGGACAGAAACAGCGAATTTCCCTGGCAAGAGCACTGGCGGTGCGGCCTTCGATTCTGATTCTGGACGATACGACCTCTGCGGTGGATATGGAAACGGAAAAACAGATTCAGGAAGCACTGCGGCATCTGGATTTTTCGTGTACGAAGGTAATTATCGCACAGCGGATTTCCACTACGATGATGGCGGATCAGATTCTGGTGATGCAGCATGGACGGATCACGGAGATGGGAAATCATGAGGAACTTATGGCAAAAAAAGGATATTATTACGAACTGGTACAGCTGCAGACCGGCGAAGACCTGGTATAGGGGGTGAGACAATGGCAAAGAATACATATAAGCAGGATGAAATCCTGGAAGAACCGTTTGATATCCGGCATCTGCTCCGGGCGTCATCCTATATCAAAAAATATCGCAGGGGTATGATCCTTGCGATCGTCCTCAGCGGAATCGGAGGAGCGTTCGGGTACGTGGCACCGATGATTATTCAGCGGGCACTTGATATTGCGGTGCCTGATAAAAATATGAGACTGTTATTTTCCCTGGTGGCGGCGCTGATTGCCATCTATGTGGTCAGCGTGATTTTTACCACGATCCGTAGCCGCATCATGGTGGATGTCAGTCAGAATATTATTTATGATATCCGCAAGGACCTGTTTGAACATCTGCAGGAACTTCCGTTTCAGTATTACGACGACAGACCGCATGGAAAGATTCTGATCCGGGTGGTCAATTATGTCAATTCGGTATCGGATATGTTGTCAAACGGACTGATCAATATCGTGCTGGAAGCATTTAATCTGCTGTTTATTATTATTTTTATGTTTATGGTAGATGTGCAGATGGCACTGGTCGTGTTGTGTGGAGTTCCCGTGCTTGCCGTCTTTATGTTCTGGATCAAAAATAAGCAGAGAAAGGCGTGGCAGGCCGTATCCAACAAGAACTCAAACTTAAATGCGTATCTGCAGGAAAATATTGTAGGTGCCCGGATTACACAGATTTTTGCACGTGAGGATGAAAATGCAAAAATCTTTAATGGACTTTCCAAAGAATGTAGACGGACCTGGAATACCGCTGTGCGCTACTCAAACCTTGTATGGCCGGGCATTGATACCATTTCGGTGTTTGTCCGTGCTGCCATCTTTTTGTTTGGCCTTGTCATTTTCGGGCAGGAAAATAAGTCGCTGGGAACGATCGTGGCGATTTCCAGTTATGCTTCGTATTTCTGGCAGCCGATCATGAACCTTGGAAATATATTCAACAATTTTATCAATAATATCGCTTATCTGGAACGGATCTTTGAAACCATCGATGAGCCGGTTACCGTAAAAGATGCAGAGCATGCGATCGAGATGCCAAAGATCCGGGGGAAAGTTACGTTTGACCATGTGACCTTTGCATATGATGAGACAAAAACGATATTAAAAGACGTATCCTTTACGGTAAATCCCGGGGAGAGTGTTGCACTTGTAGGACCGACCGGGGCCGGAAAGAGTACCATCGTCAATCTGATTTCACGGTTCTACAATGTCAATGACGGAAAGGTACTGATCGATGATCAGGATATCGCAGATGTGACCATTCATTCTCTCCGTGCGCAGATGGGGATTATGATGCAGGACAGTTTTATTTTTTCGGGAACAATTGCAGATAATATCCGGTACGGAAAATTGGATGCCACACAGGAGGAAATTGAAAAAGCGGGAAAAATTGTCTGTGCCGATCCGTTTATCCGGGAAATGCCGAAAGGATATGAAACACAGGTGCGGGAGCGCGGGTCCATGCTTTCCCAGGGACAGAAACAGCTGATTTCTTTTGCGAGAACACTGCTTTGTGACCCGGCAATTCTGATTTTGGATGAGGCAACTTCCAGCATTGATGTGCAGACGGAAAAAGCATTGCAGACCGGATTAAACCGTATGCTTAAGGGCAGGACGTCCTTTATTATTGCGCACCGGCTCTCCACGATCCGTGGCTGTGACAAGATCATGTATATTGATGACGGTGGAATCGCAGAGGCGGGAACGCATGAAGAACTGATGAAAAAGAAAGGCAGATATTACAAACTGTATACGGCACAGAAATCTTTGCACTAAAATAAACGAAAAGAGCCAAAAGTACTAGGAATTATCCCCCTTTTATGTTACCATAATAAGTGTAATTATTATGAACAGAAGGGGGATACTTATATGGCAAAAGAACTAGTTGCGATGTTGCTTGCCGGAGGCCAGGGGTCCAGATTATATGCACTGACACAGAAGCTTGCAAAGCCTGCAGTTCCGTTTGGGGGAAAGTACCGTATCATTGATTTTCCACTGTCGAACTGCGTAAATTCAGGAATTGATACGGTGGGGATTCTGACCCAGTATCAGCCGTTTGTATTAAACGAGTATATTGGAAATGGCCAGCCGTGGGATCTGGATCGTCTTTACGGAGGCGTGCATGTACTTCCACCGTACCAGAAAGCATCGGGGTCTGACTGGTACAAGGGTACGGCAAATGCCATTTATCAGAATATTGCTTTTATTGAGCGCTATGATCCGCAGTATGTGATTATTCTTTCCGGAGACCAGATCTGCAAACAGGATTACAGTGATTTCCTTGAGTTCCACAAGCAGAAAGGGGCAGAATTTTCTGTCGCAGTCATGGAAGTGCCGTGGGAGGATGCTTCCCGTTTCGGCCTGATGGTAGCAGACGAGGATGACAAGATTACCGAGTTCCAGGAGAAGCCAAAGGAACCGAAGTCCAATCTTGCATCCATGGGAATTTACATATTTAACTGGGATATTTTAAAGAAATATCTGATCGAGGATGAGGCTGACCCGACTTCCGAGAATGATTTTGGAAACAATATCATTCCAAATCTTCTGCGTGACGGAAGAAAGATGTATGCCTATCATTTCAACGGATACTGGAAGGATGTAGGAACGATTCCGTCTCTGTGGGAAGCAAACATGGAAGTGCTTGATCCGGAACATAGCGGCATCAACCTGTTTGATGAAAACTGGAAAATTTACAGCAGAAACAGTGGTATGACCGGTCACCGGATTGGAGAGAATGCCGTGCTGGATAACTGTCTGATTACCGATGGATGTAACATCAAGGGTACCGTCAGACATTCCATCCTGTTTTCCGGTGTCACGGTGGAAGAAGGCGCCATTGTAGAAGATGCCGTTGTCATGGGACACTCCACGATCAAGGCAGGTGCGGTTGTCAGACACTGTATCATTGCAGAAAATGCGACCATCGAAGAAGATGCGGTTGTGGGAGCAAAACCAAAAGGGGAAGGAATTGGAGAAGTTGCCACAATTGCAGCGGATGTAACGATCGGAAAAGGAGCAAAAATTGGTCCGAGCGCTATGATTTATGAAGATGTGAAGGAGGGTGAGGAGCAATGTTAAATTCAAAGACAGAGGCATTGGGAATTATTTTCCCGAACAGCTATGATGCAATGGTGCCGGATCTGGTTTCGGAGCGCCTCATGGCATCCATTCCATTTGCCAGCAGATACCGCATGTGCGATTTTATTCTTTCCAGCATGGTACACAGCGGAATTGACAATATTTCCATTATCGTAAGAAAAAATTACCATTCCCTGCTGGATCATCTCGGCGCCGGCCGTGAGTGGGATCTGGTCCGCAAAAACGGAGGCCTGAATATTGTTCCTCCGTTCGCACAGAAACAGGTAAAGGTATTCGAGGGACGCATCGAGGCACTTGAGAGTCTGCGCGGATATCTGTTAAAGCAGCCACAGAAATATGTCATTATGACCGATGCAAATATTGCCATCAATTTTGATTTTAATGAACTTTTAGATGCGCATATCAAGAGTGGTGCGGATGTGACCATGATGTACCGCAAGCAGGAAATTCCGAAGGCATTTATCCGTCAGAGCAGGGACCGCATGGATCTGTACTATGCACTCGGCATGAACGGAGACCGCGTCAGCAAGATTTACATCAACCCGACCGAAGAGGGGGAGATGAATTTCAGCATGAATATTTATGTGGTAGAACGCGAGTTTTTGATCCATATGATAGATGATGCGTATGTACATGGGCATACTTACTTTGTACGTGACCTTTTGGACAAGCAGATTGACCGGCTGGATATCCGCGGGTTCTGCTACGATGGCTATGTGGTCAATATCCATGATACCCAGAGTTATTTTGAAGAAAATATGCGTCTGTTACAGGAAGAAAACTTAAATGCACTGTTTTCTCCAAATCAGATTTACACCAAGATCCGTGACGATAACCCGACCCGTTATATCAACGGTTCCAAAGCAAAGAATGTTATGGTTGCCGATGGCTGTGTGATCGAGGGAGAAGTCGAAAACAGCGTCCTGTTTCGAGGCGTTCACGTCGGAAAAGGCGCAAAAGTGAAAAACTGTGTACTGATGCAGGATACCGTAGTGGAAGATAATGCAAGCGTGGAATACGTGATTACCGACAAGAATGTACGTGTCACAGAGGGCAAGTCACTGACCGGAAATGAGTCGTATCAGGTATATGTATCCAAGGGGCAGGTCGTATAATTTTATGCTTTCCAAATAATACAGAGTCTGTTATAATAAGCAAAGATAAAATACTGAGGAGGCAATTGTATTATGGCTGATAGCAGAAAAACAGTTCAGATAAAATCAGATCCTGTCGGGGATGTCCGTATCGCAGATGAAGTCGTTGCGATCATTGCAGGACTTGCAGCAACAGAAGTAGATGGCGTCAGTTCCATGGCGGGAAACATCACAAACGAAATTGTCAGCAAGCTTGGCATGAAGAACCTTTCCAAGGGAATCATGATTGAAATTATGGACAATGAAGTAAAGGTTGATGTTGCCATCAATATTGCATATGGTTACAGCATCCCGGATGTCTCTGCCAAGGTACAGGATAAAGTAAAGGCTGCCATTGAGAATATGACAGGTCTGACAGTCGCTGTTGTCAATGTCCGTATCGCAAGTGTTGATATGGGAACTGATAATTAAATCTTTGTATTCGAAACAGAATATGGTATAATAAAGGATGTCTGAACGAAAGACATCCTTTATTTTTGAGCGAGGAGAGAAGATGACAAGAAGAGAGTTAAGAGAAAATGTATTTAAGATGCTTTTCCGCGTAGAATTTTTTGATGCGGGAGAATTGTCAGAACAGCTGGTATTGTTTGGCGAGGAAGTGGATCATGTAACGGATCAGGATTTCAAATATATCGCTGATCGTTATCGTGATATCTACAATCATCTGACGGAAATTGACGAGGCAATCAACGAAGTCGCAAAAGGCTGGAAGACAACCCGTATGGGCAAAGTAGATCTGGCACTGATCCGTCTGGCGGTATATGAGATCCGCTACGATGATGAGATTCCGTTTAAGGTTGCGGTCAATGAGGCTGTGGAACTGGCAAAACAATACGGAACCAATGATTCACCGGCATTTGTCAATGGAATTCTTGCAAAATTTGCAGAATGATGAAACATGTATATTCGGTAGGGCAGGTAAATAAATACATTAAAAATATGTTCGCTCAGGACTTTATGCTGCACCATATCAGCATCAAGGGAGAGGTATCTAACTGTAAGTATCACTCCAGCGGGCATATTTATTTTACAATGAAAGATGCAGACGGAACGATAAACGCGATCATGTTTGCGGGAAACCGCAGGGAAGGATTAAAATTCCAGATGAAAGAGGGCGACCGCGTGGTTGTGACCGGTTCCGTGGAAGTGTATGAAAGAGATGGCAGATACCAGATCTATGCACGGACGATTGAACGGGACGGAGAGGGAAATCTGTATCTGAAATTTGAAGCGTTAAAGCGGGAGCTTGAAGAGATGGGAATGTTTGCGGAGGAATACAAACAGCCCATTCCCACCTATGCAAAAACCGTGGGGATTGTTACGGCAGAGACCGGGGCAGCGATTCAGGATATCCGCAATATTGCAGGGCGCAGGAACCCATATGTGCAGCTGATTCTCTGCCCGGCCCTAGTGCAGGGAGAGGGTGCGGCAGCATCAATTGTCCATGGAATTCATGCACTTGAACAGATCGGCGTGGATGTAATCATTGTCGGACGGGGCGGTGGATCTATAGAGGATCTGTGGGCATTTAACGAAGAAATGGTGGCACGGGCCATTTTTGACTGCCGGATTCCGGTGATCTCCGCTGTCGGTCATCAGACGGACTTTACGATTGCAGATTATGTCGCAGACCTGCGGGCACCGACTCCGTCTGCAGCAGCGGAGCTGGCGGTGTTTGATTACCGGCAGGCAATGCAGGAACTGCTTGGCATGCGGCAGCAGATGGACAAAGAACTCCAAAGGAAAGTAACCGTGGCAAGAAACCATCTGGAGCACCAGAGGATGCGCCTGCACTATCTCAGCCCTCAGCAGCGGATGAATGAAAACCGGCGAAGAGTGGCAGAGTATGAAGAGAAACTGACCGGACGCATGGAGAAACTGCTGCGTGAGCGCAGACACCGTCTGGCACTTCTGGCAGGCACGCTGGAGAGCTATTCCCCGGTAAAGAAACTCAGTGGAGGGTATGCATTCGTGGAGGATGGGAACCATCAGGCACTGCGGAGCATCCACCAGATCAGGAAAAAAGATACCGTGCAGATCCATTTGCTGGATGGCACACTGACGGCAGCAGTGACAGAAATTCAGGCAGCCGAAGGAGTAAAAAATGAGTGATGAATTAGAAAAAAAAGAACCGGGACTGGAGGAACGGTTTGCAAAGATCGATGCCATACTTGATGCGATGGAAGACGAAAACGTAACGTTAGACCGTTCGTTTGCCCTATACAAAGAGGGACTGGAACAGATCAAAGCAGCCGGCCAGTCTTTGGATACGATAGAAAAGGCAATGCTTGTACTGAACCAGGATGGAAAATTGGAGGAATTCTGATGGAGATCAGACAGGAAATAAAACGCAGGGCGGCAGACATTGAAGCACGGATCGCACCGTTTCTGCCACAGGAAAAGGGGTTTCAGCAGACCGTGCTCGATGCCATGGAATACAGTGTTTTTGCAGGCGGAAAGCGTCTGCGGCCGATGCTGATGGAAGCATCTTACCAGATGTTTGACGGAACGAATCCGGCAATTGATGATTTTATGGCGGCGATTGAGATGATCCACACCTATTCATTGATCCATGATGATCTTCCGGCTATGGATAACGACGAATACCGGCGTGGGAAAAAGACAACCCACGCGGTATACGGGGAAGCAATGGCAATTCTTGCGGGGGATGCCCTTTTAAATTATGCGTTTGAGACCGTGGCAGCAGCACTGACCAGAAACGAAGGAGACTGGAGAATTGTCAGGGCTTTTTCCGTGCTGGCACAAAAAGCGGGTATATACGGAATGATCGGCGGCCAGGTGGTAGATGTGGAGAGTGAGAAAACCGGACAGACCATCGACCGCAACCGGCTGGACTTTATCTACCGGTTAAAAACCGGAGCGCTGATCGAAGCGTCGCTTATGATCGGAGCCATTTTGGCAGGCGCGGATGAAGTGTCGGTTGCGCGTATGCAGGAAGCCGGAGCAAAGCTGGGACTTGCCTTTCAGATTCAGGATGATATTCTCGATGTCACGGGATCTTTTGAAAAACTCGGTAAACCGATCGGCAGTGATGCGGAAAATGAGAAGGCAACCTATGTGACATTTGAGGGGCTGGAGCAGGCAAAAAAGGATGTAGAGCGGCTTTCCGGGGAAGCAATAAAGATACTGGATGAATTTGAAGGAGAGCATACGTTTCTGCATGACCTGTTTTTCTATTTGATCAACAGGGATCATTAATTTTTCGAGGGCAACATGGTTTTAGATCGGATAAAAAAAGTAAATGATATCAAACAACTAAACGAGGAAGAACTGGCAGAGCTACAGGAAGAAATTCGTGATTTTCTGGTGGAAAATATTGCAAAAACCGGAGGACATCTGGCATCGAATCTGGGTGTGATTGAACTGACGATGGCGCTTCATCTGTCATTTGACCTGACGAGAGACCGGATTATCTGGGATGTCGGACATCAGTCCTACACGCACAAGATTTTAACCGGGCGTAAGTTGGGGTTTGCCACTTTACGGCAGTATGGCGGGATGAGCGGATTCCCAAAGACGCAGGAAGACCCGGCGGATGCATTCAATACCGGGCACAGCTCCACGTCTATTTCCGCAGGACTTGGCATGGCGCAGGCAAGGGAACTGACCGGTGACAATTATTATGTGGTCTCTGTGATCGGAGACGGGGCACTGACCGGCGGTATGGCATACGAAGCAATGAACAATGCCTCCCGCATGAAAACCAATTTTATTATTGTGTTAAATGATAACCAGATGTCGATCTCCGAAAATGTGGGAGGAATGAACCAGTATCTGAATTCCTTCCGCACCTCGGATGCCTATCTGGATTTAAAAGACGGTGTGACCAATTCCCTAAACCGGATTCCGGTTGTGGGGGAACGGATGGTCAAACGGATCCGGAACGCCAAAAGCGGTATCAAACAGCTGTTTGTTCCGGGAATGTTTTTTGAAAATATGGGAATCACCTATTTAGGCCCGGTGGATGGCACCAACATAAAAGAAATCCGAAAAGTGCTTGCGGAAGCAAAGCGTGTGCGCGGTCCGGTGCTGGTTCATGTACGCACGATCAAGGGAGAGGGATATCTTCCTGCCGAGCGTCATCCGGCGCGCTTCCATGGAACGGGACCGTTTGACATTGACACCGGTGTTCCGCTGTATCATCAGGAAAAAGCGCATTACACGGATGTGTTTTCCACCGTCATGCGCAAAATGGGGGAGCGGGAGCCGAAGGTGGTTGCGATTACCGCAGCGATGGCAGACGGAACCGGTTTAAAGAGATTTAAAAATCTTTTCCCGGAACGTTTTTTTGATGTGGGAATTGCCGAGGAGCATGCAGTGACGTTTGCAGCCGGCATGGCAAAGGCGGGACTCAAACCGGTATTTGCGGTGTATTCTTCCTTTTTACAGCGTGCCTATGACCAGGTGCTGCATGATGTGTGTGCACAAAACCTTGCGGTTGTGTTTGCCGTAGACCGTGCAGGATTAGTCGGAAAGGATGGCGCCACGCATCAGGGAATTTTTGACCTGTCGTATCTGTCAAGTATTCCGAACCTGACGGTTATGGCTCCGAAAAACAAATGGGAGCTTTCCGATATGCTCAAGTATGCGATTGCTGCAGAGGAACCGGTGGCGATCCGTTATCCGCGCGGAGAAGCCTGCGATCTCTGGAAAGATCAGCGGGCACCGATTCAAAAAGGCTGTGCGGAAGTACTCGCCGAGGGTACAGAGGTTGCACTTTTTGCGATCGGTTCGATGGTGGAAACCGCCTGGCAGGTAAGAAAAAAACTGGCAGAAAAAGGAATCCCGACAACGGTGGTAAATGCAAGATTTGCCATGCCACTGGATAAAAACTGCCTGCGGAAACTGGCAGAATCCCATCCGCTTCTTGTGACGATGGAAGAGAACGTGGCAAGCGGGGGATTTGGAGAGCATGTGGCTGCATTTCTGGAGGAAGAAGCACTGCATACAAAGGTCCTCAGGATGGCAATTCCTGACTGCTTTGTGGAACATGGAAGTGTTGGCGAATTAAAAAAAGCACTGGGACTGGATGCAGATTCCGTGACGGAAAAAATATTAGCAGAATTACCGGAGGAATTATGAAAGAACGATTGGATGTACTTCTTGTAAAACGTGGTCTGGCACCATCGCGGGAAAAGGCAAAGACCATGATTATGGAAGGCAATGTATTTGTCAACAATAACCGGGAGGATAAGGCGGGAAGCACTTTTGCAGAGGATGCTCCGATTGAGATCCACGGAAATACATTGAAATATGTCAGCCGCGGCGGTCTGAAACTGGAAAAAGCGATGACACATTTTTCCATTTCCTTAGATGGCATGGTGTGCATGGACATCGGTGCTTCGACGGGCGGGTTTACGGACTGCATGCTGCAGAACGGGGCAAAGAAAGTGTATTCCGTCGATGTGGGATATGGCCAGTTTGCATGGAAACTGCGCCAGGACCCAAGGGTTGTCTGTATGGAAAAAACAAACATCCGCTATGTCACACCGGAAGATATCGATGATGTGCTCGATTTTGCTTCGGTGGATGTCTCATTTATTTCCCTGACCAAAGTGCTCCCGGCGGCATATGCACTGTTAAAGGACGGCGGACAGATGGTATGTCTGATCAAACCACAGTTTGAAGCCGGACGGGAAAAAGTGGGAAAGAAAGGCGTGGTACGTGATAAGGCCGTTCACGAGGAAGTGATCGAGAGGATCATTACCTTTGCACTGGAAAACGGATTTTCGGTACACCATCTGGAATACTCACCGATCAAGGGACCGGAGGGAAACATCGAGTATCTCGTGCATATTGAAAAATCGGACGAAGCAATAAAGGAGGAATCCGTGGATATTCACGCAGTTGTGGAAGCAGCACACGGAGAATTGGATAAGTAGATGCGTAAATTTATGCTGATCACGAACCGGTACAAAGATCGTGATCTGACACTCTCAAACGAAATTGTCTCGTACATACAACAAAAGGGCGGCAGTGCTGCAATCTGTGTCAGCAATGTGGAGGATGATAACCAGAAAGATTTTGCACTTTCCGAGATTCCGGCAGACACGGAATGTATCCTTGTTCTCGGCGGAGACGGCACGTTAATCCGCGCAGCAACCAAGGTGGAGGCGCTGCAGATTCCGCTGATCGGTGTCAACCTTGGGACACTGGGGTATCTGTGTGAGCTTGAGGAAGCTACCGTATTTCATGCCATCGACTGTCTGATGCAGGATGATTGCATCATGGAAGAGCGGATTGTTCTGACCGGCGAAAAAATTGGCGGAAACGGCGCACATATGGCATTGAATGATGTCGTGATCCACTGGTCCGGGGATCTGTCCATGCTGCTTTTAAATGTGTATGTCAATGGGGAATATCTGACAACTTACCACGCAGATGGCGTGATTGTTGCGACACCGACCGGTTCCACGGGGTATAATCTTTCCACCGGAGGTCCGATCGTGGACCCGAAAGCAAGGGTACTTCTTCTGACACCGATCAATGCACATGACTTAAACTCCAAAAGCATTGTGTTTGGAGCGGAGGATGTTGTGGAGATTAAGATGGGAAGCAGACGGTTTCAAAAGGACGAGACGGCATGTGTCAGCTTTGACGGGGACACACCGGAGCATCTGCACGTGGGAGACCGTGTGCGGATTGCACAGGCACAAAGTACCATCCGGATCTGCAAAATCAGTAACCAGAGTTTCCTGGAAATACTGAGGAAAAAGATGAGACCGTAGGATGCAAAGGAGGACATATGAAAACAACACGACAGGCAAAGATACTCGAATTGATTCAGAAAAAAGATGTGGAAACACAGGAAGAATTGTCCGCATATCTCGAAAAAGAAGGGTTTCAGGTTACCCAGGCAACCGTATCCCGTGATATCCGTGAACTGAAGCTGACAAAGATTTCGACCGACAACGGCAGACAAAAATATGCGGTGATTACGGACGCGGATTCCAATATGATGGAAAAATATGCAAGGGTTCTCAGGGAAGGATTTTTGTCGGTGGATGCTGCGGAAAATATTGTTGTGATCAAAACCGTGTCCGGTATGGCGGGAGCCGTTGCGGCTGCAGTAGATGCCATGCGTATGCAGGAGATTGTCGGCTCACTTGCGGGAGACGACACGATTCTGTGTGTGATCCGTACGTCCGATGACGCGGTGCACATCATGAAAAAGCTTCGGAAAATTGTAGAACAGTAATAAAAATGCTTCGGAAAAGTAGAAGGAGAATGTATGTTACAAAATCTACATGTGAAGAACCTCGCTCTTATTACAGAGACAGAGGTAGAATTTAAAGAAGGACTTAATATTTTGACAGGAGAGACCGGTGCCGGTAAATCCATCATCATTGGTTCGGTTGCACTGGCACTCGGAGAGAAGGTTCCAAAGGAACTGCTCCGGGATAACGAAGAGACCGCACTTGTGGAGCTGGTTTTTTCGGTTGAAAACCCAAAGGTTCTGGATGCGATCCGGCAACTGGGCATAGAAACAGAGGATGAAACAGTAATATTAAGTCGTAAGATAACTTCCGGAAGGGCAATTGCGCGGATCAATGGAGAAGCAGTGTCTGCTTCCCGGTTAAAAGAGGTGGCGTCTCTGCTCATCGATATTCACGGACAGCATGAGCACCAGTCCCTTCTTTCCAAAAAGAAACATCTGGAAATCCTCGATGCCTATGCAAAAGACGCGCTGGGAGAAAAAAAAGAGCGTCTTGCCGCCTGTTATCAGGAATACCGGAAACTGAAAAAAGAGTGGGAGTCCTCGTCTTTGGATACCGAGGAGCGCGCCAGAGAGTTGTCGTTTCTTGCGTATGAAGTAAAGGAAATCGAAGAGGCACAGCTTTCCGTCGGGGAGGATACCCGGCTGGAAGAACAGTATCGCAGATTTGCAAACGCAAAAAAGATCATGGATGCCATATCGGCTGCCGGTGCAGCTACCGGGGGAGACGGCGGTACCGGAGAGAATGCATCGGAACTCGTCAGCCGTGCCCTGCGGGAAGTCAGTTCGGTTTCGGTATATGAGGAGCGCATTGCGCAGATGGAACAGATGCTTACCGATATTGATAATCTGCTGAGCGATTTCAATCATGAGATTTCTTCCTACCTGTCGGGGGAGGAATTTGATGACGAAGTCTTTTATCAGACCGAAAAGAGGCTTGATGAGATCAATCACCTGAAATCCAAGTATGGAAATACGATGGAAGAGATTCTGCAGTCAGCGGAAGAAAAAACAAAGCATATTGCCGTATTACAGGATTATGATAAATACTTAAATGATCTTTTAACTTCCATGAACCGGAAGAAAGAAGAATTGGACGGGCTGTGTGCAGAGGTTTCCGGAATCCGGAAGAAAGCGGCAAAGGGATTGACGAAAGCGATTGCACAGGCACTTGAAGATCTGAATTTTTTAGATGTGCAGTTTACGATGGAATTCCGGAAGACGGAGTACAGTGCCGGAGGCTGGGATGAGGCAGAATTTATGATCTCCACCAATCCGGGAGAACCGTTAAAGCCTCTGGGAAAGGTCGCTTCCGGCGGAGAACTTTCCCGTATTGCGCTCGCGGTCAAGACCGTCATGGCGGATACGGATGAGATTCCAACGTTGATCTTTGATGAGATTGACAGTGGAATCAGCGGGCGTACGGCACAGATGGTATCGCAGAAGATGAAACTGCTGGCAAAGACGCACCAGATCATCTGCATCACTCATCTGCCCCAGATTGCTGCCATGGCAGATGCCCATTTCCTGATTGAAAAATCGGTGGAGCATGCGTCCACGGTTTCCCGGATTCATCCGCTGCGGGAAGAGGAAAGTATCGAGGAACTGGCGCGGATGCTTGGCGGCGTGGAGATCACGGATACGGTTTTACAAAACGCACGCGAGATGAAACGTCTGGCAGAAAAATACGAATAGATAAAACCAAAGTCCGCATACTAAAGGTATCCGAGAAGATAGGAGAACCTTTGGCATGCGGTCTTTTTATATGCGTATATTCAAAAATATTATCTGTATTTATGTTCTGGCGCTGTGCTGCTTTGCCTATGCCACCATGATACATGCCATTCCCGATCATGTATACGTGCAGGAGGGGCAGAAACTGGAACTGGACAAAAAAATTCCGGTCACACTGGCAATGTCCACAAAACCGCAATCCGTTATGGCACAGATCGGGGAGCGGACGTTTCAGGCAATGAAGCAGGAACGGGCAGTGGAAACGTGCAGCCAGCTAAAGCAGGGGGAATATACACTGACCTGCTATCTGTTTGGCATCCTTCCTATGAAAGAGGTGCAGGTTTCCGTGGTGAACGGAAAATCTTTATACGTGAGCGGACAGGTGGTGGGCATTTACGGGGCTGCCCAGGGAGTACTGGTGCTGGGATCCGGCCCGGTGGAAACTGTGGACGGAAGCAGCCGGCAGCCGGCAGAACACATCGTATATCCGGGGGATTATATTACTGCTGTAAATGGAAAAGCGGTCACGAAAAAAGAAGAACTGATGGAGCGGATCAATCAGTACGGGGAACAACCGGTGGTGCTGAACCTGTGGCGCGGAGCCGAGCAGATTCAGGTATCGGTGGAGCCGGTTGAGGCAGCAGAACACAAAGGCTATCGTCTGGGACTCTGGGTGAAAGATGACATGGCAGGGATCGGCACGCTGACCTATTTTGATCGGGACGGAAACTTCGGGGCACTGGGACACGGAATCGGAAACGGACAGACCAAAGACCTGCTCCGTCTGTCAGACGGCCGGCTGTACAAAGCACAGGTGCTCGGTATCAAAAAAGGTGTCCGGGGAACACCGGGAGAGCTGGAGGGAGTTGTCTATTATGGGAAAGACAACCAGATCGGAGAAGTGTCCAGCAATACACAAATCGGTATCTATGGCACGTTGACGAAAAACTTCCGGGAAGAAAAGAAAAACGAAAGTCTGTTGTGTCCGGTCGGTTACAAACAGGAGATTCAGACAAAGGATGCGGTAATTCTGTCGGATGCGTCCGGGGAACTGCAGTCGTATCGCATCGTAATTGATGATCTTGATTATACACCGGGAGATAAAAATAAGGGAATCCGTTTTCATGTGGAGGATGAGAACCTGCTGAAGCTGACCGGCGGAATCGTGCAGGGACTCTCCGGAAGCCCGATCCTGCAGGATGGAAAACTGATCGGTGCCGTGACCCATGTGCTTGTTAACGATCCAACGAAAGGATATGGCATTTTTGTGGAGGAAATGACGGCAAATAAAATAGGACAAAAGACCTAGATGTGAAATTTGCACAAAAAAAGAAACGGTAAAATGCAATAAAGTTATATTTTATACATGAAAAAGGATTGCAATAGAGAACAAAAAAGGTTATAATAATCATTAATTGCTCGAAATTATTCGAAAATAATAAATGTTTAACGTAGTGGGAGTATTACATGGATAAGTTGGTAGGGTTTGCCCGGAAGAAGCGACTGGGCGATCTGCTTGTGGATGCAGGAGTCATTTCGCAGGATCAGCTGGTAAAAGCGTTACAGGTCCAGAAAACAGAAAAACAGGGAGAGCGTCTCGGAGTGGTACTGATAGATCTGGGGTTTACAGACGAAAAACAGATCGTAGAGGCACTGAAGGCACAGCTGAAAATACAGAGTGTCGATCTGTCAACCCTGCGCATCCCGGAGGAAATCATCCGGCTTTTGGACGAGGCAGTGCTGCGGAAGTATAATCTGATTCCGTTTAAGTTCAATGAGAAAAATCCCAATCTTTTGTGCGTGGCAATGAGCGATCCGCTGGATATCCGGGCGATGGACGATGTTTCCATCATTACCGGGTGTCAGGTGGAGCGTTTTGCTGCAACCCCGAGTGATATTGCGGCAGCCATCGACCGCTACTATGGAAATGCAGAAGCCCTGCGTGTGGCAGAACAGTATACAAGGGAAAAGCAGGAACAGGCAAAAGCCAGGGCAGCCCTAGATCCCGGGAGTGGAAACGATGAGAACAATGTCCAGCAGGCACCGATTGTCAAACTGTTAGGACAGATCATCGAGCAGGCGGTCCACAGGAGAGCCAGCGATATCCATATCGAGCCGATGGAAAACCAGGTGCGGATCCGGTTCCGTGTGGATGGCGTGCTGCACGAAGCCATGCGGCACGACATCAGCCTGCATGCCGCACTGATCGCAAGAATCAAAATTGTCAGCGGACTTGACATTTCCGAAAAGCGCCGCCCGCAGGACGGTCGTGCGACCAGCATTGTGGACCGGCAGGAATACGACATCCGTGTGTCCGTGCTTCCGACCGTCTATGGGGAAAAGGTCGTTATGCGTCTCGCACAGAAAAAAGCACTGACATTGGACAAGCGGGATCTGGGATTCCCGGAGGACGAATTAAAAAAATTTGACCACATCCTAAGCCATCCGAACGGGCTTATTCTCGTCACGGGACCGACCGGAAGCGGTAAGTCCACGACATTATATACTGCATTAAATGAATTAAACGTAGAAGGTGTCAATATCATCACGGTAGAAGATCCGGTTGAGGCGAACTTAAACGGGGTCAACCAGGTACAGGTAAACGAAAAGGCGGGACTTACCTTTTCCTCGGCACTGCGTTCCATCCTGCGTCAGGATCCGGACATCATCATGATCGGGGAGATCCGTGACCAGGAGACCGCAGAGATTGCGGTAAAGGCATCCATCACCGGACACTTGGTGGTCAGCACCTTACATACAAACAGTTCGGCAAATACCATCACCCGTCTGGCAGATATGGGAGTGGAAAACTACCTGATTGCGGATTCCGTGGTCGGGGTAATCGCCCAGCGTCTGGTGCGCCGGGTCTGTCCGGCATGCGGAATTGTCCGGGAGGCAACCGCAGGGGAGAAAAAAATACTCGGCATAAAGGATCCCGCCAGAAGGATCAATGTCCGCACACCGGGGCACAAAGAATGTGTCCGCTGCGGCGGAACCGGATACTATGGAAGAATCGGTATTTATGAGATCATGCCGGTCACGGCAGACCTGCGGCAGGCGATCAACCGCGGGGAGAATGCGGATGTGCTTGAGGAGATCGCACTCACACATGGCATGAAAACGCTCCGCATGAGTGCCATTGATTACGCACTGCGCGGAATCACCACCGTCGAGGAAGTGCAGCGTGTGGCATACGATGACGAAGAGGATTAAATAAAACAGGGAAGGGAAGGTAGCAAAACAGATGGAATTGTCAATGTATACGCTTCTTTCGATAGCAAAAGCGCATCATGCGTCCGACTTACATATTACCGTGGGGGTACGGCCGAAGTGCAGGATCAGCGGAACACTTTATGAAATGGACGGATTTGAGAGACTGACACCGGCGATGACCAAAGAACTGGTGGAATCCATGTTTGGACCGAAACAGAAGGCAACCATGGAGGCCACTGGTGAAGTGGATTTTGCCTATACCGATACCCGTGTGGGGCGATTCCGTGTCAATGCATTTCACCAGAGGGGTTCCTATGCGGCTGTACTGCGTATCGTGGCAAGCGATATCCCGACACCGGAGGACCTCGGGGTGCCGGAAGCTGTCCTTGGGCTGACAAAGAAAAAGCGTGGGCTTGTCCTTGTCACGGGACCGACCGGAAGCGGTAAATCCACCACACTGGCATCTTTGATCGATGTCATCAATAAAGAACGGAACGAACATATCATTACACTCGAAGATCCGATCGAGTATTTACATAAGCATAACCGGTCCATCGTAAACCAAAGGGAGATCGGGTTGGATACCGATTCCTATGGAAATGCGCTCCGTGCGGCGCTCCGTGAGGATCCGGACATCATCCTTGTGGGGGAGATGCGTGACTTTGATACGATTTCCACTGCCATCACAGCAGCAGAAACCGGACATCTGGTATTCTCCACCCTGCATACCATCGGTGCGGCACCTACCATTGAGCGTATTATCGATGTGTTCCCACCGCACCAGCAGAACCAGATCCGCTCGCAGCTGGCATCGGTTCTTGAGGCGGTAATTTCCCAGCAGCTTCTGCCGACGATCGACGGAAAATCCCGTGTGGCGGCATTTGAAGTCATGCTCGGTACCCCGGCGATCAAAAACCTGATCCGGGAGGATAAGGCACACCAGATTCCATCCATCATGCAGACAAGTAAGAAGATTGGCATGCAGACGATGGATGATTCCTTATTCAGCCTGTATCTGAAACACAAAATCGATGCGGCAAATGCCGTAGAGTATGCACAGGATACAGGAAACATGCAGCAGAAGCTGTTTTAAAAAGGAGTTAAGACATGGCAAGTTATAAATACGAAGTGGTCGGAGCCGATGGAAAACCAAAAACCGGCACCATCGAGGCCATGAACATGGAAGTCGCTTCGGCAGAACTCAAATCCGGCGGCAACACCATCGTTTCCATCGCAAGAGCCAACGCATTTAACAAAGATCTCGAAATCCATATCGGAAAAGCCGTCAGCGTCCGCGAAATGAGCGTATTCTGCCGCCAGTTTGAGAGCGTATTAAATGCCGGCGTGACCGTCGTCGAGGCACTCGACATGCTATCCGAGCAGACCGAGAACAAACCGTTTGCCAACGCAATCGCAGAAGTGCGGGATTCCGTACAGCGCGGGGAGACCCTCGCCGTTGCGATGGCGGAGCACCCGAAGATTTTTCCGAATCTCATGGTGCAGATGGTTGCCGCCGGGGAATCCTCCGGTGGACTGGATAAAGCATTCAGCCGTGTGGGAAGTCAGTTTGAAAAAGAAGCCCACCTGAAGGGGCTGATCATCAAGTCGGCGATTTATCCGGTCATCCTGATTCTTGTTATTATCGTTGTTGTAGCCATCATGATGATTAAGATTGTGCCTACCTTTACTTCCCAGTTTGACGAAGTCGGCGGAAAACTGCCGGGCATCACGCTTGCAGTCATGGCAGTCAGTGATTTCTTTGTGCACAGCTGGTATTTTATTATTGCCATCATCGCAGGGATTGCCATATTTATCCATGCGTGGAAAAAGACAGAGAGTGGGGCACATATATTGGGAAAATTTATTCTAAAGGTACCGCTGGTCGGCCCGCTCAGCATCAAGACGGCATCCTCGCGCATGACGCGAACACTGTCCACACTGATGGGCTCCGGTGTCCAGCTGGTGGATGCACTCGGGCTTGTGACCGAGATGATGGGGAATGCCGTGGTTAAGCAGGCATTAAAAGATGCGACCGAAGAGGTCAGCCGTGGAATCCCGCTCTCGAAGCCACTGGCAGATTCCGGGGTCTTCCCACCGATGGTCTACCACATGATAGAGATCGGGGAGGAAACCGGTAATATGGAAGACATGCTCGACAAAGTCGCAGCATATTATGATGAAGAGGTGGAGTCGGCGACCGAGGCACTGCTTGCCGCAATGGAACCGCTCATCATCATCGTGATGGCAGTTGTTGTGGTGCCGATCGTCCTTGCGATCATGATGCCGATGTACAGTCTGTACGACAGCATCGGAGCCTGACCGCAGGCAGAAGAAGGGTTGTTACATGTCTGCCATGAGACATGTGATGATAGATACATAAAAAACATATTTAGTAAAAGGAGAACAAAGGGTATGAAGAAAATTATGGAACTGCTTCAGAACATGAAAGCAAAGAATGAAAAGAAGGATAACAAAGGTTTCTCTCTCGTAGAGTTGATTATCGTTATCGCAATTATGGCAATTTTGGTAGGTATTGTTGGTACACAGGTAATTCCGTATATCGACAAATCGAGAAATGCAAAAGATATTCAGAAACTGAGCGGATTATGTACAGATGCAATGACAGCATATTCATCAAATGCTGCAAATATTGATTCTGCAAAAAAATATACAATCACAATTGGTACTGATGTTACAATTTCAGCGGGAAAAGGAGATGATAAAATATTAGCTTCTTTTAAAGAACTCAACAAATATGAAAAAATTGCTGATCTTGGACTTGAGTCTAAAGAAGGAAAAAAAGTGACATCAGTTACAATTGATTGTCAAAATGATCAACCAATGATTACTGTAACGACAGTTGGCGGTACATTTGACCCTATTACATCAAAGTAATTAATTTAAACAAATAGGAGTATACATATGCTAACCCAACTTACGATTTTTCTTTACATCGTTGCATTTTTATACGGAATCGTGATCGGAAGTTTTTTAAACGTCCTCATTTTCCGTATTCCGAAAAAAGAGAATATTGTGCAGTCTTCGCACTGCATGAGCTGCGGACATAAGCTGGGCTGGCGGGACATGGTTCCTGTATTTTCCTACCTGATTCTTCGGGGCAGATGCCGGCAATGTGGTGCTAGGATTTCCATACAGTACCCATTAATCGAGGCTTTAAATGGTGTGCTGTATGTGGTCGTTTTCATGGCGGGCGGTTTCACGTTCAGCAGTGTACTGTATTGCCTCATGACATCTGCCCTGATTGTCATTGCGGTCATCGATGAGAGAACCTATCAGATACCGGTTTCCCAGAACCTGTTTCTGGGACTGCTCGGTATCCTCATGACCGTGTATGATTTCCGGCATATCCTGTCCCATATCATCGGGGCAGTCATTGTCAGCCTGTTTTTGTATGGCCTGTATTATTTCTCCTCCGGCAAAGCAATCGGTGGGGGAGACATCAAACTCATGGCATATGCAGGCCTGCTCTTAGGCGCAAAAAACATTATTTTTGCATTTATTCTTGCATGCATTCTTGGCTCCGTCATCCATACCATCCGTATGAAAGTAAGCAAGCGAAACAACCTGCTTGCACTCGGCCCGTACCTTTCGGCAGGCATATTCATCGCCGCACTCTGGGGCAGCCGTTTCTGGACCTGGTATCTCGGCATGATGGGCATCTATTAAAACGTGGCATGAACTGCTACGTATGGCATAATTAAAAAAAGTAAAGTTTTTCTTATTCCTGTGGCGAATTTTGAGCATCCTTCCTATTCGCCATCTAAATTTTACATCACAACATAACGATGGAAAATGTATGAAAGCCAATTAGCACACGCAAAATCTTTCGCCAAAATTCTTACAGCCTCTTCCCGAAGAGAACATGAGCGAGGGATAATTGTCTTTCATACATTTTCCAGCACAACTGCTAGAAAATATAAAAGGAGAAAATGAAAATGGTCAAAAGAGTAGTAAGTATTGAGGCCGGTGTATGGTGGACAAAAGTCGCACTGGCCGATTACCGCAAGAAAAATCCGCCGGTACATAAAGCGTTTGCGTTCCGCACCCCGGAACATGCGGTGGAAGATGGCTATATCCGCGACAAAGAAGCGTTTGCATCGGCATTAAAGGCCGAACTAAGCAGACACGATATCCATGAGAAGGAAGTGGTATTTACCCTTTCGTCCTCTAAGGTTGTTACCCGCGAGGTTATGATCCCGTTTGTCAAAGACAATAAGATCATGGGAATCATCGAGGCACAGATCCGTGATTACTTCCCGATGGATGTGAGCAATTACACCATCAGCTACAGCAAGATGGACGTGGAGGAAGAAGACGGAAAGAAGATGCTTAAGCTGCTTCTCGTTGCAATTCCGGATAATCTTTTAAACAACTATGTGACCTTTGCCGAGCTGGCAGGGCTTAAGGTGGAGACGTTTGATTATATCGGAAACGGAACGGTACAGCTTTTGTGTGACAGTTTTCTGGAAAATGCCGTGGTCGTGCAGCTGGAAGAACAGGCAACGGTCATCAGTATTCTGGAAAATAAAAAACTGGTCTTTCAGCGTGTGACACCGTATGGCTATGGAGCTACGATCACAGCGGTGATCGACCATCCGGTGCTTGGCATTGACGATGAGGAGAAAGCACTTGATTTCCTTTTAGACCACAATGTGATATACAACCGTCCGACGATTCCGGAGATGGGAAACCAGGAGGAGATGAAGCGTCAGCAGGCTCTGGCAGAAGAGGCATATGAGGATCTGGCGGAGTCCCTGCGGTATCATCTGCGCATTGCAAACACGGCGGTTGAGTATTATCAGAATCAGGTCAAACAGGAATTTGTCGGGAATGTCTATCTGGTTGGCGATGGTTCCCGTTTTGCAGGCATGCACAAACTGTTTGCACAGGAACTTCCGCTTCCGCTGCAGGAAATTGATTTCACGAAGGTCATCGATTTACGGAGCGGAAAAAACAAGGCGGCTGAGGGGACGGTAACACCGGATGCGGCATCTTCCGGGATGAGACCGAAGGCGGCAACGGCTGTCGGTTTCCTTTCGGTCATCGGTGCAGCGGTTCATCCAATTGATGCCAGACCAAAGGACATGCTTGTGGCAGATTCCAAAAAGAACGACCTGCACACGGCATATGTGATTCTGGCGGGGGCAGTACTGGTAAGTGTCCTGCTGATTCTCGGTTCCGGTGTGCGTCAGCTGCTGGCTTATCGTGAGCACCGCAGCCTGACCAAACGGATCAATGATCTTTCTTATGTGCAGGAGACGTATGACGATTACGCGCGGGTACAGGCGGAGGAACAGGTGTATGAGAAACTGGATCTTGCCACCATCACGAAAAATGAGCAGCTGTATCCGCTGATTGCGCAGCTGGAAAATGAACTTCCGACAACCATCCATGTAAAAAACATTCAGACGGACGGTTCGCTGGTAACGCTGAATATGGAGGCTGACCGGAAAGTTACGGTCGGACAGATGCTGTTGAATTTTGCGGATGTGACGCTGCTTGAAAATCTTTCGATTCCGTCCATGTCGGAGGAGTCCGATGAAGACAGCGGCACGGTGAAGTGGACGTATACGTTAAATGCTTATTATACCGGCGCATTTCTCGGCGAGGACGGGCATCTTATAAAAGAAGCGGTTCCGTCTGCGGATACCGATGCGGATACCGATACAGACAGCGTGGAAGGAGAGGAGCAGACCAATGAATAGAATTAAAATTTCAGATTCCGACAAGCGGCTGCTGCTCATTTTCTGTGCGATTGTCATAGTGGCATGTTCGTATTTCTTTATTTTCAGTAAGGGAATGAGCAAGGCAGCGAAGATTGAAGAACAGAATACGGCCGATCAGGCAAAAGTGCAGCAGATGGAACAGATGGAGGCAGGACTTCCGAAGGTAAAAGAAAATATCCAGCGGATGGTAAAAAAGCAGAAGACGATTATCAGTACATATCCTTCTGCAATGACAACCGAGAAGGCTATTGAGTCGTTACAGGCGTATGAGGATAACAGCAGCGATTTCCATATTACGGACATTACGTTTACCATGAACCAGCCGCTTGCTGTGGATGTGCAGACCGATGGCACGGACACGGCTGCAGGAACGGATGCTTCTTCCACTACCGCACCGGATGCAGAGGCATCTTCTGCATCCGAAAGCCAGAGTGAGGAGAGCACACAGGGGGCAGATGCAGCAGAACAGGAAACGACAGGACCAGAGCAAAAAGAGGTCCGGGGATATTATGCCTCGATCGGTATCCGTTATGAGGCAGGCTATGCCGGATTAAAGGAAATGATCGCTTATGTCAACAATTTTAAGGATCGTACAACGATTTCACAGTTTACGGCAAATTATGATGATTCCACCGGAAAATTAAACGGGGAGATGACCCTGAATATGTACTATCTGGAGAACACCGGAAAAGAGTATGTTCCACCGGTATTTCCGAATATGTCAAAAGGTGTGATGAGTATTTTTGGCAGAAGCACATCGCTTGAAACCGCACCGTAAAACGGATGGGAAGGAGGCCCGCAGATGAAGAGACAACCGAATAACAATGGTGGATTTTCCCTGCTGGAAGTCATCCTTGCCATGGCAATTCTTGCTATTATTTCCATTCCGCTGCTGTCTTATTTTACGCAGTCCATGAAGTACAATGCGATGATGGCGGACAAACAGCATGCAACCAATCTGGCGCAGGAAGTGCTGGAGGATTTAAAAAACCAAAAAGAACTGGCTGTGGTGACGACAGGGGCAGGCTTTCGTGTTCCCTATCTGGAAGGAAAGGGCTACACCCTGCTCAGTGAGACTCCGGCGGCTGCCCCGGCACCGGCATTTCAGGCGGAGAATGTGTACTACGCGGCGGCAGGCACTTCTGGCAGCACGTATGATGTCGAGGTTTCTGTCAGTACGGCTGCAGCTGAAAATGACACCAATATCCCACAGATCGAAGGGATTGATGACACAAAGGATGTCGTGGCACTGGAACATAACCAGCTGCAGGAAGCAATGACGTATTTTTTGGAAAAAAATATGACATATGCCGCTGCACATCCGGGAACGCTTCCGCTTGGGGATAGCGAACTGCAGGCGAAGATGAAGCGGAAATTTTCGGTTACGGCAGACAGTACGCATGTCCGGGTGACATGCAGCTATACATGTGGGGAAACAGGCGATGAGGTATTGGGCATAGATCCTTCGGAAGTATACGAATGTAATGAGTTTGCAGAGGAAGACATCCGTGACGTGGAACATATTTACCTTATGTACCATGTGGCGCAGGACAGCGATACGATGGAGGTTACATACGCTGCCGGTGTGAACCCTAAGCTGGTGTTTGTATGCCAAAATATTGCGGATGTCAACAGCATCAGACCGGATTATAAGATGACGGTATTGCCGCAGGGATGCCCGATGCCGTCTGTGGCATCAAACCTTGGCAACAAGTCGTATCCGGATGACCCGGCTGCGGTGACCAACAAGGGAGCAGTTTATCAGGACAGCTTTAAGCTGCCGGCTGGATCGGTTGCCCCTCTGGTGGCAAGTAGCGGGGGAGTGCGAAAGGTCGATCTGACGGTCAGTGTATATAAGAAAGGCAGGGGCGGAAACCACCCGGATAAGGAAAAGTACCGTTATATTACGGTCAGCACGTCGAAAGGAGAGTAGCGATGAAAAGAAACCGGTTCAAACAGGATAACCGTGGCGCCTCCCTGCTTGCCGTACTGGTTCTGATGGTTGTGGTAAGCCTGATTGCCGTGGTGATCACGAAGATTACGATTGTCAATATTGAGATGAAGGAAGTGGAACGCGGCACGAAGAAAAATTTCTACAGTGCGGATGAACTGATGGATAATCTGCGTGCCGGTGCAAGGGAACTTGCAGAGCAGTCACTGGAGAAAGCGTATGCGGATGTCCTTGAAAATTACCTGACGTATTCTGCTTCCGGCGGGGATGTGCAGAAAGTATTTGCCACCAGATATATGGACGGGCTGCAGAAGCAGTTTGCAGAAAACCACACAGATCCGGCAGTTGGTGCATCGGATACCATGGACGCTTCCGGCAACGTGGCGTACCGGGTTTCCGGCTATGATACGGATACGGTAAAAAGCTGCATCAAAGAAGCCGCAGACCAGGGATGTTATATTCCTGCCGCGGATCCAAAATATGAGGTGGATTACGGTGCAGGGACGTTTACGTTAAAGGGTGTGCAGATCCGGTATAAGGATGCACAGGATTATGAGACAACGATCAAAACCGACCTTGTGTTTTCCACTCCGAAGATGAATTTCTCCGGCAGTGGGCAGGTGCAGGAGTTTATGCGTTACGCGCTGATAGCTGACAGACAGATCAACATCGGGGCACAGAATGTGACGGTGGATGGCAATGTGTATGCCGGGGCAGACGGAATTTATGCGTCCACAGGCGGAAACGGTACGATCAAGGGGAAGACGGTTCTTACACGCGGGGATATCGTGACGGAGAGCGGATCAGACCTGACGGTCGGGGACGGCAGTTCCTCGATCTGGGCGGAAAATATAAGGACATCGTCTGCCGGGACAAACGGTGCTTCCTCTATCCATATGAACGGAAATATGTATGTGGCGGATGATCTGGAACTGGCTGGCAGGGGGAGTTCCGTGACTTTGCAGGGCAATTATTACGGTTATAATTTTCAGAAAAATTATGGCGTACAGGATCCGGATTCCGCGAAAAAGGCGGAGTTTAGCAGTGCCATGATGGTCAATGGAAAAAGCAGCCATCTGGATATCAAAGGGCTGAATTACCTGCTTTTGGCAGGGCGGACGTTTATTTCGCGAAAGCTCGATGCCAGTAACGAGGATATTCTGATGGGCGAGTCCATCTCAGCGCGGACGAACCAGCTGGCATATTATGTTCCACTGGAATATGTGTCGGGAGATGGCAGAAGTCTGGATCAAAAGAAGTATGCGGCATATACCGGAATCAGTGAAAGTACGCTGAAAGGATATTTAAACAGCAGCCGGCAGGTGGTTCCCTATTATTTTCCGGGTGGGGTCTATTATTACCTGAATTTTAATTCGGAGAAGTCTGCGAATGACTTTTTTTCCGAGTATTATGCGAACAATCAGGGGAAAACGGCACAGTATGCCAATATCTATCTGGATGAGGATGCATTGATTGTGGATTCCAATACGATTATGACGTTTTCCGGGGACATTTTAAAACGGGCGGCTTCTGCAGATATGCTGGAGGTTGGAACGTATACGATTGCGCCGGACAACTGGAAAGACAGCAGTGGGTTATACTGGAAGTACTGTTCGAAGCTTGCCGTGCGCTATAAGTCGCTGGAACTGGGACTGACGGATCAGGGGCAGGGAGTGACCGAAGACAATGTCCGTCTGACATCTACGGATGCCAGTGGGCATGAAGTGATTGACAAAACGGTAAATCCGCTGTTTGACTATCTGATTGACCGGAGTGCATTTACCACAGAGGTGGAGAAACACAAGGCATCCCCGACGGCTTCGGAAACGGTGTATTCTCCGGCTGCGGATGTATACCTGATTGAAAATGCCGGAACTTATGCACTTCCAGCTACGGTTACAAAGGGAATTGTCATTGCAACCGGGGATGTCAGGGTGTCCGGTCAGTTTGAGGGAATGATTATTTCCGGTGGGGTGATCTCTTTTGATTCCAACGCTTCGGTACGGGGAAACAAGCTTTTGGTTTCCCAGCTGTTTACCGAGGACCAGAAACGGGATACTCCGCTGTTTTCCCAGTTTTTCAAAGGCTGTTCTTCCCTTGCGGCATCAAATATTTCCGGAAACCTTGATCTGGATTCTTATTTGAACTATGATAATTGGAAGAAGAACGGGTAAGGGGTGTGCCAATGAAGAAACGAAAACTTTTGGGGCAGAATGGAATTACGCTCGTTGAAATCATTATCGTTATTGCGATTATTGGCATTCTTGCAAGCACGTCTGTCATGATGATCGGGCATCTGCACTATGCCAATACGCAGAAGGTGGTAAGGACGCTGGATTCTTCGCTGGATGCGCTTCAGGTTAGGACGATGAGCAAAGCCGGCAGTTCTTATCTGTATATTTACAAGCTGGACAATGGATATTATACGCGTGTCCTGTCCGATAATCTGGGCAGTTTTGACGATACAAAGCTGACATCTGACGGGACGAAGCTGTGTAATAATACAATTAAAATCCGTAAGGACAGCAGCACCGGGGAGGAACTGACAGAACCGGGTGCCGGTGGGACATTTATTAAGATTGCCTATAAGAAAACGGCATTTTATGACGATTGTACAAATGTGAATGCCATTTATATTGATGGTGTCCCGGCATACACAATCCGGCTGGTGAAAGATACCGGCAGGCATTTTACGGAGCAGTAACTTTTTAAAGGGGGTGGCAGTGTGCCGAACGATCATAGGGGAATTACGCTTGTGGAACTGATTATCGCGATTGCAATTTCAACGGTTATTTTAGGCGCTGCAACGCTTTTCCTTGGAATGGCGCACAAAAATTATAACCACGCGTCTGCGCAGATTGATCTGCAGTCGGAGTCACAGATTCTGATGGAGCAGATCGGCATGTGGGTGATGGAAGGAAACCGGGTGGAGGAACTTGACCCATCCGTGTCCGGTGTCCGTGGGATCGCCATTTATACGATTCCGAACACCCCGTCGGTAACCAATCCGGCAGGTGCCGCAGCCCCGGAGGCTGCAAGCAAGCGGGTGATCTGGATCTCTGCAGGTGGAAAGAAATTATATACAAAGAAAATGGCTGTGGCAGATCCAAAAACCGATACAACGGTGATTTCTGCAGCTACGGATGAGGTGCAGGAAAATCTGATCGGCGAATATGTTACGGCATTTACCGGCACAGTAAATGCTTCCACGGAAAAGGCATCCGTTGCGGTTTCTTTTGATATGCAATATCTGGAACAGAAGTATACGATACAAAATGAATTCAAGCTGAGAAATGTACTCAGGTAAGGAAGGGGCGTTCGTATTGAAGATGGTAAGATGGCATCGGCAGAAAAAAAATAACGGAAACAGGAAAAAGAGAATTGCATCCGCAGTCTGTATGCTGGGGGTGCTTGTTGTCTGTCTTGGGGTTGTCGGGTACCGGAATAAATTAAAGGCGGATGAGAAACTTCCGGTGATGACAAGAGGGGTCGTTGACCAGATAGAGCAGATTCCGGAGTCGAAGCGCAACATTTACGATGCGAATGCCGCAGCGGCAAAGCTTGGAACAAAGGAAAACCCGTTTCTGATTCTTGAAATTGTGCCTTATGAGGAATACGCAGAGTTTGGATACCAGATCAGTGGATGTGAACCGGTAAATGTGGAAGAGATGCGTTATGGGGATGGGGATCTTACAACGGTTACATCCATAACCGGTGCAAAATACGAACAGAAAAAGGCTTATTTTTTCCCGGATGAGCCGGAAGGGGACATTTCAAAATATTCTGGAAATATGCGTGTCTGTGATGATGGCATGAAAGATGCAGAATATACCGGATACTATGAGCGCGTCAAAGATGGGGAAGGAACGTTTGTCCAAAAAATTGTAAAAGGGGAAGACGGAAATGAAAGCTTATCGTTTGTCAGACAGGATCATGGAAATATTATCTGGCATACAGTAAATGATTTCGAAAAATCGGATTATAAAGATCAGACATTTGATGAAAGGACGGATCGTGAACTTACCAATGAGGGCGACCGGATTTATACAAAAAGAAAAAGTACCGGTGATAAATCAAAGGATAATATCAATGTAACAGAGAATTACTATCTATATAAAAACAATGATTATTTTTTAAAGGACAGTATCGGCTGTAAAACACAGGAGGAAGCAGACAATTATTCGGTGATTATTAAAACGATTACACCGGAAGAGCTGAATGCACAGCCGAAATGGGCAGATTATGCGGATCTGTATGTGGTTTCTCCAAAGGTACATTCCGGGGGTGATAATATCAGAGAGATCTGGAAAAAACACAACAGGTACGGAAAGCATTCGTCTGTTTCTTCGTATACGAATGGATTTAATGGATCGAAAGATATCAGCTGGGATGTTGTCAAGAAAATGTATAAGAAGATCAATCGGGAGGAGAACTATGCTCCGATCTTTATGGATTCCGGGGTGTATATAGCTACACAGGGATCTTTAAGTGGGGAAAAATCGGTTACGTTTCATATTTTGGACTGGAATATGAATCCAACCATTTATACTTATACCGATACGGGCTATAACAATAATATGTATAAACTGGCAGTCATGCTGTTTTCCATGGATTCTGAACTGTTTCAGCGGTTGTATCTGGATGGAGAAGATGCCTTGATTCAAAAGAAAGAAATTAATGGAGTTGAGACTGGTGTGTTTACTGCACAGACGGGCGATGCGCAGACATACTGGTCTATGTTTACATTTCTTCCGTCCGATGTGGATGGACGTGTGATCGGCGAGAACTGGTACCATTACTGGACGAAGCAGGATAAATGGGAGAAGTATATGACTGCCGGAAATATTTCTACTGATGAAAATCAGGGATATTTAAATGGCAGACTGTTTGTGTTTAAAGGGGATACAACTTCCACACAGGCATTTGGCACGGGGACGGTTCCGGCATCGGATCCGAATTCTAAGTTTACGGATTTTAAGGAGTTTACGGGAAATGATCCCAAGGCGACACCGGCAGATGCAGTCCGTTATATTCTCGGATATAAAACATCAAAGGATCATGTGGATGGAGAACTGCGGATATTGGATATTGAGCCATGCTATGACCGAAAGAACGGATATTCGCTGAAAAAAAGTTATATCCAGCTTATGATTCCGAATTTTATCGGGGATATTAAGATTACCCATATGACTACGGCAGAGTTTATTGGTTCCACGGAGGATCTAAACAGCAAGTACAACATGATTTATCTTGGGCTGGATCAGGGTGCTTACAATCTGGAGAAAAAACGTGTAGCCTACAAAGATGCAGATGGCAACGTGAAATGGATTGATGAGATGCAGACTGTGTGGAATGATACCACGATGAACGGAAAAATTTATTTCCATACCGGAGATAAAATGACCAGTGCAGAGTATAGCAGGTCAGACGGCATAAGCCGTTCGGTCAAGTTCCTGTGGGCTGGAAGCGGAAATAATGTTATAGAGGATACGACACTCCGTTTCCCGGGAAATGACATTACAAAGATTAAGAAAGCGGAACTGGAGAACTTTTTACATGCCGGTTATCCGGTTGTTGCGGTTGATGATCTCTATTGCCTGTCCGATAAAATAGATGCCGGTTCAAACCTTGCAGATCTGGTCAGGGAGAGTAAGAAGGAAAAGAAAACCATTTACCAGACGTCAGATAGCAATGGGCTGATTGCAAAGGTAAAAGAGGTCTGTCCGAAAATTACGTTTACAAAACTGCCAAATGAATATCAGGGAACGACTTCGTCTGGGGGGAAAAATGATACGTCTGTTTCCGTAGATGACAGTCAGGCAAATTATCTGGATGTGGACGGTTTTGGCAGATCAAAACTTGATTTTAGTTTTAAGGTGACAGATGTGCCATCTGCACAATATCAGTGTAAAGTTTACATTGATCAGAACCAGGATGGAAAATTTGAAGAGGGACTGGCAGATGTGGATGGCTCCGGGGATGCGGATGATACAGGGGAAGTTTATTATGAGGGAGATGTTTTTACGGCAGGAGACGGGGAACAGAACATTACACCGGTAAAACTTTCCAAACTGTACTTCGGGCTGATCCAGTGGAAGATTGTTGTATACCGCAAGGATAATCCGGACATTCATTTTACACGTACCGGCTGCTCGGTTGCAAAAAACCAGACCGGACAGAAACGGGAGATTAAGGTGCTTCAGATTATGCCGGATACGGATACTAATAATAAGGGGTATCTGAATCTGGAAGAAAATACGCTGTTTACGAAATATTATAATGCATTGAATGATTATAATATTACCGTGGTAACGACTACGGTTTCTGATTTTCAGAAGAATTATTTCGGGGAGAAATTTGTGTATGATTATTCCAGGGATATTTCAGCCCAAAAGGGAAACGAAAATCCAGCTAAAATGTCAAAAAAACAAAAGGAACTGTATAATACATACAATATGTTTATTCTGGGATTTGGCGATACGTTCCATAAGGTAAATATGTCGAATAAAAACGGTGCGATTGATTTCCTGAAATATTTTATCGCCTCTGGAAAAAGTGTTTTGTTTACGCATGATTTTACTTCTATGCATAATGTGCACAGTGGGGATTTCGGATATTCTGCCAATACATATCTGCGTGATGTCATGGGAATGAACCGGTATAAAGCTGTGAGTGGGAAACTGACCGAGAGCGAACGAAAGGAACTGCTGGCTTATCAGGCGAAACATAAGTATGATACAATGACCCAGACAACCGTTGGCAGCAACGGTACACTTTCTACAACGGCACTTGGTAATACCCAGGGATTTACTTACTATGCCATGAAACGTCTGGGATGGGAAAAGAAAAATACGGATCAAATAATCCCATACCGGTATATGATCAGAAGTTATAAAAATGATGAATATATCTGTGGCGTGAGTAACGATAATGTGAAATTGACAGGATTTAACAATAATAATGACCTGACAATGCGTGCAACGAAGACGAATACGGGACAGATTACGGAATATCCGTTTAAAATTGACGAAACACTTAAAATTGCATCAACGCATGGGCAGTGGTATCAGCTGGACATGGAAGATCCGGAAGTTACGGTCTGGTACTGTCTTTCGGATAATGAGAACGGAGATCCGTGTGCATGGGCGGGTACGGCTTCAAACGGAGATGGAACCGGTGCCACCTATGGGGCTTCCCCGAATGATGCCGCCAATAATTACTATATTTACAGTAAGGGAAATGTTTTTTATTCCGGAGTAGGTCATTCTACGGTAGATGGAGATATGGAGGCAAAACTTTTCATTAATACGATGATTGCCGCATACCGTACCACATATGAGCCACCAATGGTTGAGATTCTGAATGAAGAGGCGGAGCTTTTAAAAGAGGAGTCCGGAAATGGAAGTGATCCGAATCTGGTGTATAAGATGAACTGGATGAAAGAATATGGAAATAACCTGGACGGCACTAAGGAAAAAATCCGCTTCAGCCCGGTCGAACTGAATACCGTCAGAACGAAGCTGACCTGTTCGATCCAATACAAAGATGGAACTTACGTAGATAAAATTTACAAAAAAGACGGAACGGTGATTGAGGGAAAAGCAACGAAAGAGAATCCTAAAAAATATGTGTTTGAAAACCTGAAAAACATGGGTGAGTATTACTTTATTTATGATACGACAGGGGAAAACAAAAAGAAGGAAGGGGATATTGTTTTTGAAATTTATAACAATAAGTCCAAAAATCCGGATGGAACACCAAGAGTGGGAAAAACTACTGTGAAAATGGAATCCCAGAATTTGTTTTTGCTTGATTAGTATGGGGATTTAAGAAAAGACACACAATGTGAGAGAGTATCGCATTGTGTGTCTTTTTTATGATGGTCACAGGTTAGAATACGTTTTGCAATTACATATATGCAGTATACGTAAAGATTTCCTTGCCAGGAAGGTGGGGATATGCTATGGTAAACATATCTTTTTTCAGTGGCAGTTTCTGCCAGAAATCCCATTTGTTTTGTTGTATAAGTGAAAGATGTGAACTTTAATGTGCCTTTGACGGTCAGGTTTTGACAGTCAGGTTTTGACGGTCGGAGTTTGACGGTCAGGGTTTAACAGTCTGCAATTTTTGTGCGTTGAAATAAAAGCAAAAACCACATATAATATAAGGAGAACATTTGGAAAAAGAACAAACGAAAAATCAACAGGAGAATCAGAAAAAGTCCCAAAAGCTGCAGTGGCATCCGGCATTCTGTTCAGCCTTGCGCCTGGAACTGCTGGAGGATGCAGAAAATTTGGAATTTACCGATGAGTTCCAGCTTACGGAAAAACCTTTGCAGATTGACTGTACGGTTGTAAAAGTAAAGAAGGACTGCAAAATAAAAAATGAAATCGGGAAGATCTTCCGGAAACACAACATTTTTGAATATAAATCCCCGAAGGATGAGCTGAACATTGATACTTTTTACAAGGCGGTTGCGTATGCGTGCCTGTATAAAGTATTACCAAATCATGTGGATGAAATTCCGGCAGAGGAGATTACCATTACACTGATTCGAGACCGCAAGCCGGTGAAGCTTCTTCAGAAATTAAGTAGTGATGGGTATGAATGCAGGAAAGAAACAGCCGGAATCTATTATGTCAGTGGTGTGATGTTCCCGGTGCAGATCATTGCATCATCGGAACTGGATATGCATTTGCATGTACAGCTCAAGGCACTGACTGACAATTTGGATGAACCGCTGATGTGGAAGTATCTGCAGGAAGTTAGCGTTTTTACAGAGAGGGAAAAGAATCTTGCGGATGTTGTGCTTCAGGTTATTGTAAACAGTAACATGGAGAAAGTGCAAAAATGGAAAGGAAGTGAACAGATAATGTGTGAGGCATTACGTGTTTTAATGGCAGATGAATTGAATGAAGAACGCGTGGAAGGTCAGCGTGAAGGCCAGATTCGTGCATATGCAACTTTGGTACAGGATGGAATCATTACAGTGGAAGTTGGTGCAGAAAAAGCAGGAATGTCTGTCGATGATTTTACAAAAGAAATGAAACAGGCTGGTTATGTAATCCCTGCGGTATAAAATCATTTTGTAAAGCCATGTAGTATGTATGGGTAAAAACATCTATAATTTCAATTATTCTGCGGATTCTTGAGAAACAGAGTCTTTCTTTTTCCTGGATTTTGCAGAAAGCATTTTATGACCAGAGTAGATAGCCATAATCATGCAGAGAAGAGAACTGCAGGCAAAATATTTGTGAGCTGATTTCATATTTTTATAGCCGGTATAGATAGTTCCGATCATGGTTGCCAATGCACCAAGGGACCAATATTTATGTGCTTTCATTTGAATACCTCCTGTGTTTTTCTATATAATACCTCTTTTTGGAGAGTATGCAAACAGGAAATTTTATTTGCTCTGAACTGTTTTTCTGATGAGGCAATATTTGTTAGAGGTCGGTGCATTTGCAGAGAGGGAAAAGGATCTTGCGGATGTTGTGTTGCAGGTCATTGTAAACAGTTACATGGAGAAAGTGCAAAAATGGAAAGGAAGTGAAAGAATCATGTGTGAGGCATTACGTGTTTTGATGGCAGATGAATTGAATGAGGAACGTGTGGAAGGTCGAATCGAAGGACAGCGCGAAGGTCGTCTTGAAGGCCAGCGTGAAGGGCGAATTGAAGGCAAACGTGAAGGTCAGATTCAGGCATATGCATCCCTGATAAAGGATGGAATCATTACAGTGGAAATTGGTGCAGAAAAAGCAGGAATGTCTGTCGATGATTTCGTGAAAGAAATGAAGCAGATTGGATATGTAATCCCTGCGGTATAAAATCAATTTCGTAAAGCCATGCAGTATGAATTTTCTATTGCATGGCTTTTAGTCGCTCGGGACTGTTTTTCTTGCAACGAGCATACACATATGATATAGTAAACATATCTTTTTTCAGAGGCAGTTTCTGCCGAAAATCCCATTTGTTTCGTTGTATAAATGAACTATGTGAATTTTACGTATATTTAACAGTCTGCAATTTTTGTGCGTTGAAAAAAGCGTGAAAGTTACATATAATAAAAGGAGAACAGTTGAAAAAAGAACAGACGAAAAATCAACAGGAGAAGAATCAGAAAAAGTCCCAAAAGCTGCAGTGGCATCCGGCGTTTTGTTCGGCCTTGCGCCTGGAACTGCTGGAGGATGCAGAAAATCTGGAATTTACCGATGAGTTCCAGCTTACGGAAAAACCTTTGCAGATTGACTGTACGGTTGTAAAAGTAAAGAGGGACTGCAAAATAAAAAATGAAATCGGGAAGATTTTCCGGAAACACAATATTTTTGAATATAAATCCCCGATGGATGAGTTGAACATTGATACTTTTTACAAGGCGGTTGCGTATGCGTGCCTGTATAAAGTATTACCAAATCATGTGGATGAAATTCCGGCAGAGGAGATTACTATTACACTGATTCGAGACCGCAAGCCGGTGAAGCTGATGCAGGAACTGGAAAAATCCGGATATGAATGCAAAAAAGAAACAGCCGGGATTTACTATGTCTATGGTGTGATGTTTCCGGTGCAGATCATTGCATCATCGGAACTGGACACGGATATGCATGTACAGCTAAAAGCATTGACGAATCAACTGAACGAAACAGTGATGAGACAGTATCTGTTAGAAGTCAGTGCATTTGCAGAGAGGGAGAAGAATCTTGCAGATATCGTGCTGCAGGTCATTGTAAACGGTAACATGGAGAAAGTACGGGAATGGAAAGGAAGTGAAAGGATCATGTGTGAGGCATTACGCGTTTTGATGGCAGATGAATTGAATGAGGAGCGTATGGAAGGTCAGCGCGAAGGAAGAGTGGAAGGTCAGCGCGAAGGAAGAATCGAAGGTCAGCGAGAGGGCAGAATCGAAGGCCGGCGAGAAGGTCAGCGCGAAGGACAGATTCGTGCATATGCATCCCTGGTGCAGGATGGGGTCATCCCCGTGGAAACAGGTGCAGAGAAAGCAGGAATGTCTGTCGATGATTTTACAAAAGAAATGAAGAAGGCCGGTTATGTAATTCCTGCAGTATAAAATCAGAACATAAAATGTGTGGTGCCCGTGGTTGCACCACACATTTCATTTTAATTTAAGAAAAGTTTTATATAATAGGAATTGTTCTGGAAATCAGTTCATGATAGTATAAAAGCTATGCATATGAAAAGGAGTTAAATCATGGGAAAAATATTTAAAAACATGCTCCCATACTGGAAATGGATTCTGGTTATTGTGGCTTTTCTTGTGATGCAGGCATTTTGTGATCTGTCCCTGCCACAGTATACATCGGATATTATCGATGTCGGAATCATGAGCAGCGGAGTGGAGCATATTCTTCCGGAAGAAATGACACAGGAAGATTTTGTGTCAGCACAGCTTTTTATGACCAGCAGGGAAAAGAAAACATTTGCCGCCTGTTATAAGGAGCCGAAAAAAGATGGAAACTATGTGAGAAATTGTGAAGAGGATACGCTTGACGATATGGATGAGTCTCTGTTGGAGCCGATCGTCATGGTATATCAGATGTCCCAGATGAAGGAGTCCGATATTGACGAGAAGGCTCTCACGGGGAAAATGGGAACGGATGGGACGCAGGTAGATATGAAGCAGCTGATGCAGGCACTGGCAGCCGGCCAGGTACCGGATCAGCAGATTCTTGAGATACGAAAGCAGGTGTCCGGACAGATTGATGCGATCGGATCTTCTACATTGAAATCCATGGGTGTGACCTATGCGATCTCCTGTGATAAAAATGCAGGTGTGGATGTAGATGCCATTCAGAAACATTACTTATGGACCACCGGAGCAAAGATGCTTGGTTTTGCGCTGCTGATGGTTATGGCGGCAGTGGTTGTCGGATATTGTGCTTCCCGTGTGGGAGCATCCATCGGACGGGATCTGCGTGATAAGACATTCCGCAATGTTGTACAGTACTCCAATGCAGAGATGGATCATTTTTCAACGGCATCCCTGATTACGAGAAGTACCAATGATGTACAGCAGATTCAGATGGTGACTGCAGTATTTCTGCGAATGATTCTTTATGCTCCGATCATTGGAATCGGTGGTGTGATTAAGGTTGCACAGACCCATGCAGGAATGGAATGGGTGATCGCGCTTGCGGTGCTTGTTATTCTTGGATTTGTAATGCTTCTTACCTCCCTTGCCATGCCGAAGTTTAAGATTATGCAGAATCTCGTGGACCGGCTGAATCTGGTTTCGAGAGAGATTCTGACAGGATTAAATGTCATTCGTGCATTTGGACGGGAAAAACGGGAAGAAGAGCGGTTTGATGAGGCCAACCGCAATCTGACAAAGACGCAGTTGTTTACCAACCGTGTTATGACATTTATGATGCCGGGAATGATGATGATCATGTACTGCATTACGCTTCTGATTGTGTGGGTTGCCGCAAAGAGGATCGATGGCGGATATATGCAGGTTGGTTCCATGACGGCATTTATTACTTACACAATGATGATCGTTATGGCATTTCTGATGCTGACCATGATGTCTATCATGATGCCGAGAGCCGGTGTAGCTGCAGAGCGTATAGATGAGGTTGTAGGCACAAAAAGTACGATTACAGATCCGAAAGAGCCGGTTGCCATGGAACAGTGTGAGGGTGTGATTGCCTTTCATCATGTAAATTTCCGGTATCCGGGAGCCACGGAAGATGTGCTTTCGGACATTGATTTTGTTGCAGAGCCGGGAAAGACCACTGCAATTATCGGAAGTACCGGATGTGGTAAATCTACGCTGGTCAACCTGCTTCCGCGTTTTTATGATGTGACAGGCGGAGAGATCACGCTTGACGGAACGGATATCCGCAAGTATACATTGCAGGATCTGCGGGAACATATCGGATTTGTACCACAGAAGGGAATTCTTTTCTCTGGTACAATTGCAAGCAATCTGCGCTTCGGGGCAGAGGATGCGTCAGATGAGCAGATCCGGGAAGCAGCGGAGATTGCGCAGGCAACAGAGTTTATTGACAGCAAACAGGATGGGTATGAGAGTGCGATTGCACAGGGCGGAAGCAATGTTTCCGGCGGACAGAAGCAGCGGCTTGCCATTGCCAGAGCGATCGCAAAGAATCCAAAGATTTATGTGTTTGATGACAGTTTTTCCGCTCTGGATATGAAGACCGATGCGGCACTCCGCAGAGCGCTTGAGACAAAGACGGAACATACGACCGTGATCATTGTCGCACAGCGAATCAGTACGATTCTGCATGCGGACCAGATACTGGTACTCGACGATGGAAAGATTGTCGGAAAAGGCACGCATGAGGAATTACTGCACAATTGCGAAGTTTACGAGCAGATTGCCAGAAGTCAGCTGTCTGCCAAAGAACTGGGACTTTCTGAGGAGGTGAAATAAGATGGCAGAACAACGTACAAAAAGACCTCGCGGTCCGATGGGAGGTCCGGGCAGAGGAATGATGCCGGGAGAAAAGCCGAAAGATTTCAAAAACTCTATCGGAAAACTGGTTCGTTATCTCGGAAGATACTGGTATGCGATTGTTGCCGTTATGATTTTTGCAGCGGTGTCTACCGTCTTTTCCGTTGCCGGACCAAAGGTTATGGCACGTGCAACGAATGCATTGGTGGAAGGTCTCGGAAAAAAGATCGCGGGAACCGGATCTATTGATTTTACCTATATTGCCAAAGTGTTATTGTTTACACTTGGCCTGTATATCTGTTCTGCAGTATTCAGTTTTATACAGGGAATGATCATGACAGGAATCACGCAGAAAACCTGTTACCGCATGCGTAAGGAAATTTCAGAGAAAATCAACCGCATGCCAATGAAATATTTCGAGAGCCGCACGTACGGAGAGGTGCTATCCCGCATCACAAATGATGTGGATACACTTGGACAGAGTTTAAATCAGAGTGTGACGCAGATCATTACGAGTGTGGCGACACTGGTCGGAACACTTGTGATGATGATTTCAATTTCCGGAATTATGACATTGATTTCACTTGTGATTCTTCCGGTATCTGCCATCCTGATTTCGTTTATTATCAAACATTCGCAGAAATATTTCCGCCAGCAGCAGGAATATCTGGGACATATCAACGGACAGGTGGAAGAGGTCTATGGCGGACATCTGGTGGTGCAGGCATATAATAAGCAGGAGAGCACCATCAAAAAATTTGAAGATACCAATCAGATTCTGTTTCAATCGGCATGGAAGTCCCAGTTTTTATCCGGACTGATGCAGCCGATCATGCAGTTTGTCGGAAACCTCGGTTATGTCGGAGTGGCAATTTCCGGAGGACTTCTGGCAATCCGCGGAACCATCGGGGTTGGTGAAATTCAGGCATTTATTCAGTATGTCCGGAATTTTACTCAGCCGATCCAGCAGATTGCGCAGGTGGCAAATATGCTGCAGTCGATGGCTGCAGCCTCCGAGCGCGTATTTGAATTTCTGGACGAAGAGGAAGAAGAACTGACGGTTGAACATGCTGTGCATCTCGACCATGTGGATGGTTACGTGGATTTTTCCCATGTAAGTTTCGGATACAATCCGGATCAGATCATTATCAGGGATTTTTCCGCTCATGTAACACCTGGACAGAAAATTGCAATTGTCGGACCAACGGGAGCAGGAAAAACCACAATGGTCAAACTGCTTATGCGTTTCTATGATGTGACAGGCGGAGCCATTCAGGTGGATGGGCATGATATCCGCGACTTTAACCGTCAGGAGCTTCGGGATGCATTTGGTATGGTATTGCAGGATACCTGGCTGTTTAAGGGATCTATCATGGAAAACATCCGGTATGGCCGTTTAGATGCCACGGATGAGGAAGTGATTGAGGCGGCAAAAGCCGCACATGCCCACCATTTTATCCAGACACTTCCGGGTGGCTACCAGATGGAGTTAAACGAGGATGCAAGTAATGTTTCCCAGGGACAGAAACAGCTTCTTACAATTGCACGTGCTATCCTTGCGGATAACCCGATTCTGATTCTGGATGAGGCAACCTCTTCGGTAGATACCCGTACCGAAGTGCGGATTCAGAAGGCATTGGATAATCTGATGCGTGGACGGACCAGCTTTATCATTGCGCATCGACTCTCTACGATAAGAAATGCGGATCTGATTCTGGTGATGAAAGATGGCGATATCATAGAGCAGGGGACACACGAACAGCTTCTGGCACAAAAGGGATTTTATGCAGATCTGTATAATTCCCAGTTCGAAGAGAATGCATAAGACATTGAAATAAATTGGCCGTTGTGCTATAGTTTAACTGTATTTATCGACAAATTTTGACAAAATCGGACAGTGCTTTCTGGTATGCTTATTTTTGACTGAATTTGACATTCTAGGAGGCCTACATGGGAAAACTAAATGTCGCAATTGCAGATGATAACGAGGTTATGCGTGACTTATTGGAAGAAATGGTAACCAGTGATGATGAACTGCACCTGATCGGGATGGCAAAGGATGGAGAAGAAGCCTGTCATCTGATCAGGGAAAAAGAACCGGATGTTGTATTATTGGATATTATTATGCCGAAACTGGACGGTCTGGCAGTCCTTGACAGGATCAGGGCAGATCATACACTAAAGAACCGGCCAACATTTCTGATGATCAGTGGGATCAGCAATGAAAAGATTACCGAAGACGCGTTTGAGCGGGGAGCGGATTATTACATTATGAAGCCGTTTGACCGGAATATTGTTTTGGACCGGATCAAGACACTCAACCGTCGAAAAAACAAAGTACGAAAAGAAATTGGCAGACCGGCTGAGATGGAAAAGAAACCGGAAAAGTACTCGTTACAGACACTGGAAGAGGATGTCACAGAGATAATTCATGAGGTTGGGGTTCCGGCACATATTAAGGGATACCAGTATTTGCGGGAGGCAATCATCATGTCTGTGACGAATATGGACATGTTAAATTCTATTACGAAAATTTTATATCCGGGGATCGCAAAGAAATTTGATACGACACCAAGCCGTGTCGAGCGTGCCATCCGTCATGCAATTGAAGTAGCATGGAGCCGTGGCAAGATGGATACGCTGGATGATCTGTTCGGATATACGATCAGCAATGGAAAAGGAAAACCGACCAACTCGGAATTTATCGCTCTTATTACGGACAAAATACGATTACAGATGAAGAGTAAGTAAAGGAGTGTTATGTATGAAGAAGATTCTGTTTGTTTCATCAGAGGCAGTGCCATATGTGAAAACCGGAGGTCTTGCCGATGTTGTCGGATCACTTCCGAAATATTTTGACAAAAAAGAGTATGATGTGCGGGTAGTTATTCCGAAATACGCCTGCATGGATCGCTCATTTCTTCCAAATTTAAAATTTTTGTGCCATTTTTATGTAAATCTGAACTGGCGCAGGCAGTATGTTGGAATTTTCGAGTCGGAATATCATGGTGTTCACTTTTATTTTGTGGACAATGAATTTTATTTTGCAGGAGAATCTCCATACAACAATATCTATGAAGATGTGGAAAAGTTTGCATATTTTTCCAAGGCAGTACTTGCTAGTCTGCCGTATATTGATTTTGCCCCGGATATTATCCATTGCAATGACTGGCAGACAGGACTTATTCCGGTGTTTCTGCATACGGTATTTGGAGATGATAATTTTTATGCGGGAATCAAAACCGTGTTTACGATTCATAACCTGCAGTTTCAGGGACGCTGGCGAATTCAGGAGATTATGGATATTACAGGACTCCCGGCACACATTTTCAATGCATATGAACTGGAATCTTATGGCGAAGCAAACTACTTAAAGGGTGGCGTGGTATATGCAGATTATATTACTACCGTCAGCCCGACGTATGCAAATGAGATTACGACCGTAGAAGGGGGAGAGGGCTTAAGTGGCCTGATGACTGCCCGAAAGGATCGCCTTTATGGTATTTTAAACGGAATTGATTATGAAGAATATAATCCACAGACAGATCCTTATATTTCGGTAAATTATTCGAAAAAAGATGCAGTGAGTGGGAAAAAAGAAAACAAAGTTGCATTACAGAAAGAACTTGGGCTTCCAGTCAGGGAGGATGCTTTCCTGATCGGAATCGTATCGCGTATGACCAGCCAGAAAGGATTTGACCTGATTGGCTGCGTATTGGATGAACTTTTAACCGAAATGGATATACAGCTGGTGGTTCTTGGTTCCGGAGAGAGCCAGTATGAAAATATGTTCCACCATTATCAGAGTAAGTATCCGGACAAGGTAAGCGTACATATCGGATTTACCGAGGAGCGTTCGCACCATATATATGCGGCATGTGACGTGCTGCTGATGCCTTCCATGTTTGAACCATGCGGGCTGGCACAGATGATTGCCATGCGTTACGGAACACTTCCGATCGTACGTGAAACCGGAGGACTCCGGGATACGGTAGAACCATACAATGAATATGAAAATACAGGATGTGGTTTTTCATTTGCGAATTTTAATGCACAGGAAATGGCAGATATTGTCCGGTATGCGTATCGTGTGGAGCATGAACAAAAGGCCGCATGGAAAGAACTGATCTATCGTGCGATGGATCGCAATTTTTCCTGGAATGCTTCGGCACATGCATATGAGAAGCTATATGATAAACTGGTAGAAATGTAATAGATGTTCCCCGCAGAATTTTTTCTGCGGGGATTTTGTGTCTGGAAATATAATCTATGAAGTGCAGACCGGCTGCGGCATGGTCAGCAGAAGGCTGTGCCGGCAGTAATAGTAGGCATGGTCGGACAGAATTTCTTCATCCTGAAGCTGTGAGGCATTCACTTCTTTTACCATTGCGGTGTAATGGTCGAGATTCTGCCTGTCGTTTTCATCGGCGGCAAGAATCAGTACTTCGTGAATACTGCTTGGCAGAATGATCAGATCCTTTTCAAACAAATCGGACAGTTCTTTTAAGATGTCATCGTAGAGGAGAACGGTTGCACCGTTGGTCCGGTACGTATTGGTCAGAACATACAGTGGCGTGGCTGCTTCCGGGAGTGGAGTTTCCGCGACGAGCTGCATTTCTTTGAGAAGACTGCTCATCGGGGTAAGCTGTGGGGGAAGAAGCTGTGGCGTGTTTTTCTTCGCAAGCCGGTAAAGCGTTTCTTTGTCGGTTTTCCAAAGGTTTAAGTGATGATTGTGGATCAGAATATTTGCCTGGTTTTCGGCACTTGCATGGAGCAGACAGTAAAAGATTACGGCCAGATCCTGGTAGCGGAAAAACGGAACCTCTTTTAACAGTTCCTGATTTTTTTCAAAGCTTACAAGACGCATGACGATGTGCTCGCTGGCACGGGAAAAATCGGTAAAGTAGGACGTGTCAAAATTTTCTTCCGGGGCATGCGCCTGATAGGTATGAAGAATATCTTCACAGATTTCTTCAAGGCATACCCCTTCCAGATAGCGATGATAGTATGGCATCAGATAGATCGCAGGTGACACGTTTTTCTTCGGATGGAGAAGTACCAGACCATCGTAATGTGTTCCGTTATTTTTGGTAAAGGAACGAATGTCTAAAGTGACACCTGTCTCGATACGCAGAGAAAGCTGTGTACGGATCGTTGTTAAAAATTCCTGATAGTTCATATGTAATTGAAAACAAATGTATATATGGGAAATTTCGGAATGACCGTTTCCGAAGATGAAAAATCCACGGTGTTAACCAGACACCGTGGATTTACTTTAGCATGTTTTGACTGAAATTGCAATCATTTTTCTCGGTTTTTTAATAAGAGAGAAGTTCCTGCCACAGCTTTGTGTACTTGGCGGAATCATCATCACTTAATGCTTTATAGATTTCACATCTTTTTATCGTGTCACTGGAAGGATTGATAGCTTCGTTATTTTTTACGTCAGCGTCCTGATTTTCTACCACAGATGTAATCGGAGAGGCATACTGCACATATTCGAAATTCTTTTCTGCGATATCATCCTTGCACAGGAAATTTAAGAATTTTAAAGCGTTGGTCTGGTTAGTGCAGGACTTTGGAATGAACCAGGAATCGATCCAGAGGTTGGATCCCTCTGTTGGAACTGAATAATCCAGATTGTCGTTCTCTGCCATGGCCAGTGCAGCCTCGCCGGAGTAGCACAGTGCGATGGAGGCTTCTTCTCCGATCATGGCATCGGCTGTCTCGTCTACATAGTAAGCATATACGATTTTATCATCTTTTTGCTTTTTTAATACGTCGAGGGCTTCCCGCAGATGATTTTCATCGGTATCGTTTAAGGAATACCCTTTGGAGATCAGTGCAGGGGCAAACGTATCACGGACGGAATTTTCCATGATGATTTCATCCTCATAGGTAGGATCCCACAGGCAGTCCCAGCTTGATACGGTTTTGGCATCAATGGTTGTTTTGTTGTAGAGAAGGCCAAGAGTCCCGTAAAAATATGGAACGGAATAGGTGTGATTCTTGTCATAGGAAGCAGACATATCAAGGATCGTTGGATCCAGATTTTTGTAGTTGTCCATGGCATCGTAATCTTCTTCGAGAACTTCGCCCTCGTTGATCAGACGCTCAACCATATATTCGGAAGAGCAGATTACATCATAGTTGATAGAACCGGCTTTGTATTTGGTATACATTTCTTCCGGACTTTCATATTCTTCGTATTTGACGGTGATACCGGTTTCTTTTTCAAACTGTTTGACTACGGACTCATCGATATATTTTCCGTAATTTAAAACGGTTAAGGTCTGTCCGCTTTTTTTCGCAGAGGAAGATCCCCCACAGGCAGTGAGTGCGCTGACTGCCAGAGCAGAAATTAAGAGGGCAGAGAAAATTCTTTTTTTCATAATAGGACTCCTTTCGGCTGGAATAAAATTCCAATGGATAATTTATTTGGCTGCAACACGCTTCTTCCCCGGATAAACATTTCCGGCAAGAAGAATGAGCAGAACGGCAAAGAACAGAATCGTGGAAAGTGCATACAATTCCGGTTTGATTCCTTTGCGAAGTTCTGTGTAGAGCATGGTGGAGAGGGTATTGACCCCGGCTCCTTTGGTAAAATAGGTGATGGAAAAATCATCCAGTGACATGGTGACTGCCATCATAAATCCGGAGAACACACCGGGACGGATTTCCGGCCAGGTGACTTTGTAAAATGCATACAGCGGCGTTGCTCCGAGATCAAGTGCCGCCTCATAGGTGCTGCGGTTTGTCTGTTTCATTTTCGGAAGCACATTTAAAATAACATAAGGAATACTAAAAGTAATGTGCGCCAGAAGAACCGTCACAAATCCGAGGTCGATAAATTTCACAAACAAAAGCATCATGGAGATACCGGTTACGATATCCGCATTCAGAAGCGGAATATTGGTCGCGCCGAGATAAATGGTCTGGTGCCGTTTTTTCATGGCGGCTATGCCGAGCGCGGCAAGTGTTCCGATCAGTGTGGAAATAATTGCGGACAGGAAAGTGACCTGCAAAGTTGTGACAAATGCAGTCATAATCTTTTCGTCCTGAAAACAGCCGGTATACCACCGGAGCGTGAAGCCACCCCATTTTACCTTGGAACGGGAATCGTTGAAAGACAAAGCAATCAACACAATAATCGGAAGGTAAAGGAAGGCAAAAATCAGGACCATATAGATCCGGGATGCACATTTTTTTAACATATGGATGTTCCCTCCCCTTCTTTGTCAAATATATTTACAATAGTCATACTTGCAATCACAAAAATCATAAGAACAAAGGAAAGACCGCTTCCGGCATTCCATTGCATACCCTGCATAAAATCCTGTTCGATCACATTTCCGATTAAAAGAACATGACCACCGCCTAATACCTGCGAGATTGCAAACGAGGTAAGTGACGGGACAAATACCATGACGATTCCGCTGATGATTCCGGATACGGTAAGCGGAAGGATAATCTTTAAAAAGATGGTTACATTTCCGGCACCCAGATCACGGGCCGCCTCAATCCAGTCTTTACGGATTCGTGTCATGGAGTTGTAGATTGGCAGCAGCATAAATGGCAGGAAGTCGTATACCATGCCAAGGACAACTGCTGTTGGTGTATTTATGATATTGATGCGGGAAAGCCCGAAACCTGTGAGAATGGAGTTGATTACACCATTTTTGGAAAGCAGAAGTTTCCATGCCAGGATACGGAGCATAAAGTTCATCCACATCGGAAGCATAAAGATAAAAACAACCAGTCCCTGATTTTTGATTTTCCTATTATTTAAAATCATTGCCAGCGGATAGGAAAGAACCAGGCACACGATGGTGCATATAATTCCAAGTCTCAGGGAAAGTCCCATGGCTTTGCGGTTGGTTTCATCTGCTATCGCTGTGATATAGGATAACGTAAAACTGCCATCGCCGTTTGTAAATGCATAGTAAAGAATCATGATAAGCGGCAGGAGGATAAAACCAATGATCCATATGAGGTATGGACCGGCAAGAAATTGCTGTTTGAATTTACGCATCGATCTCCACCGCCTTTTCATCGGAAGATTCCGGCTTATGCATAATCTGGATATTGAACGGGATTACTTTGATGCCGACTTTGGTGCCGACCGGAACAAATCTGGTGGTGTGAACCAGCCATTCATAGCCGCCGGCCATGACATCAAGTTCATAGTGAACGCCTTTAAAAATCAGGGAGGTTACTTCGCCCTGCAGCGTTCCCTCCGAAGGATCGACCAGTTCTACATCTTCCGGACGGATGACAACGTCGACCGGCTTGTTATTGCCGAATCCTTTGTCGACACATGCCCAACGGGCACCGAGAATCTCTACAAGTTCGTCTTTTATCATGGTTCCGTCAATGATATTGCTGTGTCCGATAAAATCGGCAACAAATGCGTTTTCCGGTTCGTTGTAAATGTTTTCCGGAGTACCGATCTGCTGGATATATCCCTGATTCATGACAACAATGGTATCGGACATGGTCAGTGCTTCTTCCTGATCGTGGGTGACATATACAAAAGTAATTCCAAGTTCTTCTTTCAGACGGATGAGCTCATACTGCATGCTCTGGCGCAGTTTTAAATCAAGTGCACCAAGCGGTTCATCCAGAAGAAGGACTTTTGGCTCGTTTACAATCGCACGGGCGATGGCGATACGCTGCTGCTGACCACCGGAGAGAGAATCGACCGAACGGTTTTCAAATCCTTCCAGATTGACCAGTTTTAAGGCATATTTGATTTTATCCTGAATATATGCTTTGCTTTTCTTACTTATTTTAAGGCCGAATGCAATGTTTTCGGCGATGGACATATGCGGGAAAAGAGAATACTTCTGAAAAACGGTATTCAGTTTCCGTTCATTGGCTGCAAGAGCTGTGATATCCTGTCCGTCAAACAGAATCTGTCCCTTGTCCGGGCTTTCAAAGCCTCCCAGCAGACGCAGGGTTGTAGTTTTTCCGCATCCGGACGGACCTAAAAGGGTCAGAAATTCATTCTCCCGGATATACAGATTTAAATCATCCAACACAAGATTGGAATCGTAGGATTTGGAAATTCCAATAAAATCAATTAAATGTTTACTCATACGTTTGTCCTCTTAAAAATTTGGTGGGGTAGTCACCCAGATGATGACGGCATCTGTCGAACCGGTGTTTTCCAGATAATGCTTTTTTCCTGCTTTAAAATAGAAAGATTCCCCGGCATGTACCGTCTGGTTTTGTCCGGCATAGTGGATACGGACGTTTCCTTTGATTACATAACCGAAATCCTCCCCCTCATGGGGCTGATAAACTTCTGACCGTCCACCGGCGTGTAAAGTCAGACGAACCGGTTCCATCTGGTTTTTCTGTGCATTGGGAACGACCCATTCAATACAGCAGTGTTTTTCTTCGTCGGTTTTTTCAAAATAATCTTCCTGTTTGAAAACAATCTGTTCCGGCTCTTCATCTGTAAAAAATTCTGCTGGTGTCGTACCAAGGCACTGGATGATATCCAGAAGAGTTCCGATGGACGGAGAGTTCTGGTTTCGTTCCAACTGTGAGATAAAGCCCTTGGTCAGCTCGGCACGGTCCGCCAGCTCCTGTTGCGTCAGTCCGTACTGGATGCGCAGTTCTTTCATGCGGTGTCCAATGTCCATGGCATGCCTCCCGTAAATTTATGAAACATGATTGTTAGTTGATTTTTTGTTTACTGATTATAAACTCAACAGTTTCTATTCTACAGAATCCATGTGAAAAGTCAATCTTTTTTTAATATAAATTTTATGAAAAAACAGTTGATTTTCTGAATCGGTTTTGGTATTATATACAAGTACGTTTTGCCAATATGGCTCAGTTGGTAGAGCAACGCATTCGTAATGCGTGGGTCAGGGGTTCGAGTCCCCTTATTGGCTTTCAGAAAACCGCATAAAATCAAGGTTTTCTATAGATTAGGGGAAAGAGAGTAATCAAAAAGTAATCAAAAGGTAATCAAAAAAGGCTCGGAAGCCTTGATTTTACTAAAGAAAGGAGTTTCTTGTACAAGTGCTAAAAGTTAATTGAATATGATTACTATGGAAGTTTGGACGCATTGAGCGTCTTTTTTTATTGCGGTTTTTCTGCTTATTTTTTGCGGAAGAACCGTATTTTTTTATGCAAAAATATAAGCATAGGAGGGATGCGGAATGTTATTTACGGATGAAATTCTTGAAAAAATCTTAACAAGAGAAGATGTTTCAAAGGTTCCGCTTGTGTATCAGTCAGCAATGATACACGCAATCAAGGAAGTATTGGAGGAAGAGAATGTATCAGATGCAAAATCAGAATATGGCATTTAACCCAAACCCAAGCTATGCCGCATATCAGTACAACCCAATGCAGAGGTTTCAACAGCCAGAGCCACAGATTCCGCAGATGCAACCGCAGTTTCTTGGAATCCAAGGAAAAGTAGTGCAGTCGGAATCGGCAATCATGGCAAATGATGTGCCTATGGATGGAAGCGTTGCGTTTTTCCCAATGCAGGACATGAGCGCAATCGTTGCGAAACAATGGGATGCCAATGGAACAATCAGAAAGACCGTTTACAAGCCTTTTAATGAGCAGATGGCAGATTCTTCGAGTGACGATAAAAGAATTGAAATAGGGCTGTCTGACGATGCGACAAAGGCTATTACTGACAAATTGGATTGTTTGTTTGGCAAAATGGAAGAGTTGGAAGATAAGTTATCTTCGCAAGCGCAAAGAAAATCTTCACGAACACAAAAGGAGAGTGAGTCTTAATGAATCCTATGCAGATGTTACAGGGAATGAAAAACCCACAGCAGTTTTTACAACAAATGATGGGGAATAAAAGCGTAATGAACAACCCTATGGCTAGAAATGCTATGCAGATGGCACAAAAGGGAGATTCCAAGGGCATTGAGCAGATGGCTAGGAATTTGTGCAAAGAAAAGGGAATTGACGCAGACAAGGCTTTTGAATCGTTTAAAAGTCAATTAGGAATGTGATACTAATTCTTGCAAGATTATGTATATAAAAAATGAATTATGGAGGTAAATTCTATGTTTAACACAGGTAATTGTGCATCCGTTCCGCTTGTTGCGAACATTGACGGAAACGGAAATAACAATGGATGGGGCGCAGAAGGCTCATGGTTATGGTTCATTATCGTTATCTTCGCTATTTTCGGATGGGGTGGATTCGGTAACGGATTCGGAGGAAACGGAATGAATGGTGGTGTCGGAAGCGAAATCCAGCGCGGATTTGATAATCAGGCGGTTGTGTCAAAACTTGATGGCATTACAAACGGACTTTGTGACGGATTCTATGCAGTGCAAACCGGCATGAATGGCATCAACACAAACATTTTGCAGACCGGATTCGGCATTCAGCAGGCTATCAACGCTGATACAGTCGCTAACATGCAGAATACAAACGCATTACAGTCACAGCTTGCTAACTGCTGCTGTGAAACAAGAGAAGCTATCCAAGGCGTAAACTACAACATGGCAACTAACACTTGCGCGTTGCAGAACACCATGAACAGCAACACGAGAGACATTATCGACAGTCAGAATGCAGGAACACGCGCTATTCTTGATTATCTCTGCAATGAGAAAATTTCTAGCTTACAGGCAGAAAATAACGACCTTCGCAGAGCAGCTTCACAGGATCGTCAGAGCGCACTGCTTACAACTCAGATGGCGGCTCAGACACAGCAGATTATCAACGCGGTAAATCCGTCTGCTATTCCGGCATATGTTGTACCTAACCCAAATGCTTATGCATATGGATGCGGATGCAACACAGGATGTGGCTGCTAAAACTAAATAATTGAGTATCTTAATTGAGTTTAACTCGATCATGTCTGCTATGCAGTATTACTTATAACCAAAGGGCAGACTATAATGTTTGCCCTTATTTTTATGGAAGAGAGGTAAAAATAATGGAAGTAACAGGAATTGCATTACAAACCGTTGCCGCTGGAGAAGATGTTGCATTTACAGAAACGGCAGTAAACGGAACAAAATGTATCGTACACAGACAGGGAAGTGGAATTATCAAGCTAAGAGGTATCACCAATCAGTGCAAAGCTAGATTTTTGGTATCGTATTCCGGCAACATTCAGATTCCGACAGGCGGCACAGTTGGAGAGATTTCGCTTGCCATTGCAGTAGACGGAGAGCCTTTACAGTCAACAAAGATGATCGTGACCCCTGCGGCAGTTGAGAATTTCTTTAATGTATCAGCACAAGCATATGTTGATGTGCCATGCGGTTGTTGCAGTACCGTAGCCGTGCAGAATACATCTACACAGGCTATTGAAGTACAGAACAGTAATTTGATTGCAGTAAGGGAGGCTTGATATTATGCATAAGTTTGCTAAACAGATTATGGATTGCGTGAAAGCCCACGTCGACGGCATTGGAATTGAGAATTTTGAGGGTCAAAACCTTGATGATCTCAAGGATTGGACGGAGATTGCAAAGAATATCGTATGCTTTGACAAAGACTATAACATTGTTGAAGCCATGAAAAAGTCTGAAGATGAAGAAATCATGCGCATGGTGGAAGAATTTGGGGATTATCCGGGAAGAAGATACTACAATGAGTACCGGTACTCAAACGGAAGATTCGCACCGAAAGGGCGTGGAACACGCAGAGGATATGTAGAACCGCCGTATTATCATCAGATGCCTGAAGATTACCACGAATGGGAAAATATGCCGGAATACGACCGAATGAGAGACCTTGACAGAATGAGTATGGGAAAGATGTATTATTCAGAGCCTATGAGCGGAAATAATGGCATGAGTACCGGTACTCACGATGCAAGAGAGGGCAGAGCCGGTATGAGCCGGAGAAGCTATATCGAAACAAAAGAACTGCACCACGGAGATTCCGCGGCTGACAAGGACGCAAAGATGAAAGAACTTGAAAAGTACATGAAATCTCTTTCAGAAGATGTGACCGAACTGTTTTCCGGTATGTCCCCAGAAGAGAAACAGTTGACCAAGACAAAGTTGACTACGCTTGTCACGAAAATGTAATAGAGAGGGCATTTTGCCCTCTTTGTTTGCGAGGTGGTAAATTGTTCACGATAAACAATGAAATGTGGAATTTGGTCAAAGTATCGCGTTACAGCGATATGCTACAGAGAAGTGATGGAAGCAGAACGGTAGGCATGACCGACAGGGACACGAAAACGATATATCTTGCAGATGATCTACGCGGAAAATTCCTTGACCGTGTGTTATGCCACGAATTATGTCATGCGTTCTGTCTCTCGTATAATGTATACATGGATATTGATACCGAGGAAATTGTAGCAGACTTCTTGGCTACATACGGAAGAGAAGTATTTGAAATAGCAGACAGACTATTGATTGAACTTATGGAGGTTGTTGCATAATGGATAAAATTTCAGAACTCTTACAGTACGTACACCGGACGAATCCGGAAATGACTAGGGAAAAGCTGATAGAAGAGTTGAGTAAAAGTGACTATGCGGCGCGGTCTTTGATTTTTACGAAAGAAAACATCGTTGTGCTAGGGCAAAAATAAATCCGGCGGTTTGAATCGCCGCCGGAATTGTGTCAGACTTTCGGAATGTAAGAACCTTTCATTATTTCTATAGCGAGTTTCGCGCCTTCCGTCATGTAAAAATCATTATTCTTTGCACAGCAACTAAAAAGCAGTTCCTCGAACTCTGAATATAAATTTTCACTTAATAACCCTTTCAGCTTCTCTGTTAAGGGAGAGAAGTATTCAACAAAGGCATTTCCGGTTTCATTGTCAAGCTGACTTGAACATACGATTTTAATAAATTCATCCATTTTAATATTCTCCTTTCAATTCTATTCGTTTGGTAACAAGTCTGTTTTGCCATTTGTAAGGAACTTTGCGCAACACGCGAATCCAGCAATAAAAGCCGCTTCTTGAATGTCGCAAACACCATCCCTTATCTTATCGCTAATGTCGTTATACAGTTTTTCGCTCAACACATCCTTAAGACTGTCAACCGAATCATACATCTTGTAGCAAGCAGAATTGATAATTCTCACACTCTTTGAATTGTTTACATCGTTTGTGTCTAAAAAGTTTTCATAAGCAATTTTTAATAATTCTTCCATAATTGTTTCTCTCCATTTCTGTTTTGTGTTTTTCTTGATGAATATACAGTAACATATATAAGTTGAATATATGATTATACGCATAGCTGATTATATAACTTGAATATTGACATATTTAACGATAATTGATAATATGTTTATATAAATTGAATATTAAAAGAGGTGAGACAATGGCAAAAACTCCAGAGTATACAAAGAAAGCTATTCAGAATTACAATAACAAGTTTGACAGAATAGCAGTTAATTTACCAAAGGGGACAAAAAACAGGATAAAAGTATTGACCGGAAAAAGTTGTAATGCTTATGTTTCTGAATTGGTTGTAAAAGATTTAGACAGCTTAGAAAATAAGTAATTTGTTGGTAAAACGGAAATGATTTGTTCAAAAACTAAAGAGAAAGGAGAAAGCAATGGAGGAATTAGAAAAATTGGAAATTCCAGCAATCAAAGTTTGGGATTCTCAAAGGGTTGTAACTTTTAATGATATAGACAGAGTACATCAAAGACCTAACGGAACGGCAAAGCGTAGTTTTAAACAAAATAGAAAACATTTTATTTTGAACGAAGATTACTTTGAATTAACAAGAAAAGAGTTCGGGACGAATTTCGTCCCTAATTCCGAACCGTTAAAAGGGAACCCGAATTTGAAAGTCTTTTTATTTACAGAAACAGGATATTTAATGCTTGTAAAGTCATTCCATGATGATTTGTCTTGGAAAGTGCAAAGAAGACTTGTAAGCTCATATTTCAATTGTGGAAAGTTGCAAAACGAAGTGATAAATCGAAGTGATGTACCGCAACCGCATGAAGGTCATTATCCATCGTTGGCTAACACTTGGATGAAAGACCATGAACCTCTATTCAAGCAGATTTGTAGTGCCTATGGGATCAGCAGAAAGGAACTGTACCACAAGATATTGTTGGATATTGGGGATGATTATAATGTTGATGATTATAGAGTTTTCTATAAGCGCGATACCGGACACGCGCCAGAGTATATCATGGAGGTTGTATCGTTTTATCCAGAATTAAGGGAAGCGGCAGAAACTATCATACAGATACACATGAATAGAGTTAGAAGGTACCCAAAAGAGTATTTAGGGCATATATATAACAGATAAAAGATAATTCACAAACAAAGGGCAGCTTTTCCGGCTGTCTTTTTTGTAACATCCAAAATCAACAACGCGTCCGGGCATATCTTACAAAATCTCCGAAAAACAGTAAACAAACTATAAAACTTTTCTTAAATTTTTATAAACAAGGCTAGTTGTGTTAGGTCTTTGACAGGTCCGAAAATGATAGAATAGTATCAGTTTTTACAAAAAATCGTCTGACAATCGTATGACATAAGGCGAGACAATCGTCTGACGTCGCTTTTTCAGAACTATGTTTCTCTTTCTCTCTCTTTCTTAATCTTTTAGATTAATAATAATACACTGTATCTAAAGTCTATAGGTTTATAGTAAGTGTATATCCGCATGCGCGCGCGGTGTAAGTATATAATATCACCGTAAAAAATAAGGCTTGACTTTAAACCCGGAAATAGTGTATACCAAAAGCAGAGAGAAATAAAACGGATTGGAGGTGTGAATATATGCAGGATGTAGAGAGCGTAGAGAATGTAGATCTTACAACCCTTATAGTGGATCTAGGTACAGTACAGGTATACACATCAACTGTACAGGATTTAATAGACAACGCTTGTATAGAATTTCACATCGAAGATTTACTAAAAGCCGGACAGAGACAGTGGAAAGCTGTTATGCAGTATGTTGGTATGCATTTATTCCCGGATACGAAAGTATTAAAAGACAAGAGCTTAAGTCCCCTTGGTAATGCAACTATACCAACTAACTGTAATAGGTATGACAGAGAGGTATTATATAAACTTTGTGATTATTATATATATATTTCCAATGTGTATAGCAAGTTGGTAAGTACAGTCGCATTCAGTTATTTTTGTAATATACCTACAAACACAATGGATATATGGAGTACAGAAGAACCAAGCTCGTTGGCTTTCAAGATGTGGCAAAAATTGCAACGATCTCGCAAGGATTGCATCCTTGATAGAGCGTATGACTCCAACAGTCCAGTGGGTACTATGTTCGTGGGCAACAACGAATTTGGCATGAATCAGCCAGGAATTGGCGATAATGCCACCCAAAGAAGGGCAATCACAGCGCAGGAACTGCCAAGGCTGGACGAGAAAAAGAGCCAAGAATTGCACGCAATTGATACACAATTCACAGATGCAGTGGCAAATAATACGGTTTAAATTGTGTGCGGTTATTCTACAATTCACAAATGCAGTAATATCAAGGGTTGTAGCGTTTCAACTATTCGTGAACTATTCGGAAAAGTTAGGTTTTGCGAATAGTTGCAAGGGTATGACATGAATTGTATTAAAACAATTTGATTTTCACACAATGACAACAGAACGAAACGGAAAATATTTTAGATTTCCATGTTTGCAAGAAAAGGATGGGGAGGGGGTCTGACAGAAAGACCACCGGGCGGCTACTAAGTCCCTCAAATTCCTCAAAAAATAAAAAGCCACTTACGGTACCCATTGACTTTCATCGTAAATAGGCTATAATAAATTTATAACAATTCACTTTCACGTTGCGAATCGCAACTAAATTTCCAAAAATTTTTTAAAAACAAAAAAGAGTGTTTCGGACAGGAGAATGATATATGACCGGAAATGAGTATCAGACATTAGCCATGCGTACGAAAAACCACAAGGCGACAGAAAGAATTTCGGATAAACTTGATTTGCTTAAATTTTGCAAAAAGAACAATATTGCATCTGCGTTGAAAGATTATGACCTTGGCGGTATTTTCAATGCTTGTCTTGGACTATCCGGCGAGGTTGGAGAGTTCAACGACATTATTAAAAAATGGATTTTCCACGAGAAACAGCTTGATATTGACCACGCAAAGAAAGAAGCTGGAGATATTTGTTGGTATCTTGCAATGCTTTGCGAATCCTTCGGCTGGAGCTTGGATGAAATCATGCAAATGAACGTAGACAAGCTTAAGGCACGTTATCCGGAAGGGTTTGACATTGAAAGGGCAAACCACAGAGCGGAAGGTGATGTTTAATGGCAAGCTGCAGCAATGAGTTGATGAAAACCGAGTATTCCGAAACCTTTGATGAAAAACGCAAAGGATTGATTGAACAGTCGTATTACAAATACGGACCGGCAAGAATGAACTTTTACACAGGGAATGTGGATGCAATCGAAAGTTTGAAAATGTGTCTTGCCAAGTTTGAAGAGACCGGAAACCTTGAATACCTGTGTGACGTTGCAAACTATGCCATGTTCCGGTTTATGTTTCCACAGCAGGGCGAGTATTTCGAACATACGGACTCTGATTCATCTGCCGGGATCTTCGGTATGAGTGTAAATGAAATGGAACGATTCAAACAGGAACACAGCTTTGAGGATGGGGGATATTGATATGATTTTAAAGATAATCGCAACAGCGACAGATGCCCTCGTAATGCTGGGACTTATGGGAGGACAGGTAAAACAAAAAGACAATTCAAACGCAATGGGGTATTTGCTTTCATACGCGATTTTTGCAATGAATATTATGGTCATTTGGAAATGATGGGCTATCGCCAAGCGGCAAGGCACAGGGTTTTGATTCCTGTATTCCGGGTTCGAATCCCGGTAGCCTAATTGGTTGCATGCTGACGTTTCATGTAGCCACGTATGTTTTCCATACGTACTTGAACCCTTGGTTGAGTGATTCAAGCATTTGGGTTCCTCCTTTCGCCACTAGGACGATTCTGTTAAGGACGGTGCGAGACCGTCCGGTGGTATTCTATCATGCATCTATCCAACGGTGCATGAGCCATGAAATTAGGTGGTGGCGGAATAGGTAGACGCGCAGATGGAAGAGACAGGACAAAGATTAAAAACTCATGGTTGAAGTCCTATGGGTTCGATTCCCTCCAATGTGAACAGTGCACGGTTTATGTGAGGTGCAAATCCTCACCCACCTATTCGGTCAAATTATGCTGTTTGCTTGCAGATGGTCTATGTTTTGGCTGTATGATACCACGGGCAATTATAATGTGGCGCAGAGGCATCAAGACCTCGAAATGGAAGCATTAAGACTTCGTTAAGTAGTAACAACGATGGGTATTCCTGCTGAATCATCGTTAAAACAAAACAGGATAGTGCCATGCATAGCACGTAAAACATATTGCTAACCGTCTTGTGGCGGTTTTGATCGGTTAGTCGAGCGGTAAGACACCACCCTTTCACGGTGGCAACACGAGTTCAAATCTCGTACCGATCATTTAAACATGATTACCTCGGTTATTTGGCAGTGTTCCCATAATGGAATTGGAGCCGGTTGCTATCCGGTCGGGCGTTTGTTCGCCTTGTAGGTTCGAGTCCTACACACTGCGCTTGCCCGAAATAGGGCGTTGATGTGTGGCGGAATGGGTAAACGCTATGAAATGTCTATTGCAAAATGCAATACAGAGAAAGTATTTCTCAGGGACATTATGAGAAAATAAATCTTTTCTGCGAGGTTCGAATCCTCGCCATATCAATTCCTTATCTCCACTTAGTCGGGTGCTACTGCAATAGTTCCGGTCGATGGGAGACTTATGGATGATAGCGACATTATTGGCAACAGAAAACCCCTCAGTGATTAGAAATTGCAGATTTGAAAGCTGTTGGCATGGTTTTGGCTGACAGGGTTCGATTCCCTGTGTCGCTATTCGATGATAAAAAACATTTTGGAATATTTATATCAAACGAAAGACACGGAATCTCACGAGGATTCCGATTTTTGCTATGATTGGGGGCGTAAGAATGTGTGATTTTTGCAAAGACATAGGAATCGGAATACCGGATTGGGATTTCCTTACTCTGGATAAAAACGGAAAAGTACCGTCCGGTAATAAAATAGAAATTCGGAAAATTGCAGACAAACACGCGCTTGTTTTTACGAATAGTGCCGGAGAATACGGCGCAGGAGCGATAAATATTGCGTTTTGCCCTATCTGCGGTAGAAAGCTGGTTTAGTAATGGCAGAACCTTTAAGTAAATTAGCAGAAAAATGTAAAAGTTGCCCAAAATCTGAAAAATGTGACCATAAAAGAATGGAACTATGCGCTTTAGCGGATTTGCCACCACAAAATCTTGCAAGTGCTACACAAGGCATTTTGATAGACAATATGGCACCTATATTGAGGGAAGAAATAAAAAGCCCTTTAAGCCCATTTCGGTACAAAGACGAATTAGAAAAAGCACTAAATGATTTGCATTTTGGAAATATGTTTATGAACGGTGCTTAGAAAGGTTGACGTAATATGTATGAACACTGTGGTAATGAATCGAAACAAATAATTGATGACAGAGAGAAGGATTCTATTTTGTATATTTCCGATTCAGAAAAAGACATGAGAATTTTTCTTGAATATCTCAAAAAGAAAATGGATAACAACGGAAAAGAATGTTTCTTAGATGGAGAACATGATATTTTAAAAACAGAAAATTACAATGTTGTCTGTAAAAGTATTCATGGTACTCTACTTGGAGTCGGATATGGGTATTGTCTACATTACTGTTTTTCGAGAAATTTTGATAAGAGTAAGTGCAACGATATGGAAAAATGCTCGACGGAAGAAATTCTTGCGCACACAAGAGAGGGTGCAAAAGAAATATCGGAACTTGATATTTTATGCATGCTAGGGTAAGTTTGAAAGGCGGTGGAATGATGAAGCAGGAAAAAGAAATTTTATGCACATGTATTAATCATGAAAATTGTCCATTAGACCCGGTTAGTTGCGGATGTTCAATAGAAATTACGACTTTTGAAGATGCTTGTGTAGGTAAAGGGACATTCATTCCGGGAATCAAATGTGATAAGTGAGGGATTTATATGAAACATCAAAAAGAATGGTGTACTTGTGATCGTTGTGGTGCGGAAATTAAAAAAGGAATACTTTGCGGAAATTCGGTTACAAGAAACGGCGTTTTTAATACCACATACGACTTGTGCTATAAATGTATGGAAGATTTTGAGGAGTTTATGAGAAATGACAGTTAATATGGGAACACAAACCTATGAAATGAGCCGCAAGCAGGCAAAAGCCATCCTTGGAACGGCTAAGAAACTTGCAAATTGCAACATATACGGCATTGAAAAAGGAAATGTGGTGATTATGCTGAATGAAAAGTATGAGGACGATATGAGCCTTAGAAAAGCCGTAGAGGAGTATAAGAAGAAAGGGTTCAAGGTGCATTGGAAATGAGTATAGCAGAATTAATAGAAACAATAACAGATGAAGAAACTGAACGGTTAGAACATGACACATTTGCGCAGACAACCAGACAGGAAGATAAAATGACTTTGGTTGAGTTCGCAGAGAAGATTGCACCATTTCCGTTATCCGAATTTCAGAAACAGTTGATTCAGAAATATGAGGAATGCGAGAAAGAGAATATGTCCTTGTATTGCATTCCACCAAGAAATGTTGGAAGAGATTTTATATATCGACTGATTGAAGAGTGGAAACATCAGCATCATTTAGTAGATGCACGTTGTAGTAAATGCAACCGCCTGTTAGGAAAATTCAATGGACAGGCTGAAATCAAATGCCCGAAATGCGGTAAAATCAATAGAATTGGGGTGAAGTAATGCTGATAGTTGCATTGCAGGATGATACAGATAATTTATATGCAATATGGACTACTATTTCTGATAGATTTATTGGAGTAAATCTTGGAAAATATGAAGCTGTCGGAATTATTATGGATTACAAGAAAGACTACACCTTTGAAAAGGCATTAGACAGAGTAGAACACCCACAGCCGTTTAAAGATATTGCTAAGCGCTTATGCGAAGAGCTTAATCGTGATGATGACAAAGTTGAAAATGCAATCAAACATTTAAAAGAAATATCGTGGGAAATAGGAACTACTGGTGTTGAGTATCTTTCAGAGAGAGACGGACAAAAGATGAGAGAGTACATAAATGTACTTGAAAACAGAATTGATGAATTAGAACAATGATTGCTGATTATCAGCGGAAAGGAATTTTTATGAAAAAATTATTCGTAAGCGTGCCGATGAAAGGCAGAACAGAGGAAGAAATCAAAGCAAGCATCCAAAAGATGAAAAAGATTGCTGAAATATACGAGGGCGAAGAGTTAGAGCTTATCGACAGCTACATTGAAGATAACCCGCCTAAAGACAGCAAAGAAGCTGTATGGTATTTAGGTGAAAGCCTTAAGAAGCTGGCACAGGCTGATGTGTTCATGGGGATATGTGAGAGCTATGATTGGAACGGCTGTTGTATTGAAATGGAAACAGCAAATAAATATGGAATTAAAGCATATACGATTCCGGTAAGGTATGTAATTGATGATTATAATGCACTTATAAACAAATTGCATCCGGTTTGCAATGAAGGGATGCCAACAATCTAACAATATATTGCCGGCTAACAAATGGAGTTAGTAGCTACCCTAAAACAGTTATAGGCAGAGGTCAAGGCACTTCTGCTTTTGCGGAGGTGCTTTTTATTTGGCTTCAAAGCAGTTAATCAATGCAGTAAATGGATATGAAAACTACATACAGAGAAAAGGCGTTGATGAACAGGTAATAGATGCATACATACAAGCCGTAGCGGTTGCCTTAAGGACAGAACATGATGTTGATTATGGATTGAAAATATCCGCAAGGGCAAAACAACTTATAGCAAGCTATGTCAAACAATATACAGGTGGCAGAGTCGCAGACTTAGAAGTGTATGCCGGGGAACATGATACGACATACAAGGTGCTTCAACAATTCTACGATGTTTTGATGTATGAATCAGCCTATCTCGTGGACAGCTTTTTTTATTACATTGAAATTGATGAAAAGGATCCGTGGAAAAGATTTTATTTTCCAAGAAGAAAAGTGCTACAACCTGTAGTCGGAGCATACCAGGAGATTTATGACGGAAAATTGGATTTTCTGTCTGTATCGCAACCGAAAAGAACAGGAAAAACAACAGGCGGTCTGAAATTGGCACAGATGATGGGCGGACGCGACCCGGACGGAAGTATATTCGGTGTTGGAAAAGGCGAAGGACTTGTTAAGCGATTTTATGGTGGTTTATTGCAAGGCTTTGAAACAGAAAGCACGTACAACAGATTCTTAAGCGTTTTCCCGGAAGCAACAAAGATAGGCGAAAAGGACTATAAAAGTGCTGAAAACCTATCAATCGACCTTAAGAGCAAAAATATCTTCCCAACATTTACCTGTAGACCTATTGATGGTGCGATCGTAGGATGTACCGAAGCAAATGTGCTTGTCTATATTGATGACTGTGTTAAAAACCATGAGGAAGCACGAAATAGAGATAGATTAGAGTTCCTTTGCGAGAAAGTAACAGACGATGTTCTTGGTAGACGATTAGAGGGAACGCCTATTATCATACAGGGGACGAAATACAGCTTGTATGACCCAATCACGGCTTTACAAAATAAAGCTGATGAATTGGAGTGGAGATGGAAAGAAGTTGCTATTCCGGCACTTGACCCAATTACAGATGAAAGCAATTGGGAGATTTATCGAAAAGATAAAAAGGGATTGCGGAAGATATTCACAACCGTTTACTACCAAAAGGAAAGAAAACTTGTTTCGGAAGAAACGTGGGCGGCAGAGTTCCAACAAGAACCATTTGAAGCAAAAGGGCGAATGTTTGCGGAGAATGAGCTTAATTATTTTGAGGAACTTCCTGTTGATCGAGAACCAGATGCAATTATGGCGGCTTGTGATAGTGCAGATAAGGGAGAAGATAGCTGCTCAATGCCGATTGGCTATGTGTACGGCAACGAGGTTTATATTGTGGATGTAGTGTTCGATAATGCCGGAACACAGTTTACCAAGCCGGAATGTGCAAATATGCTTATTAAGCACAACGTAAAGACGGTTACATTCGAGAGCAACAGTGCCGGAGAATATTTTGGTCGAGATGTAATGGACATTGTAAAAAAGCAAGGCGGAAGATGTAGCGCAAGGTTTAAGTTTAATTGTTCAAACAAGATAACTCGAATGGAAAATGCGAGAGATAATATCATTCGTGATTATTATTTCCGCGATTTCAAGAAAATGGACAGACAGAGCCAATATTACAAGTTTATGAAAGAACTTACAACCATGACAAGAAGTGGAAAAGTAAAGCATGATGATGCACCGGATTCCATTGCATTGTTTGAGAATGAAATGAGAGGAAAATGTGTTCGTAAAGCAACAATTATGTCAAGTCCGATATAAGAGGAGGGTTTGTATGACAACCAAGGATTATTTGAACCAAATAAGCAGACTCAATAGAATGATAAATAATAAGCTGGCAGAGGTATCGCAGCTTAGAGAGCTTTCCCACAGCATATCGGCGGTAAAAAATGAAGAAAGAGTAATGTCGTCATCTGACCCAGATAAAATAGGCTCTACATACGCTAAAATTGACGAAATGGAGCATAATCTTGATAACATGATAGATGAATACATTGAAAAAAAAGACTTGATTATAGGGCAAATAGACGGCATAGAGAATGAAGATTGCTATAATATTTTGTTTTCAAGATATATCGAAAAGAAAACTTTTGAAGTTATCGCTACAGAAATGAAATACTCATGGAGACAAATTATCAGACTTCACGGAAAGGCTCTTAAAGCATTTGAAGAAAAATATGGTAACACGTATTTAAAGATGTCATAGAATGTCATATTGCTCCAATGATATACTGTATTTGTAAGAAGTTACAAAGATGTTTTTCATAAACACATTCTTCATCAAAAGCACCGTTGCTTAATTGTGGCGGTGCTTTTGTTATGCAACGAGGTAAAAATATGAATTTTTATATGAATAAAGATAAATCAATCATGTGTCCGAACTGCCATAAGTTTTTAACTAAAGCAGACAACAAAGACCCACGAACACATAAACTGGCTTGTAGGCACTGCCACAAGTGGATTTGGTATGTACCTAACGATGATGACGATTTTCAGATTAAGGAAATACCGGACAGAAGAAGTTCGAACGGCATGAGATTTTATTAGAGGTGTAGGCAATGCAGGCAGGAAGAATTGTCATATATACAGGCGCAAAAGAAATAACGTCTGACAATATAATACCAATTTTGCGTGAAGCAATTTTGGAACATGATATCAATTCTAATAGAATACAGTTTCTTCTTGATTATGACGCAGGAATACAGCCAATAGTTAGGAAGAATCCAAAGACTTACAGACCAGACATTGACTGTAAGTGTTGTGATAATGTGGCTAATGAAGTCACGGAGTTTAATTTAGGTTTTAAGTGGGGAAATCCTATAACGTTAGTTCAAAATGGCGACAATGAGGATTCTAACCTTACAAAAGCTATAGTGGAATTAAACAGTTGCTACGAATCACAGAACGCAAGACAGAAGCAGCAGAAACTTGCAAGATATGTTGAAATCGGTGGTGTTGGATATGTCCTTATTGATGTAAATACAGAATACGAGGATGGGGAAAGCTATTTCACATATAATGTATTAGACCCAAGAACGACATTTGTTGTAAGATCAACCGCCTACAGCGACAAGAGAGTTGTTCTTGCCGGGACATATATAAAAGATAAGCACAGCGGCACCAGGTATTACACTTGTTTTACCAAAGATACGAGATATGAAATTACCGACGGAATAAAAATCACTAACGGAAAAAATAAAGGAAAAACAAAATGGGGTTTTTTGGAGAGAAGTGGAGAAGAAAACCCACTGCATAAAATTCCTATCATTGAATACACAAGGTCATTTGATAGAATGGGCTGTTTTGAACGGCAAATATCTGAAATGGATAACTTAAACCTACTCATTTCAGATTTTACAAATGATGTCGAACAGAATACACAGGCAGTATGGCATACAAATGATGTTGATTTCCCAGTTGAACAGGAAACAACAGTTGATAAAGATGGAACACAACGCATTACTGAAAAAGTAAGAAAACCAAAATCTGGAGAATGGATGCAGACCTACACATCGGCAGATGGCAAAACTCCAATAGTTGAGCCACTTGCAATTAATTATGATTACACAGGTATGCTTAATAATATCCAATCAAGGCGACAGATAATCTTGCAGAAATGCAATGTGCCACAACGAAATGATAACAGTGGTGGTAGTACAGGAGTTGCAATGTCAGACGCAACAGGTTGGTCACAGGCTGAAACAGCAGCTGCAAAACAACAATTAATTACTGATGGCTGCAAAATGGAAGAAATAAAAGTTGTTCTTGCGGCTATCAAGCTGTCAAACAATGTTGCTAGCAGTAATCCATTACTTAAATTAAGGGCAAGAGATGTAAAGCCTAACATTAAGCGACAAAAAACTTATGAAATGTCAACCAAGGTTAATGCCATGGCAACATTGATAAGCCACGGATTTAGCCTTAAAGATACAGTTAATGCAATTCCATTCTTTGATGACCCTAACGATGTTGTAGCGAGAAGCGGAGAGATGGTTAAGGCATATCAAGACAGTATAATCAACAAAGGCACACAGAACCAAGCGGAGGGTGGAGATGGAGAACAGCCACCTAATAAAGACCGCACAATGCAAGACTTATCAGACCAGACAGAAAATAGTCCGGTTATAGATAAGAGCAGAACAGATAAATAATTGATATTGAGCCACAAGGTAGAAAATGCCTTGTGGCTTTTTATATGCCCTAGAGAAAGGGCAATACAAATATCGCAAGAAGTTGAGAGAACAACAAAAACGCAGAAAGCAGAGGTAAAGAAATTATGGCAGATGTAATTAACACAACAACAGAACCAACAACCAACAATGAACCACAGAACGAAGAGCATACACCTAGCGTAGAAGAACTTATGGCACAGCTCGCTAGTGAAAGAGCTGAAAAAGAGAAGTATAAGAACGCTTCCGATAAAGCCAGTTCAGAAGCAGCTAAGTACAAGAAAGAACTTCGCTCGAAGCAGACAGCAGAAGAACAGGAAGCGGAAGCAAAAGCGGAAGCTGAAAAATTGCAGGCTGAAAAGTTCGAGAACATGAGCAAAGAACTTAATCATATGAAAGCTGTCAATGCTTATCAGAAAGTTATAGGTGATGGAAAGGATATTGATTCTTTGATTGAGGCTGTTACAGATGCAGACCATAGCCTTATAGCAACTGTAATTGCTAATGAAGTGCAAAGACAGGTTAAAGAAGCAAAGGCAGAGTGGCTTAAATCAAGACCGGCTATTAATGCAGGCGGTGGAGAAGAAAGCACGATAACACAGGAACAGTTCAACAAGATGAATTACCACGAAAGAGTGGAGTTCAAAAATAAGAATCCAGAACTTTATAAAAAGTTCACAGAGTAGAAAACGGAGGTAAATAAACTATGCCACAGACTAAGTTAGAAAATTTAGTAGACCCACAAGTAATGGCTGATATGGTATCAGCTAAGTTACCAAAGAAAATTAAGTTTTCGCCTATTGCAAGAGTTGATACAACACTTGTAGGCAGACCGGGAAGCACAATCGTTGTGCCAAAGTATGCTTATATTGGTGACGCAGAAGATGTAGCAGAAGGTGTTGCTATGGGTACAACAGTACTTACAACATCTACAACAGAAGCAAAGGTTAAGAAAGCAGGCAAGGCTGTAGAGCTTACAGATGAATCAGTATTATCTGGTTATGGCGACCCACTTGGTACAGCTATCAATCAGATTGCTATGTCAATCGCTGCAAAAGTTGATAATGACAGCTATGACGCACTTTGCACAGCACCTATTGATTACGATGGAACAGCAGCACCTATCAGCTATTCAGCAGTTGTAGCGGCTAATAGCAAATTTGATGATGAATCTGATTCATCACTTACAAAGATATTATTCATTAACCCAGCACAGGAAGCAACATTACTTAATGACGATGATTTCAAGAGCAATGACAAGTACCCACTTAATGTAATTATGAATGGAACTATCGGTTCTATTGCAGGAGCGCAGGTTGTTAAGTCTAAGAAAGTTAAGCTGGTTAAGTATGAGCTTGATGATTCAACAGGAACAATCAATGTTGTAGCTGATACAACAAGTGAGGATGCAACGAATGTTCACCTTGACACAGCACTTGCACATACGCTTAAGCCAAAGGGCAAAGAAATTAAGGTAGGTAGCAAGTTAAAGTCTGTTACAACAGAGTTCTACGCTTGCCCTATTGTTATCGTGTCAGCAGATGATCCTAACGAGGACGCAGGTGCAGATGGCGCATCAGAGGAAGAGAATGCACTTACAATCTATATGAAGAGAAGCGTTGAGATTGAATCAGACAGAGATATTCTTGCAAAGACAACTGTTATCTCTGGTGATGAACACTATACAGCAGTCTTAAGCAATGATTCAAAGGTTGTTCTTGCTAAGTTTGGAAAGTAAGAGGTGTTTATATGTTATTAAGACGACATAAAATCAACGCCGCAAAGCAGAGCGAAGAAGTAACAGCAGATAATGTAAGACAAGAAGCTGTTTATGGAGATGAGCTTAAGTATGAGGAAGAGCAGGACAAGTTCCCTGCTCAACCTACAAGCGACTACACAAAGACAGATATTAAGCGTATGTCAACAGCGGACTTGCAAACACTTGCATTAGAACAAGGTATTGAGAACGCAATAGAGCTTACAGGAGCAGAACTTAAAGAACTGTTAATTGAGAAATTAGGGTTATAGGAGCTGAAATTATGGAATACACCACATTAGAGCAAGTTAAAATCAGACTTAAACAATTTCATATTGATACAGCCACAAATGATGATGAAACAACATCTGATGTGGTAGTGTTCGATAACAAAGAAGATAATCCGGTAATCGAACAGCTTATTAAACAGGCTGCAGAAGATGTAAAGGCAAAGAGAAATTATCCCGACAGCTACACAGATGAAATGATAGCTGAAGACTTAAAGAAACACCAAAGTGTCATTGTCAATCTGGCTGTCTATGACCATTCACAGTCTGGTGAAGAATTTATGGAAAGTTTTAGCGAGAATGGTGTGAGCAGAGCTTGGAGAGACAGAGAAAAGCTATTTGTCGGGGTATTTCCATTTGCTAAAGTTTTATAAAGAAGATTGAGCGTGACCATTATGGTTGCAGGCGGCGCACATTAAGCGGTGGTGGGCAGTGCGCCAAAAGGAGATTCAAATGAAAAGTATTTTGATTCAAACTTATCTTGTGGCACTTCCGATAGTGCTTGGATATATAGTTTGGCTTCTTAAACAGCAAAAGAAAAGCAGGGACGCGAACAGTAAGGGAACAATGCTTCTTTTGCGCGTCCAGCTCATTGAATACCATGCAAAGTACACCAGAATCGGAGAAATACCGTCATATGCCTATCAGAACTTCTGCGAGATGTATGATGCGTACCATGCGTTAGGTGGAAACGGCATGGTTACGAAAATGAAACATGAGATTGAAGAGATTCATATAGGGAAAGGAGATAAGAGCCATGAGGAATTGGAAGGATTGGACTAAGAAAGCCGGAATCCGAGCAATTAAGACAGTTGCGCAGGCGGCAGTTGCAGGAATTGGAACGGCGGCATTTATGGGTGCGGTGGATTGGAAATATGTTCTTTCCGCATCAGTCCTTGCCGGAGTGTTATCGCTTCTGACAAGTGTTGCCGGAATCCCGGAGGAAAACACCAATGCTTGACATTAACAAGCAGGAAATGAAATATTCGCAATCCGGTCAGAGGGTATTCATTCCACAAACTGACGAAAATGGAGATATTGTCTATGAAGGGTACAAGGATTCCGATGGAAACTTTGTACCTTATTTAGATTCCGAAGGCAACAAGATTCCAAAAGGCGAGGAAGTTGAAGGGTTTTCAGAACCTACGACATTCAAAGCCAATATCAGCAATAAGTTGTCGGAAGCACTTGTGAAAGAATTTGGAATTGATGATAGTACATCATACTGTCAGCTTGTCACGGATAAAGGATATTTGCCACTGAAAGCCGGTGATGTGGTGTGGAAACGTTCGGAATTCAAACGCACTGATGATGGACTTGTGGATTCAGAAACCGCAGATTACATCGTAAAAGGCGTTGCTGATGAAGGACTGACCACAGATTTATTTTTGCTTCGGAAAAATATTAAGTAGGTGATTGTATGAAAAACAAACCTATTTCAATGACGCTATCCACTAAGTCCATAGAAGACGCTATAAAGAAATTAGAAAAGTACCGCGATAGTTTACAGGCTAAATGCGATTTACTTGTTTCTAGGCTTGCACAGGAAGGTCAGACGGTGGCAATAAAACAAATATCGAAATCTCCAATCGGAAACACGATAACGGTAATGGTAGATAAAGCACCACAGTTAATGACCTCGAACGCGATTTTGATTGCAACCGGAAAAACGGTAATGTCAGAAGATAGAGAACCGTTCTATACTTTGTTGGCGGTAGAGTTTGGAGCCGGTATTTTTTATAACTCCAAAGAGAACCCAAAAGCACCGGAACTTGGATTCGGTGTCGGCACGTATCCGGGGCAAATACACGCTTTTGAAGATGGTTGGTACTATTGGGACGATAAGACCGAAACATGGCGTTATACCCACGGTATCAAAGCCACAATGCCTATGTATAATGCGGAACAACGGATTATTCAACAGTATGTAAAGATTGCAAGGGAGGTATTTGGTGGAAAATGAGTTAAATAGTTGGGCACTTGATTTTGAAGATACCTTATGTTCCCTTTTGAAATCGTACATGGAAAGCAAGGTAAAAGGAATTAAAGTGACGCAAGATGAAGAATCGGGCGGCACCGCAACATTCCCGACGCTTTTAGTCAGACAAATAGGTGGTACAGAAGCCGGACGAACTAACGAAGCAAAGACAATCAATGCAATTCGCCCAACATTTCAAATCACAATTACAAACAAAGGTTCAAGAAAGGCAACTAAGGACATCGCAGCATATGCGGTGTCTTTTTTTAAACAACAAATGTTTGAGGTATCAAATGTAATCCCAACAATTTCCAAGCAAGTGCGAACGGTTACATTCCGCGCAACTCGCGTAATTGGAAACGTTGAGCATTTAGATCAGCTATAAGCAGAAAGGAAGTAGAAAATATGGCATCAACAAGTTATAAAACGCGTGTCATTGTAAAAGAGCACACGGAAAAACAGGCTGACTTTGCAGGAACATATAATCTTTTGGTTGCGGCTAAGTCAGTTCCAAGTCCTGCATCACCACCAAACACTGTTGAGTCAACCACAATGGAAGATGACCAGCAGACTTTTGAAAAAGGTATTAAGACTTCTGATTCAAGAGAAATCACAGGAAACCTTGAAAAAGAATATCTTTCAAAGGTGGATGGATATGGAGATAAAAAACTTGATATTATCCATCTGTACGGAACGGACGGTATCGGAGGTGTAGCGAAATACGCATATGTAGGAACTGCAACAGCCACACCTAACGATGTAGGTGGAAACGATGAAATCCTTGAAATGACGGTAACGGTTATTCCAAGTACAGCATCAGAGCTTGTTACAGATAAGCTGACTGTCGTTGATAACAACGATGGAACATTCACCGTAACAGTGGTGGGGTAAAAAGCCTATCGGACGAGCAATCGACCGCACCGGTAGGCGAGGATGAACGGTCGATAGCAGAACTTGAAGCAATAAGATAAGCAACAATGGGGCGGTGGCAACACTGCCCCTTGCCAATATATGGCAGAAAGGCAAGGTAAAACATGAAAGTTAAATTAGGTGGAAAAGAATATACAATTCAGTTTGCAACAAGACCATCGTTAAAATCACATATCTTACAGGATATTATGAAGACACAGGACATGGAAGATATTTCTTCTATGGAAGATATTCTTCTTGAAACACTTCCTAAGACGCTTCTTGTGGGATTGCAGATGCATCACAATGACGAATTTGGATATGATTACAAAACAAACGAAGGCTACGATGAGAAGCTTGAGAAGGTGTCTGACATTCTCTATGATGCGATTGATACAAACGAGGTTAACTGCATGGATTTATTCGCTGATATGCAGGAGGAAATGATGACAAACGGTTTTTTAGCGCAGATGATGGAGTCGTTGGAGAGAGCACAGGCACAGGAGAAGAAAAAGACCCCATCCAAAGCGAAAGCCAAGAATTAACATGGGAATATTACGTTGCGGAAATCCGTCCATTTTACCTTATGGTAACGAAAGGCTACGGGTTTTCCGTTGATGATATAGATATGATGAATCCAGCGTTGCTTAAGCCTTATGTGGATGCATATAAGGCAGAATGGAAGCAACGCGATATGGAAATGTATATGTGGTTCGGCAGATATGCAACATCAGCACTTGTGACCGCAATAGACGCGACATTCGGCAAGGGTAATAGTAAGTACGTGAAAGAAACTTGCTATGATTCCATCAAAAAGCATAATACGGACGATCCCGATGCAGAAATACGAGAAATGCTTAAGGCGGAAGAAGCATGGGCGGCTGAATCAAGGAAATCACATTTACCAAAGCCAAAGATAGTTTAAGAAAAGAGGTATTGCTATGGCAGTAATTATCGGAAGTGCGCGGCACGATGAACACGGCAACTGCTATTCTGGAGGAAAAGCTGGAGACCAGACCGGACAGGAAGTGTCTACGCAGAAGTTTTACAACCATTCTAAGGGATGGAATGTATTAAGAGCAAAGGATAATAAGGTTGCGGAGAAGTTAGCCGAAGCTATGCAGATTGCATCTGACAACAAAAATATAGGCTATGACCAATCGGAACGCTACGGAGTCATTAAGCATGGCGTTAACACAAAGGTCAAGACGGAATGCGATTGTTCTTCCCTTGTACGTGCCTGTATTATCTATGCGTCCGGCAAGGATGTGGGGGATTTTAATACTTCCAATGAACGGTCGGCGATTTTGAAATCCGGTTTGTTTGATGATATGGGTTCTTATCATGCCGGTTTTATTCTTCGCAACGGAGATATTCTTGTGACACGCATAAAAGGGCACACAGTTATTGTTGTAAAAGGCGCAAAGAAATGCAAAACCAAGTATTATCCGAAGTATACCGGAAATTCCGGTTCAATAGTTGAAGCATTAAAAGCGGTTGGGGAAGATGATGTGTCGAAAGAACATCGTGCGGAAATCGCAAAGAAGAACGGATTTTCCAATTTTAAGTTTACATCGGAGGAAAATTCAAAGATGCTTTCTCTTCTGAAAAAGGGAAAACTGAAAAAGTAATTCAAGGGCGGTAAGGGTCAAATCTTGCCGTCTTTTTCTTATGTAGAAAGTTGGTGGATAAATGGAATTAGAGTCTCTTGAAATAAAAATTCAAGCACAGGCACAACAGGCAAGCGGCCAGATAGATGCGCTTGTGACAAGACTTGGGAGATTATCTTCCGCGCTTTCTGGACTTAGTACCGGGAATCTGAATAGTCTTTCCACAGGGGTAAACCGACTTGCAGGGGCAATGACGGCAATGCGTGGAATTGACACACGGACTTTTTCTGCGGTTGCAAGAAATGTAAGCAAATTAGGCTCTATTAACAGCAAGCAGATTAATGCTGCAGCTGGTTCTATGCGTCAGATTTCCAATGCATTAAAAGGGATTTCTGAAATGTCGGCATCCGTTAAGGGTCTGACCGAACTTGCATCTGCAATCAAACAGCTTGGCTACCAGAGTTCCACCAAGGCGATTGAAAATATTCCGAAACTTGCAGTTGCTATGCGACAGCTTATGTCTGAACTGTCGAAAGCCCCTAGCGTGAGTCGGAATATTATTGACATGACAAATGCATTGGCAAAATTATCGCGTACCGGTGGAGCGGCAGGGACAGCGGCAAAAAGCATCACAAGCTCATTTAGCGGATTTAGTTCAAGTGCTTCTGCGGTTACCAAGAAGTCGTTTTCCCTTGCGTCTGCAATCGGAAAAGTGTATGCAACGTATTGGGCTTTATTCCGAGGATTTAGGCTACTTGGAGATGCCATTGACATATCATCCTCACTGACAGAGGTTGAGAACGTTGTAAGGCAGACATTCGGGCAGTATGAAAGCCTAATTAACAATTTCGCAAAAACATCAATTGAAAAATTCGGTATGTCCGAATTGTCCGCGAAACAGTTCGCAAGCCGTTTCCAAGCCATGGGAACTGCCCTTGATATTCCACAAGGAAAAATGGCAAAAATGTCTATCCGGTTGACCGAATTAGCCGGAGATATGGCTTCATTCTACGATGTGAGTCAAGAAGATATTGCCAAGAGTCTGCAATCTGTATTTTCCGGTACTACGGCACCTATGCGGCGTTATGGTATCGACTTGACACAGGCAACATTAAAGGAATGGGCATTAAAGCAGGGACTTGATGCGAACATTTCCTCAATGACACAGGCTGAAAAAGCCATGTTGCGTTATCAGTATGTGCTTGCACATACAACCAATATCACCGGTGACTTTGCACGTACAGCAGATACGTGGCATAACCAGATAACCATGCTTAAAGAGAACTTCAAAGCACTTGGAGCGGTTGTTGGTGGTGGTTTAATCAATGCATTTAAGCCATTTATCAAGGTGCTTAATGCAGTTTTGCAGAAGGTGATTTCTTTTGCGGAAATGGTAACAAATGCTTTAGGTTCTATCTTTGGATGGAGATATGAAGCAAGCAAAGGGGCAGGAATCAGTGGTCTTGCTGATGATATTGGAAGCGCGTCTGACGGCATGGACGATTTAAGCAATGCCGCAGGAAGCGCAGGGAAGAACACAGGCGGTATCGCAAAAAATGCCAAGAAAGCAAAAAAGGAAATCCAACAGGCAACTCGTGCATTTGATGAATTAAAGGTTATTTCAAAACAGAGTAAAGATAACACTTCCGGTTCTGGAAGCGGTGGAAGCGGTGGCGGTTCTGGCTCTGGCGGCTCTGGCGGTGGAGATACCGGAAAGTTGGTTCAGACCGACACCATTTTTAAGAAATTCAAAAGCGACATCAAAGACCTTGAAGGACTTGGAAAAGCGATTTCTGGTGCTCTTATCAATGCAATGCGAGGCATCAAGTGGGATGAGGTATACGCCAAAGCGTCCGGCTTTGGTAGTGGACTTGCAAAATTCCTTAATGGACTATTTGAGGGTCAGAAAGGTACAACGCTTTTCGGAGAAACCGGAAGGCTGATTGCAAATTCATTAAACACGGTGCTTCATGGATTGGATTCGTTTGGCACGACATTTAATTGGAAACAATTTGGAAATTCAATCGCAGACGGAATTAACAAGTTTTTCCAAAACTTTGACTTTGCATTATTAGCTAAAACGCTTAATTCGTGGGCGCAAGGTGCGTTTGATGCAGTTACGACAGCATTAAGTAAAATTTCTTGGAAGGATGTATGGAAAGGTGTCAAGGAGTTTTTAAGCAACTTAGATGTAAAGACAGTCGCAATTATCATCGGTGCACTGACAATCAAAAAAATCCTTGGATTGCATCTTGCAAAAACCGCACTTGATATAATCGGAACTTACATTTCAAAATCAATAGCTGGTTCACTTGCATCAAGGCTTGGCGTTGAAATTGCGGCAAATGAGGGAATCTCGGCAGTATTGTCTACCGCTTTGTCAAAAAAAATAGGTGGGGCGTTTGCTACACTTGGAACAACTGTTTCAGCTGGTGTCAAAGCTTTATTCGGTAGCGGTGCGGCAGAGAGCGCACTTTCTTTTATCAGTCCGGTAGCAAAAGCTATAACCGGGATTGGATCTGTTGCAATTGGCGCGTTTACTGCAATATCAAACTTTGTGACCATGCTAAAGAACGGATTCAGTTGGCTTAATGAAGCACTTATGCTTGTCGGAGTTACGATTACGGCAGTCGGAGCGGTTATTTTAGGGGTAGCGGCAGCACCGGCAGCGATTACCGCAGGAATAGTAGCCGCTGTTGCAACGGCAACTGTAGTAGTCAAGGATCATTGGAAAGAAATAAAAGAAATTTTCTCAAAAGCCGGAGATTGGTTTAATACTAATGTGATTAAGCCAATAAGCGGATTTTTTGAGGGATTATGGAAATCCGTTTCCGGTTTTTTCTCTTCTTTATGGAAAGATATATCCGGTGTATGGAAAACAGTTTCTGGATGGTTCAATACTAATGTTATAACTCCTATTGTTTCATTTTTCCAAGGATTTTCGAAAAGAGTTGGTCAAATCTTTGAAGGATTGTGGATCATTGTCAAGGCTGTATGGATTGTTGTTTCTGATTGGTTTAAATCAAAGGTAATAGAGCCAATAAAGAAGAATTTTGAATTATTGAAATCGGCAGTATCAACTGCATTCAAGGTTCTATGGACAACTGTAAAATCGGTATGGGCGGTGGTTTCCGGTTGGTTTAAGGAGCATGTTACAACACCTATCAAGAATGCTTTTAGCTCAGCAAAAGAATCTATTCAGAAAGCTTTTAGCGCGGCAAAGACAGCGGTAACCGGGGCGTGGAATAGTGTTTCTAGTTGGTTTAAAGAACATGTAACCACCCCGATAAAAAATGCTTTCTCGAAGATGAAAGAAAGTGTAGCTGAAATATTCAGCAAATTATGGAATAGCGTGAAAAGTGGTGTTGCCGGGGCAATGAACACCGTAATTTCAAGAATTGAAACAGCAATAAATTCATTGATCGGTGGAGTGAATACCGTTTTGAGAGGGTTCAACAGTGTTGTTTCTGCGGCGGCTAAAGTAGCAAAGGTAAAGTGGAGCGGAGTCGATCTTGTGCCGAAAGTGAGCCTACCTAAAGTAAAGGCTTATGCAACGGGCGGTTTTATGGATAAATATAGCATAGCAACAGTTGGAGAAAATGGACTTCCGGAAATTATGGGAACAGTCGGAGGTAAGCCAGCGGTCGCAGGAAGCCAAGAAATTACCGGAATCAAAGATGCTATCAATTCAACATCTGCGCAAGAGGTTTCCTTACTGCGACAACAAAATCAGTTATTACAAGCTATTTTACAGAAAAATTTCGGAATTACTACAAACGACATAGGAAAAGCTGCAAGGGATTATGGTAGAGAACATTACAATCGAACCGGAGACAATGTATATGTTTTTTAGTGACTTCTATAATTGAACGTGATATAATTCTAAATAAATCATATCACAAGAAAGGAGTCATTATGAGAAGTACAAAAAGATTATTAGTAGCTATGGGGTTGGCATTTGCCGTTTTGATTTCGGCTATGCCAACCCAAAATGCAGATGGGAAACAGATTGTTGCGCAGGCGGCAACTATCAAATTAAACAGAAAGACTCTTAATTTAAAAATTGGAGAATCCGCAACATTAAAGATAAGCGGAATGAGGAAAACTGCTAAATGGAGTAGTGGCAATAAATATGTTGCTTCTGTAAACAAGTCTGGAAAAGTTCTGGCGGTTGGAGAAGGAACAACGTACGTAAAAGCAAAAATTGCAAAGAAAACGCTTTCTTGCAAAGTTACCGTCACTTCTTCCTTTAATGCGAACAAGGTAAAGAAAAACATCTCAATTGAATACCAAGATAGTGGTCATGGAGTTGTTGCTATCTTGAAAAACAACAACAAGGTAAATGTTGATCTGGACGCAAAACTTGTATACTACAAAAACGGTAAAATGCTGGATAGCAAAAGCGATTGTAACAGAGCTTTTGAATCCGGTAAGGAATGTGTTCTTTATTTTGACGCACCGAGCGATTCTGATTATAACGATGTTTCTTATGATAACTATAAAATGTCGTTGAGTGTTGATGAAGCAACAAATGCTGTTTGTGATGTTCGCAATATAATGGTTCAATCGGACATTGGAGCAGATAATGTTACGGTTGAAGCTACAAACGATTCCGGAAAAGATTTTTCATTTGTGAAAATTTCTTGCTTAATGTATGATGCATCTGGCAACTTGATCAAATATGATTATCATTATGCAGAATGTGAAAAGAATGGAGACACCGATTATTTCTCGTTTAGTTTTCCGTACGATTCAAATTACGATACGATCTATCCGAGCAGTTATAAGATATATGTTGATGAAGCATATACATATACTTGGTTACAATAAAGATTGAAAGATAAATGATACTTAAGCCGTGGAAACACGGCTTATTTTAATTCCAAAATCGGATTGACACAAAATCAAAAATAGTCTATCCTTATTACTAAGGAAACAACCTTATCCGTGAAGAAGCGGATTACTTACTCGAACGCCATACTGTACGAAAGAGGAAACCAATGTGATTTCACAAGTGGCTTCCTCTTTTTTATTCAGATAAAAATGTATGGAGGTAGACACGAATGAAAAAATCACAACTTATGCTTAAGATTCAAAATGGCATTGAGGTATTCGAGAATCCAATATTCGGACAGATCAGAATGGTCATGGTCGATGATGAACCATGGTTTGTTGGAAAGGATATATGCGAAGTATTCGGAGATACGAATTACAGAAGAAGCCTTTCAAATATTGATGATTCTGATAAGGGTGTGTCACAAATTGATACTCCAGGTGGAAAACAAAAAATGACGATTGTTAATGAAAGCGGCTTATATTCCTTGCTTTTTCAAATGCAACCGCAGAAAGCAAAGGGTGTGTCACAAAACGACTCCCTTATAAACGAAAGAAAAGAGAAACTTCATAAGTTCAAACGTTGGGTAACATCCGAGGTTCTCCCTACAATCCGTAAAACAGGTGGGTATGTCAATAATGATGAATTATTTATTTCCACTTACCTACCATATGCGGATGAAAACACTAAACTGATATTTTCACAGACATTAAAAACTGTTAGAGCGCAGAACGAAACCATTAAAAGGCAGCAGAAAGAAATCATCCATAAAGAAGATGTTATTATCGGACTCGTTGATGATATTGACTTGGCAACTAAGAGACAGCGGATAACGCAGATTGTCCGTTTCGGTGCCGATGGAAAGTATCAAGAACGCTATTCGTTGCTTTATGGAGAATTTGAAAGGAAATATCACTGCAACCTTAAATCAAGGATGGAAGGGTGCACACTCAAGCCAAAAGTAAGAAACAAGATGGATTATATCGACAGGGAAATGGGAATGATTCCGCAGTTGTACGAAATCGCTTGCAAACTTTTTGAAAACGATGTAGAAAAGCTGAAATCTGAATGGGAATCAGTAGTAGCTTAAAATTTAATCAAATGGATAGCATCTACCAAAACGGTAGGTGCTATTTTTATACCCATTTTAGGAGGTAAACGATGGGATATGGCGGATATTTAGTAAAGTTTGGGGATTATACCATACCGAACAATTTAATAAAGCAGGACACGTTTAGTTCCTATGTAAACATGCAGGATAAAGACCTTTGGACGGATGAAAACGGATATGAGCATCGTGATGCCGTGGAACTGAAAGCCCTAAAGGTTGAGTTTGAAACCAAAGCCATGCTGACCGAAAAGCAGTTTGATGATTTTTGGAAGAACATAGAAAAGAACTATACCAAGGCAAAGGAGCGCGGCGGCTATATCACGGCATACGTGCCGGAAAAACGCGGATATGTGACACAGTACGGATATATCGCTGACATTCAGCCTACGTTCTATTCTGTGGCACATGGGAAGATTAAGTACGACGCAATCAAATTTTCGTTTGTAGGTGGTGTATATGATAAATAGCAGTTTGAAAGAAAAGTATTGGGATTCCGCGACAGATAAACAGATGGTCATATCTGTTGTTGGAACGAATCAGAAAATAGACAATTCGATGCTTGAAATCGGTACGTTTGCGCTTGAAGAAAGTCTTTGTTCGGAGTCTGAATTAAAGTTTGGAGCGTGCGAAGCGAATTGCGTAAAATTCACAGCAAGAAACACTGCCGGAAACATTATCGGAAAGACAATCTCTATCGAAGAAACGATTGACGGAGATAGCAAAAATCCGATGCCATACGGAGTTTTTAAGGTGGCATCCGATGTTCCTACGGCTGACCGTACAAAACGTCAGATTACGGCATATGACGTTTTGTATGACATTATCAATACGGATGTAAAGTCTTGGTATGCAGGACTTAGTTTTCCAATGACACTTAAGCAGTTCCGAAATAGCTTCTTTGCGCATCTTGGAATTGCGCAAGTTGAAACAAGCCTTGTCAATGATTCCATGACGGTCAATAAGACGATTGTAGCCACACAGACGGACGATTCAAGCGCGGTCACAGAAGAGTCTGCTATCAGTGGAAAAACCGTTGTAACGGCAATCTGTGAGATTAACGGATGCTTTGGAAATATCAACCGAGAGGGCAAGTTTGAGTATGTCTTTCTGAAAGCAATCACAAGCGCGCTTTATCCGGCAGAAGATTTATTTCCGGCAGACAATTTGTTTCCGTCTGACGCAAATACAGAGTCCATGACCGGACACTATATCACGTTTGATTATGAGGACTTCCAAAGCAAGGCGATCACACAGCTTGAAATCAAGACAAGCGAAGATAATGCCGGTGCTATTGTTGGAACTTCCGGAAACAACTATTCGATTACAGGAAACTTTCTTGTATCAGACAAGACCGGAGCGGAGCTGGAACAGATTGCAAATAACCTATTGCCGATTATGAAACAGGCGGCATACACACCGATTAAAAGTTGCACCTGTGTCGGAAATCCATGTCTGACACTTGGCGAACCAATCCGGTTCAACACCACAAGAGAAATCGTTGAAACGTATCTATTGCAGCGCACCCTAACCGGAGTGCAGAGCAAGAGAGATTCAATCTCGGCACAGGGCACGCAGACGCACTCTGCAAAGGTTAATTCTATCAGAGATACGATTGAAAGCGTGGAAAGACGTACCGGAAAGTTAGAACGAAATGCAGACCATCTTCAATCCACGTATGAGGATTTAGAGGAACAGACAAATACCAAGTTTGAGCAGACCGCAAAAAGCATTTCTGCAGAAGTCAACCGCGCACAAAAAGCAGAGGGACAATTAGACGCATCATTGGAATTGAAGCTGGGTAGGGATGAGAATGACCAAGTTATTTCTATGATTAATGCCAGTGCCGACCAGATTGTGTTACGCGGAAACCGATTGATTGTAGAGTGTAACAATTTCGAGCTGGACGCTCTTGGACGAGTACATATAATAGACTCTCTGCTTTTTGACAGCGGTGACGCATATGGAGTAGAGATATTAAGTCATGACGGAAGAAATAATGCATTTTTGCAGAACGTTAGGTTGGATTTATCGTCTGTTACTGACGCAAACGGGGAAAACTTGGCAACTGAAAGCTATGTAGATCAAGCCATTCCTGATATTCCGGTAAAAAATATAACGGCTTATCCAACAGGAACAACCAGCAACGCAACGATTAAAAAAGCAATTCGATTTTTAAATGTGATTGGTGGAGACAGCGGAACATATCAAATTCATGGCGAAGTATATACGATTGACACCGGATCTGATAGAAGAATCAAGGATCACATAACTGATTTGCCGGAAGAATTAGAATCCGCTTATCTAAAACTACATCCTGTTAAATTTAGATATAAGCCGGGGCTTAAATCTTCCGATAGCAGACAATACCATTACGGCTTTATCTCACAGGAATTAGAAAAAGCCTTGTTAGATGTTGGAATTAGGGAACGTGATACTTCATTATATGAATATCTTCCGGTCGATACGGACGAACACGTTGATTTATATGTCGATGATAAGTTGCATCACGTTAATTATCGCGAGCTTCATGCTATGCATGTTCAGATGATTCAAAAACAACAAAAGGAGATTGAAAAGTTAAAGCGAGAAAACAAAAATTTGAGTGAACAGATGAAGGACTTTGAGCAACGATTATCCGCACTAGAAAGGAGTGTGAGCCATGCAGAAAATATATAACCGCATCAACTGGGAGAATCTCCCAAGTGAAAAAACAGCGGTAAATGAATCTAATCTTAACAAGATGGACTTGGCGATTGACAATCTGGATGATCGCGTGGTTGCTATGGATGCATCCAAAGTTGACTTGACCAAGGCTAACGAACTTGTAAAGGAAATCCTTTGGGATGAATCCAACGGAACGCTGACGGTCGTTAAGATGAATGGTTCCAAAGCGGTCATTGATACCAAGTTGGAGAAGCTGGCAGTCAACTTCAAGTATGATCCGGAAAGTCAGCAGTTGGTAATCGCGCTTGACGATGGCACGGCGCAGAACGTGGACTTATCCGCGCTGATCACGCAGTATGAGTTCTTAGAGGGTGACGAGATTGCATTTGAGGTCACTTCTGATGGAAAAGTCAAGCCGATGATTAAGGGCGGCTCAATAACTGAGGATAAGTTGCAACCTAACTTTTTAGCGGATATTAAGGTGGAATCTGCCAAGGCGGTAGCATCTGCCAAAAGCGCAGGAGAGTCCGAAACCAAGGCGGCAAAATCTGCCGCAGATGCCAAGGACAGCGCAGACCGAGCACAGGGAATCGAAGACGAGATTAACAAGAAACTCACAATGACAGAATTTGATGTGAACGAGGATGGGGAGTTGATTTACACGGACAATGCAGCATATAACTTTGTCGTTGACAATGACGGAAATTTAAACTGGGAGGTGGCTTAAATGGCTATAGCAGGAAGAGTAGCAATTGTGCCAAAGGGCGATTGGAGCGCAAAGTCGGAGTATAAGAGACTTGATGAGGTAACATATAATAACACAATGTTCATAGCAAAAAAAGCTGTGCCGAAGGGGACGTTACCCACAAACGCAGAATATTGGTCGAAGTCGATTGTTGGCGGTGTTGGCGCAATTGCAACAACAGAGGAAGCCGGAATTGTAAAACCGGACGGAAAAAGCATGAGCGTAGATGAGAGTGGAACGCTTAGCATTAACTTGGATGGAACCACAATTACATTGGACGAAGCGAAAAACGTCATAAAATTGGCAGATACATTAAAGGATAAAATCGGAACTGCACTGCAACCTGAAAGTATTGTAAATAACCAGGTAACAACAGAAACCGGGTTTGCATTAGATGCACGACAGGCAAATCCGAATCTGGATGGTACACTTGCAAAACAGTTAAGTGATTTAAACGGCAGATTAGGAACTTTCGATTTTATCCCAGATGGTAGCAATTTAAATTATTACACATCTGGAGTATATATGATTGGGGACACTAATAAATTAGAAAATTCGCCAGGTGCAAGTTGGTCAATTCTCATTGCATTTGGTACTAATTCTATATATAGCGTTCAAATCGTTATAAGTGTGATCGATAGCAAAAATAGTATATATGTAAGATCCAAAACTGAAAGAAATGAATGGTGTTCTTGGTTTAAAAAATAAACAAAAAATACAAATTAAAGTGTTCTCCACTCAGACCATTCAGTTGCCCATGCACAGTTGCGTATTTTAATGTAAGTACTAAAACCGCTAATAAGGATTTGGCACTCGAAATAAAGACCATTGTTTTCACCAAAACTGCCGTTTAAATAAGTTTAGTAACCCGTAAATTTACACATAGAAAGGAAAAATTATGGACAAAATTATTTTGAAAAACAAAACAGAGTTCGAGATCGCCGAAGGAGCGAGTCTCGGCAATATTCAGATTCAGTCGAAAGATTTTGACGGAATCAAGACAATCACAGATGCCTTCTCGGAAGAGAACATCTCAAAGGTCACATTTACACACAATGATCAGACTTCCGGTGAGTATGAAGATTTGAAGAGCGAGGGATTTTCTTATATTCCTAATACGGACGATAGTGGCACAGAAGATGGTACATATACAGTAACCGTTAATCTGAGAACCAAGACGGAAATGGAAAAGGCAATTGATGAGCTTAAAGCAGGACACGAAGCAAACGCAGAAGCAATCGAAGAACTGGCAAGCATTGCCGCAGAAAGTGAGGTGTAGGATATGGTTAAATTCTACGTGAGACGTATTCTGGTAGACAAGAAAATGACGATTGATGAAGTGCCGATGCGTTGGCGCGCAAAAGTGCAAGAAGAGATTGAGAAACAGCTTTCCGCTTCTTTGCAATGACATTTTCTGTCGAAACTTGCGACCGAAAAATGTTGAAATCATGCATATTGCAGTGATACTATGGACTTGTCCGAAAGGACGCTTCAAGTTCTGGCATGGGTGGGGCTTGGCATGGCTCTGCCCATAATTGGGGATTGACTATGCCGAACACACGTTCTATAATATCTGTATCGCTACATAGGGCATATGATTGGGGGTTTTAGGTTGGGAAAAGAGTACTACAAAAATGAAATCATTAAACTTATCGAAAAATGCGAAAATTTGCATTGGTTAAAAACCATATATGCATACATAAGTAACTTATTAAAATAGGAAAAGAGCCAAGGGTCTGCGCATTGCCCTTGGCTCTTTTTTACTTTTTGTCTGAAATCATATCTACTAAATTTTCTAAGGCTGTCCAATCGCTTTCGCTTAATTTGCACAGTGCAGAAACAAGTCGATACTTAAAGTTTTCATCACCTAATCTTTGGATTTCTCCAAGCATTGCTGAAATCTGTTCGTCTTTTGATAATTCAACAAACATTTCTCCGTTTCCGGTGCGAAGCCAATCTTCATTGACATTAAACTCTTGACAAATCAATTTAACAGTTTGTTCTGATGGAGAATTTTCTCCGCTTTCCATTTTGCATACAGCAGATCGTGAGACTAAAATTTTTTCTGCAAATTCGGTTTGACTTAATTTTGTCGATAACCGAACTTGCTTTATTCTCTCATTCATCCTTTACCCTCCTTTCACAATTATATTAACATTAAATGTTCATTAAGTCAACAAAAACTATTGACAATGTATATTTAATGTGCTATTGTATGTACATCAAATGAACAGGAAAGAGGTGAGAACATGAAGAAAATGACGTTCAGACAAAAGCGCGACTTACTTGATAAGTTTGAGCCGTTCATTATTGGAGGAGTCCAATTCATAAGCGCATTGGCTGGAGCTGCTGTCGGAATAGCTATCTGCTACTTTTTCTAAATGATATGTAGCGGTTGCCGTGATTATGGCAACAACAAATGGGATAAGGATATTTCTCAAAAATGAAAGGAAAAAGTATTCTTTATAAAATCTTCCTTTTGGAGAAACTATAAAGCTAAAATTTGATCTATCCGCAGATGTACTTACTTTTGTTACATATCCTTTATCCTGCAAATCCAAAAACGCTTGATATACATCTTCTTCATCGAATTTACCTATTTCGGAAAGTTCGATTGAAAAATTTGTTTTAGATATTTTCTTTAATATTATTCTTTCAATTTTTAGAAGCATGTTAATTCCTCCGTTTTTGAAAATATTATACCACAGAAAGGAAGTGAAAGTATGGATAATTTGGTACACATTGGAAATGCAGATATTTCCATCAAAGAGTACAAAGGCAAGCGAGTGGTCACATTTAAGGACATTGACATAGTTCATGAAAGACCAGACGGAACAGCAAGACACAGATTCGCTGAGAACAAGAAACATTTTGTTGAGGGCGAAGATTATTTCGTTTTGAAGCCGTCAGACATTGAAAATACTGAATTGGACGGATTTCGTCCAGTAGGAATTGATACCGTGAGTCCAAGAGGAACGGCACTCATTACCGAACAGGGCTATCTGATGTTGGTCAAGTCATTTACGGATGATTTGGCATGGGAAGTGCAAAGAAAATTAGTTTCTTCCTATTTCAATGTACATCAAAGTGTCAACGATCAGTTATCTCCGGAACTGCAAGCATTGCAAGGACTTCTTAATCAGATGGTTCAAAAAGAACTTGCTGACAAGGAGAGAGACAGACAGATTGCCAAAGTGCAGGACACAGCACAGAAAGCCATTGAAACAACTGAACATATCAAAGAAGCGGTGAAGCCGGTATTTGATAATTGGAGAAATGAAATAAATGCCAAGTTTAACCGGATTCAGAGAAATGCAGACTGTCAATTCAATGTATTGAGGACTGAAATGTATTCAGAACTTGAACACCGTGCCGGATGCGACTTGAGTAGAAGAATCAGAAACAGACGTGAGCGCATGGCAGAAAGCGGATGCACGAAAACAGAAATCAGCGCATTGAACAAAATGGACATTATTGAGGATGATAAGAAATTGCGTGAAATCTTTTCGAAAATCGTATCAGAGTACGAAATCAGATATTGCGCATGAAAGGAAGTGATTGAATGAGCGAAAAGGAAAAGCGAGTTGTTGAAAAGCTTCGTGATGCCATTCCGAATATGACAGATTTTCAGAAAGGATATGTCCTTGGAATGGTAGAGAGTTCTGCTTCGAAACATAGTGAGCAGGAAGAAGAACGCGATAAAAGGAGAGAGCATGAATGAAAAAAGTAATCCAATTCATCATAGGCGCGGTTGCAATGGAGTATTCCTTAGTTGCCGCGTGTTATATGGATAGTGAGGGCGCGTCCGGGAATATGTCGGCTATTAAATTTGTAGCCGGTGCGGTAATTGCGGCAATCATGTATTACTGGTCAGAGGTAGACCGAAAGAGAGCCGAACTTGACAAGCGAATTAAGAGAAATCGCAGAATGAGAGAGGATGCATGGTAGGCGTTGTGTATATAAGTGGCACGAGATGTTCCACGGAAGAAAAGCGTATGCTTGCTGAACTTTTGGCAGGGAAACGAAAGAAACAGAATGATAAAGAGAATTTTAAAAAGGTTCTCGGAAGAGAAATGGAAAGGAGAAGCAATGGAGAACAAAATAACACTGATCGGTGATGTTGTATCAGCACCAAGGGAAAGCCATAAATCAAATGGTAAGAATTTTTATAAATTTTTTATCGGAGTTGAAAGAAGAAGTGGTGTTGCAGATATACTTCCGGTACTGTTTGACAAAGAAATCAGCGATACAGAAATTAGCGGAACGGTATGTGTCAAGGGAAAGATAATTACCCGGCACGTAAAAACCGGATCTGGAAAAGCAATTCTTATGTATGTTATGGCTGATACAATCACAAAACCAGAGGATGATAGCCCTTTGAATGAAGTAAGCCTTGATGGAATTATCGAGGAAAAGCATCTTAGAGAAACACCACTTGGCCGTAAAATCTGTGATGTGAAACTCAAAAACGTAAGAGAAAACGGAAAAGAGGATTTGATTACTTGTATCGCATGGGGAAAGTGTGCAGAATATACAGACTCACTTGCTTTAGGCGATAAGGTAAGCACGTACGGCAGATTGCAGAGCCGGAGATACAAGAAAACGTGTAAAGATGGTCACGTTGTGGAAAAAGTTACATATGAGTTATCAATAAAAGGAATCGTGGGGGTGTAAAAATGCGAATGATTTTGAAATCGTTGCGACTTGAAAATTTCAAGGGGGTAAAGGATAAGACATACGAATTTGGCAAGACAACAAGGGTTTCCGGCATGAACCGGAGAGGAAAGACCACAATCGGGGCGGCATGGTACTGGCTGACGTCTGATAAGAACTATGAGCTTGTCAGCAATCCAAACATTAGACCGGACAATATAGAAGATTGCATTCCAACCGTTACTGCAGATGTTGATGTGGACGGAAAAGAGATTACTCTTTCCAAGATGCAGAAGCGAAAAGTTGGAAAGCCGGATAAAAATGGAGTTTCGAAAGTTACTATCACAAATACATATGAGATCAATTCTGTGCCTAAGACAGAACGTGATTTTAAGGCATATCTGGAAGAATTAGGATTTGAGTTTGATAAATTCCTCATTTGTTCGCACCCGAATGTGTTCACTAAGGATTTGTCGTTGAAGAAAAAACAGGATGAAATGAGAAAATCCTTATTCGCTATGGCAAGTGCAAAAACAGATTTAGAGATTGCGCAAATGTGCAAAGATACAGCAGATGTTGCAAAACTACTTGAATCTTATAAATTCGAGGAAATTGAAGCCATGAATAACGCTTCCAAGAAGAAAGCAGTTGAACAGTTAGATGCGATTCCTAATCAGATTATCGGTTTGGAGAAAGCGAAAGTTGATGTTGATGTGGCAGAGCAGGAACTTGCCAAGGCTGATCTGACAAGAAGAATCGCTGAATGCGATAAGAAGATTGCCGGTGCCGATCATTCGCTTGACGAATTGCGCGATAAGGAAATGCGGTTACAACTTGATATATCCGGAATTACACAGACGATGAACCGCGAATTATCCAATCGTAGATACGAAATTGATGCTGATCTGCGCGGTTTCGAAGATGAATTAAAACATCTGGAGCAGACGATTTCTTTGAAAGAAAATCAGATTGTCGGTAATGAAAAGGCTATCACAGATGCGGATGCAGAACGGAAGAAAATTGGAGAAAAGTACAATGCAGAATATGCCAAGGCATTTGATGAAGCGCCTTACCTGTTTGACGAATCCAAGTGGGTATTTGATGAAAATAGCACTGTTTGTTCACTGTGCGGTCAGAAGTTGCCAGAAGGTAAAATCGAGCAGTTAAAGGCTGATTTTGAAAGCCGGAAAGAAAAAGCCAAGGCGGATGCAGAAGAAAAACTGAAAGCAAAAAGATTTAAGTTTGACACTGACAAAAAGGTTGAACTGAATCGGTTGAATACTATTGGCACCGAGAAGAAAGAACTTATTACCGAACTTACAAAGAAAAATGCTGATCTGAATACAGAAATTGACGCTTTAAAGAAACAGGAACAGGATGCCATTGCAAAGAAAGAAGAACTTTCGAAGCAGTTATCCGAGATCCCGAGCGAAGCTGATTACACGCAGAATGAAGATTATGTGAAACTGAAAGCAGAGCGTGACAAGGTTCTCGCCGATATTGAAAAGCTGGAATCTGATGGTGCGGACAAGATTGTTACTGATTTGAAAGTCGAGAAAGCAGATCTGCAGAGCCAGCTTGATGAAGTAAATAAGATTATTGCACAGGCTGAAAACAATGTTCAAATTGATGACAAGATTGCAGATATGCGACATAAACAGAACGAGTATGGACAAGCAAAGGCAGATGCCGAGAGGATTCTTTATCAGCTCAAAGAAGTTTCAAAACGAAAGAATAAGTTACTTGTTGAGGAAATCAATCAGCATTTCGGTATTGTACGTTGGAAGTTGTTCGATTTCCAGAAAAACGGAGAATATAAGGAAGTTTGTATTCCTACGGTGCTTGATGAAGAAACCGGCATTTACAAGGTGTTCGGTGACACGACTAACACTGGCAGAGAAATTGAAGCGAAGATTGATATTTGCAACAGTTTTCAGAAGTTCTTTAATATGTATGTTCCTATCTTCCTTGATGGTGCTGAGGGCATCAATGACGAATATGTGCCGGTCGTTGATACCCAGCTAATTCTTCTGACGGTTTCCGAGGATAAGCAGTTGAAAGTGGAGGGTGTGTAAATGAAAGAAGAATTATTGAAAATAGCATCGGAAAGTTTATCTTCGGATGAAGTAAGTGAAATTGTCAAAGAAAAATTTATGAATGCATTGGTGGGAGCAATCGAAGATGCTTTTCGTTGGGGAGATGCAAAGCATGCCATTGAGGAAAAGGTAAAAGAAGTCATGGTTCCATACATTGAGAGTTATGATTTTTCAGAGTATCTTCCCAAACTTGATTCTGTTTTAACAGAGATTGTTAATTCGGATTTCTGTATTGGAAATAAAAAGATTCTGGAGAATTTTAAAGACCTTATGGTGGAGCCGGAGCAGAAAGAAATCAAACTTACGGATTTGTTCAAGGCATGGATTAAACAATGCGAAAGGGATATTGACACAGAAGATTTAGACATTGATTACGATGATGGCGTTTCTTATCAATCCGTGGAATGTGAAATGCGGTTTGAGCTGGAAGATAAGCCATCATGGAGCAGTGTGCAAAGAGCAGTTATCACATTTGAAAATGAGCATGATGAAAAACTGAATGTTGAAATTCCTGTGTCAAAGCGGATATGGGGCAACGGAAAAGAAGAACCATATACACTTTCTTCCTATAAGGATTTGACGATTTCGTCACTTAGAAACTTGAGTGAATTTGAGGTGCTACTCTTGAGATTATCCAGAGCTGGAACGGCTATCGTTATTGATAAGGAATATGATGACAGTTATATTCAACCGGAAAAAGAACCGGAAGCGGATTTTCACTAAGAAAGCGGGGATATTGAATGTCGAGAGTAGGAATTGGAAACAACATCACACAGCCTGATGCACGGTGCATGTCATGCAAGCGTTGGAAGAGTGCAAGTAAAGGGTTCTGGGGAAGAGACGGACATTGTTCTCTTCCGTATTGTGAGAAAGACGCGAGGAATAAAGGAAAGAGAGGTCGTGTACATGGATGATATTGAAAAATTGAAGGCTGAAAACTCAGATTTGCGAACAAAGGTAAATGACCTTGAGCGTAATGAATATAGCCTTATAGAAAAACTTAGAAAAGCCTCAGAAACAAACGAAAGACTTTTGCGTATTCTTGAAAATTTGTCAAATGGATATGTGAAAAAGGAGAGGTAATTATGCAGTATATCAAAGCGAAATTTCCAAACAGCACAAGAAGCTATGTGTATCGTACCGAGGATAATGTAAAAGCCGGTGACACGGTTGTAAATGCCAAGGGTGCAAAGCTGACGGTCACGGATGAAACCGTGGATATGAAGTGGGTTGATACCTACGGTGCTGATAAGGTGGCAGTTGTGAAGAAGTGTGATGAACCGGAAAGCGGTGGTGACGATGAGAGTTAATCCATGTAGATATTGTGCATTGTCTGTAAACCTTAATGGAAAGCATTGTTCAAGGTATTCTTCCGAAGAGTGCGCAAAATGCGAGAACATTCAAAAACACAGGGAATATCTTTTGAGTCAGCGAAAATTCGCAGAGGGTGAGCAGATTACAAGCATTGAGGAACTTTTGAAACAGGAATGGGTAATGTGGTATCACAGTACAAAGCACATAGAGGTTTTCAAGAATATGCAACTCAATCTTGTTTTGAAATTCCTTAAAAATGGAGCATTTAGAAAAGCAATAAGAAAAGAAAGCGAGGAAAAATAATTATGGCAGAAAACACAGAATTAGTAAAGGCAGAAGAAAAGACAGAGGTTGCAACACATAATAACAAGGTTACCGATTACAGCCTTGGAATTTTCGGAACATCCGACAATTTCATTATGGCTATGCAGATGGCAAAGGCGTTAGCCGAGTCAACAATAGTTCCGCAGACGTATCAGAAAAATCCATCTAACTGTTTGATCGCCATCGAGCAGGCGCAGAGAATGTGCATCAGCCCACTTATGGTTATGCAGAACCTTTTTCTGATACAGGGCAAGCCAAGCTGGAGCAGTAAGTTTTTGATCGCGTCTATCAATGCCAGCAACAAATTCGACATGGAGTTGCAGTACGACGAAACCAAGGGCAAGAACGGAAAACCTTATTCTTGCACTGCGTGGACTATGAAAAATGGTCGAAGAATTGAGGGCATGGAAGTTAATATGCAGATGGCAGATGATGAAGGTTGGACGAAGAAGAACGGTAGCAAGTGGAAAACAATGCCGCAGTTAATGCTTCGTTACAGAGCGGCATCATTCTTCTCTAGTCTGAATTGCCCGGAGCTGACAATGGGACTTTATACCAAGGAAGAAATCGAGGATGGCGATTTCAAGGAATATCCGATGGAAGATTTGCAAGAGCAAGTCAAGCGTGATATTACGGAGAACGCCAACAGTGAGCCATTTGTTACGGCGGAACCTTGTTCAACCGAAAGTGCAGCAGTCGAGCCAGAGAAGGTAGCCGGAGAAGTTGCTGAGAATGACGAGAACGTACCGGACTTTATGAAAGATTAGGGAGGTTGCTATGAGAGTTATATCGCAGGACGGAACAATGGATGTACCATATGAAGAGGTGATTATTCAGAGATTCAGGTCAAGAATTTATTTCCTGAACAAAAACTTAATAGGTGTTGAGTCGCTTAATGAAGACATGCAAATTGCTGAATATTCCACCAAAGAAAAAGCGAAGAAAGCCATGGAAATGCTTAGAGATGCATATATCGGTATGCCTATCGCAATGCAGAATGTTGATATTTCGGAAGATGTGGCAAGGGAATTTGAAAGATTAAAGAAATGCGGAATTATGGTGCAAACAGAAAATCAGCCGTCAAAAATAGAATGCATTAGCAATGCTATCTTTCAATTTCCGGCAGAGGAAGAATTGGAGTAGGGTATGGAAAATGTGAAATGGAGATTAAATGGCGTATTTAATGCTGACGCAAATAAGTGTTATGCGGAAATGTGTAGCTTAAATGAAATAACACCTAAAGCGATTCTCGAATATGCAAAAGGAATAAACACTGAATTACATAAATGCTTTGAATGGGATAACGATGTTGCCGCAGAAAAATATCGAACCATACAGGCAGGAAATGTTATTAGAATGTTATACATAGAACCAAGGAGCGAAGATGCACCGCTTGTAAGGGTATTGAGCAGAACATCTGATACAATTTATCAGCCGACACGAACCTTTTTGACAAACACAACAGAATATGAAGATTTGCTGAAAAGAGCGTTATCGGAATTAGAGAGTTTCAGAAAGAAATATGAAACGCTTTCTGAATTGGAACAGATATTTGAGCAGATTGATTTAATCACTGCTTAGATAATATATAGCATAAAACAGAAAATAATAGGACGATTCAAGAAAGCAAAAAACAAAACAACCTATTTTCAAGTGTTTAATAGGTGGCATAGCCACAATTATATATAAGGATAGCTTAAAACAAGACAACACAGGAAACGACATGAGAGCATAGGACACGACAATACAATATTTATGTGATTATGTCACTTGTTAAGCACTTGATTATAGGAAATAAGCTGATAGCATTTTACTGGCGGTATGATACCGACCATATAACTAATTAGCAAACAACATGCAAAAATATGAAACCATAGCAAACATAAGAACAGAACAAAATACTACATCATATCGCTTGTAAAGTGCTATCGGTAAGAATTTAAAATGAAAGGAATTATAAGACATGGCAAAAACAGAAGTAATAGAAATCAAACCATTAAATATTAAAACAGCAGAAATCACTATTGCAGGTGACGGAGATTTGATTCTTAACAAAATGAATGACGTAAACGCAAAGGAACTCATTGATAAGCGCAAGGATAAGGCAAAGGACACAGCAAAGCCTAATCCGTGGGAGGCAATTATTACCTCGATGCATTGGTACAATGGAAAACCTACTGATTTTTCAGAGGAAGGGCTTACACAGGCATTGAAAGAAAATGCGCCTTGTATAACAGGGTTCGGACTTAAAAAGTCATTCGGACAGGCAGTTGTGCAAAATAAGATTGATACATACGCCACAAAGTTTAACGCAGGAGTGAACATTATCGCAAAGGGTGATTTAGTACCTATCAGATTTGCAGAACATCACATTGATGAAAAGTTAATGTCACCAAAGAAAGGTAGTCCGGTATTGGTATACCTTAACAGATTTAGTGGTTGGAGTGCCACATTCACAATTCAGTACACTGAAAATGCCTTTTCTATTGAGCAGATTGTAAATATTATCAACCTTGCAGGATTTGGTAATGGTATCGGAAGTGGAAGAAGTAGCGGTTACGGAAGGTATCATGTAGATGGCATTAAGTAATTTTGATGAAAGTGAGGTGGTTTAAATGCTTATGCGATGTTGCGGTTCATCATCGGCAGGCAACAGTTACGCTTTAATCAGCAGTAGTGGAGAGATTCTTGCAATCGAAGCCGGATGCAAATTTCTTTATTTTAAGAAAATGATTGATTGGCGTATTTCTGATGTCGCAGGATGTATCGTCTCACATGAGCATGGTTAGGAGACCATGCACGATACATAAAAGATTTCATGAAATCCGGTATCCCGGTTTATACAGCATTTGAAACGCAGACCGCGCTTGAAACCATAACCGGAGAGCGTACAATAGCCATTCCACCACGCAGAGTACGGCAAATCGGAAGTTTTACAGTGACCCCTTTCAACGTACCGCACGATACAGAAATTGAGTGCTACGGCTATTTAATCGAGCATGAGGAAATGGGAAAGCTGTTATTCTTGACCGACTTGGAATATTGCAGATATGACTTTTCTGGCATAAAAGTTGAGCATATCATGGCTGAAGCCAATTATAGCATGGACTTGGTAGCCCGGAATGAGCCAAATTACGAACACCGTTTGCGAGGTCATATGAGCCTTGATACGGCACTTAAATTTATTCAGACGAACGACAACCCAGCTTTGCGAAATGTCGTTTTAATACACTTATCGGACACAAGCGGAGATCCCGCGTTATTCCTACAACGAACGAAAGAAACAATTAAATATGGAACGAATGTTTATGTTGCAGAAAAAGGGCTAGAGGTTGATATGAACCTTTGTCCGTTCTGAAAGGAGAAAGCATGGAAAGAGGAACAAAATGCAGAGTTATTAGTGATAGTTATGGGTTTTTTAAACCGGGAGAAATCGTTATTGCATTAGAAACCAATAGTGTGCCATATTGCGCGAAAGAATCGGCATATTCTCCGAAAAAAGCACTTAGCAGTTATAAATCAAGCGAGTACTCCGCTTTAAAAGAAAATGAACTTGAAGTAATTGAAGAATAATTAGGTTGAAACACCTTGGCGAAAGCCTAAAAGAAACTATCTTGTTTGGCGAATAGTTATCACAAACCTTATTGAAAGCCATGTTTTGGCGGTACGTTTACCGTGCCGCCCTTACAAAAGATTGGAGGTAAAAATTGAAATTATGTGAATACTGTATGGCTGAATTTGAGCCGAAGCGACCAGATCAAAAATACTGCAGACCCAAATGTGCAAAAAGATACGCACAGTTTAAGAATTTTAAAAAGGCTGGAAGAATTGTGTATACAAGAATATGCCCGAAATGTGGCAGGCTGTTTATGACGATAGATGAACGCAAAGTTGATTGCCAAGACTGCATCGGCATTGACATTAAAGAACGATTGAGAAAGCCAAAGAAAAAGGATGATGCAATCAAGGCTGTGAATCATATGGCACGCGCTTCCGGAATGAGTTACGGAAAGTTTGTGGCTCAAATGAGCATGAAGCCATTGGAGAGGAAGTGATTGGGGTGGATTATAAGAAATTTAGACAGGCAAAAGCCATCGAAGCCAAAAATAAACAGAAGTGGCTTGCGTTGAATCCGAAACTGAATGATGAAAGCGGAATATACTTCTTACTTCGTGAGGATGAAAATGGTTTCCGGTATGCGTATATCGGGCAGGCACTGCATATAATCAGCAGATTGTGTAGCCACCTTACAGGCTATGAACAACACATAGACCTTAGTTTACGGAAGCATAAGTTGTACAACGAGAGCGACAATCCTTATGGTTGGCGAGTTGAATTTCTGAATTTCTCAGAGAGCCAGCTTGATAAAAAGGAGAAATATTACATCAAGTTATATGCAGATAAAGGCTATCAATTGCGTAATGTCAGTTTGGGCGGTCAAGGAGAAAATCGCGCAAGTGGTTCAATCGGAGAAAGAAAAGTGGTCAAAGGTTATATGCGGGGCGTACAACAAGGCAAAAAGACTCTTGCTAAGGAATTATCGCATATTGCTGAAAAGCACCTTGAAATCCGCTTGAAGCCGGATAAACAGGGTAACAAAGTTTCTGAAAAGCAGTATGAGAAGTTTATGGCTTTGATTTCTGAAAATACATATGAGGAGAGTGATTAGATGGCAGAAGTCAAGTGGATTAAAATCACAACAGATGTCTTTGATGATGAAAAGATTCTGCTGATTGAGAGTATGCCGAGTGCGGATAGCATCATTACGATTTGGTTCAAACTTCTTATTCTTGCCGGAAAACAGAATAACAACGGTGTGTTTATGATGAGCAACAAATTGCCGTTTACGGATGAAATGCTTGCCACCATTTTCCGCAGAGATTTGAACACGGTAAGGCTTGCGCTTAAGACCTTTGAAGAATTTGGAATGATTGAAGTTGTTGACAATGTGATAACGATTCCGAATTGGAATAAGCATCAAACACTTGACGCTTATGAGAAGAAAAAGGAACGTGACAGGCTATATCAGCAGAACCGGAGAAAGAAGCAGAAAAACCTAATTGAGCAAAAATCGCTCGATAAATCGTCTGACGTCGTTGTTTCAGATAAAGAAGAAAAAGAAGAAGATAAAGAGAAAGAAAATATAAAAGAAAATTCGCTGTCGACCGATTCCAGAGATTTTTTTGATTTTGACGATGCATGGAAAAAGACTTTTAGTATATACCCCAAGAAAACAGCGTACAGTACCTCTAAAACGGCTTGGATGGATAAGGTGCTAGAAGTTATCGAAGAGAACCAACCGGACATTGCACGGCTGTTATACAAAGCCACGGAAGCATATTTGAGTGACTATCAAGAAAAGAATCCGGACGATACGGATTTTCGATACATTCCAAAATATGTCGATTGGCTGAAAAACGATTGCGACTATTGGTTGCAGATTGCGGAGAAACGAGGTGATTGTAGTTGACAGAAGCGGAGTTCGGAGTGATCGGGTGCGTACTGATTGACAATGATGTGCTAAATAGCATCTGGCGAACACTGAAACCGGAAATGTTTAGTTCGGATTTCGCGCAGGACACATACAAGGAAATGCTTGCCATGTATGACCGGAATGAAAACATTGATCCCATGTCTTTGTCAATGGCACTTGAGAATCACAAATACACGCAGGAGCAGATTAGCGAATTGATGAAATCCTGTATTACCGGAACAATCACTTCAACTATGGTTAAAAGCTATGCCGATGCGGTTGCGAAAGAATACAAGGCAAGAATGGTTCGTGACATGTATCAGAAATCCAGTTTAAAACCATGCGACATTGATGATACAATCAGCGATCTTCTTACAAGACTTGAACATTTGCAAGAGGGGAAAGAAGTAAAGTTAAAACCAATTAAGCAGATTTCAGTTGAGAATAAAGACAAATATTTCAACGAAAGTGTTGGAGAGGGAGGTATAAAAATCGGGTTATCGCAACTTGATGATGCACTTGGAGATCTCGAACGCGGTGACGTAACAGTAGTTGCTGCAAGACCGGCAGTCGGAAAATCCGCACTCACAACGCAGATTATTGGGAATATGGCAAAGAGAGGTCTTAAAGTTGCATATTTCAATTTGGAAATGAGCGATAAGCAGGTGTATGAAAGATTCGTTTCAAGGCTTGCAGAAATTGGTTTAACGAGAATAAGGCGGGCGAAAGCATTTCTTGGTGATGAGCAGGAAAAATTTAACCAAGCAAATGAGGAAATGAGCGATTATCAATTATGGATTGCGTCCGGTACTGTATCTCCGAGGGAAATAAAGTCAGAATGCAGACACCAAAACTTTGATGTTATCGTTGTTGACTATCTGCAGTTGCTTATGCCGGATAACAGATATTCCGGAAGAAATGAAGAAGTAGCATCAATTTCAAGGGGTTTGAAATCTGTTGCAAGAGACTTAAATACGCATGTAATAGCACTTTCGCAGATAACAAGGGCTTCCGAAAGCAGAGACACAAAAGAACCTACCATGGCAGAATTGAGGGAATCCGGAGCAATCGAACAGGATGCGTCAAACATAATTATGCTGTGGAATCTGTCAGACAATGACAAGGGAGCCAAGGGTGTAAAAATCGAAAAGAACAGACAGGGAATGACAATGCGTGAAGCAATGGAGTTTGACGGAGATCACATGAAGTTTGTTGAAATCGAAAAACCGTTTGATGATGTTGTTGCGGAAATAAAAAAGAAAGAACGTGGGGACGGATTTAAGCCATACAATGGCGATTGTCCATTTTAGAGGTAGTGGCTATGGCAAGTGCAAAGATTGAAAAGGGTTCGGAAGAATGGCAAGTATTTATGGATTATTGGCAATTCATTCAGAAATACTATTCACCGGACAGCACTGATTCTTGGTGGGATGAAGTTGTAAAAGCCGGAGAATCATTGATAAACAAATACAAAGGAATGGAGATTGAAGAGCGTGCAAGACAGCTTGTATTGAGTCATTTTGCATGGTTGGAAATCACATACAGAAAGGAGAAATCAAAGAAATGAGCAATGCGTTGAGACGGAATAAAAAGCCAACATTTTACACAAAACAGGAAATGCGGATTATCGGGCGAAATGATTTTGAAAAGAGAAATTCTGATAAGGTTATATCAAAATCATACAAAGATTTTGTCGTGATTGGGTACATAATTCTGCATGACAAATTTGGGTTCGGACAGGCAAGAATCATCCGGTTGCAGGATTTTTTGAAATCTTACTTGGATGAAGCATCATGCGGCGGGAAGAACGGAAAGGACTTGGCTGTTTACCTGAAAGACAAATACGGCGTTGACACCAAGGCAGAAGTTGAACAGATTCCGCAGCGGCAGTTAATGGTCTTATATGCCAAGAAAGGATTTTGTATCGAGCGTGAAGCCTACAGACTTTCCAGCGCGTCATTGTTTAACTATTTCGCGCTCACGCTTACGATTCTGAAAAAGGAATTTAAGCTGTCTGTGAAGCAGTTACAGCAGTTCACGGACAAGTTTATTGACTACATCGACACATTGGCTAATTACAAGCAGTTTCAGTTGACGGTGCCGATGATAGCGCAGAGTTTGGCGAATGAGATTAAGTTTATATGTGATTTGGAGGTTTAATATGACAAATAAAGAAAAATACGGAAATGAGATTATAGAACTTGCGGCAAACACAGCACTGTTTGGATTAAAAAATGGAAAGCCTGCAATTTGCGAAGAAATTAAATGTGAAGAGTGCGATTTTTATGAATCAGATTCGTGCAAAGGAAGTACATATAATTTCCGCGAATGGCTTAATTCAGAATATGTTGAGCCGCCTGTTGATTGGAGCAAGGTAGCGGTCGATACGCCGATTCTTGTGAGAGGCATAGAATCTGATGCGTGGACACGGAGGTATTTTGCAAAATACGAGAACGGAACAGTGTACGCATGGGGATACGGAGCAACATCTTGGAGTGCGCGCGGAAGTGGCGATATAAGCGATTGGAAAATGGCAAAGCTGGCAGAAAGCGAGGAATAGACATGGAGAGATTAACAATTGATGAGATAATCGAGCATTGCGGAAGAAAAACAGGAATGTACGAAAAAGCTTGTGATGTTAAGTATCTTGAAACAGCAGTTATGGGTAATGGGATAAAAGAATATTGGGAGCATAAACAGGTTGCTGAATATTTAAGAAAACTCAAAGAATATGAGGACTTAGAGGAACAGGGCAGACTTATCAAGTTGCCTTGTAAGGTTGGAGATAAAATTTTCCTTGATTTTGCAGGATTTGGAAAAGATGTAGACAAGTTTACAGTTAAGGACTTCCATTTGGATTGTTTTAAAGATGGAGAAACTACACTGTTTTGCGATTATGAATCAAATGACAGGACTTTATCTGGTCAAATTGATGTAATGGAATTTGGCAAAACAGTATTCCTCACAAAATCCGAAGCCGAAGCAAAACTGAAAGAATTGAGAGGTGGAGAAGATGAAAGTAGTAACAGTTAGTGATTTGATAAAAATTCTTGATACAAAAGAAAATAGATATGGTGCTACAGGAAAACCGAGAATATTGAATTTATCTTTAAATGGCAATTTTGCTGGCGATATTGAATCTGTAAAGTTAGATGGTTATGGAGATGGACTTATTACGGACGTGACGATGGAGATTACTACATCTAAATCCACAACAACCAATGCCGACAGGATAAGGAATATGTCGGATGAAGAATTAGCTGATACATTATTTAATAGTTGCCTTGAAGTTATGCATATAGATGAGTGCCCTTATGTAGATAATGTAGGGATGTGCAAGAAGTGTATACTTGAATGGCTTCAATCAGAAGCGGAATAGGAGAGACTATGGTTGAAAAGCCATTATACAAAAGCGTACCAACAATGAGAAATTATGAAGATCATATCAGCGAATGCGATTACACAAAAGGTTGGAATGACGCTATGGATTTTATTTTCCCAGAAGCAAAAAAGAAGCGTGAAAAGGAAAGAATAAAGAAAAATATGTCCATAATCAAATAAATATTGAAAGGAGAGAATATGGAAGATAGATATTTATTCAAAGCCAAAAGGCTTGATAATGGAGAATGGGTGCAAGGTAATCTTATTCAAAGCTGTGATGCAACAGATGGATGGGAATCAATTATAATTCCTGTCAAGAATAGTAATATGTTTACAAAACATATTGGACATTGTTACGGAAACCTTGGATTTGAAAATTGGTACAGAGTTAACCCATCTACAATCTGCCAATGCACAGGATTGAAAGACAAGAACGGCAAACTGATCTGGGAGAATGATGTTGTAAAAGATCTCTTTAGTGACACATACGCACCAATTAGATATGGCAGTTATCAAAACTGTTTTGATAGCACAAAGGCAGAGCATATCGGATTTTATGTAGATTGGTCGGGGAAGTACACTAAAAATTACAGAAAAGATTTGGGTTATTTTATTCATATGGTTGATGCAGAGGCTATCGGCAACATATTTGACAATCCGGAGTTGTTAGAAAGTGAGGAATAATTGTGATTATGTTGGAATAGAACGTCTTGTTTGCATAATAGAACGATTAGAGAAAGGAAAATAAAAAATGTTGCCAGGAAAGACTTTTATAACAACAGATGCCAGTTTAAACAGAATTAAGCAAATTGAATATAACAAGGCAATTGATGATTTTGCAGAATCGGTCAAAAATTTAATCGTAGATTTGTCTGTAATCAGGTTTAAAGACATTGATGAGATAGCAGAGCAGTTAAAGGTAGGTGACGAAGAATGATGTTTCAATCGTACATAAATTTTATTCTGCTAATACTTATAGCAATCAGGTTAGATATTCTAACAAAATTTGGAGTTAACCTTTTTTGCGTTCTGTCAGTTGTAGGGATGATTGGACATGAGATTTTTGATTATTTGAAAAAAGGAGATGAAAAACGATGAGCTTGATTGACACAGATGCACTAAAAGAATATTGCATGCGTGCGAGTAAATCTGATGATGATTTTAGGAGAGTAAGTTTGACAACATTGGCGAGCGTGATAGATGCACAGCCGACCGCCTACGACCCAGACAAGGTTGTGGAGCAGTTGGAAGAATGGACTTTTAACGCAGATGTGAACATTGGTGACGGAACGATGATGAACCATAACTTGATAGTAAGCAAAAATGCAATCGAGATTGTGAAAGGCGGTGGAGTAGATGGTTAATTTTGACAGATTTGACTTTCTTGTTGATACACAAGATGTATATATTCTCCCGACAATTAGGATAAGCACACAGCATGAAATGATTGATAAAAATTTCAACATTCAGATTCATTTTGCAGTATTTCATTTTAGATGGAGGTGGGTAGATGGCAATTAAACCGATTTTATTTAACACCGAGATGGTTCGGGCGATTCTGGACGGACGGAAGACTTGCACCAGACGTGTGATAAAGCCACAACCACAATCAGGGCTATGTTATACATATGCAGGTAGCCACAAGGATTGTATAGGAAAATGGACATATCCAAACAGGGGAGCACACAAACTTTGGGGCGAAGGATATAAGCTTCCGGAAAATATAAAGGATGAGGAATTAAGCAAACGATGGAATCCGCCATATCACACGGACGATATACTGTACGTGAGAGAAACATGGAGCGAAGGATATGAAGATGGAACATATATTTACAGGGCTGATGATAAGCTGGCAGACTTGCCTACATTTAAGGAATCATCAAAACTGATATACCGTCCGTCCATTCATATGCCGAAAGGAGCGGCACGTATCTGGCTCCGGGCTACGGATGTGAGGGTGGAGCGGTTGCAGGATATTGACGGAAAAGGGTGTGTGAAAGAAGGAATTGAAGAAGAACATTTAAAATACGTCGGAGACGAGTTCGTAAAAGGTATGTTTCATGACCTTTGGGATTCAACCATCAAGAAATCTGATCTTGATCGTTACAGTTGGGATGCAAACCCGTGGGTATGGGTGATCGAATTTGAGCGGTGTGAAAAACCGAAAGGAGTGTGAGGTATGAGTAAAAGCAGAGCCAGTAAAATGAACGGCTATCGTAGCATGGTAAGCCGTCAGAAAAATGATGTTTTTAAGTTTAAGCCTAAGAAGAAAAAGAAAGGGTGATTCGAAATGAATTTACTTGAACACTATGTAACAAATATAACTCACGAAGAACCGATTGAAAAGAATGGAATGTTGCTTTTCAAGGTTGTATGTGATGTTGATTGCTATGGTAACAAAGAGATACAGAAAGAAGTTTTGCTTTCAGAAGATGATTATGCAGAAGCTAAAAGTAAGGGCTATTATTTAGCCTAAAAAGAAAGGGTAATTCAGAATGAAAATTTTAAGTAAGAAAAAATATAATAAACTTATTGAAGATCTTGAGGAATCGCAGAAAAATGTCGAGGAACTCAAAAGGATAAACGAGAGTATCGGGAAAAAGCTGGAAGATAAAAAGACAAGTTGCAAATTGAACAATGGCAAGGATTTCTGCTTTAAATGCGAAAACTCTTACAGATATAAGACATATTGGGGAGGAATGGAAACCGAAAAATGCGGTTGCTTGCTTGATGTGCCTTGCGAGGATTTTAAGAGAAAAGAAGATAACTAACTAAAAATCAAAGAAAGGAATAGGTTGTGCGCACATAAAACCGAGGTTTCCTTTTGGTAGATTTTATGAATTTTGAAAATTATTCTTGTGATAATCAAATGAGCATATTTGACTTCACAAGAGAACCAATTAGCATAACAAAGCCTATTCGCTTAATAGAACTTTTCGCCGGCTACGGCAGTCAGGCAATGGCACTAAAGAGAATAGGCGCTAAGTTTGAACATTACAGAGTTGTTGAGTTTGATAAGTACGCTATTGCAAGCTATAACGCAGTACATGGTACGGATTTCCCCACAATGGACATAACAAAGGTTCATGCAGAAGATTTGAATATTTGCGGCACAGAAACCTTTACTTACCTACTTACTTACTCGTTTCCTTGCACGGATTTATCAGTTGCCGGGAAACAAGCTGGAATGTCTAAGGGAAGTGGTACAAGAAGCGGTCTGTTGTGGGAAGTTGAGAGAATACTAACAGAAATTAGAGATAGTAACGGAGAATTACCACAGATTTTGTTCATGGAGAACGTGTCACAAGTACACGGCAAGAAAAACATCAATGATTTTGAGAAGTGGTTGGGTTTCCTGGAAAGTTTAGGGTACACAAATTATTGGCAAGATTTGAATGCTAAAAATTATGGAGTGGCGCAGAATAGAAATAGATGCTTTATGTTTTCGTTCCTTGGCAATTACTCATATGATTTTCCACAGCCTATACCACTCAAAAAGAAGTTGAAAGACTATCTTGAGGATAATGTAGATGAAAAGTATTACATCAACAATGAAAAGGCTGACAAGCTGATAAAACAGCTTATTGACAACGGCACATTGCCACAACACAATCTTGACAGACAGACAGACAGACAGACAGACAGACAG
>ULPU01075816.1_pt1 | contig 119130 bp, 88 predicted proteins | sample 1953821 | NCBI WGS metagenome assembly ULPU01 (sample SAMEA4835637, study PRJEB28245) | human gut metagenome | biome: gut microbiome; material: fecal sample | place: Denmark | collected 2008
CGCCCGACAACACCTTCTCGCCGCTCTCGGAGAGCCTCTTCTTGCTCACCGAGCGCCAAGAAATGAAGATCCAGCAGGTGGCCCATCTGTTGCCCCTGATGAGTGGCGACGTTGACCTGCCCAAACTGGAGAAGAAGGGCCGCGACTGGCTGGAGCGCATCCGCATAGAGACGCTCAAGAGCTACGACAAGACCAAGGCGCGCCAGCGCTTCCGCACCTGCCCCACGGCCATGCGCATGATGACCTGCCTGATGCTCTGTCGTGTGGCCGAGCAGATGATCCAAAGCTACGGAGAGCAGGGAGCGGAGACGCGGCTGAAGGCCGAGCCCGACCTGTGGAAGACCATGCTGCAGCGCCAGCAGACGCCGCAGATGCTCGCCGCCTTCGACGTGCTGGCCGACTACATGATCGACAACGCCATGCTCTTCTTTCGCGAGCGCATCGAGACGGCTTTTCGCTCGGGCTCCTATGTCTCGTCGGGGAAGGCACGCTCCCGCAAGAGCAAGAACGACTCCATCTATGAGGAACTGGCCGACAGATTTACCACCGAGGAGGCCTATGGAGTCTCCGTCGGCATCAGGGGCGGCGATATCTCGAATGGCAGCGTGCGCACCATGCTCAGTCGATGGGAGCAGCAAGGAATGGTCGAGAGGATCGAAAGAGGGGTTTGCAAGAAATCTCACTATGGGGACGTGTAGTCACCCATCGCCAGCAATTGCCACCAATTGCCAGCGATCGCCAGCATCGCCACCCCATCGTTACATTGTTACATTGTTACATGTTACATGTTACGTTAAGGAGATTCCCACTTCGCACTTCTGCTGCCTCGGGCTCTGCCAAATCATCAAAACGATCATCAAAACATCAAAACAAACGATCATCAAAACGATCATCATCAAAACGATCAAAACAAACGATCATCATCAAAAACATCAAAAACAAAACATCAAAAAAGGAGAACAAAACCATGTCACTTATACTGTCAGAACACTTCCGCCTCGCGGAGTTTACCACCTCCCTCGTCGCCATCACGCAGCGCATAGACAACACGCCGCCCCTCCCGGCCATCTGCAACCTCCAGCAGCTCTGCCTCCACGTCCTGGAGCCGCTGCGGGCCCATCTCGGCCACGCCGTCCGCATCAACAGCGGCTACCGGTCGGCGAAGCTCAACGCCGCCGTCGGGGGCGTGAAAACCTCGGAACACACCCGCGGTTGCGCCGCCGACATCTTTGTCCCCGACGTCAAGACGGGCCGCCAGTGGTTTGCCTGGATGATGGACAACCTCCCGTTTGACCAGCTCATCTGGGAGACTGCCTCCGCGGGCAAGGCCCAGTGGATACACGTCGGCTACCGGGGCGCGGGGCGCAACCGCCAGCAGGTGATCGGCCACCTCGTGAAGCACTAACCCAGTGGTGGTTCGTCCGAGATTTCGAACGACACACGAAGTGGTGTAAGCATTAACTCGCCATGAGCAGAACTTGAGCAAGCTCAGTTCTACTCATGGCTTACCCCAAGATTTGTGTCATGTTGTTGCCTCCTGACTTCGTCACTACAAAAGCCGCTATTTTAGAATTGTCTAATAAATAGGACTTTATAACATAGCTTGTATGGCCGATATTCTCTTTGTCGAAGCATTTGGCTCGCCTTATTCAACGATAAAGTTGAATTTATTGGCTTTTTCTTGCCATATTCAGACAAAAGCATTAACTTTGCACGCAAAACAACAGGAGATTATGGCTACAAAGGAAGAAGTAGAATTGTTTCTCTCCAAATTCATTCAAAAGGTAAAGGTATTCGGCATTGTCTTTCGTGACGACAGGGGCAAGAATATGCAGACTCTTTTGGAACTGGAGATAACGCCTAAATACCGGGAAGATGTCATCATGAACCTTGACTCCGAAGACTACGTGGAAGGACCGATAGAGGACACCTTAAATAAAAAAGGAGAAATGTGGGTATTCGGAAAAGAGGTTAGCGGACGTGACATATATATAAAGATTTCAATGGGCATCAGTAATTCAAGTGCCATTTGTATCTCTTTTCACATAGCAGAATATCGTATCACATATAAATTCAAGTAAGTCATGAAAAGTCCATTTACAGGAGGCGAAGCAGTCCTTGTCACAGAGACTCGAAAGGCTGTTTTCAGAAAAGAGGAATACGAGTACACCCACCTGTGTTATCAATGTGTCGATACGCAGGAGACATTCACGACCACGCAGGTGGATACGTTCAATACTTCGCAGATATACAATAGTTATCGTACTGCCCATGGCATTCCTTATCCCGACGAGATAAAGGAAATACGCAGCCGCTATATGTTGTCGGCATTGAAGATGTCAAGGATTTTGGGTTTTGGCGATAACCAGTACCGTTTGTACGAGAATGGAGAAATTCCCAATGTGGCCAACGGACGAGTATTGAAAGCCATCCAGTCTCCAAAGACATTTGAGACATTTGTGGATGCGGCCAAAAACGTATTGTCTGACGATGAATACATGAAGATAAAAACACGTTTGGAAGAGTGCGAAGACCGGTCTTCCATGGACGGTTTAATACACAAGCTCGTTTTCGGCGACAATATACGCAGCCGATATAATGGCTATGCAATGTTATCCATAAGCAAGTTGAAGAACGTTCTTTTGTTCTTCATCGAAAAATTCAACGGCGTGTTTGTCACCCAAATGAACAAAATCTTGTTTTATACGGATTTTCTGTCTTATCGGGAAAACGGACAAGCCATGACGGGATTGTCGTTCAAAGCCATCCAATACGGTCCGGTGCCCAACAGATGGGACAGGGTGTATAGTCTGATAGATGACATCAACCTGATTGAAGTGGAGGGTAAAAACGGGAATGTGGGCAACAAACTTGTGTCGGATATGCCATGCGACATTTCAAGTTTCTCCAACGAACAGTTGTCAATACTTGAAACGGTTTATGATACGTTCAAGAATGACAATTCTGTATCCATATCAAACAAGAGCCATGAGGAACCGGCATGGATAGACAATCAAGGAACTCACTCATTCATCGATTTCAAATATGCGTTTTCATTGAAAGCGATTTGAACGAACAAGTAAATTCATGATGAGGCGGTTGTCGGAATACTGACCGACGACCGCCTTGTTTCATATTCTGATTGCATCAACAAGAGGAGTGTACGCAAGTACACTATAATCGCTCGTTGTCATACGTTGTACTCGTTGCTTTAGTTGTTTCCCTGTCTTTGCAGGACAAGCGCGTGCGTGTTTGGGGGCACACGCCACCATTGTTACATGTTACATGTTACGTTAAGGACTCCCCCACTTCTGCCTCCGCCTCGGGAGCAATGGCCTGGCGCGCCAGCTCCCATATCACCATGCCCGCCGTGACGCTGACGTTGAGGGAGTGCTTCGTGCCAAACTGCGGTATTTCGAGGCAACCGTCGCACGCATCGACCACCTCCTGGTGGACGCCCTTCACCTCGTTGCCAAAGACCACGGCCGTAGGGACGGTCTGACGCGGCAGGTTTTGGAGCTTCGTGGACCCCTCGGCCTGCTCTACGGCATAGACCCGGAAACCGCGCTGCTGCAGCGAGCGCACGGCCTCCAGGGCAGTGGCGCAATGGCGCCACGCCACACTGTCCTCGGCTCCAAGGGCCGTCTTGTGGATCTCGGTGTGGGGCGGCGTGCCCGTGATGCCACAGAGCCACAGCTCCTCGATACGGAAAGCATCGCAGGTGCGGAAGACGCTGCCCACGTTGTACATCGACCGCACGTCGTCGAGAACGACGACCAACGGCAACTTCTCGGCCTCGCGAAACTCCTCGATCGTGAGGCGATGCATCTCGGGAGTGGTGAGTTTGCGCATCAGCCCATCTCCTCCTTGGCTTTGTAGGCGATGGCGTAGCTCTTGATCTGCTTCACCATCGAGAGAAGACCGTTGGAGCGCGTCGGCGAAAGGTGCTGGCGCAGACCGATCTTCTCGATGAAATAGAGGTCGGCATCGAGGATCTCCTGCGGCGTATGGCCGCTGATCACGCGGATGAGCAGCGCGATGATGCCCTTGGTGATGAGCGCGTCGCTATCGGCGGTGAAGACGAGGCGGCCATCGGCGTAGTCGCATTGCAACCACACGCGGCTCTGACAACCATCGATGAGGTTTTGCTCGTTCTTGTGCTTCTCGTCCAGCGGCTCGAGGTCGTTGCCCAGGTCGATTAGCATCTGATACTTGTCCATCCAGTCGGTAAACTCGTTGAACTCCTCGATGACCTCGTCTTGCAATTCGTTGATCGTATTCATTGACTTACGTTTGCTATATAGTTCTATATATACTATTCCTAAATTATGCTATAACAAAAAGAACGACAGCCTCCGCTATTCCACCACACGCTGGTCGATACGAAACAGCTTGTCGTTGGGCCGCACCTTGCCCGGCACGGAGAAGGCCACACGCGTGCCCTGCTCGGCCTCGGTGATGGGCTCGCCATGGTCGCCATGGAGCTCTTTCACCTCCACATACATCGCGCCCGTGGTGTTGCCCGTGATGAGGAGCTTGTCGCCCACCTTGAAGGTGGAAGCCTCGACGGCGGCCTCGGCCACGCCGATACGCGAGAAATAGTTGGTCAGCTTGCCCACCAAGACCTTCTGCTCCGTGGCCATGGAACCATAGTGCTTGTTCCACTCGCCCATCTTGCGTCCCTGGTAGTAGCCGTCCCAGAAACCACGGTTGAAGACCGCCGCCAGGCGCTCGTCCCAGACGTCCTTCTTCTCCTCGGTGTAGGTGCCGTCGAGCACGCTCTGTATCGCCTCCTTGTAGCAGCGCACCACGTTGAGCACATACTCCGCTCCGCGGGCGCGGCCCTCGATCTTGAAGACGCGCACGCCCGCCTCCATCATCTTGTCGATGAAGCGGATGGTCTTGAGGTCCTTCGGGCTCATCAGATACTCATGGTCGGCCTCGATGGCGTTGCCCGTCTCGCGGTCGGTGAGCAGGTAGGAGCGACGGCAAATCTGCACACACTCGCCGCGGTTGGCGCTGCGGTCCTGGGCCATCAGGCTCATGTAGCACTTGCCCGAGACGGCCATGCAGAGCGCGCCATGGCAGAACATCTCGATGCGGACGGGCTGGCCCGCAGGACCGAGGATGGGCTCGGGGCCATGGATGGCCTCGTAGATGTGGCTGACCTGGTCCATGTTGAGCTCGCGCGCCAATACGGCCACGTCGGCAAACTGGGCGTAGAAGCGCAGGGCCTCGACGTTGGAGATGTTGAGCTGGGTGGAGAGGTGGACCTCCAGGCCGATCTGCCGGCAGTAGCTCATCACGGCCACGTCGGAGGCAATGATGGCCGAGACGCCCGCCTCGCGCGCCGCATCGAGTATCTCGCGCATCGTGGCGAGGTCGTTGTCGTAGATGATCGTGTTGACCGTGAGGTAGGTCTTAATCTCGTGCTCGGTGCAGATGGCGACGATCTGCCGCAGGTCGCCAATGTCAAAATGATTGGCCGAATGGGACCGCATGTTGAGCCGGCCCACGCCGAAATAGACGGAGTCGGTACCCGCCTCGATGGCCGCGGCGAGCGACTCGTAGCTGCCCACGGGGGCCATGATCTCGTATTGTTTGCTGTCTTGGTAGTTCATGTTCTGTCTGTGTCAGAGAAACTTTTCTATCTGTGTCAGAGAAAAAACCTTGGCCCGGGGGCCGAAGGCCATTCTATTTTTTTGTTCGCAAGATGATTTGGAAAAGACTCGGGACGAGGATCGAGAGCGAGCAGAGCAGGCCCACGACCATCAGGCGCTCCGAACCGTGGAAGAAGTCGATGAGCTGGCCGTCGGCCATACCGGGCAGGAGCTTGAACATCAGGTAGGCCACCGTGTTGTTGACCCAGTGGACGATGATGCCAGGCATCATGCTGCCCGTGCGGTAGTAGAGCCAACCGAGCAGGAGGCCCATGATGAAGCCGTGGAAGCCCTGCGCCCAGTTCATGTGGACCACGCCGAAGAGCAGGGCCGAAAAGGCGATGGCCAACCAGGGGGCCCAGGCGTGGCCCGCACGCTCCCCGGAGGCGCTGGATCTCGTGGGCGCAACGGAGGCGCTCGACGCCGTGGGGGCAACGTAGCGTCCGCTCTCCCATCCGCGCACGCGCATCATCGAGAGCAACGTGCGCAGGAGGCCGCCGCGAAACACAAACTCCTCGGCCACGGGCGCCAGGATGCCCAGGGCCACATAGCCCCAGGGCTCGCGCATGACGCTCTCGAAGAGGGCCTGGTGGGAGTCGGCCATCTGTATCTGCAGTTGCTCATAGACCCACTCGAAGGGCAGGATCGTGCCCAGCGTGAGCAGGCCGCACCACACGAGTGTGGCCCAGGGACGGGAGCGGAGGTAGGAGCGGTCGAGGGGAGTCCACCGCAGGCGCGGATAGACCATGATCGTGAGCAGGCTGGAGAGCACCGACGTGGCGGCGACAAACTGCCCCTGCTGCCCGCTGGCCACCTGCTGCGCAAACTGGGCAGCATCGACGTGGTTCAGATACACATAGACGAGGGTGACAAGTCCGTTGACCACCATCTGAATGACGAGAAAGACGATGAAGATCAATAGGAGGTCCACCGCCATTCTTCCTGGCTTTCTATTCTCTTTCATCTGTTGTTCAATTTTTTTCTTTATTTTTTCTTAAACGATTATGATAAATAACTACTATGAGCGATTATGATAAACAACCACTACAAGTGATTATGATAAACAACTACTGCAAGCGATTATGATAAATAACCATTACAAGCGATTATGATAAACAACACGCGTCGAGGATCGTCTGCTTGTCGCGGGCCAGTTGGGCGGCCAGCTCCTCGGGCGAGGCAAACTTGCGCTCCTCGCGGACGCGGCGGAGAAACGCCACCTCGACCTGACAGCCATAGAGGTCGCCCGCAAAGTCGAAGATATGCACCTCCAGCGAGACCTTATCGCCGCCAAAGGTGGGGCGCGTGCCGATGTTCATCATGCCCAGTCGCCACGTCGCCTCGTCGCCTACCTTGACCCTCACGGCATAGACGCCCGAGGCGGGCACAAGACGGCGCGGGTCGGCGAGCTGGATGTTGGCCGTGGGGAAACCGAGCTTGCGGCCCTCCTGGAATCCGGCCACCACGCGTCCGCCCATCCTATAGGGATAGCCCAGGCAGCGCGAGGCCGCCTCCATCTCGCCCGCTGCCACATGGCGCCGACAGACGGTGGAACTGACGTTGACGCCCTCCAATTCGAAGACGGGGTTTTGCACCACCTCCATCCCCATCTCGCGACCATAGGCCACATAGTCGGCGAAGCCCTCGGCGCGGTTGTGCCCGAAGCGGTGGTCGTAGCCGATGAAGAGTTTGGCCACGTGGAGCCGCTCCAGCAGCAGGTCGTGCATGAAGTCGCGGGCAGAGAGCTGCGACAGGGCCACGTCGAAATGGAGCACGGCCACCACGTCCACACCCGTGCGCTCCAGGAGATAGAGTTTCTCCTGCAGCGGGGTGAGCAGGCGGGGCTGGTAGTCGGCATGGAGCACCTCGCGGGGATGCTGGTCGAAGGTGATGATCATCGACTGGCGGCCCTCCTCCCGCGCGGTCTCAACCACATGGGAGATGAGAAACTGATGCCCACGGTGTACGCCGTCGAAGAAGCCGATGGTGGCCACGCTCGCGGCCAGGTCGGCTGGGCAGTCTTTTTGAAGATAGATGGTTCTCAATACTTCGCTTTTTTGTTTTACCTACTATGAAGGTGCAAAGGTACGATGTTTTCTCTCCATTTCCGACAATGGAGCGTTAAGTTATCCTTATTTTCTCCGACAATCGCCCGACAATCACCCAGCAATCGCCCAGCAATCACTCGACAATCACCTGACAAGGGCTCGACATTCGCTCAGCAATCGCCCGACAGGGGCCCGAGAGGGACGGAAAAAGGAAAGCGTCAGCCCCAGGACGTGGACTGTCCCCGGGCTGACGCTATAGAAAAAATGCGGAAAACGAGGGCCGACTTACTTCCTCACCAGCTCGAGCACCTTGTCGACGGCTGCCGCGAGACCATCGCGGTCCTTGCCGCCAGCCTGGGCATAGTGGGGCTGGCCGCCACCACCACCCTTGATGAGCTTGGCCGCCTCGCGGATGATCTTGCCCGCGTTGAGCTCATGGCTGGCCACGAGATCGTCGGAGAACATCACACTCAGCAGCGGCTTGTCCTCGTGGACGGAACCGACGACGCAGACCAGGTTGTCGGGAATGGCCTGGCGCACCTTGAAGACCAGGTCCTTGGCTGCGGCGGGATCGAGGGGAACGACGGCCTTGACGACGCGCAGACCATCGACCTCCTCGGCCCTGCGCACCAGCTCCTGGGTCATGCGATCCACGGCCTGGGCACGGAACTGGTCGATCTCTTTCTTCATGTGGTCGTGCTCGTCGATATACTTCGTGACGACGGCCTTGAGGTCCTTGGCGTTGTTGAAGAGCGACTTCAGGTCGCGGAGCGTGTCCTCGAGCAGATAGATGGCGTTCTCGCAGACCTCGCCCGTCATGGCCTCGATGCGGCGCACACCAGCAGCCACGCTGCTCTCGCCAACGATCTTGAAGAAGCCGATGCGGCCCGTGGCAGCCACGTGGATACCGCCGCAGAACTCGCAAGAGGGACCGAAGCGGACCACACGCACGCGGTCGCCATACTTCTCGCCGAAGAGGGCGACGGCGCCCAGCTTCTTGGCCTCCTCCATCGGCATGTCGCGATGCTCGTCGAGCTGGATGTCCTGGCGGATAAGGCTGTTGACCAGCTGCTCCACACGGCGCAGCTCCTCGTCAGTGACTTTCTGGAAGTGGGAGAAGTCGAAGCGCAGCGTGTCGGCGCTAACGTAGGATCCCTTCTGCTCCACATGGTCGCCGAGCACCTGCTTCAAGGCGTAGTCCAAGAGGTGGGTGGCGGTATGGTTGCGGGCGGAAGCCTCGCGCAGCGGCACATCGACGCAGGCCGTAAACTCCTCCGTGGGGTCCTGCGGCATACGCTTGAGGATGTGGATGCTTTGGTTGTTCTCGCGCTTCGTGTCGCTCACGACCACGGTCTCGTCGCTGCTGACGAGCTTGCCCTGGTCGCCGACCTGGCCGCCCATCTCGCCATAGAACGGCGTATAGTCGAGCACGACCTCGAAGAAGGTGGACTTCTTCTGCTTCACCTCGCGGTAGCGCAGGATGTGGCATGGATACTCCGTGTGGTCGTAGCCCACAAACTCCTGCTCGCCCTCGCGCAGCACGACCCAGTCGCCGTTCTCCACCTGGGCCGCATTGCGGGCGCGGGCCTTCTGCTTGGCCATCTCCTCGTCAAACTCCTGCTCGTTGACGGTATAGCCGTTTTCGCGGCAAATCAGCTCCGTCAGGTCGAGGGGGAAACCATAGGTATCGAAGAGGCGGAAAGCCTGGGCGCCACGCAGTTCCTTCTCGCCGTGGGCCTTGAGCTCGTCCATCTCGCCGTTGAGGAGGTTGATGCCCTTGTCGAGGGTGCGGAGGAAACTGTCCTCCTCCTCCTTGATCACGCGGGCGATGAGCTCGCGCTGGGCTGGCAACTCGGGATAGGCAGCGCCCATCTCCTGGATCAGGACATTGACGAGGCGGAACATAAAGGCCTCTTTCTGACCGAGGAAGGTGTAGGCGTAGCGGACGGCACGGCGCAGGATGCGGCGGATGACGTAGCCAGCCTTGGCATTGCCCGGCAACTGGCCGTCGGCAATGGAGAAAGCCACGGCGCGCAGATGGTCGGCCACCACACGCATGGCGATATCGACCTTCTCCTGGTCGGTCGCGCCCTCATCCTCGATGCTGCTGGGCGTGGTGAATCCGTACTTCAGGCCCGAGAGGTTCTCAATCTCCTTGATGATGGGCTGGAAGATGTCGGTATCGTAGTTGGAGTGCTTGCCCTGGAGGATGCGGACGAGGCGCTCGAAGCCCATACCCGTATCAATCACGTTCATGCCGAGCTTCTCCAGCGACCCGTCGCTGCGGCGGTTGTACTGCATGAAAACGAGGTTCCAGATCTCGATGACCTGGGGATTGTCCTTGTTGACCAGTTCGCGGCCCGGCGTCAGCGCCTTCAGCTCGTCGGGGCGATTGTCGATATGGATCTCAGAGCAGGGACCGCAGGGACCCGTGTCGCCCATCTCCCAGAAGTTGTCGTGCTTGTTGCCGTTGATGATATGGTCCTCGGGCACGTGCTTCCGCCAGAACTTGGCTGCCTCTTCGTCGCGAGAAAGGCCTTCCTTCTCGTCGCCCTCGAAGACCGTGACGTAGAGGTCCTCGGGGTTGAGGTGGAGAATATCGACGAGATACTCCCAGGCCGCGTCGATGGCGCCCTGCTTGAAGTAGTCGCCAAAAGACCAGTTGCCCAGCATCTCAAACATCGTGTGATGGTAGGTGTCGTGGCCGACCACGTCCAGGTCGTTGTGCTTGCCGCTCACGCGAAGACACTTCTGCGAGTCGGCGCGGCGGCGCGGCTCCGGATCCTTCGTGCCAAGTATGATGTCTTTCCACTGATTCATGCCCGCGTTGGTAAACATCAGCGTGGGGTCGTCCTTGATGACCATAGGGGCTGAGGGCACTATGGCGTGACCTTTCGACTCGAAATATTTCTTGAACGAGTCGCGGATTTCATTTGCTGTCATCATCGTCTTATGTTTTTAATTCCTAAAATTCATCCTAAACAGTTGCAAAGGTAATGACTTTTGAGTATTTTTGCAAATCCAAAGGAAACCGATTGAATTAAAGAAGGAAAAAACATGGAACAGATCAATGCAGAGCGCCCCAATAAGCTCTACTACTCCATCAAAGAGGTGGCTCAGATGATGAACGTCGCGGAGAGCCTGCTGCGCTATTGGGAAACGGTTTTCCCCAGTCTGAAACCGAAAACCAACCAAAACCGCGTCAGACAATACACGAAGAAGGACATAGAGCAGGTGCGCCTTATCTACAATTTAGTGAAGGTAAGGGGATTCAAGATCGCCGCAGCCAAGAAGATGCTCCAGCAGAACCGCGACGGATCGGAACGCACGCAGCAGGTGCTGGAAAGCCTCATCAACGTGCGCGACGAACTCAAGGACATCAAGAAGCATCTCGAATCGCTCACCTGATGGTTTCCATGCGAATCGCCCGCCTCGCCCGCTCTATGAAGGTGCTCCATGCTACGAAGGCACTCCGTTCTACGAAAGCACTCCGTTATATGAAGGCGCTCCGCCCGCTTCCTCGCCTCGCCCTCGTGGGCTTGTTCCTGCTGCCCGTGGGAGTCGGAGGCGTTGTCCCACCACAGAGCCTGCCAGGCAAGATGGCGGCGCAGACTGGAGCTACCTTTCGCCCAGGCGACATCGTCGGCGAGGAGGTTGTGGCCCGAAGGGGTGTGGGCAGTTTTTTCTCGGTTTCCAAGATCAGCGACTCGGTGTTTGAAAGGATGCGGGGGCGGTCCTACAAGGAGGGTTGCCGTGTGGCGAGAGAGGACCTACGCTACCTGCTCTGCCTCCACAAAGACGCGCAAGGCAGGAGCATCGTCGGCGAGATGGTAGTCAATCGGGCCATTGCCAACGACGTCCTGGAGATCCTGCGCAAGCTCTACGACGCCCACTACCCCATCGAGCGGATGCGCCTCATCGACGACTACGGCGCAGACGACGAGCGATCGATGGCGGCCAACAACTCCTCGGCGTTCAACTACCGCATCACGACGGGCAGCACCAAACTCTCGGCCCACGCCCGAGGACTGGCCGTGGACATCAACCCGCTCTACAACCCGTGTCGGCGGACGGTAGGCGGCAAGGTAGTGGTGGAGCCGCGCCAAGGGCGGAAATACCTGCAGCGCGAAGCCAAATTCCCCTACAAGATCGTCAAGGGAGACCTCTGCTACCGCCTCTTCACCGCCCGCGGATTTGTGTGGGGCGGCAACTGGCGGACCGTGAAGGACTACCAGCATTTCGAAATCAGGAAATAACTCCATATCCCCGCGAAGCGTTGTATTTTCTTGTAAATGTTGTATTGGTCGTTTTCCCTACTCAGCAGGATATTCGGTTCTGCACATCTCCACGCGAAGCTGTTGTATCTTGTTGTTTACCATGCAAAAGGCTTGTTTGACGCATAGCGTCTTTGTCCCCGCGAAGCGTTGTATTTTTTTGTAAAGGTTGTATTGGTTGTTTTCCCTCCTCAGCTGGCATTCACCCCCGGATGAAGCAGAAAAAATCCGCAGCCTCATAGACAAAGACTGCGGATTTCTCATATTTTCTTGCTTTCTACCCTAAGAGGCAGTGATTTAGAACATTTTGAGGCGGTACATGAGGCCGAGCTCAATGCGGTTGGTATTGTAGTCCTGCAGCCCGCACTCCTTGCTATAATCAAACTTGCGACCCGTGTAGGCCAGGAAGACGCGGAAGTCCTCGCCCTTGACGGGGAAATACTCCACGCTGGCCAGGTAGCCATAGCTCTTGCGGAAGTCCTTCATGGCAGCGACATTGTCCACGCTGGCCATCTCGTACATTCCCTTGACCATCAGGTTCCACTGCGGCACAAACTGCCAGTTGAGCTTCGTGACGAACGAATGGTAGTGGACGTCGCTGAAATAGCCTGGGCCTGCATCGGGATTGTCAGCATCCGCCAGCAGCGCTGCTCCCTCGCGGCTTGCAATGCGCAGACGGTCGAGGCCCTCGAAGGCGCCCATGTAGTCGAAATACCACTGCACGCGCGGCAGGTTGAGTTTCTGTCCGAGGAAGAGCATCCGGCTATACTTATGCTTGGCCTCGGTCTGAATACCCCAAGACCAGCGCGTCTGGAGCTTGTCGCCAAAGAAATTGCCGTTCCAGCCGAAGATATAGGTCAGCGGATGGTTGGAAGCCTCCAGGAGGCGCTTCGTTCCGTCGGCCTCCAAGGAGTAGGCTCCTTCGCCATACTCCTCAGCAAACTTGTTGCTATAGGCGTCGGTGATGCTGAGGGTGAGCTCCTGGCTGGCCACGGGACGATAGGAAACATTCACACCCGCCTTGAAGATGTCGATATTGTTGCCCATATCGCTAAACTGATAGATGTACATGGGGTTCTCGTCATACTCGAATCCTCCCCAGTACTGACACACCTTACCCGCATGGACGCCCAGCTTCTCGTTAAACTGGTAGCCTACCCAGAGCACGTCCGTAGCAGCAGCGAAATTGTCCTCCGACTGCGCGTTGTTGCCACTGTTCAGACGATGGCGGAAGCGGTAGGAGATCTTGTCCGTCAGATGGCCCATAAACTCCAGGCGCGCCTGGCGGTTCTTGAAGGCCGAACCCCACTCCGTGCCGTTGTCCGTCTCCTGAAAACTGGCCGCGTAGTTGATGTAAACGTTGAAGGCGTCGTTTTTCTTCTCCAACTTCAACACGCGCTCAGCCAGGCTGGTGCATCCCTCATGGTCGCCGCCCATACCTGTGTTGTTGCCCTGTGCGCTTGCTCCCAAGGTGAGGGTCAGCGCGGCGGCTGTTACAAAGATTTTCTTCATGTCGATATGATTGTATTGATATTATTCTATCTGTTTTTTCTCTCTTATTTTTTGTTGTCCTTATGGTCGCCCTTTATGGTCGTGCTCTTGCCACATAGCGCGCCAAGTTTCCGTCTGCTGACAGAGCCATTTTCCCGTTAGATCCGTCTGCCGTTCGGTCGTTAGGGCCGTCCTGCTTAGAGCCGTTCTGCTTTAGACTTGTTCATCTTTAGTGCTGTTCTGCTGACTGGTCCTCCTGCCATTAGAGAGGGCTCAGAGGAAAAGCGTGATGAGATAGCCCACGCCGATAGCCACAAACGTGGTGACGAAGCCTGGCAGTTGAAACGAATGGTTGATGACCCAGCGTCCCACGCGCGTGGTCCCCGTGCGGTCGAAGTTGATGGCAGCTACCTCCGTAGGATAGTTGGGGAGGAAGAAATAGCCATTGACGGCAGGAAACATGGCCACCAGAAGCAGCGGACTGATGCCTAAGGCAAGGCCCACGGGATAGAGGGTGGTGACGGTGGCGGCCTGGGAGAAGAGCATAACGCTCATCACAAACAAGGCCACGGCAAACGTGAACGGCGCTTCGGCTACCATCCCGGACAAAGACTGGTTGATGGCCTCGGCGTTGCCCGCATAGAAAGTGCTGCCCATCCATGCGATTCCGAAAATGGCAATGACGGCATTGATGCCTGCGGCAAACACACTGCCCTTCGTCACGTCGCCCACCTTGACCTTGCCCACCAGCATGATGAGAATCACGTCGGCCATCATGATCATCTCGATGGTCTCGGACATCGTGACTCCCTCGGGGCGCAACTGCGGTTGGAAACCGAACAACACGACCAAGGCCACACCGAAGAGGAAAACCCAGACGGAGTATTTGGCCTCGGGGCGCGCCATCGTCTCGGCTTGTCGCAAGCTCTCCGTATCCTTCTCAGGACAGATCAACCCCTCTTTGATGCGGCGCTGATACTCCGGATCGTCCTCCAACGCCTTGCCGACACGGTTTTGGATGAAGGCGGCCACAAGGATGGCCACCAGCGAGGCGGGTACACAGACCATAAGGATCGTTCCCAACTCCACTCCTTGGCCGCCCAAGAGATCCTGGGAGATAATGGCTGCCGTGGCTGCCGAGACAGGGGAACCCGTAATGCCCAGCGAGGCCGAAATGACAGCCAAACTCAAAGGACGCTCGGGGCGAATCTTATGGGCCTGGGCTATCTCGCTGATGATGGGCAGCAGCGAATAGCAGGTGTGGGCCGTACCCGCCACCAAGCAAAACAACCAGGTGCAGAGCGGACCATAATAGGTGATATGGTGAGGATGCTTGCGCAGGAAGATCGCCGCTTGTCCGACGAGATATTCCAGTCCGCCCGCAGCCTGTAGGGCCGCAGCGGCAGTCACTACGGCAAGGATGATCATCATCACATCAATAGGTGCGCTGCCTGGCTTCAGTCCGAAGCCATAGACCAGCACAAAGACGCCGAGCATACCGAAAATACCCAATCCGATTCCTCCCATTCGTGCGCCAATAAAAATCATCGCCAGCACGACTGCGAGCTCAAGAAGAAGTACCGTTGTCGCCATGAGATTCGTTTGGTTGTTGATAATTGATTGGTTCATTCCACCCGCTGCACTACCCTCGTCACAGGCTCCTTGTCCAGGGGGGATTCTCAATTCGCTCTCTTATTCGAATGCAAAGATAATGCAAATCGAAGACAATACAAAAAAAATGCAATTCTTTTTTATTGTTGAGATGCAGCTTAGCTTATCGAAAGATAATGCAAATCGAAGACAATACAAAAAAAATGCAATTCTTTTTTATTGTTGACTCATCCAAAGAAGCTACCTTTGCCGGATAATGTATAATATAAATGTACCCAAGGCGAAGCGTTGTATTTTGTTGTTTCCCTACAAGCGACCCTTGGTTTGCATGGGCCTCGAAGAGGCGATGTCCCCGCGAAGCGTTGTTACTTGTTGTAAAAGTTGTTCAAGTTGTTTTTCCAAATCAGCAAGTCGTATAGGAAACAACACAAACAAGCCTATCACTCCTTTTTCCAGATGAAGCACAAAAAAGGCCGTGGCAACTTCTGAGCTTTTTCAGAAAACGCCACGACCCTACTATCAGAACTGTTTATTCTGGCCTAATTACGCTTAGAAGAAATAGGCCACACCAATCTGCCAAGAGTTGTTCTTGCCCTTGGTAGCATACTTGCTTAAGTCAAGAACATTGCCGACAATGCTATTGGCGCGGATGTCACCCGTGCTGCCACAAGCAATGTTGTAGTTGGCCGTGACCTGCAGGTGGTTGAGCACCATGGCGCCAAGACCCACGTTGACGCTGAAGTTGGAAGTCTTCAACTTCCACTCGGCTGCCTCATTCCAGAGGCTCTGCTCCTTGTCGCCCACGTTGAAGCCAAACTGCGGACCTGCGAAGAGGAAGATGCTGGCCGTAGAGCCCAGTCCAATGCCGTAGCGAAGGTTGATGGGGATGGCAATCTGGCGCTGCTTGAGCGTCTGCTCCGTATCGACAATACCCTGCACTCCATCCACGCTGACCTTGGCCTCGCGCTGGTCATAGAGGGCGGAAGCATCAATACCGAGACCGACAACGGGCAGGGTGAACTTCACGGTCGGACCGACGAAGAAGCCAACACGGTTGGAAGCGTCGAGAACCTCCTTGTCGAGCGACATGTTCGTCACGTTGACACCAGCTTTGACACCAAACTGCACCTGAGCACTCGCCGTGGTGGCACTCATCAGGCCAACGGCAACCAATAAAGTAGTAAAAAACTTTTTCATACGGTTTCTGTTTTAAATTGTTAGAAAAATTATAACCATCAGGTCCTTTGGTATTTACACACCAAAGGACCCACACACTCTCTCATCAATGGCGCTGGCGGCGCACGGAGACGCGTGCGGCACTGCCCGAGCCACTACCGCCCGAAGGTCTGCGGCTGCGCTTGACAGAAGGCTCCTTGTCGCCAGAACGGCGCGTGCGGGCACTACGCTTCGGCTTTCTGCCGACCTTCTCCTGTGCGGTCTGTACGCTATCCAGACTATCACGCTTCTCCGGGTTGCCGAAGATATTCTTCTCGAAGTCCTGGAGCTCCTTCTCGATCTTCTTTTGCTCCGCGCTCATGGCCGAATCGGTAGGACAATACTGCGCGAGCGTGCGTCCAAGCATGTTCGTCGTCTTGTAGATCTTGCCCTCATACATATTGCGCGTAAAATAGTCGTCAACACTCATGACCGCCGCATTGTTGAGATTGGAGGTCATCATCGTCTGCTTCGAGAGATAGGGAGCCAGGTCGTCGTATTTCACCCAGAACAAAGGATACTTCGTCTCGCCGTCGCCGAAATCGTCCTCGCGATAGAGTATCGGACAGAGGGCGATGACCTTGCGACGGAACGTGGACGTGCCTTGGTCGTAGTAGGCGCTCTCCTTGAGGTAGTAGCCCTTCACCTCGCCCGAGGGAATGTCGCTATTATCAAGATAAATGCCCTTGCCGCGCCGCTCGTAGTAGATCTTGTAGTTGTCGAGAAATTGGATCGGCTTGATACGGGCCGAGTCGGTGAAGAGCTCGTTGCCGTCCAGCCTATACTCGTAGCAGTAGATGTCGCGGTGGAGCATCAGTTTGAAGATGTAGGTGAAGAGGTTCATCTGGCTGCCAATGGGCTCCGTCGGATAATAGAGACCAGCATTGGCGTCGTCCGTCAACTTCACCTCGCGGTAAAGGTCGCGGCGCCACACGACGTCCTCAGGCATCTCCTGTACAGTGGGGAAAGAGATGAGGGCGCGCGTGGTGAGCGCGTTGGCTCCCGTCTGCGTCTGTTGTTTCTGCTGTTCGACTCTTCGCTTGGCGGGCTGGGCTACGACCGAGACCACCGAGAGAGTCATGCAAAGGATGAAGAATATCCGTTTCATCGTATATTTCCTATTCTAAGTATTGTCTATTCTGTTCGAGATGTAATATCATTCGCTACCTCACAATCACCTGCATGGCGTTGCCTCCACCCAGGCTGCGAGTGGTGCCATCAGGACCGTGGACTACCACGTTAGTGATGTAGAAGCGACGGTTGCGGCTCAAGTGGCGGAACTGTTCCTTCTGCTGGGCCGTAAAATGCGATCCGTTGGAGGACAAGGGAACGGCATTGCCCATGTTGTCGAAGAAGACGGTCTGGAAACTCGTCACCTGGAACGGGATGTCGAGCAGTCCGTCGTCGATGGCTGCATGAATGCCCGAGGCTGCCATCAGGTTGGCCTTGGAGAAACTGCCTCCCTTGAAGCGGTCAGCGCCCATGGCGATGTAGGGAGCAGGATCGGGCAGTTTGCGCACCCTAAACTTATACTCGCCAACCAGTCGGCCCTTGGCAGAGACGCGGAGCGTGACGGGATTGCCGGGCGTGGTGGGTCGTGCGATGAAGTGGCCGCCACCACGGGCCGTCAGCGTACCACCTGTCATCGTCGCCTGCACGTCGCTCTGCGAGGTGTTGGGGATGGAGATGGTGATGGGGTTGTCAAAGCCCGCATAGAGCACGTTCATCAGGTCGGCAGCAATCGTCGCCATTCCGTCGAAGGGCGGTATCTGCTGCATTCCGTCGGGCGAAATGTAGTTCTCTGGCTTCGGACCGCCAATGACCATGTAGTCCTGCTTGAAGTCGCGACGCAGCACATTGCCCATCAAGTCGCGCACGAGCATGTAGCCCTGGATGGTGTGCTTGCCTGGCGCTCCTGCCTTGACCTGGATCGTGTTGCCCTTGATCTTCTGTCCGTTGACATAGACCTCCGGCGACTGGGTGGAGTCAACAGCAGCCAGCATCATACGGGCCGTGATGGTCTCGCCCGGGTAGAGGCGCGTCTGATCGGGGACGACGATGGCTTCGAGCTTGTTGACCCGAATGTCCTTGAGTCCCACGTTGGCCACGAGCGTGTGGAGCACCTCGCCTTCCGCGTAGCGTATGTCGCTCTGCAACTTGGAAAGCAGCGTGACGGCGGCCGCCGTAGGCATATCCTCAAACATATACTCCTCCCAGTTTTTGTTGAGCGCCGCCGAGGGCACGGTCGTGGAGAGGTTGCTGCTGATGATCTGCTTCTGCAATGGGTCGTCGATGAGACGGAGTATCCGCTCACGGTAGCTATTGATAGCGTCGAAGAGCTTGCGTCCCTGTCCCGAGCCCGGACTCAGCATGACGACGCCTGCTGCTTCGAGGTTGTCTTTGTTCTTGATGTGAAGCGGATCGCCCTCCGGTCCGTCGGCCTCACGGACGATGAGCGTCTTCAGCTCTTGGGCGTAGTTGAAGAGCGAGTCGCTCATAGCCCTCACCGTGGTGGCACGCTGAAACCACACGCGCGCCTTGGCAGGATTCTTGCGCATGATCTGCTCCAGCTCGCGATAGATGGCCTCGTTCTCCTTCGTGGAGTTGCCCGTCGTCCGGTTCAAGCTCTCCTCCACAATGGAGAATCCGTTGAGCACCTCGGTGGAGATGTTCAGCGCGAGCATGGCCATGAGGACGACATACATGAGGTTGATCATCTTCTGGCGGGGCGATATCTTGATTTTCTTGATAGCCATATTTTGCGTTGTGATAATGCAGGGGGCAGAGCCGTAAGCCCTGGCTCTCCCCTACTGTATGCTGTAAACTACTCGGCAGCGGGAGCCGTGGGGGCTGCTGCACCAGGGGCTGCGGCTCGCATGTTGACCGTCATGGCCTCTATCATACGGGCGTAGATAGCATTGAGGTCGGCAATCTGCTGTGCCATCTTGCGCGTCTGGTCGTTGATCTGGTCGATGGTGCCCACCTGCTGGCTCGCGCCCTTGAGCTGCATCTCGTAGATCTTGGCAATGCCCGTGAGCGTACGGTTGAGGTTCTCCATCTCCTCGCTGTCGCGGGCGAGACGCTGGCTCTGCTCGTTGACCTTGCCCAGCATGTCGGTGAGGCTCTTCAGCGCATCGACATATTTCGTCTGTGCCTCGACCATCTCGGGAGCCTGTTGCTGTGCACCCTCCACATCGCCGCGCTGATAGTTGAGCATAGCCATAGCCACCTGCTCTGCGGTGGGCATGGAAGCAGCTGCAGGCTGTGCGCCTGCGGCAGCATGGGCTGCATCGAAGGCCTCGTCAGCAGCAGTCTGCTGAGCGCCGTGGTGAACAGCGGGACCCGCTGAAGGAGCCGTTGAGCGAGCCGCCGTGCGACGGTGGCCCGAACGGCCATAGACCACGCGGGGTTGGGCCCCACCCGCGACGTTGGCCTCGTCGGCCTCATCGCTATGCTCATAGTCGCCAGACTCGTCAGTATCGTAGCCAGCCTCGTCAACATAGTCACCAGCCTCATCGTCGGCAAAGACCTGCTCGCCCGAGAAGGTGACACGGGTGGGAAGTTCGCGACCATCGTCGGTCTTGTCGAAAGGACGGTCGAAGGCCGAGAGGAAGAAGACGACAACCTCCGTACCCATACCGAAGAACAACCAGAAGTTGGCTCCCGGCAGGTGGGTGAGCTTGAAGAGTGCGCCAAGGATCACGATTGAGGCGCCCCAGCTATATCCGTAGTTGAGAAAGGTCTGTCCAGGGACGCTGTCCATCCACTTCTGCAGTCGGTAGATGACATTATATTTACTGTAGTTCGACATTATCTTTTCTTGCTTCGTTTTTGACTTTTCTTACTCATTCTCGCTGCCTCGCTCGCGCTGCTTGCCAACGATCGCACACAACGGAAGCCGATGTAGGAACGCGGCTGGTTCTGATACTCCCAGGTGCGCCAGGCTGCACGGATGTAGCTCTCAGGATCCTTCCACGAGCCGCCGCGCACGCTCTTCTTTTTCAGTCGGTAGGGATCTTCGAGCGCCGCCTTGTATTCGAGCTGCGGATTGAGGTCGTTCATTGCATCGACACCCGCCTCGGTATAGACCGTGCTGGTCCATTCTGCCACGTTGCCAGCCATATCAAAGAGTCCGTTGCTATTGGCCGAATAGATACCCACCTTGCTGGTGATGAGGTTGCCGTCCTTGGTGTAGTTACCACGGTCGGGCTTGAAGTTGGCATAGAAGCAGCCGTTGCCGCTCTTCACGTCTTGGTTGTTCCAAGGGAACTCATTCTGATCCTTGCCACGGGCTGCAAACTCCCACTCTGCTTCGGTCGGCAGACGGTAGCGCTGCACATAGCGTGCCTCGCCGCCCAGTCCCTTGAGCAGATAGTCGGTGCGCCAGGCGCAGAAGGCGTTGGCCTGCTCCCACGACACGCCGACCACGGGGTAGTCGTTGAACGACGGATTGCTGAAGTAGGAACGCAGGTAGGTCTCATTGTCAGAGTTGCGGAAGTCGTTGACCCAGCACGTCGTGTCGGGATAGACGTTGACAATATAGGTATTGAGGAAATCCCACGGTCCGGAGAGCGGACGGTTGATGGTCTCGCTGTGGATCACGCCCTCGTCATCGACATAGGCCGTGTCCTTGCTGATCATCACCACCTCGTTGGGATCGACCGCAATGTCGGTGTTGAGGTTGCGCTCCTGCGGGTTGAGACGATTGCGGCGCAAGGCTGCTGCCGTGTAGTCGTAGATCTCGTAGCGGTAGTTGAGCTGGCGCGCGTCGAGCATCTTCTCTCCCGTGGCAGGATTGGTGACGTAGAGGCTCTCGAAGGCTCTCAGCTCGTCCTCCGTCGGCTTGCGAGGCAAACGCTTGTTCCAGTTGAGATGAGGTGTGACGGGGTCGCCGTTCTTATCCTCGGTGATCATGTAGCTCTCGTCGCCACCGTAGGACGGGTCTGCCAGTCGGGTACGGAGAATGGAGTCGCGCACCCAGTGGACAAACTGTTTATACTGCGAGTTGGTCACCTCTGTCTCGTCCATCCAGAAACCATCAACACTAATGTCCTTCACGGGCATTGACTTGCCCCACAGGCTGTCCTGTTTCTCAACGCCCATCCGCAGCGAACCGCGCTTCACGAGCGTCATACCGTAGGGCGTGGGCTCCTTGAAGCCACGTCCGCTCACGCCGACCACCTCGCCGCCTCTTCCTGACGACGACGCGCTCTTGCCACCGAAGCAACCCGAGAGCAACATGGTGGCCATCATACTCGCGCAAATAGCCAATATGTACGTTCCTTTTCTCATATCTTACTGGTTTGGAGCACCCGCCCTACCCCGCCTGGGGAAAAAGGGCGGCGCTTCTTTCTATTTTTATTTATCCTTATTTATTTATCTTAATTTATCGATCAACTCTTCTTTTGTCTATCTACACTCACCCATATCCATCTACTCTCACTGCTATCTACTCTCGCCCACTCGCTACAATATCCGCGCACTCTTGTGGAGGTTGCGCCCCTTCTTCTGAAGGTTGATATCCATCTGATAGCTCACCACCAGTTCGTGGTAGCCGTTGCCCATACCGGCACCACCGGTGAACATCTCGTAGCTATAGCCGACGTTGATGCCCTGAAAGCTTCCGCCGATATAGCCCGTGACGGAGTTGGTAGGACTGTAGCCGAGACCAGCGTACATACGCTTCTTCTCGTTCTGATAGACCACGCGGGCAGTGATGTCCGCACGATAGGCCGTACCGTCGTAGCGAGCCAACATCGAGGTGGGAACGCTGATGTAGGGACTGCGCAACTTGATGTTGTAACCTCCCGTGAGGTAGAAGGTGGGATCGACCTTCATCTCATTGGTCTCGCCGAGCCCCACGGTCGGGCCGGTGAGGTGCTGTCCGCTCACGCCGACGTACCACTGGCGGTGGACGTAGTAGAGGCCGAAGCCCATGTCAAGGGCGTTGCCGCTGAGCTGCGACTTGGAGAAAGCTGGATCGCTGCTGTCTTCCAGATCAATCTTCGTACCGTCAAACTTCTCCATGACGAGGCCGAGCTGTAGACCTGCCGAAACCATACCCCCGAAGAGGCTTTTGCGAAAGGCATACTGGGCGAAAAGACGCTGGTGGGTGAACGCGCCTATCTGGTCGTTGAGCATCGAGGCGCCCACGCCATGATACTGCCGCAGAAGGTAGAGGGGCAGGTCCGCGCTCACATAGAACGTCTTGGGACTGCCCTCGTAGCCCGTGAAGCCCATTGAGTAGGCGCCCACGGCATTGAGTTTGTTGCCCTTTCCCGCTGCAGCCGGGTTATACGAAGTCTCCATCAGCCAGTAGTGGCTAAAGACGGGGTCGTATTGCGCATGTGCGCCGATGACGGCCAACAGCGTGAGGGATATGACAATAATGCGTTTAAACACATTCCAATAACGCACCACTTCCCCTTTTATTGCCATGAGGGTTGATATATTTTGAGAGACGGATCAAAAAAAGTCGGGATCCTGCCGCGGTTTTTATGTCCCTCCGTCTTTGCCATCCCATCGTTTCGGACGGGACAAATCGTTTTCGAATGGTTCTAAAAAACCCATTCTATCCTTTCATAAAACAAAAAGTGTAAAAGTATGGTTAAATATTTTCTGCTCTCTACTTTTTTGCGTAACTTTGCGGTGCAAATCAGAAACAGGTTGCACAAAGGGATAAAACAAATAGCATAAAACTTTTAAAAGATAAAACAATGCAGTATTTAACAAATGACAAGCTCGTTATTGTCGGCGCAGGCGGTATGATTGGTTCTAACATGGTACAGAGCGTTCTGATGCTCGGCCTCACTCCTAACATTTGCCTCTACGATATCTATGAGCCGGGCGTTCATGGCGTATTCGATGAGATCCAGCAGTGTGCTTTCGAGGGTGCCAACATCACCTACACCGTTGATGCTAAAGAGGCCTTCACGGGTGCTAAGTACATCATCTCCTCTGGTGGTGCTCCCCGCAAGGACGGTATGACCCGCGAGGACCTGCTCAAGGGCAACTGCCAGATCGCTGCCGACTTCGGCGACAACATCAAGAAGTATTGCCCCGAGGTGGAGCACGTGGTCGTCATCTTCAACCCGGCCGACGTGACTGCCCTCACCGCTCTCATCCACTCTGGCTTGAAGCCCAACCAGCTGACTTCTCTCGCTGCTCTCGACTCTACGCGTCTGCAGCAGGCTCTCGCCCTCGAGTTTGGCGTGCAGCAGGACAAGGTCACGGGTGCTCACACCTATGGTGGCCACGGCGAGCAGATGGCCGTCTTCGCTTCCCAGGTGAAGATCGACGGCAAGCCCCTCTCTGAGATGGGTCTCTCTGAGGAGCGCTGGGAGGAGATCAAGCACCACACCATCCAGGGTGGTTCCAACATCATCAAGCTTCGTGGCCGCAGCTCTTTCCAGAGCCCTGCCTACAACGCAGTGAAGATGATCGAGGCTGCTATGGGCGGCAAGGAGTTTACGCTTCCCGCTGGCTGCTATGTCAACTGCGATAAGTGTGGCTTCAAGAACGTGATGATGGCTATGCCTTCTACCATCGACAAGACGGGTGTTCACTTCTGCGCTCCCACGGGTACAGAGGACGAGCTGGCTGCTCTCAACAAGTCTTACGAGCACCTCTGCAAGATGCGCGACGAGATCATCGCTCTTGGCATCATCCCCGAGGTCTCTGAGTGGACGAAGATGAACCCGAACCTCTAATCCGTTCGGGATTGTAAATAAGCTTTTTTGTTTACAACTTCATAGAATGAGGGGGTATCATCCAGCGAGGTTGATACCCCTTTTCATATTATACACCTTCCCCCACATTCCCCTCTCCACATTTTATCACCGACGCTACAACACTATTGTTTCGTCAGCAATATTTCATCACCAACGTTTCATCACCCTCAGACGTTATGGACAAAGCGACGCAGCGACACAACAACATGGCGGCCATTCGCTCCAGCGGAACAAAGCCCGAGCGCATCGTGCGCCAATACCTGTGGCGCAGAGGCTTTCGCTACCGGCTGAACAGTCCGCGCCTGCCTGGCCACCCCGACCTCGTGCTCCGCAAATACCGTACCTGCATCTTCGTCAACGGGTGCTTCTGGCATGGCCACGCCGACTGTGGAGGATTCCGCCTGCCCAAGACCAATGTGGCATTTTGGCAGCGAAAGATAGAACGAAACAAGGAGCGTGACCGCGAGGAGCAAAGAAGACTCGCACAGATGGGCTGGCATTGCATCACGGTGTGGGAATGCGAACTCAAAAATGCTCGGCGCCAGCAAACGCTGGAAGCATTGGCACACACGCTCAACCACATCTTCCTACAGGACCACAGCCGACCCAAAGGGCCGACCCACTACAGACTGAGGGAGGAGGAAGAAATGACGGGAATGGCAGCAGAGCCCGAGCAACGCGGTAGTGAACAGCCTAATAACGGTGGCAACAAATAGTCGGGTAATCGCGACAACGGTCGGCCCAACAATCGGGACAAGAGCCAGCCTGAAGACCGTCTTAGCCGATAGGAAACAAACTGCCAAGAACCTGCGCTATGGCCTCAAGACCTTGCTGATCAGCCTCATGAAAGGAATCCAACTCGCTGCTATCGACATCGATGACGGCTACGACCACGCCATCTTTCATGACGGGCACGACGATCTCCGATTGCGACCGCGAGGAGCAGGCGATATGGCCTGGGAACGCATGCACGTCGGACACCATCAGCGTCCGCGCCTCGGCCCAGGAGGTGCCACAGACACCACGCCCGTGCTTGATGCTGAAACAGGCCAAAGATCCCTGAAACGGACCGAGCTGCAGTTCGCCGTGGCGCACCACATAGAATCCCACCCAAAAATAATAGTCGAAAGCCTCCTTGAGCAGCGCCGCCACATTGGCAAGCACGCCTACGGGGTTGTCCACTCCCTCCATCAATCCTTTCACCTGCAGCAGGATCTCAGCATACTTCTCTGCCACGCCAGAGGCAGACTGCGGTTCAAAAGTCTTCTGTTCTTTGTTTTCCATCATCTTACTTTTTGATTTAGGCTGCAAAGATAGGCAAATCCGCAGAAAATGACAAAGGAATGTACAACGAAGTGTAAATCCTCATAGGCTTTTGCTATAGTTATTCTATTATCTCTTTATCCAAAAACTAGGCATAATATGCCCACAAACAAGGCAAGGACGAGTGACAATGCACAGAAGCAGAGTGCCAGTAATGCCATTCCCATATTCTATTCTGATTTATTGTTTTGTTCTTTGTCAAACAAGTCATCATCCTCATGGAGCAGATATTCATATTCGGTATCAATAAGACTTTCACGGTCATACTCTTTTCATGGCCGGGTTGTTATGGTCGTTTCATTGCGCCCTGCTCTAAGGAAACGCTTCAATCACACGCTTCACCATGTACCCACCACATATCGTCCTCCCCTCCAGCATATATCGACCTCATATTGTTTCCGTATTGTTTCCGTATTGTTTCCGCTTCCGGAAGCGAGAACGATAGGAGAACGATAGGAGAACGATACGGGATCAATACGGGATTGATACGGGATTGATACGAGAACGGTCTTTTCCGACTCCCATCCGAAGTTATTGATAAGAAATTTAATCTTTTTATCATTATTTCTTTTGATTATATTTTACATTTCAACCACTTGCCTCTTTCAGTTGTTTATGCCAAGAAGGCGAGCTCACCATTTACCCTGGCGCAGTCTCTATACAAAGATAACCTTCCGTTCAGCTGAATGCAAGCCGATTAGCATGAATTAACGCCCCATTAACTATTCCTCCGTATCCATTTAACAAAGCCCATCTCAGGCCAAAAGCCTTCATTGCGGTCTTTCCTCATGCCCTTCCTCCTGTTTTATCCGCCCAAAGGTTACTATCTCCGATCTCTACCAGCAGCCAAGAGATGCATATTTTGACTTATTAAAATTGCGAACAAACGAAACTGTTAAGTTTGAAAATCATTTACGACAAAGACCACCGAAACCTAAGGAGCAATAGCCAGCAAGACCTTAAACACCGCAGGATCCTTGTCGTTGACATTTGCGCCTGTAAGGACAAAGGCTATAATCTCGCTTCTGTCATTGCACGCAAGATGCAGTTTGAAGCCGTGACACCAGCCCATAGTTCCTTTCCCATCGGTGGCGATACCTTAAATACCTTATTGGCGTATCGCCTGAGATTATGGCACACTGGGATCATCATAGAACCAACAAAGGTTATGCCGGTACACCTTCCGAACGCACCCAGATTAAGAAAGAACATGACTTGAAAGAACACTCGGCTTTCCAACTCCACAAAAAGGAACTGATAAGATGGAAAAGAAGTCAAAAAAAACAGGATACAAAAAAGCTGAACAATAGCGATCCATGACCCGTAGTCACAAACGCGCTATGCTCAGCCCTTTTCTTCTTACCTAAGAAACAACTCAATCTATTGGGGAAAATAAGTCATCTTGAACACTTTCAAGATCTTTTTAGTATATCGTGTTTTCGGGATCGAAATTGGCCCAACCTGCCGTCCAGTCATCGGAAGCGTCGCGGAAGGCACCTACGAAGGTAGCAGACTTGTCAAACCAGTTGTTGGACTGGAGTTCGGCAAACGATCCCTGGAGAGCGCCACCCACCGAGGTGCTGGCAGCAATGATGGACTGAATGCCCTGCCAAGAGCGTGCCACCCATTGATCAACAACCTTGTTGCCGTTGGCCGGGAGGAGGAAGAACGTACTGGAGAAAGACTTCTTCGACGGATCGGTCGTCTTGGACTGATAGTTGTAGAGTTCGTCCTTATAGACTTTGTTAAAGTCAGATCCCGTAATGTCCGTACCAGCAAAGACGATGCGGTGGAGCTGAAGCAGACCATCGGTAGCGGCCTTCTGCGTGTTGCCCTTCTCGCTGTCGAGTATAAGACCAATAGGCCATCCTGCTACGACACTGTTGTAGCAATTGAGACGCGTGTTGCGGCGCAGGTGCATTCCTGCCTGGAAGCGGCCCGTGGAAGAACCGTTGCCCGGGTTCATCTTGCCACCATCGAGATAGTCTGTAGTGTTCTGGAAGTTGGCGTCGAAGACCTTCGGGCCCAGGAATGTCATGTTGGAGAAGGTGGCAGAAGTGAAGGGCTCGGCTGTAGAACCCTCAGCGTTGTTGTCGCTCTCGAAACCATTGCTCTGCGAGGCGTCGGCTATACGCGAGTCGCGGACGCTGAGACCAAACTGCACGTTGCCCGAATAGCCATTATCAGTGTCGAAGTCGTCATCCCAACCACGATAAGCGATGAGGTACTTGCAGTTGACCGTGCCACCAAACCACTCGAAGGAGTCGTCGTTGCTATAGCTGACCTGCACGTGGTCAACCGTCGTTCCTGCACCCACAGAACCGAGCGTAAGACCGTTAATCTCCTGGTCCTTCTTGAAGGGATAGCCAGCAAACTCGATGCGGACATACTGCAACACACCCGAGTTGTCGTTGGCGTCGGTGCCACCATGCTTCGTACGCGGACCTCCCTCTATCTGCTGGGCGAGCACGCCATTGTTGTTGGGAGCCTTGCCACAGACGATCACACCACCCCAGTCGCCAGGACGACGGCTGCCAGGAGCCTGCTCCGAGGTAAAGACGATCGGCTCTGTGGCCGTACCCTTGGCAATGAGTTTGCCACCGGGCTCCACGATAATAGCCGCCTTGGTTTCCTTGTCGCCCTTGACGATAGTGCCAGCAGGAATGGTCAGTGTAGATCCGCTGGCTACATAGACCCAGCCTCGCAGCAGATAAGTGCCTTTGGCGAGCGTCTGCTGACCCTTGAAGACAAAGTTTTGGTCGCCGTTGCCGATGACCTTGCCCTCGGGAGCCTCCTTGCCTTCTGCATCGAAGAGCACATGGTCGCACGACTTGAAGCCACCATCCGTGCCCCAGACGTAAGAGACGCTGGAATCTGGTGGCGTGACAGGGCTGTCATTGTCATCATCACTACACGCCGTCAGCGTGGCCGAGAGAGCGAGGATGCCGAGGCATCCGACAATCATCTTGCTTGTTTTCATCATTGTTTTGTTGTAATTAGTTGTTGTGTTGTGTAAGCGGGCTTGCGCCCACCCCACTTGTTGACTTTTCATTGTTTTTTTACTGATATAGTGGCCTTTGGCGCCCACGCATCTCCGGGGAGAGATCAAAGTGTGAGAGTGGCCGAGAAATTGAGGTTCATTCCTGGACGGTAGCGGCGCGTCACCTGCTCTATACGGCGGCCCTCGCCCTGCACCATCACATCGGAAAACTGCTTGAACGTGACCTGCTGATTGAGGAGGTCTCTGATGGCGAGTTTGATCTCCAGCGGACCAAAGCGCTTGCTGGCCGTCAGGTCGAAGGCGTCGCGCGGCATCTCGTAGCTGTCCGGCACCCGAATGTTTCTCGAAGCGTCGCCGCCACCCGTGGTGCGTCCCACGCCCACGATGCGCTTGCCAATGCGGTTGTAGAGCAGGTTGACCGAGAGTTGCAATGGCTCATTGTAGTAGAAGATTCCCGTATTGACCAGATAGGGCGATTGTCCCTGCATGGGGCGATCGTACTCATTGCTACCCGGGGCAAATCGCACACGGCTATGAATGAGCGCCCCGTTGAAACTCCAGGAGAAGTCTTTCAGTCCGATGAAGTCGAGCTGCTTGCGTATGTCGAGCTCCAGTCCGTAGTTGTTGGCGGATCGTGCGTTCATGTAGGAGTAGATGACGTCCGTGCCACCAGAGAGCGTGTAGACCCACTCTATCGGACTATCGAAATGCTTCCAGAAGGCAGCCAGCGAGATGACCTCTCCGCGTGAGGGATACCACTCGTAGCGCAGGTCGAGGTTGTCCACATAACAGTTGCGCAGGTCGAAGTTGCCCTGTACGTCGGAGGCGAGATCGAAGTCGTAATAGACCGACGGCGACACCTCTCTAAACTCGGGGCGGTTGACGCTCCGTCCATAGCTCACGCGCAGCTGGTGCTCAGGCAGAAGGTGGTAAGTGACATTGAGTGATGGAAACCAGTCGCCCTGGCGGTAGTAATGGCTCTCGTGGCTCTCGACAGCCGACTTGGTGTTGGAGATAAGTTCCATGCGGTTGTACTCGTAGCGCAGACCAGCATGGGCCTCAAACTTGCCCAGTGGCAGTTCGGCCTCGATATAGGCAGCCCCCAGCAAGTTGTTGCCACTATAGTCGTTGAGTTTGTTGACATCCTCCAGGAGATAGAGTTTGTTGGCACCAAAATAGGTCTCGTCGGAAAGCAGGGCAGTCATATCCATCGATTGGAATCCCTCGGGCAACTGACAACCCTCGTGGTCGTACCAGTAGAAGAGGTTGCGCGTCTTGTACTTCCTCGTGCGATACTCCCCGTAGGCTCCCCCTTTGAGCGATGGACTCCACGACTCGAAGTCGAAGCGATGGGTATCGTTGAGTTGGAAGGAGAGGATGTGCTCGTCGAGCGAAGTCCACTCGCGCGAGATATCGTTCTGATAGAGCCACTGGTACTGATCACCCAGACTGGGATCTTCGCAGTAGAGGATATATTTTCTACGATCAGGCAAGCGACGGTTGGCATACGCATAGCCGACACTCCAGTCAAGTGCATCGCCACCGAAGGTATGCCGTCCCGTCAACTGTCCTGTATAGGTGGTGCGGCTCTGATAGTAGTACTCTGCCGACCGCTCTGGTTCCGACTGTGCGCTGACGCCCTGTCGGAGCGTGTAGCGGCTGTAGCCCAGTTGGTTGAAGATGTTCTTCATCTGGTATTTGTTCTTGCCATTGGGGCTCAATAGCGTCAGGTTGAGCATGGCCCCCAGACGCGCCGAGTGGGTGTACTGGTCGTCGGTGGAGAGACGCAGCGGGTTGATGCGGTCGTTGTCAGTATCGTAGGCAGCATAGAAGTTGTTGACCATACCGCAGATCGTGCGATACTCATTGCTGTAGTTGAAAGCACCGATGAGACCGAGTTTTGCCCCATCAAGACTCCAACTGCGACTCCAGTCAGCCGCCAGCTTGAGGTCGGCCCAAGGAGTATACTGGCGAACGTGCCAGTCGTTGTTCAGTCCGTTGTGAAGGAGGTCGATCATCGGATTGCCGCCCCCATTGGTGCCCAGCGTGCTCAGTTTGGCGTCCATACCGCCCGAGAGCGACCGCATCCCACTATCGAAGCCCAAGAAGTCGGTGGGCGACGACTTCGGCGAGAGGAAGGTGCGGAAGACAGTCTGCGTGTTGCAACTGCCACCCAGCGTGAGATGGAGAGAGTTGCTGGTCGGAATTTCCTTGGTGTTGATGAGGATGAATCCGCCCGTGTAGTCGGCAGGATACTCAGCCGTGGGCGTCTTGACAATCATCATGTTGTCGATCTGTCCACTGGGAATCATGTCGAAACTGAAGGCGCGACTGTCGGCCTCGCTACTGGGCGCTGCCCCGCCATTGATCCAGACGTTGTTGTAGCGTTGGGAGAGTCCGCGCACCATCACAAACTTTCCCTCGATAAGGCTCACGCCAGGGATGCGGCGGATCACCTCGCCGGCGTTACTGTCCTGACTCCGCTTGATTTCCTGTGCGGAGACGTTGCTCACGATGACGGAACTGGTTCGTGCGGCGTCGATCATGGCGGCATCCGTATTCAATCTCTTCACCGCCGTCACGGTCACGTCGCCCAGCTGCTGTTCGTCGGCCGACAGCGTGATGCGCAAGTCATCTTCCGCGCCGTCGGCCTTAGTCCGAACTCCGTCAATATTTTTGGTTTTGTAGGATACATATTGGATGACAAGGGTGTAGCTCTTACTCTTGTCGAGACCCTCGAAGTGGAACTTTCCATCAATGTCGGTAGCCACCCCCAGCGAAGTTCCCTTCACCTGCACGGTTGCACCAACCAGCGGTTCCTGCGTCTTGGAGTCGACCACCATGCCCCGAATGTCCTGCGCCCATGCTCCTACGGGGAGGAAAAGCGTCAGCAGGGCAACGCCCGCGAGTCTATGATAACACTTCTTCATTTTTGTCTATCGTTCGTTTCTTTGTTTTGACGGTGCAAAGGTATTCCGACGATGTGACAGAAACGTTACCAAGATATTACAAGACGATGAAGAAGGCAATATCAGCCCAACAACACGCTAAGCATGAGACAAAAGTGTCTAACAATGAGGCAAATAAGAGATTTGAAGAAATACTGAGAGACACTACCGAAGAAGCGTACAACAGGCTTCTACTTTGCGCTGATCCTTGGCGAACAGCCCAAAGCAGAAGCCACAGTCTTCGAATCAGTCGAACTCTTTGACGGAGACCAATTCATACCCCTCCTCTGGTTCCTCGGGCATTTCTTCGGAAGGTGAGGGCGGATTGGTGGATGAGGGCGAATCGGTGGACGGACCAGAGGGCTCGTCCTCTACGACGGGAGCAGCAGGAGCAGCGGAACGCAGGAGGCTGACCATAAGGCGGGCGGCCTCGTCGGGAGCGATAAGGCGGCCCAGGCGGTCGGCGACGGTGCGGTAGCCCTGGAGCATTTCCTCGCGGTGGGGCTGACCAGGGAGGACGCGGTAGAGTTCGTTGATGATGCGGTAGATGGTGAAGTGGTCGGCAAAAAGTTCCTTGACCACCTCGGCATCGGCCACCAGGTTGACCAGCGAGATATACTTCACCTTGAGGACGTGGTTGAAACCGAAGCGTACCAGCTTGGGCACGGGCGTCTTGTAGCACACCACCTGCGGAACGCCCAGGAGGCAAGTCTCCAGCGTCGCCGTGCCACTTGTCACGAGCGCGGCCACGGAATGGGTGAGCAGGGCATAGGTCTCGTTGTCAACGATGGGTACCTGCTGTTTGCCCAACACCTTATTATAATAATCGCGGCTGATGGATGGTGCGCCCGCCACGATCATCTGATAGTCTTCGAAATGGCGCGCGGCCTCGATCATGGCCGGGAGGTTGTCCTTGATCTCCTGCTTGCGACTGCCTGCGAGCAGGGCGATGATCGGCTTTGAGGAAAGAGAGTGGCGTGCAAGAAAGGCTTCGCGACTCTCGGTGTAGCCGCGGCGAAACTGCATCACTTCCTCGGCTGTGGGATTGCCGACATAGTGGATGGGATACTGGTGCTTCTGATAGAACGGCACCTCGAAGGGGAGGATGGAGAAGAGTTCCTTGACGTCGCGGCGAATGGCCTTGATGCGCCACTCCTTCCAGGCCCATATCTTCGGCGAGATATAGTAATAGACAGGTATCTGCGTGTGCTTGTGGACGTAGCGGGCTATGTCGAGATTGAAGCCCGGATAATCGACCAGGATTACTACGTCGGGACGCCACGCCACAATGTCCTCCTTACACCACTTCATGTTGCGAAAGATGGTGCGCAGATGAAGCAAGACGGGCACAAAACCCATATAGGCCAGATCCTTGTAGTGGCGCACGCGCTCGCCACCGACGGCCGACATGAGGTCGCCGCCGAAGAAGCGAAACTCCGCCGAGGGGTCATACTGGCGCAGCGAGGCCATCAGCCGGCTGGCGTGGAGGTCGCCACTCGCCTCGCCCACTATCAGATAGTACTTCATATCGTCAGAACTTCAACTTCCGCATCAATTCATAGTCGGTCACGTCGATGGTAGATGGCGTGACGGCCACATAGCCGTGATTGAGGGCCCACTGGTCGGTATCGACAGCCTCGGGCTCGTCGTTGTGGAAATGGCCCACCATCCAGTAGTACTTGCCACCACGCGGATGCTGACAATCAACCACCTCGTTGGTCCAGCGCCCATAGGTCATACGACACACCTTGATGCCACGAAACTCCGAGCCCTTGGGGAAGTTGACGTTGAGGCAGGTACCCTTCGGCAAACCCTCGGCCAAGACCTTCTCCGTCACCTGGCGCACAAAGGGTCGCAGGGCCAAAAGGTCGGCCTGAGGATCATAGTCGCAGGTGGAGAAAGCGATCGAGGGAATATACTTCAGCGCACCCTCGTAGGCCACGCCCATCGTACCACTGTAGTGGTTGTTGACCGTGGAGTTGTCGCCATGGTTGATGCCGCCAATCACAAGGTCGGGGTTGCGGCCGTCCAGCAGCTGATCGATGGCCAATTTGATACAGTCCACGGGCGTGCCGGAGCAGGACCACACCTGGGCGCCCGCATAATCCTCGCGCCGACGCAGATAAAGCGGGTCGGCGGCGGTGAAGGCACAGGAGAAGCCCGAGCGGCCTCCATCGGGAGCGCAGACAAGCACATCGCCCAGGTCGGCGATGAAGGAAACAAGGCTTCGGATGCCGTTGCTATCGAAGCCGTCGTCGTTGGAAACGAGGATGAGGGGTCTGTTCTGATTCATCATTGCATCAATCTTTGAGCCGCAAAAGTACGAAAAAAAGTTTTTAAAGCCGTCGGTTTCTCATAGTTTTTATGTACCTTTGCCCAATATTACACTTGAAACAGACAGATACACAAGAAGGATGCGGACAAAAGGGATGCTTATCAGGGACTTCACCCGCCGAGCACCCAGCGCCCAGCAACGGACAACCTCCGCCGAAGGACGCTCCGCAGCGCAGCCTCATGGCGTATTTTTGAGAATATTGAAAATGGGAAAAATCATAGCTTTAGCCAACCAAAAGGGCGGCGTGGGCAAGACCACGACCACCATCAACCTGGCCGCTTCCCTGGCCACGCTGGAGAAGACCGTGCTTGTCCTCGACGCTGACCCTCAGGCCAACGCATCGAGCGGATTGGGCGTGGACATCAAAGAGGTGGACTGCTCGGTCTATGAATGCATCATCGACCACGCCGACATCCGCGACGCCATCTACACCACGGACATCGAGGGCCTGGACATCGTGCCGAGCCACATCGACCTGGTGGGAGCGGAGATAGAGATGCTCAACATGAAGGACCGCGAGAAGGTGCTCAAGGGCCTCCTGCAGCCGATCCGCGACGAGTACGACTACATCCTCATCGACTGTAGCCCCTCGCTCGGACTGATCACGGTCAATGCGCTGACGGCAGCCGACAGCGTCATCATCCCCGTGCAGTGTGAGTATTTCGCCCTGGAGGGCATCAGCAAGCTGCTAAACACCATCAAGATCATCAAGAGCAAACTCAACCCGAAGCTCGAGATCGAGGGTTTCCTACTCACGATGTATGACAGCCGCCTGCGCCTGGCCCGCCAGATCTACGACGAGGTGAAGCGCCACTTCCAGGAACTGGTCTTCCGCACCGTCATACAGCGCAACGTCAAACTCTCTGAGAGTCCCAGCCACGGACTACCCGTCATCCTCTACGATGCCGACTCGGCGGGCGCGCGCAACCACCTGTCCCTGGCCAAAGAGATCATCGAACACAACAAGAAAGGATAACTCATGCCCGTACACAAGAAATACAACCGCAACGTCAAGACCAACGCACTCGGACGCGGACTCGACGCGCTCATCTCCACAGAATCGGTGAGCACGCAGGGCAGCAGTACCATCAACGAGGTGCCGCTGCAGCAGATCGAAGCCAACCCCAACCAGCCACGACGCGAGTTTGACCCCGTGGCCCTGGAGGAACTGGCCAACTCCATCCGCCAGCTGGGCATCGTACAGCCCATCACGCTGCGACAGGTGGACCACGACCGCTTCCAGATCATAGCGGGAGAGCGCCGCTGGAGAGCCTCGCAACTGGCGGGACTGACGACCATCCCGGCGTATATCCGCACCATCAAGGACGAGAACGTCATGGAGATGGCCCTCGTGGAGAACATCCAGCGCGAGGACCTCAACGCCATCGAGATAGCCCTGGCCTACGAGCACCTGCTGGAGAAGAGCGCCATGACGCAGGAGAAGGTGGCCGAGCGCGTGGGCAAGAGCCGCCCCGCCATCGCCAACTACCTGCGACTACTGAAGTTGCCCGCCCAGGTGCAGATGGCGCTGCAGAAGAAGGAGATCGACATGGGCCACGCCCGTGCCCTCCTCTCTTTGGACAGTCCGTCGCTCCAGCTGAAGGTGTTTCGCGAGATCCAGAAGAACGACTACACCGTGCGCCGCGTCGAAGAGGTGTGCAAACAGCTGAAGAACGGCGAGGACGTGCAGTCGGCGAAGAAGACTATCGCTGCCACGCGCCGTCTGCCGGAGGAGTATAACATCCTCAAGGACCAGCTCTCGCAGCTCTTCGACACGAAGGTGCAGATGAGCTGCAACGACAAGGGCAAGGGCAAGATCAGCATCCCCTTCGCCTCGGAGGAGGAGCTGGAGCACATCATGAGTGTGCTCGACAGAATGAAGCAACAACCGGGAGAATAAGCAGGCCATGAAGATGATGACGAGAGGCAGGTTTTGGAGCGTCTTCCTGGCGCTGGTTCTGGTGCGCGGGATGGCCGTGGCGCAGGTGGCGGGTCCCGACACCATCCGTGTGGTCTATCCTGACGACACCGTCGCCGTGAGGCTGCACTCCGCCGATCCCGCCGACCCCACGCTGCAATCGTTGTGGGAGGCCGACCCGACGCCGACTCTCTCCAAGGCCCAGGCCAAGGGGAAGGAGAAGCGGCAAAGGCGCGACTGGAGCCAGTGGCGACCAGAGGCGAAGCGGGCGATGTGGCTGGCCCTGGTACTGCCGGGAGCCGGACAGGTCTATAACCGCAAATACTGGAAGCTGCCCATCATCTATGGCGGGTTCGCAGGATGTATCTACGCCATGACGTGGAACAACCAGATGTACCACGACTACAGCCAGGCCTACCTGGACATCATGGACGACGACCCGACCACGGAGAGCTACAAAAATTTCCTGCACCTCGGCACGGAAATCAACGAGAGCAACCTGGCCCGCTACCAGGAGATCTTCCGCAAGCGCAAGAACCGCTACCGCAGATGGCGAGACCTGAGCGTCTTTTCCACGATAGCCGTCTATGCGCTCTCCGTCATCGACGCCTACGTCGATGCGTCGCTCTCGGAGTTTGACATCTCAGAGGACTTATCGCTGCGCGTGGCACCCGTCGTGATGGGCAATGACGGCGCAATGACGACCCGACGCAGCCCGTTCGGACAAAACGCCATCGGACTGGGATGCAGCCTGAGATTCTGAGACGAGACCACACCAAAAGCCAAAATCATTAGTACCAACTATATATATCACAACAATACACATCTAAACTAAGGGGGAATAGACATGGACAATACTATTACCGGCGACCAGGATCAGAAGCCTGGCATGATGGAGACGAAGTCCAGCGATCAGCAGCCCATCGAGCAGAAGGCTGCTGACCAGAAGCCTATAGAACAGAAGGCCACCGACCAGAAGGCCACCGACCAGAAGCCTATGGAGCAGAAAGCTGCCGACCAGGCGGCACAGGAGAAGGCAATGGTGGACAACGCTTTCCAGCACCTTCTCGACACCTACCTGGCCTCGCGCCACAGAAAGAAGGTGGGGATCATCACCAAGGCTTTCAACTTCGCGCGCCAGGCGCACCAGGGCGTGAAGCGTCTCTCGGGCGAGCCATATATTATGCACCCGATAGCCGTGGCGCAGATCGCCTGCGAGGAGATCGGACTGGGAGCCACGAGCATCAGCGCGGCCCTGCTCCACGACGTCGTGGAGGATACCGACTACACGGTGGAGGACATCGAGAACATCTTCGGACCGAAGATCGCACAGATCGTGGACGGACTGACCAAGATCTCGGGTGGCATCTTCGGCGACAAGGCTTCGGCTCAGACAGAAAACTTCAAGAAGCTGCTCCTCACGATGAACGACGACATCCGCGTCATCCTCATCAAGATCTGCGACCGCCTGCACAATATGCGCACGCTGGCCTCGCAGCCGGCCAACAAGCAGTATAAGATAGCAGGAGAGACGCTCTATATCTATGCGCCTCTGGCCAACCGCCTGGGACTCAACAAGGTGAAGACCGAACTGGAGGACCTCAGTTTTCGCTATGAGCACCCGGAGATCTATCAGAACATCGCGAAGCAGCTGGAGGAGACGCAGGCACAGCGCGACGAACTCTTCCGCGACTTCACGGCGCCCATCCGTGCGGCCCTCGACAAGATGGGGCTCAAATACGAAATCAAGGCGCGCGTCAAGACGCCTTTCTCTATCTGGAACAAGATGCAGAAGAAGCACGTCTCCTTCGACGAGATCTACGACATCCTGGCCGTGCGCATCGTCTTCACGCCCAACGTGAGAGAGGACGAGATCAACGACTGCTTCTCTATCTACGTGGCTATCAGCAAGATCTACAACAGTCATCCCGACCGTCTGCGCGACTGGGTAAACCATCCCAAGGCCAACGGCTACCAGGCGCTCCACGTGACGCTCATGTCCAACCAGGGCAAGTGGATCGAACTGCAGATTCGCTCCGACCGTATGGACGAGATAGCGGAACAGGGATTTGCGGCCCACTGGAAGTATAAGGAGGGCTACGAGATCACGGAGGACGAAGGGGAGCTCAACGACTGGCTCCACACCATCAAGGAGATCCTCGACGACCCGCAGCCCGACGCCATGGACTTCCTCGACGCCATCAAACTCAATCTTTTCTCCTCCGAAATCTTCGTCTTCACGCCCAAGGGCGACTTCAAGACCATGCCGGCGGGAAGCACGGCGCTCGACTTTGCCTTCCAGATCCATACGTTCCTCGGAAGCCATTGCATCGGCGCGAAGGTGAACCACAAACTGGTGCCGCTGAGCCACAAGCTCAACAGTGGAGACCAGGTGGAGATCCTCACCTCCAACGCACAGCGCGTGCAGCCCTCGTGGGTCAACTTCGTGGGGACGGCCAAGGCCAAGGGCAAGATACAGGCCATCCTGCGCAAGGAGGGACGCGAACTGCAGAAGAAGGGTGAGACGATACTCCACGACTGGCTCGCTCAGCACGAGCTGGAGCCTTCGGCGCAGCGCATGGAGAGACTTTGCGAGGCGCACAACCTCCAGAGTTCGGAGGACCTGCTGCGCGCACTGGGTTCACACACAATCCAGTTGGGCGACGACGACATGGACGCGCTCACGGGCAAGAAGAACAAGGACGGGAGCACGTCGGCGTGGTTTACGAAATACGTGCCCTTCCTGAAGAAGAAAGACGCGGGAACGGACAAGGAACGGGACGCACAGGACCTGATGGCCTCGTCGGAGGGACTCATCACCGTCGATGAGAAACTCAACCGCAAGAAGCCGATCTTCATCAGCGAGAAGACCATCAACGGCTACATCTTCCCCTCCTGCTGCCATTGCATACCGGGCGACGACGCGCTGGGCTTCATCGACAACCGCAACCATATCGAGATCCATAGCCGCAACTGCACCGTGGCCTCCAAACTGAAGGCGAGCTACGGCAACCGCATCCTCGACGCGAAGTGGGACATGCACCACCAGCTCTACTTCGACGCGACCATCCACATCCGCGGCATCGACCGTCAGGGCATGTTGCGCGACGTGGCCGAAATGCTCTCCGACAAGCTCGGCCTCAACATGCGCCGCATCACCGTGACGTCCAACAATGGCATCTTCGACGGCACCATCGAACTCGGAGTACACGATGCCGAGGAGCTGGAGATGATCATCGAAAACCTCAAGCAGGTGGACGATCTCGAGGAGGTGAACCGCATGTAGCAGTATAAGCCTAATTTCTCACGGCCATCCTCCGCCACAACCAGCGGGGGATGGTCCGCCACAAAGCCGTAAGGACACGGTAGCGCCAGTCGATCACGCAGACATGGCGACGCGTCCTTATGGCTTTGACTATATCCTGGGCCACGCTCTCTGCCGACATGAGCATGGGGTAGTGTTTGCCGTCGCCGAGCAGGTCGGTCCGGACGAAGCCCGGGCGCAGGTCGGTGAAGTGGATGTCGAGATGGCGCAGGTGGGCCTGCTGCTCCAGGGCCTCGATATAGACATTGCAGAAAGCCTTGGAAGCACTATAGGCGGGGGCCACGCCCAGGCCCTTTGTGCCCGCTATCGACGAGACGACGGCGATGTGGCCGTGGCCCTGGACGGCGAAATAGCGATAGGCAGCACCGACGAACCGCGCGAAGCCCAGCGCATTGGTGCTCACCGTGGGCAGTTCCTTCTCGGGCAGCAAATCCATGTTCTGCCACCCCACCCCGGCCACATGGAGGTAGAGGTCCATGCCGCCCACCGCGTCGATCAAGCGCAGCAGACGCTCCTCCGACTCCTCCTGGGTGACGTCGATAGGCGCATAGACGACCTGGTCCTGAAACTCGCGGCGCAGGGCTTCCAGCGTCTCCGTGCGGCGCGCGGCCAAGCCCAGCCGCCACCCTTCCTGGAGCAACAGGCGGGCCACCTCGTAGCCGATTCCCGACGAAGCGCCGACGATGATGGCTTTCTTTCCTTTCGTCATATTGATGGTCTCGTTGTTTCTTACCTTATTTATTATAGAAGGAGAGTTTTTGTTACGAAGCAGCCTCTTTTCTTTTTACGAAGCAGCCCGCTCCTTTCATAAAAGTTATAAAAGCAGCCCTCCCCTACTCCTCCACCACTTCGAAGTCCTCGTTGTGTACACCGCTGATAGCCAGCGCACAACCGCCAAAATCGAAGACGAGCTGACGGTTGTGCTGGATGCGGACGATGTAGCCCTCGTAGCCCTGGAAGGGGCCGGTGAGGACGCGGAGCCTGACGTGGTCCTTGGCAAACTTCTCCAGGGGTTCGCGCAGGAAGGTGAGGCGCTCGGGGTGGATGCGCGAGACGCTCATGAAGGGGCGCATGATGGCGTCTTCGATGGAGGCGGGACAACCGCGGCTGCGGTCGTTGACAAGATGAAACTGTGGGAAATGCTCGTCGAGGAAGGCCTGCAGATCGCGCACCGTGCCCTGGAGAAAGACCAGTCCGCTGATGGAGGGCTGCAGGACCTTGCGCACGCCCCGCTGCTTCTCGGGGTTCTTGTACTCGTAGTGGTAGGACTGATGGATGAAGAAGGGCTGCGAACGGCCTTCGGTCTGCTCGTTGTAGTGCTCCAGCCATTTCTTGAAGGTCTTGACCGCAAAATGGCGCAGGTAGAGATAGCTCCACGAGGTGGGCTTCTCGGAGGTGCTGCCCCAGGTCTCGGCCAGAGGGCGGCGGGGCACGACCTTCTCCTTCGAGGCTATCAGCGGGTCGGCCTCGACTATGTGGATTCCCTTGGGCAACTGCTTGCCTCCGCGGTCTGCGCTGAGCGCATCAGAGCTTTCTTCTGTCATCGTCTTCTTTGTGATCAAAATCCTCACGCCCCACCCCGCTCTCGCTGGCAGAAGGGACGATGGGGCGGCAAAGATACTACTAATTATTGGATTGGCCGCTTTCTTTTGCTTTTTTCTTTTGCCTCGGGCCGCTGGCCCTTCTTCTTTCTCGCATGCTTGGCCATCAGCCTTGTGCCCCATTTTGGCCCTAACCACGGGGGCGACAGGTCGCTTGCACGAAGCGGCAGGAACCCACATTTTGTAAAGTCTCTTCACAAATAAAGGCAAGGAGGTGAAAAAACTCTCAGAAAAAGCAGCGTGTAAACAAATAAAATACTAACTTTGTATTCGCAATAGATTCGTGCAGCCATCAACTTGGCGTTATGAGAGAGAGAACAGAGACACTTTCCACGAAAACGACACAAAGCAGGGGTTGGGAGACCAAGAGCCGAATCGGTGCCGACAAGGACCGACAGGATCACTCCCTCTACTGTAGTTTTGCATCAAGGCGAGTGGGACGGTTCTATCATCGCTCAAACTAAATTAATTGCATAAGTCTAACAAAAATTGGAATGAAATGAAACTACTCTACAGATTTATCAAATGGACCTTCTCCCGAGGCACGCTTCCTTATTGGTGTATCTTCGCTTACGACACCCTTTCGGTGCTGGTATCTGGACTGTTTGTCTATACCCTTCAGTATGGCGTGGACAACCTCTACACGAACTTGAATCGCGTGGGCCTGGGCATTGGCCTCTGCATGGTACTCTACATGTTGGCCTTCTTCATCTTCCACACGTTCAACGGCGTGCTCCGCTACTCCAGCTTCATCGACCTGCGCCGCGTGGCCCGCTCCAGCTTCACGGCGAGCATCGCCATCTGCGTCTTCCACCAGCTGCAGATACGCTTCGGTCTGAGCAACTACATCCTCGCGCCGCGCTTCGTCAGCGGCGTGCAAATCTTCATCACGGCCACGATGCTGATGTGGACGGCACGCATGGCGGCCAAGGCGCTCCACGACCTCTACAACAACTTTGGCATTTCCAAGAACGTCTTTATCTATGGCGCCCAGTCGGGGGCCGTAGCCCTGGCGCGAAGCATCGTCTCCGACCCGAGCTCGCGCTACAAGATCAAGGGATTCATCAGCGACAACGAGATGATGACCTCCTCGCGCATCTCCGGCATCAAGGTCTATGAGGACTCGCCCGAACTGGTGGAGACCATGCGCAAACTCCACGTGCAGGCGCTGCTGATCTCGCCGCTGCAGACGGAACACTTCACCCACGACACCAAGTTTATCGACGCGCTCATCGCCGCCAAGATCAAGATCATGATGATGCCGCCGGCAGAGGAGTGGGACGGCAAATCGACCATCTCCCACACGCTGCTCCACGTGGTGGACATCGAGGAACTGCTGCCGCGCGACAAGATCGAGGTGGACATGGAGGCCATCAAGAAGATGCTCACAGGCCACCGCATCCTCATCACGGGCGCGGCGGGAAGCATCGGATCGGAGATGGCGCGCCAGGTGGCCACCTTCAAGCCCTCGGAGCTGATACTGGTCGATCAGGCCGAGACGCCTATGCACGACGTACGCCTCTACATGATGAACCACCACAAGGACCTGAAGGTGTGGTCCATCGTCGGCTCCATCACCAACGAGTCGCAGATGGAGCAGATCTTCGCCGCCCACAAGCCGGAGTATGTCATCCACGCCGCGGCCTACAAGCACGTGCCGATGATGGAGGACAACCCCGCCATGGCCATACAGAACAATGTCTTCGGCACACGCGTCATCGCCGACCTGACCGTCAAATACCAGACGCGCAAGTTTGTGATGATCTCCACCGACAAGGCCGTCAATCCCACCAACGTCATGGGTTGCAGCAAGCGCATCTGCGAGATCTATTGCCAGTCGCTCAACAAGGCCATCCAGGACGGCGAGGTAAAGGGCGTGACGCAGTTTGTCACCACCCGCTTCGGCAACGTGCTCGGCTCCAACGGATCGGTCATCCCGCTCTTCAAAGAGCAGATCAAGAAGGGAGGCCCCGTCACCGTCACCCACAAGGACATCATCCGCTACTTCATGCTCATCCCCGAGGCCTGCCACCTGGTGCTGGAGGCTGGCACGATGGGCCATGGCGGCGAGATCTTCGTCTTCGACATGGGCGATCCTGTCCGCATCGCCGACCTGGCTCAGCGCATGATAGAACTCTCGGGAGCCAAAAACGTCAAGATCGAATACACGGGTCTGCGCGACGGCGAGAAACTCTACGAGGAGGTGCTCAACGACGCGGAGCAGACCAAGCCGACCGTCCACCCGAAGATCAAGGTGGCTGCCGTCCGCGAATACTCCTACAAGCTGGCGCGCAAGAACGAAATGGACCTCTACGACCTCTCCCTGCAGTATGACGACATGGAGATCGTGAGAAAAATGAAGGAGATCGTGCCGGAGTATAAGAGCCGCCACAGTAAGTACGAGGTGCTCGACAAGAAGTAAAGCACCAACCTCTCCCACCACCATAAAGCCATCAAGGCGTCTCTCCACGGGGACGCCTTGATGGTTTTTTCTTGCCTAGCGCATGATGGCACTTTCTTGCCCTATGATGGTACAAAATGCCGTCAGCCAACTATTACGAGAATGCCGAAACAAAAACGTTAAACGTTAAGATGTAAGGTGGCAAGCCGATTGTTAATACCGGAAATAGCTATATTAGGAACAGAAAAATAACTTTTCTTTCGTTTGCTATTCCAAATTTTACTACCTTTGCATCATGATAACAGACTTAGAGCATATTGGCAACATCCCCGTGAGCACCGCTACGCTAGCATCCCTGTTCCCCAAACTGGAGGCAGGCAACCAGAAGGTGCGCCAACTTGAGGCAGCGGGCAAGATCATCCGACTCAAGAAGGGGCTTTATGTGCTCGACCCCAAGGTCTCGCACGTGGCTCTATCTACCGAATTGATAGCCAACCAACTCTACACCCCTTCATACGTCTCCATGCAAACGGCCTTGCGCTACTACGGACTGATACCCGAAGCGGTTTATACCACACAGTCCATGACACTGAAGCACACGCGTCGTTTCGACACGCCCGTGGGACGATTCGAGTACCAAAGGGTGGCTCGCGAGGCTTTCCCGATAGGCATCACAAGCATCAACAAGCAGAGCTACGCTTTTCTGATGGCCACGCCCGAAAAGGCGCTCTGCGACCTGATAGCCCACTCGCCCAAGCTCTATCTTCGCTATCTCAAGGACGTCGAGACCTATCTGGAGAACGACCTACGCATAGATATAGAAGACTTCCTACACATGGACGCCAGCATCTTTGAGCGCTACGCCCAGGCAGATGGCAAGAAAGCCAATTCTATCGAAACCCTGATAAAGTATCTGAAGAAATGAGCAACGAATTATTCAACCAAATGTTGTCGGCCTACGACCTGGCGACTCACCAGCAGAAGCGCAATGCCACCTTCGAAGTGAACCAGCAGATCATCCTCGCCGGGCTCTATAATGGCGGGTTCTTTGACGAAGCCGCCTTCTACGGAGGCACCTGCCTGCGCATCTTCCATGGCCTGCAACGATTCTCCGAGGACATGGACTTCTCGCTACTTGCTCCAAGCCAAGACTTTGACTTCACACAATACTTTCAACCCATAGTGGACCAGTTTGCCATGGTGGGCCGAGAGGTGGAAATTAAGAAGAAGGACAAGAAGAATTTTTGCAAGGTCGAATCAGCATTCCTGAAGGACAACACCGATGTTTACGACATCACATTCCAAACAGAGAAATCGATAAAGATAAAAATAGAAGTGGACACGCAGCCGCCACTGAAGTTCCTCACCGAGCAGAAACTACTTCTGCTCCCACAATCCTTCATGACTCGCTGCTTCACCCTTCCCGACCTCTTTGCAGGCAAGATGCACGCCTTGGTTTATCGAGCTTGGAAAAACCGCGTCAAGGGTCGTGACTGGTACGATTTTGAATGGTACGTCCGACATAATACCCCGCTCGACTTCCCTCACCTGCGCGAGAGAGCCTTGCAGTTCAACCAGGAGGACATCACCAAAGAGTCTTTCCTTGAGAAACTGAACAATCGCCTCTCTACCGCAGACATCAACCAAGTGAAGGCCGACGTGCTGCCATTCATCCACAACCCCAAGGATTTGGATATCTGGTCCAACGACTACTTCCTTCAACTGGCCCAAATGATCAGGTTCGAATAAAGAGGGCAACTTTTTCAACAACACCAAAACTGTACGGTTAAAAATCTTCTTGGCCGAGTGAAAGCTATATGCAACTCGGCATTTTCAACCGTATAACTTGATTGCCCCAATGGACAGATGCCGAAACAAAAACGTTAAACGTTAAAACGTTATTATTCACCCCTCCTTGTCACTCTTAACGTTTTAACGTTTTCTCTTCTCCTCTAACCTCCACTGCTTACGCAAAAAGCACGCCAATCCCCATGCAAACGACAGTTCACAACCCACGCTAACAACACAACTCACAAACCATGCAAACGACAAGCCTCATCCCATGCCAACAGACGCCCCGAAACGCCCCTTAGTTACCCTCCGCGCCAGTCATAAGCAACCATCCGCCTCGCCCCTAAGCTACCATCGCCAAGGTCCCCCTAAATGGCGCCCAAGCAAACACTCAAGCAGCCGCCTTACTCGCCTTGATAAAACCCACAAAGCACCACAAAAGTTAGTGACGAATCACCGCAAAAGTTAGTGGTAAAATGCCACAAAAGTTAGTGCTAAAACACATAATCAATTGATTGCCAAGCACGTTGCACACATCATCAATTACAGGCAAAACACGGTTTATTAGAACGTTTTTGTTTGGGCATCTTTGCTTTGATGTTGCTCAGACAAAAGAAAGAAGTCACGTTGCCACGAAATCACGCCTTAGAGCAATCCAACCACCCTTGCCATGGAAGACTCGCGTTCTTCCATGATAACGTTATAACGTTTAACGTTTTCAAAATCGCATACGCGTTCCCCCAGCAGCCCATGGATTTTTCTATCTGCTCCATTTGTTACCACATCACTGCAAATGTGCAGCAAACATGGATTTTACCGCAAAAACACCAAATGAATTGCCACAAAAACACCAAACGTTTTACCGCAAAAACTACAAATAAAACACAGCGAAAACTCAAAATAACTTTTGTAACCAAATAAAAATCAGTAACTTTGTATCGAAAACAAGAAACTATAAAATATGCAAGAGGATAGGCATGAAATAAGCAAAGACAAGGACTGCCAAGACTTCCTTACGGGGATAAAAGAACTGGCAAGGGAGCTGACGCAGATTCGCGAGCGAGCAGCCATAGAGTACGCCCCCATAGTGGAGGAATTCTGCACGAGGAAACACGCGTCGGAAAACGAAGTAGAACGAATGCTTGACCATCTGTTTGAGTTTGCCGACGACGAACGCATATTGCTCATGTACAAGAAGGTGTGCCGAAGATTCATCTATGAATATCCCGAAACTATCAGTTTCTACATCATGGAGTACAGAAAAGAATATGACCGCGAGAGTCTTATCGGTACCGAATACGAACATCTGCTTCACGAGGATGACGACTTGTCTGACGAAGGGCGTGAAGCAAAATAACCGGTTGCAACGGAGAGAATCCTATTTGTTAAAGCCCGCATTCAATCATAAGATTTACCCTATTTCCTTCTTTTATATTGATTAGTTTTTATACCTTTGTGGTCAACAAATGACAACTCCAACAAGAAATAGTCTGTTGGTTTAACCTAACCTCTGAACTATAACATTGGAAGATATCACCAAGCAGCCTCCAACGGCTGATGCTTCATTGTATAATGGGCAGCCTACCGACACAGGCTCATCGTGTCCAAGTGCAGGACTCACCTCTTGTACGCCCTCCATCTCAAAGGACAAAGGTGGGGTGTCGGTAGAGAATGTGCCTTCTGAAAACAAGCAATGGTTTATTCTGCGCGTTACGTATGGGCGCGTCCTCAAGGCAAAAGCATTAGTAGAGGCTAAAGGCTTGGAATGCTATGTGCCTCTGCAATACAAACATATAAACAAGAATGGGAAGAAGCGGATTGTCATAGCCCCTCTCCTGCCCTCTTTTCTGTTTGTTTATGCCACAACAGCACAAGTCGAATCCTTGCTTTATGAAATCATGATCAGCTCTGAGGGAAACAGAAAACTATTAAGTTATTACTTTGACCACACTATTTGTCGCCAAGACAATCCTGACCGCAATCCTCCACTCACCATTCGCAATGACGCGATGGACAATTTCATCAGGCTCACATCCATCAAGAATCCACACATTATACCAGTTACAACAGAGATCATCCAGTACAAATTAGGCGATATGGTTATTGTGACAGATGGGGATTTTAAAGACGTTCATGGTAGAGTGGCAAGAATCGCAGGACAACAGAGAGTGGTCGTAGAACTATTTGAAGGATGCTTAGTGGCAACGGCATATATTCCGAAGAACGCCATGAAGCTGTATGTGGAACAATAAATCATCACTACATCAATGACAGAAAAAACTAAAAATATACTTAGCCTCAATCATAGCGAGGCTATGGATTTCTTTTTGAAATCAGAACAGTATCATGGTTTCGAGCTACCAGAGTATTTCGTATTCGACGAATTGCTTCAAGAAGTCAAGAACACCATTGGCAAAACGCCCTATAAAGATTGCTTGCGAAAAGGTATATCACCAGAAGAATTACCCGATGTAAACCTTGACATTTTACTCAACAAAGATGGACATTACGCAGTTCGCCCCATTATCCTTGCAAATCCATTCCTTTATTATTTCCTTGTTAGAGAAATCTGTAATGAGCAGTCATGGACGGTCGTAAAGCATCTCTTTAAGAAGTACAACGTTCCGCATATTACATCTTGCGCATTGCCTGTCATACCTAAGGAAAAAGAGCCATTTCACAAGTCCACTACTATACTCAACTGGTGGAGTTCTATGGAACAGCGGAGTATAGAGCTTTCTTTGGAATATCGCTACATGTTTGTCACGGACATCACCAACTGTTATGGTTCGGTCAATCCGCAAGCATTTGATTGGGCCTTCTCGTTCAAAGGCACAAAGCACGAGCAGGAAACAGAAAATCCGATAGCTAAGAACATCCAAAAGTATCTTCGTGCCTTCCAACAAGGGCGCAATATTGGCATCCCTCAAGGAAATGCCATATTCGACTTTATAGGCGAAATTATTCTTGGCTATTCCGACCTATTACTTCATGAAGCAATACAAAGAGAAGGTATCACCGCTTCATACGAAATCATCCGTTATCGTGACGACTACCGCATATTTTGTAATGACAAGGATGAACTCGAAAAGATTTCCTATGTCCTTCAGCACGTGTTGGAGTGCTTGAACTTCCGCATGAACAGCAAGAAGACCAAGATCAGCGATAGCATAGTTACCGATGCAGTCAAGCCCGACAAACTTACATATATCTACAACACACCTATCATCAACAAGAAAGGTTGCGACTTTGACAGTTTCGAGAAGCACCTGCTCTACATCCTTATGTTCGCTCGACAATACCCCGATAGCGGTTCCATCAAAACGATGCTCTCGGATATAGACAAGCGTATAGAAGACTGGCTCGAGCCTTATGAAGAAGAAGTCACGACAATACCAATTCTTGACGGAGAAGAACCCACAACCGAAAAGATAACCAAACGACGCAGACTCGTAGGTGGTAGTATTCGCGCCATGTCTGCAGTCTGTACACAGATAGCCTTAGAGAATGTTGGCTGTTGCCATTATGCCTTGCGGGTCCTCAGCAGAATGGTCGATTCTCTTAAAGACGAGAAGGAGAAAAGCGCAATCATAAGTCTCGTATATTCTAAACTTTGCAATCAGCCTAACTCCGATTACAATCAACTTTGGCTTCAGAACATTACTTATCAGCAGGATAAGAAGAATGTAACATCACCTTATGAAATGAGGTTGTGCCGTGTGGTGGCTGGAGATAAGAATGTCGAGTTGTGGAATAATGAGTGGGTGAAGCCATCCCTTACTTCAGAAATAAAATATGATAACGTGATAGACAAAGATACTTTGAAGAAGGTTACGCCTATCATTACGTTTAGGGAGACAAGAAGGTATAATGAATATTAATTCTAAGAAATTATAATATGCCAAAATATTTTAATAGAAAACAATTGCTCCAAGCAACTGATGCTGAAATAGAAACTTTTTTTGAAGAGACATTCTTTGAAGGGGTATTCTCACATGAAATAAAAAGCAAAAGAATAGATTTCTACAAAGGTTGTATCACCAATATAAAGTTAGAGGGACGTCCGACTAACATAGTAAGTCTATTCCTGAATGTCCCTAAAACTAGCAAAGAGATACCGGAAGGACCATGTAAGTTTAGGTGCAGAATGAACATAGAATCGTACCGTGATGATAATACGAAGTACATTGTAAATTTGGTAGGTGCATCATTGTACTCTATCGAAAAACTTTCCACACCTATCGTAACAGTAAGTGCCAAAGATTCAAAAGAGCAGGAACTCTTTGAAATGTGGGGCGTTTCCAACTGTGAATGTATTGGCTTCTATCATTATGATAAGGATATTGAAACGTATGTCGTTGACGATCTCAGAAAGACCAATTTTGACCATATACCTTATTATCCTGGGGATAAAGATAAATGCCCCATAAAAATAACATATCCTCATGAGATTAGAGGTATCAAATTAAATAACTATTACCTGTTCACTTGGAAATTATCTCATAAGAATCTCTACAATCCTTATGAAATTTATATTAATTTCAAAAAACAACCAAGACCAATAGACCCCAAGTGGTTTATTAATAAGCTATTTGAAGACCGCCACAATGATAAATCTAAAAATTTTGGTTCAGCAGCAAACTTTTTAGATACCCTGAGCAAACAGCTCAGTGCCAAAGAATCAACCTTTGTGTATGAACTTCTTCAAAATGCCAATGACTATCCTATAGAAGGCCAAAAAGTTGATGTAGAATTTTATATCACTGACAGCTATTTGCTTTTTCTTCATACTGGCGACAAATTTAATGTACGTAATATTTCAGGAATCTGTGGCATAAATGAAAAAGAGAAGGTTGCAAATAAGCGCACTATAGGTTATAAGGGTATTGGCTTCAAAACAGTGTTCTTGCACAATCATTATGTATACTTGCGAACAGGAGACTATTCTTTTAGGTTTGACGAAGGAGAAACACCTGAGAAAAAAGTTGGAGGTAAAATCAAAAGATTAGGAGCACCATTTCAAATTCTCCCTATTTGGACAGAACACAATGAAGTGGACCAAGAGGTAAATAATGTTTTTGACGCAAGTGATGAAAAATTTAGAGTGCGTATAGCATTGCGTCCTGAAGATAAAAACATCCTGCATGTAGGTCGAAATTGTTATGAAAACCTTTTTAGAGATATTTTTGCTGATGCCAATATCATTCTTTTTATCCCAAACATAAATTCCGTTCATGTCTTTATCAATGGAAAGGAAGAAAGAACATGCTTCCGTGATAGTGAAAAGTGGGTAGTAAGTGATTATGAAGAAGTTATTCCTTTTGATCTTCAAGAGAAAATAAACAAAACAATAGACAAAGGAAATAGCCGTATTCCTGAAAAATATAAGGATTTCGATTTCACAAAGGTGTCTTTTGCTTGTAAGCACAATGGAGCTATTATTAAGTCTGTTGATGATGCAACTTTGTATTGCTATTTGCCAACGAACGCTTCGTGGGGATTGCCATTCCTCATGAATACAGATATGATTCCAAAGGGTGATCGTAATGACATCGAAACGGAGGTTAAACTGATTGATGAAGAAGAGACCAACTTTAATGAAGAACTTGCAGCTATTGCTGGCTCTAAACTTTTAATGTGGATTAAAGATCTTCTCACCTCAAAAAAATATCATTTAGGTTCAGTATTCTCCTTGGTTCCAGACTTCAAGAAATGTAAGAAGGAACATATGGATTACGCGAATTTCATCGATAAATTTGCAGATTCTTTTGATAAATGTTTAGAAACAGTGCAGATTGTGCCTGTTCCACAAGGAATAGCACTTATAAATAGCGTGATATTGGATACAACAGGGCTAAGTACCTCTGGAATCATGACGGACGATGAATTCCGTAGGTTTACAGGAAAGGAGGAATACTATCTTCCTTTACCCATGTTGAGACAAGATAAGAACTTTTGTTCATTCTTGAAACATTATGCAAATGATGAGCAAAGATTTGATAAAGAAGAATTAATAGAGCTTATTGCAAGCAAAGATTTTCAAAAGTGGCTTCAAATTCAGGATAATAATAATAAATTTCTCAAATTCTTGCTTGATAAAGGATATCTTGAGGATCTTATGGGAGAAGAGATTTTCCTGGAATCAGGGGGTGGTCTGTACTGTGCATCAGAATTGTATTATGATATAGACACTTATTTGGAAGACCTGCAAGCATTCACTAACCATATCTGCTACATTACGCCAAACACAAGGGATTTTTTTAAGGGTAATGACGAATGGGACAAGGTTATTGAAGGAAAATTCAACGAATTTAACTGTGATAACTTTGTTGATGCCGTTTTGTTGTCTAAATCGAATATTGCAGAAACTAAAAATAAGCTCAAGGACAAGAGTGCGTCCATACATTTCTACAAGTTCTTGGCTGAAAGTGTTCAATACTGTGAGAATTATTCTGATTTACCGTTCTTTGATGACCAAGAAACTGTAGTTGATAATTTTACAGACTCATTTGTTTTCTTCTCATCTGAGAAAGGACACTCAGTATGCGAGAAACGGTGGATGTCTCAGATTGATGTGCATTTTCTCTCAAAAGAATACAATGAAGTATCCAAGAAATATTTCGCTGACAAGTTTGGTGTAAGGAACTATTCGAATGAGATAATTGTAAAAGAAATCATTCTTTCTGAAACCTATCAAGAAGATATAGAAGATGCTATCTCTGACATGAAAGATAGCCAATCATTTATTCTCTTTTGTTTCGAAAACAAGGAGTTGTTCGGAATGGGAGACCTAAAGAATTACAATCTTCATGTCTATAATGGCGATGGTGAATCTGATTGGGTGCTTACTGAATCAAACGTTTTCTTTCAGTCTTCAAGATACGATATATATTCATCTAAGCCATGGATAAACAGAGACTGGATGTTTGTCCTGGATGATGATTATTTTGCTATTTCTAACAACAAGGATGACTTAAGGGAATTTTTTAAGAAAACGTTCTGTGTATCAGACCTATCCGAAGAGAGTTTCTATGTTCATGTAGTAAAAGAGAATTTGTCTGAGATAATCAGACTTACCAGCGGTTCTGAGGATCGTGATGGCAAAAAGAATATTGACTTCATTCATTATCTTGATGAAAATTTCAAGATGATTTTTGAAGAGAAGCATGACGCCGACAGGTTTAAAGACTTCAAGCCTGTATCAAACGAGATTACAGATTTATCTATTGGCAGCAATGTTTATGTATATGATGAAGAATTGGCTGAAATAATCGCATATGAATGGTTTCCTAATGACCTTGTTTATTTATGTAATAAGGATGCAAGTGAATCTCGTGCACTTGCAGCAATTGGATGTTCAAAATATAATTTTGGTGACTTCTTCAATGATGTAATATCAGTGGAGATTTCTTCAATCAATGACACTATTCAAACAAAAGAGCAGAGTGTAGCTTTTCATTCGTTTATCATTGCTCATCTTGGCGCGTTGACATCTGATCAACAAAGAAATATGATCAAAGCAAAGGTATATCTGTATGGCAAAGATACTCCAGCTGCTACATCAAAAGGGCATAAGATATTGAGTGCAAAAGCAAAAGAACTGTTTGAAAAGGGGCTTGTTGAAATCTCCGATCTTGATATTATCGATCCTATTTATCAGACTGAAAAGAATTCAGAATATTGGGAAAACAGACTAGAGAATAGTAAGTTCAATATTACACACTTCTTTGGTTGGCTGAAAGATAACACATCAACATTCTGTGAAACACTTCAGGATATTGAGAAAAATGTCATTTTTTGGAAATGGTTTAAAGAAAATGCAACGGACAAGTCTCTGAATGAACTGCCGGTTCTACCTGTTCTTCTCAAAGATGGAAGTATTGACAATAGCAATGACGCTGTTTACTTTTCTGACGAGTATATGGAGGGCTCTGCCATAGAGTCTTCTGTAAAACGCTTTGACCCTAGTGCTCCATTCATCAGTCCTCAATATATCTCAGGTGAAGATTCTATTGAGTCATGGAAAGATTTCTGGGTTAAGGTAGGAATAAAGTATGAAATCATAGATATACTCATAGAAACTATTCGTAAGGGACTTGCAAATGTAGAAGACGAGTCTCTTCCAAAGTTGATAGCAGATAATCGTGATGTTTTGGAAAAGCATTACAAGAATGGACTGGTACCCGAATTGTGTGAACTTAAAGTTAAAGCACATGATGGTCTGTACTATAGTCTTGATAAGACAATCTATATAGACTGCGAGAAAGACGAACCTTTCCCATATATTGAATTACCTAATCAAATAAGATTCGATTCTTCTGAAGAACGGCGTCTAATTAAGGATATTATCGAATATGTCAATGGTGACTGCGTAAAGACTTTAAGTGAATGGCAACAACGAAAGTTGGACTGCTATTTAAATATGCAACAACACAATCTTGATAGTGTCCGACAGTACCATTTTGACTTCATCAACGATCTCTCTGTCATTAGAAATACGGACAAAGATTCCTTAAAGGTTCTTAATCGTATTGAAGAAATTATGCTTTTGAACAAGAATGATGAATTCCGTCCTGCCTCAGAACTCACAATGAGCTCCGTGTACAATCCATTCTTTGATTTTGAAGCATGTGGAATAGATTCCCTTGAATATGTAAGTGATAGCTATAACGAAAAATGTTCGGAATATGTCGGACGCTTTTTTAGAGAACTCAATGTGCATTGTGATTTCCTAGAAAATGATATAAACTTTTTGGAAGAACGTCCTTGCGCTATTTACTTTTGGAGTAGCTATCTTTTAAAGAAAGATACATCCATATCACGTATAAGACAATTTGTTACAGATAACAAATTTGATGGTGTAGCATGTATTCCAACAAAGAATTACATGAAATGTACTCGTGACTTATATTACGGAACTGAAGTGTCAAGGTATGTCAAGAGCATAGAAAACTGGGAAAATAAAGTTCCTCTTAGCAGTTTGCCTGATGTAAAGTTTCCTGATGACACGACTTTATTTAGTAACTTGCCTTTTAAGAAATCTCTTGATTTTTTGGATGCTTTATATGCCTTAATAAGCATTACAGGTCAAGATCGTCGAACTCAATTGCTTAATTGGATGATTGACGATTACGATGAATCGTTTGATGCTAAGATAGAGGAGTATCGTGATGATGAACATGCATTATGGTACAACAATAAGAACGAAAGTAAACAAATTAAGGAGTTGTATGCTCTTGACTATTGGGACAAGACTCTCGAACAGTATTTTGGTTCCAATATTAGGATTATAAATAAAGCATATTTCCCAACTGGTGATTCTTTCAAGAAAGCTTGTGACATACTTGGAATCAAGACTATTACATCTGAAGACCTTAGGATGGAGCCAGTCAATGACTCTGTCTATTACTCTCGTGATATCAATCATAGACTATATGCTCTTGTTATAGCAGGAATGACAGATTCTGAGAATTGGAAAAATATCTATGAGGAATATTGTAAGCATTTGGATTCATTAGTACTTCACCAGTGCAAGTCGATTTTGATTACATACACAGAGAACGAAGATATCAATCAGTCGCTGAAAAAATTCTATCACAAAGAAGGTGAAAATGATTTCTATTTTGTAGATTCTTTAGATAGTAAGCGTGTATTTAAGTCTTTTGTGGAAGAGTATATAAAATATCTTGATATCGATACTGATGAAATAGCAAAGGATGTCATAGAAGACATCATGGACAGCAGAGATAATGCCCTTGCTATTATCAAGGAGCAGAACTCTCTTATGCTTGATGAAGCCTTCAAAAATGAATTGGACAAACTAATACCTGGCATTAAGCGAGATTTGTTTGGCAATGAAATTGAAGAAGATTATGACGATTGTGTAAGTGAATATCGACCTACATTCACAACGCAAGAAGCAACTACATTTGACGAATATACGGATGTTTTGCATAACAACGAGAACATTTCGACTAAAAATATTGGTGTGGAGTTTCCAGAAGAAAAGGAATCACTTCATCCATCGCGATCTGAAGATACGGACACACAGACAACTCCGGTTCAATCGGCTGATGACATAGAGTTGGTTGACAATACTACTACTTCTCAAACCGAACCTCAAACACGACTTATCAATGATAATTGTAATGCTTATGGTTCTACAAATCAAATGTCACATACATGCAATAGTACTCCCAAATCATGGCAACCACACGAACGACAGAGTCACTCTGACTCAATTTACGACAAAGAACCAAAAGAATGGACTACAGATGATATTGAACGTATAAAGGCAAAGGGAGTGGCACGTTGTTTGTCAGAGGGTGATGCAGAACCTATAGAAATTGAACAATTGAACACTCTGCTTGGCTCTAATATGTCTGCTGAAGAGATTGCAGACACCAACTATCTTGCTCAGATGCGACTCTACCAAAATCTTAAAGACCACGGCGAGGTGCCTGCAGAAAATATAGAAGAATTTGTGAAGTCGAGGAAAAAGGAACACAATCTGGCATCTGGAAAATACATTCACAAGTGTAGTGCAAAGTATGGCATCGTTTATATATCACCTTCTATATGGAACAAGGTAGCAAGCGGCAGGTGTATCATTTGCGTTTATCTTGGGAAACGTGCTAAAGACTTTATGTATCTGCGTTCAATAGATGATATATTAAAGTGGGTTCACGAAGATGACATTCTCATCAAACTAACAGGTGAAAAAAAGGTTGATGTAGTGAATACATTATACAATGGGGTATTGAATGGTGTTACAGGAACTGCGTATACTATGATTCGTGTGGCATCTAATGCCATTTACAATCCTGTATTTGCACAGTTGATGGATAATCCAGACCAAGAGGATTCTGTTGACGAATTCTAAAAACAAGAAACTATGGATAAGAAAATCGAATATTATCAGTGGTTCTTCTCAGACCAACTTCAACAGATGGAGATTGACCAAAAGACGATTATTAATACTCCGATGGCACAACTCATACAGCAAGGAGTTGTGACGATGGGATACGTAGATAAGACAATTCTTGAAAAAGGACACATTGTACTAAAGTTTCCGAAAGGGTATGCGCCACGTCTGAAGGTTCCAAAATCATTTGTCGCCGTGAAGAAGAATGCTTTCTCAACTTATGGTACTCATATTAAAGAGTGGAAATGTAGTTTGGGAGAATTCAAAATTGACGGTACAATGCATACTGTTAGTTCGGATTTGCTTCCATTGTTTTTTTTACCATCAAAGGATGGGTATGAGTATGTTGAATGTTCGAATGTATCACTTTCTTTGTTCAACCTACTAAATGATGCACTATCAAAAGGCAAAAGCTTGACAGTAGTCATATATGACCCATTCCCACCTATAGACTATTTTCTAAACTTAAAGCGTTATATGGATATATTTCCAGATAACAAAGAGTTACTTATAGAACCAAAGATATCCTATGAAGATTGGCATCCTGAAGAATTGAGTTTCGATGAAAATAAGCCAAATGCTATAGCCGAAACTATATCAAAGACTCTTGAAACAGATGATTGCTGTCTTTTGCAAGGTCCTCCAGGAACAGGTAAAAGTTATGTTATAGCTACTATCATTGCAGAATATCTGAATACTGGTAAGGCTGTCTGTGCAACAACTATGGCAAACAAGGGTTTAATGGAACTCATTCTGCAGCCTCCATTGAAAGAGGCATTGAAAGGAGGTAAGGTGTCAAAGACAAACATATCTGCTGATGAACGTAGACTTGCTCCAACACTAAAAGATGTAGCGAAGGGATTACTTGTTCCTAATGGAGAATTATTGTGTGCTACAAACTACATTCTGTCAGGTGCATATAATCAGAAGAATATAGATACATATGGTATTCCGTCATACGACCTTGTGGTTATAGAAGAAGCTTCACAGGCTTTCTTGTCAGCATTGGTGGCTTTCAAATCGTTAGGCAAGAAATGCCTAATAGTTGGTGATCCCATGCAGTTGCCTCCTATTGTTAAATCATTGAACAAACCTCAATATAAAATGTTCAATGCATTGGCACAGGTGGAAGGCATGACGTCATTTGCATTGGGAACGGATACAAAGGCATACCGTATCATAACGTCACATCGTCTGACTCCAGCAAGTGCACTGTTGACAGGATTGTTCTATGACAACAGATTGTCATCAGTAAATAGAAAGAGACCTAATTTTTCAAATATACATAGCGAATATATATTGCCTTCTGGAGGCGTGTTGTATAAGGACACTAACGATATGAGGAATCAGCTATGCTCTGAAACAGCACTTCGAATTATAGAAGAGATCTTATCAGATTTCAAGCAATACTACCCTAAGGCAGAAATTGCAATAATTGCACCTTTTAGGGATACTGTAAGAGAGTTACAAAAGAATTTCCAAACACCAGATGCTCTTCATAATCTAACAATAGAAACAGTAGATAGAATTCAAGGTATGACAGTAGATTATACTATAATGTATTTACCTGCATGGAAGCATTCATTTGCTTTGGATGTAAGACGCTTCAATGTTTCTACTAGCCGTTCCAGAACAACAACTTTAATATTAAGCGACATTCCTCTTAACAAACTACACAGCGCACCTGAAAAAGTCTCTACATTTCTGTCTATGTGTGTAAATGATTCAAAAGGAATTCATTCTATAAAACCCGTGTTTAAAACAAAACAACCAGTTTTAGAAACTATAGAAAAGCATAAGGCAACCTTAAGCAGTTGTGGCTTAAAAGTAGTTGGTCATCTCGATTTATCAAAGTTTGAACATTCAAAGAAGGAAATCAAAGCAGACAAGAAGAATATGTATGTCATAGATACCAATGTTTTTGTTAACTGTCCAGACATTATCAGTAAAATTGATGCTCATTCTTCGGTAATTTTATCGGCTAAGGTTGTTGACGAACTTGACAAATTGAAAATTACTCTTGATGAACGTGGTAAGACAAATGTTCAAAAGGCATTACGGTTAATTAATCAGTGCATGGATAAACGTGATGTACAAATAGTATTAGCCGATATGGCATTATTACCAGACGATTTCAGCAAGAAGTCACCTGACAATATGATTCTTACCGTTGCGTTAAAATATCGTAGCGATAATCCGATACTGCTCACTTCTGACAATGGCCTTCAGGTAAAAGCAAAAGGGTTAGGCATAAAAACCATAACACTTAAAGAGTTTCTAAAATGATAATTTTTGTATTGACTACATAATATAGAAAAAAAATGAACATATCAGAACAAATACATTTAAAGCTCCAACTGAAGGAGAACTCCGAAGTGGAATACAAATCTGCTGCTGGTGGTTTCCCAAAAGCAGAATTTTGGCGTTCTTTCTCAGCATTAGCTAACACCAATGGCGGAACGATTATCTTAGGAGTGAAAGAAAAAAATAATAAATTCACGCCAGACGGACTTTCGGAAGAACTTGTTGCGAAATATAGGAAACAGTTTTGGGATGATGCACACAATAAGTCATGTGTAAACTTTCCGCTGTTGGTAGAGAGCGACATAGAAGAAATAATGACTGACGGAGGGCAATATCTACTTGCCTTTAAAATTCCTCGTGCACAATATGACTTACGCCCCATCCACCTAACACTTACCCCATTTGGTCATACCTACAAGCGGAGAGACGAAGGGGATTATCTCTGTACAGATGATGAAATAAAGCAGATGTACTCGGACGCCAACAACATGAGAGCATCCGCAGACTCTCGAATTCTACGAGGTTATTCCATTGGTGACATTGATATGCAGACTCTTCAACAGTATCGCCGTGCATATAATAACAAACACGAAAATCACCCTTGGACAGAGGTTGACGACAAACAGTTCTTAGAAAATATAGGTGCCTATCGTAAGGATAGAGCCACATCAACCGAAGGATTTACGGTTGCAGGAATGCTGATGTTTGGTAAGAGCAATAGTATTACAGATCCAGAATGTTGTCAAGAGTTCTTTCCTGACTATCGTGAGCATTTGAGTGATGACATTCAGATACGTTGGACCAATCGCATATACCCCGATGGAACATGGGAAGCCAACCTTTACCAGTTCTTCATTCGTGTTTTGCCTTTGTTGCAACATGCGTTGCCTGTACCATTCAGTCTTGACAATAATCAAATAAGGAATAACACCACTACGGCTCATGTGGCTCTGCGTGAGGCTTTAGCCAATAGCTTGATTCATGCTGCATATACAGTGAGAGGTAATATAGTTATCGACAGATATTTCGACCGTATTGTGTTATCCAACCCTGGCACGATGCTTGTCAGTATGGAAGAATACTATGAAGGAGGACATAGCGTGTGCAGAAACCCAGTAATCCAAAAGATGTTTGTATTCTTAGGAATTGGCGAGAAGGGCGGCACTGGTGCCGATGTCATTGCAAAAGGATGGAAGGATAATGGTTGGAGCATACCAACAGTTGAAGAAAAGAGTAATCCAGACAGAATCGAAACTTGCCTAAAACTGGAAAGAAACACCAAGGATACTACGGAAACTCACAAGAATACTACGGAAACTCCTACCGACACTACGGAAACAACTACGGAAACTCCAGCTGACACTACGGAAACAACTACGGAAACTCTTACCAACACTACGGAAACTCCTGCCGACACTACGGAAACTATTCTAAAAATAATCAGCAATAATCCTAAGGTGACAGCAAAAGAGATAGCATCCGTATGTGGCATAACAGAAGATGGGGTTGCCTACCATATCAAGAAATTAAAACAAAGAGGACGGTTAATTCGCGTCGGAGGCACACGTTATGGAGGCGAATGGAAAGTTGTTGAATAATTCTGTGCTGAAAACGGAGGATACCCACCCAAAACGGGGACACACGTCCACTTCCTGGCTCCTTAGTCTGCCAAAGCCCACCCTACTAACGTCTTAACGTTATAACGTTTAACGTTTTTGTTTGGCACCTTTGCTTTGACGTTGCCCAGACAAGAGAAAGACGTAAGCTGGTAATAAGAGGCGCAAGAGGAACTGCCCATGGATAGCCTCCCTCACAACTAACCAAACATCCGAGCACCAGGGAACACGAAGAAGGATGGACACTTGTCGACAGGCCCGGACGATATCTGCTCTATTTGATGACAAAACAGATGAGCAAACGGTGCTTGTTCCAAAAAAATGCGTACCTTTGCAAGTGAGGGCGACAAGAAGTCACCAGACCAAAAGGCATGGACAAGAGTCGCTCTCGCAGGGAAAGACTTAAACAACATAATGGCCCATGGAGATACTCTCTCATTTTAGGACGATAGAAGAACTCACCAAAACATTGTCGCGCGAACAAGGTTTGCTGAGCGAGATGTTTGAAAAACGAAAACTGATGAAGTTTCCGTTAGGAGTGGCTTTGGAGCTCGTCGGGGGAAACGAGATGCGTCTCAGAAGGCTCATTGACTACGGGGTGCTGGTCGAAACGGGCAATACGGTAGAGATCGAGAGCGACTACCTCAACTTTTTCGAGGAGGTGCTGAACGTCAACGAGGAAATCAGCGTGCTGAGCGTCCAGGAGTGTATCAATACGCTGAAAGAGTATATAGGTTATTACCTGCAAGAGACCAACATCAACCGAAAAGCAGGCTACCAGGACAGCGTGCGGCAACTGCTGAAAAAGACTGGATTCAGAACCCTGAAGAATGTCGTGGACTTGAAGCGCAATATGGACAATGCCTACAAGCAAGAGCCCAACTACGTCATCAAGAAAAAGAAGCAGCAGAATATGGACGAGAAGGGCCATAGCATCCGAGCGATGATACAGGAGTGTGAGAAACTGATCGACAACGAACAGGCTTTCTTCCTCATGGCCAACGATCCCCACATGGCCAAGACGTGCAGCGACGTGAAACACGACTTTGTGGAGGCTTATCATGCGCTGATGGAGATAGATAGGCAGATCATCATCTATATCAACCAGATAGAACAACAGAACCAGCTCTACAAGAAAATACGCAAACTGAAATACCTGCAGGACCAGCTGCTCATCAAAACGGACACCAATCTGCTGCAGGTCCTGGAAAGCAACAACCCCGTCTGGATGGAGTCGCGACAATACAGCAGGATCCGCCTCTCGCTGGAAATGCTAAGGGAGAACGACCAGGCGACGGCCATTCTGAGGCGGATAGCAGAGCGCAACGGACTGAAGAAGACGGCCAGGACCGAGGCGGAACCACTGACCGACGAAGACCTACAGGAGCATACGCTGAGACTGAAGGAGGTGGATCCTACAGAGGTGTGGAATGCTTTTTCTGCGTCGAGCCACAATCTGTTTGACTTCATCCTGAGATACGACTACAAGGCGAAACGCAGTCTCGAAGACCATGCAGCCCTCTTCTGCCAGCTGGTCATCCTCCATCCAGACGAATGTCGGACGACGGGGAGATATGCGACTTATCAAGACATTGAATACCCAATCATCTATGCGAAATAACACCCAAAAGATATATGAGCGACTGAGCCGGGGAGAGTTTCTCTCGGTTGACAGCGCGGACGCCTCCACCCGTCATCTATATGAGGACATAGAGGAAAACTACGAGGACTACGCCGACTACTTCAAGGAGATCGGCCTTCGGCTGGAGGCAGGCAATGGTTATTTCTATTTCTCGCGAATAGGCGAGGGAAAGCAGTCTGTCGAGCAGAAGCTGGACAGTTTCTCCAAGTGGCTCGACTAACTGGACTTCCTGAAGTGCTACAATCAGTCGTTCGCTGCCGGCTACCAGTTTCGCAAGAGCCATCTGGTGGAGCAGATAAGCCTGGACATTGAACTAAAAGAGAAGGCAGGCCATCTGTTCAGAAAATACGGTGTAGGCTCCTATCTGGAGATCGTAAACAAGCTGATTCAGGAGATGATGGGCATGGGGTTTGCCGAATGCATCAGCGAGCAGGACGAGACCTACAAGGTCACTTCCGCCTTCCACTATGCCGAGGAGCTGGTCAACATGATTCAAATAGCCAACGAAGATGAAACACCTGAATAAAATCATATTTATCAACAGCGCCAACATCCCGTACGCGGAGATTTCGGTGGATGGCAATGTGCATTTCACGGGCACGCAGGGCGTGGGAAAAAGTACCGTGCTGAGAGCGTTGCTCTTCTTCTACAATGCCGACAAGCATCGCCTGGGCATCCAGCAGAGACAGAAGACGTTTGACGAGTTCTATTTTCGCCAGTCCAACTCGCACATACTCTACGAGGTGATGCGCGACAACGGGGCCTACACCATTTTGGTAAGCCGCTATCAGGGACGGGCCTCATGGCGATTCATCGACGCGCCCTATCAGCGTGAATGGCTCATCGGCGAGGACAAGCAGGTGCTGAGCGACTGGGTGAAGATCCGTGAGCGCATAGGCAAGCAGGTGGCGGTTTCGGCAAGGATCGACTCGGGCGTGATGTTCAGGGACATCATTTTCGGCAACACACGCGACCATAAATACACGCGCTACGCGCTGGTGCAGAGCGCACACTATCAGAACATCCCGCGAAGTATCCAGAACGTGTTTCTGAACACCAAGTTGGACGCCGACTTCGTGAAGACCACCATCATCCAGTCCATGACGGACGAGGACCTCCCCATCGACCTGCAGACCTACCGACGTCTGGTGACTGACTTCGAACGCGAGTATGACGAGATAGACTGCTGGTTTCGTCAGACACGAGACGGCAACTACCCCGTGCGCCAGCAAGCGCTGAAGATAGCGGAACAGGGGAGAAAGATTGTGGCGCTCGACCAACAACTGCTGAACGTATGGCACGGGCTGAATCATGCCGTGGCAGAAAGCGAACAGCAGATCCCGCTCTTGGAAGCCGAGGAAGCAGAACTCAAGACGAGCATCGGCAAGGAGCGCGCAAAAGAGAAGGAGCTCGCCGACGAATATGGCAAAGAGAGAGACGCTCGGAACCAGGAGTTGGGTGCAAAAAAGAACAAGCTGAAAGAGATAGCGCAGACAAGAAAGGAATTTGAGGCCATGGGCATAGAGGAAAAGCTCGCCCTTGCCCGCCGCGAGGAGGCGACCAAGCTGGAGGCTGCCGAGAAACAGATGCTACTGGACGACCTTCTGAAGACGCACGCCTCGATAGAGGAGAAATACAACATAGCCAGAGGAAAACTGGAAAATGCTCATCAGGCGTTCGAGAATGCTCAGAAAGAGGCATACTATAAGAAGCAGGCCGCACAGCAGACGGAGCGCAAGCGCCTGGAAGAGGAGCGCACCAAGAACAGGAATCGACTCACGGAGGCCTTCAACGACTGGCGACATGAGTCTGACGAACGGCTGGAGATGTTGGCGGCAGATCAACACAGAGCTGACAGCGCATGGAGGGAACTCCGCCAGTGGCACCCTCGGACTGAGGACATCAAGCAGGTGAGGGAACAATTGCAACAGTTGGCTATGGACGAGAGAGAAAATGCGGCCCAGAAAAATGCCGTGAAAAGCCAGATCGACCGGATCACCGCCCAATATGAGGCGAAAGAGGCCGAACTGAGGCAAGCCTCCAGTCGCGAGCAGGAGCGCCTGGAGGGACGGCGCGACCAGGTGAGTGGCCAAATAGCGAAGATCGATGGTTTGCTGTCCCACCTGGAGGGTTCGCTCTACCATTGGCTTTGCGCCAATGCCGAAGGTTGGGAAAGCACCATAGGCAAGGTGGTCGATGAGGAGCGCATACTCTACGCCGAGGGTCTTGAGCCTCAGAGGGATACTGCGTCTGACAGTTTCTTTGGCGTAAAGCTCAACTTGGACAAAATAGACTCCGTGCATCATACGCCAGACGAGTATAGGGAGGAGAAGAAGGCGTTGGAAGAGGAGGTGCGGAAGATCAATCGGCAACTCTCCCAACTGCCCATTGAACTTCAGGACGAGATCTCTAAACTCGGGAAAAAATATGCCTCAGAGGTCAAACCGCTTCGCGACCAAGCGACGTTGCTAAGAGTAGAGGAAGACCAGATACCCAGCAAGCGACAGAACCTGGAAAACAACCTGCATAAGCTGGAGATGGAAGAGCAGGAACTCATCGAAAAAGAGGAAGAGGTTCGCCAGCGCACCTTCAACGAAGCGCTGCTGAAAGTGCAGGAGGAGAAGGACAGGCGCGAGAAAATGGAAGCCAAGAACAAGAAGGAACTCAAAGAGCTCGACACTGCCTTCAACAGATCGGCAAAAGCGCTCGACCACAATCTGCACGCGTTCGAAGAGGAGCAGGCCGCGAAAGCATCCGTCAGGCACAAAGAGTTTGCAAAGCAGAAAAAACAACTTGACGAACAGCAGAAAGCCGAGCTTGCGGGCAAAGGCGTGGACATTTCCCTGCTTGCACAATATCGCAAGGCGCTGGAGGGGTTAAGGGCGTTGTTGGAGAAAATCGAGACTGAGCGTCCCGACGTGATCAGATATCACTATGCGGAGCAAAATCTGTTTGCCAAAGAGCCCGAAATCAAAAAGAGCATCAAGGACATAGAGCAGCAACTCGCCATGATGCGCCAGCGCTATGAGGACAAGCGAACGCGACTGGAGAGGAAGCGACAGGAACTGGAAGAGCGCCAAAAGGCGGTTGGCAAGAATCTCACCCACAGGCGAGAAGGGCTGAAACAGTATCATCAGATCGTGGAGAATGAGCATCTCGTGCCAGATGGGTTTCTCTCCGACGACAAAGCCACAACGACCAACCAGGACTGTCAGCAACTGTTGAGCCAGCTGCGCGGCACGGTGAACCAGAAACGCGAATCGATAGACAAGCTGAAGGACGCGGTGGTCGGGTTCAACCGCAATTTCAAGCCGCAGAATGCTTTCCATTTCAACACCATGCCCGTGACGGACCACGACTTTCTGCAGATAGCCGCGGACCTGCAGGACTTCATGGACAACAACAAGATAGAGGAGTTTCGCCGTCGCACCAGCGAACACTACAAGGACATCCTGGGACGTATCTCGACAGAGATTGGCGCGCTGATGAAACGCCGATCGGACGTGGACCGTGTGATACAAGACATCAATCGCGACTTTGTGGAGAAAAACTTTGCCGGAGTCATCAAAAGCATTGAGCTCAGGGCCAACGAATCGTCCGACAAACTGATGCGACTACTCATGTCTATCCACGACTATACGGTCGAGAACGAATTCTCCATCGGCGAGCTCAACCTATTCTCGGGGGACAATCGCGACGAGGTGAACCGCAAGGTGGTGGACTATCTGAAGAGCCTCGCCCATCAGTTGCTGAACGAGCCCAACCGTCCAAAAGTCTCTCTTGGCGACGCCTTCCGCCTGCAGTTCCGCGTCAAGGAGAACGACAACGACACCCTCTGGGTGGAGCGTATCAACAATGTGGGATCTGATGGCACGGACATACTGGTGAAAGCGATGGTGAACATCATGCTCATCAATGTGTTCAAGAAAAAAGCGGCCAAGAAGAGCGGCGACTTCATCGTACATTGCATGATGGACGAGATAGGACGATTGCACCCCAACAATATCAAAGGCATCCTGCAATTCGCCAATTCGCGAAACATCTATCTCATCAACAGTTCCCCCACGTCGTACAACCCCTACGACTACCGCTACACGTATCTGCTGAGCAAACAGGGTGTGAAAACGAGGGTGGAGAAACTGCTTAAACGACTCAATTAAGTGTATCATTTATGGCAATAAGCGCGTCTATAAAAACCTTGCTGAAAGGCGAGCAAGTAGCTGGTTCGAAAATGAGCAGCCAGCTGACTGACGAACTGATGGCAGAGGGACTGCTATCCGTAGTGGCCCGTGGATCAAGAAAATCGTATCGGGCGCGAGACACAGAGGCTTTGAGGAGATATCTCATCGACAAGGACGAAAGCTACCGCGTGCTGGAAATCGACGCCCCCGACTCGCGTGCCTCGATGGCGAGAGATACGGGCAACTCCAAACTGGCGGTCGTCCGATCATGTCCAGGATTTCCCATAAACTGTTATGAACCTATTGCGTGTCGGCTGAACGGATCGCCATGGATGGTGGATCCTCTGGAAGGCAGTTTCCTGTTTGTTGCGGACTGGAAGACATTCGTGATTCCAGAGGATGTCATTGTGGTGGGAATCGAAAATATGGAAAACTTCCGAAAGATTCGCCAACAACGAGCCCTGTTCTCTTCCGAGCTGGGTCTCCATCGTCTTCTGTTCGTTTCCCGCTATCCACAATCCACAGACCTCCGTTCCTGGTTGTGCTCCATACCAAACCACTACATACATTTCGGAGATTTCGATCTGGCCGGCATAAACATTTTCCTCACGGAATTCCATGCCCACTTAGGAGAGCGTAGTTCATTCCTTATCCCAAAGGATATAGAACAGAGATTGGCAAATAATGGCACAGGACAAAGGTACAATGCGCAACACCAAAAGTTCAAAAACTTAACAACCCATATTCCTGCTCTTCAAAACCTCATTGATGCTATAAACAAATATCGAAGAGGTTATGACCAGGAGGGTTATATTAGCATTTGACACCATGCTGCCAATCAACACCTTTACAGGAACAGATTTCTTCTCGAACCCTTGCGAACCCTTGTCCGTGTTGTAGTCTTAACGTTATAACATTTAACGTTTTCGTAAACGCATACGCCCGCCACAGCGGCCCACGGAAATTACAACTGCTCCTACAAAAAACAGGCGCAACCCATTGGGTTGCGCCCGTCCTATGTTTATTTTTCCTTGTTTACCAGACTTTACTTCACTTCCTCGAAGTCGGCATCCTGGATGTTGTCGTCACTATTCTGACCACCCTGCTGGCCTGCCTGCTGACCTGCACCCGGCTGAGGACCGGCCTGCTGAGGACCAGCCTGCTGATACATCTGCTGAGAGGCAGCCTGCATGATAGTGTTGAGGTTGTTGATGGCCGTGTCGATAGCGGCTACATCACCACTCTTGTGGGCGTCCTTCAACTTGCTGAGAGCCTCCTCGATAGCCGGTTTCTGATCGGCCGGGATCTTGTCGCCGTTGTCCTTGAGGAAGTTCTCGGTAGTGAAGATCATCGAGTCAGCCTGATTGAGCTTGTCGATGCGCTCACGCTCCTTCTTATCGTTCTCGGCGTTCTGCTCAGCCTCAGCCTTCATGCGCTTGATCTCATCATCGCTCAGACCGCTTGAAGCCTCGATGCGGATGCTCTGCTCCTTGCCCGTAGCCTTGTCCTTGGCAGAGACGTTGAGGATACCGTTGGCGTCGATATCAAACGTCACCTCGATCTGAGGCACACCACGGCGAGCCGGGGCAATGCCGGTGAGGTTGAACTGGCCGATGCTCTTGTTCTGAGCCGCCATCGGACGCTCACCCTGCAGGACGTGGATAGTCACCTCCGTCTGGTTGTCGGCAGCCGTAGAGAAGACCTCGCTCTTCTTGCACGGAATGGTTGTGTTGGCCTCGATGAGCTTCGTCATCACACCACCCATCGTCTCGATACCGAGGGTCAGCGGGGTGACGTCGAGCAAGACGATATCGCCCACACCACTCTCCTTGTTGAGGATAGCACCCTGGATAGCTGCACCGACAGCGACCACCTCGTCAGGGTTGACACCCTTGGAAGGCTCCTTGCCGAAGTAGTTCTTCACCAAAGTCTGGACGGCGGGGATACGGCTGGAACCACCTACGAGGATCACCTCGTCGATGTCGGACGTAGAGAGCTTAGCGTCGCGGATAGCGTTCTGGCAAGGAACCAAGCAGTTCTGGATCAACTCGTGAGCCAGCTGCTCAAACTGTGAGCGCGTGAGGGTCTTGACCAAGTGCTTTGGCACACCACCCTCTGCCGTGATGTACGGGAGGTTGATCTCGGTCGAAGTCGTGCTTGAAAGCTCGATCTTGGCCTTCTCGGCAGCCTCCTTCAGGCGCTGCATGGCCATCGGGTCCTTGGAGAGATCGATACCCTCGTCGGCCTTGAAGCCGTTGACGAGCCAGTCGATGATCACCTGGTCGAAGTCATCACCACCAAGGTGGGTATCACCATTGGTAGAGAGCACCTCAAAGACACCACCACCAAACTCCAGGATGGAGATATCAAAAGTACCACCACCGAGGTCGAAGACGGCAATCTTCATGTCCTTATTGGACTTATCGACACCATAGGCCAAGGCGGCTGCTGTCGGCTCGTTGACAATACGGCGGACATTGAGGCCTGCGATGGCACCTGCCTCCTTCGTGGCCTGACGCTGAGAGTCGCTGAAGTAGGCCGGCACGGTGATGACGGCATCCGTCACCTCCTGGCCAAGGTAGTCCTCGGCAGTCTTCTTCATCTTCTGAAGCACCATGGCAGAAATCTCCTGCGGCGTATTTTTGCGATCATCGATCTGTACACGAGGATAGCCACCCTCGTTGACCACCGTAAACGGAACGCGCTCGGCCTCCTTGCGGCTCTGGTCATAGGTCTCACCCATGAAACGCTTGATACTGTAAACGGTCTTCTTCGGGTTGGTGATAGCCTGACGCTTGGCAGGATCGCCCACCTTGCGCTCGCCACCTTCCACGAAGCCTACCACGGACGGAGTCGTGCGCTTGCCCTCGCTGTTGGTGATCACCACGGGCTCATTGCCCTCGAACACTGCTACGCAGCTGTTAGTTGTACCTAAGTCGATACCAATAATCTTTCCCATAATATTTCTTTTTTATTTTTGTTCTACTTTAATGTTGCTTGGACTTTGTTGTCCGCCTATCTCAAAACAACTATTGTGCCATTTGACAAGCAGGCGTCTCGCGGCTGACAACTTGGCAGAAGCAGGACCTTTTTCCCATAGTCCTACCGCATTTATGGCAGACACGAAGCTGCTGGGGAAGAAAAGCGGTTGGCGCGGAGAGCATCAGAAAAATGGTCTGGAAAGCCACTTGGAGTTTGTTGAGCAAATAACGATATTTATCCGCCAAAAACAGGCGCTCATTGAATAATATACATTCCAAGACAGATATAATGGAAAAATATCGTAACTTTGTAACTAGTTTTTACGTTATACCTATTATATATAGGATTAAGCAATCATTTAATTTATCAGTTATGAAAAGATCCATTTTGATTGTATTCGGGTTGATGCTGACAGCGCTCAATGGCTGGAGCAACGACTACAACTATCTGGTATTCGTGACCAACACTGGGCCACGAAGTATCGCTGTAGAGGACTTGGAGATGACGGTAAGCGACGGGAAGCTCGTCGTGAGAAGCGGAGCGGACGGCGAGACCTTCGACCTTTCGACCCTCACGAAGATGTATTTCTCCGACGCGGCAGTGGTTTCAATTGACGATGTGGAGGCTGGCAAAGTACAGTCTGTCAGCATCCACGACCTCTCCGGACGCCTCGTCGGGTGCTATCCCTCGCTCGACGTGGCGCGCGAGTCGCTGCCCAAAGGCGTGTATGTGGCAAAACAAGGAAACAAGAACTTTAAACTGGCGAAACGATGAAGAAAGCACTACTTATCGGAGCCTCGCTCGTGGTCTCTCTTGGCACGGCGGCTCAGACGCTGAACGTGGTCGTCGGCGAAGTGACCTACAAGATTCCAGCGTCTCAGGCTGGCAGCATGGACTATGCAGACGGATCCAGACTCACGATCCTGGGCAAAACCTTCCAGCTGAAGGAAGTGACCCGCATGTATGTGGACCATTCGGACGTGGCCGACAATAGCGTCAGCGTGACCTACAATGGGAGTGCCGCCGCCGTCACCGTGGCAGGCAACTGCATGAGCCATCTCGACGTGACGGTCAATGGATCCGCTGTTAGCATTGTGCAGGACGAGACCGTGGATACCGAGATCAGATATTCGCTCTCGGGCGCGTCGGACAACGGTTCGTTCTATATGGACGGCCACTACAAGGCCACGGTGGTCTTCGACAATCTCTCCCTCACCTGCGCCGACAGTGCGGCGGTCAACATCGAGAATGGCAAGCGCATCGCCATCCAGCTCGTTGGAGAGAGTACGCTCAAAGACAGCAAGGCAAGCCAGGGCAAAGGCGCACTGATGGTGAACGGCCACTCGGAGTTTGATGGCGACGGCACGCTCAACCTCTATGGCTACGCGAAGCACGCCTATTGGGCCGACGAATATGTACAACTGAAAAAGAAGTTCACTGGTACCATCAACATCCTCTATGCGAAGAAAGACGGCCTCAACGTGAACCAATACTTCCTGCAGAATGGTGGTCACTTCAACGTCTCGGGTACGCTCGATGACGGCATCCAGGTGTCGGCAGACGACGAGGAGGGCGGCTACGCCACGATCTCGGGCGGATCGCTGACCATCGATGTGACGGCGGCAGGCTCGAAGGGACTGAAATGCGACGGCAACATCACCATCGACGACAGCAAGTCCGTGCCCACCGTGATGATAACCAATAGCGGCAAGGGAAAGTGGGACAGCGACGATCAAGAGGTGAAAGGTGCGGCCTGCATGTCGAGCGACGCCAACGTGACCATCGCGGCTGGACAGATCAGCCTGACAGCCACAGGCAGCGGCGGCAAGGGACTAAAATGCGACTCGACGCTGACCATCACGGGCGGCGACCTCAGCGTGACCACGACGGGAACAACCTATGTCAACATCGGAGGCAACCAGGAGTATGACGGCAACTACCGCGGACAACTCGACCGCCTCGACGACGCCTACACCACATCGCCCAAGGGCATCAAGGTAGGCATCAAAGCGACGGAGAGCAGCACGGGGCTGCCTGTGGGCGACATACAGATCAGCGGTGGCAACATCCATGTGACGTGCTCGGGCCAGCAGGACGGCAGCGAGGGCATAGAGAGCAAGGGCACGCTGACCATCAGCGGCGGCACCATCGACTGCAACACATACGACGACGCCATCAACTCCAGCAGCCACATGTACATCAAGGGTGGAACGATCACGGTGTATAGCAGCGGCAACGACGGCCTTGACTCCAACGGCAACCTGTACTTCTCGGGTGGAACGACGGTCGCCTACGGCACACGCTCTCCCGAATGTGGCATCGACGCCAATGAAGAAGAGGGATACACGGTGTTCTTCACGGGTGGCAATGTTTTGGGAATCGGTGGTGGCAACAACTCCCATCCCACTACACAGGAGTCAACCCAAGGCTACGTCACCTATTCGGGCAACGTCACGGCGGGCTGCACACTCACCGTCAGCAAGGACGGTACCGTACTTGCCACCTTCACCCTGCCCTACGACTATAGTCGCGGCAACGTCATCCTCACCGCCGAGGGCATGACAGCAGGCGAGCAATACACCGTCAGCGACGGTACTTCCACGCAGACGCTCTCTGCCGTGCAGTATGGCAACGGAGGGCCTGGTGGCGGCGGTGGACCCGGTGGCGGAGGCGGTCCTGGTGGTGGAGGCCACGGCGGCTGGTAAACCACAGGGACCATATTGCCCACAGAAACGGTAATCCACGGGAATCACAGTCCACAACCGTTTACAACCCACAATCGACAAAACGGCCTTTCCGCAATGATTTGCTGCGGAAAGGCCGTTTTACTTTTATCTACTGATGATCAAAAAGGAGGCTTATGCCAATCCCTCGATCTCACCATTGACGATGTCGATGACCTCACTCTGAGGACGCTTAGGCAGACCCGGCATACGCATGATGTCGCCCGCAATGGCCACAATCATTCCTGAACCAGTGTTGATGACAAAGTCGCGCACGGTGAAGGTATAGCCCTCCGGCACGTTGAGCTTCTTCGCATCGTCGCTGAAGGAATACTGTGTTTTGGCGACACAGACGGGAAGTCCCTCCAAGTTCCACTCGCTGATGCGCTTGAGGGCCTTCTTGGCAGCGGCGGTATATTCCACACGTCCGGCACGGTAGATCTTCTTGGCCAAAGCCTCTACCTTGGTGGTGATGCTGTCCTCGAGCTCGTACGGATACAGGATCTCCTTCGACGGGCACTCGGCAATCTCCTTAACGCAGACGCGGGCCAACTCCTCGCAACCCTCTCCGCCGCGGACGAAGCACTCGTTGGGCGCATAGCCCACCTTCACCTCGGCACAACGGTCGGCGACGATCTTCAGTTCCTCGTCCGTATCGGTAGCATAGCGGTTGAGCGTCACGACGACGGTCTGGCCCATATTCTGGAGGTTCTCGATATGACGCTCCATGTTGGCAAGACCATTGCGCAAGGCCTCCAGCTGCTCTGCGGGCGCTGCGTCGTCGGCCATACCACCCTGCAACTTCAAGCCGCGAACCGTCACGACCAACACGCAGAGTTTCGGACGAATGCCACCCATGCGGCACTTGATGTCGAGGAACTTCTCGGCACCCAGGTCGGCGGCGAAGCCAGCCTCCGTCACGGTATAGTCGCTGTGGCTCATGGCCATCTTCGTAGCAATCAAACTATTGCAGCCGTGGGCGATGTTGGCGAACGGACCACCATGGATGAAGGCGGGCGTGTTCTCGGTCGTCTGGACGAGGTTGGGCTGCAGCACATCCTTCAGGATGACAAGGATAGATCCCACGCTGCCCAAGTCGCGGAGGTAGAACGGCTTGCCCTCGCAGGTGATACCCAGGAGGATGTTCTCCAAACGACGGCGCAAGTCCTCCAGATCCTTTGCCAGGCAGAGGATAGCCATGATCTCCGAGGCCACAGAGATGTCGAATCCGCTCTCGCGCACCACGCCATTGCCAGCACCCAAGCCAATCACAATCTTGCGGAGCGCACGGTCATTGACATCCAGGACGCGGCCCCAATAGACCGTCTTCAGCTCGCACGGCTCTCCCTGATGACGGAAGATATAGTTGTCAAGCAGCGCGGCGATGAGGTTGTGGGCCGCCGTGATAGCATGGAAATCACCCGTGAAGTGGAGGTTGATCTTGTCCATCGGCAGCACCTGGGAATAGCCACCACCAGCAGCACCGCCCTTCATACCGAAGCACGGACCCATGGAAGGCTCACGAAGTGCAAGGCCGCACTTATAGCCCAAACGATTCAAGGCCATGGAGAGGCCTACGCTCACCGTGGTCTTGCCGATGCCAGCCTTCGTAGGCGACATGGCTGTCATCAGTATCATATTGCAGCGATCCACCTTGCTTTCGTCAATACACTCCAATGGTACTTTGGCAATGTACTTTCCGTAATGCTCCAACTTGTCGGCGGCGATACCTACCGTGTTAGCAACCTCCGTAATCGGCTTCAGCACGGTCTCGCGTGCAATCTCAATGTCACTTTTCATTCTTAATGTGTTTTGGTTATTCGGTAAACCCAAAGGTATTATTTTGTCTTTGCGACGGCAAAAATACCAAAAATCCACGACCCTTGCAAATAATACGGCCAAAAAAGCGACTTTTTGGCTCAATTCTCGCCAAGTGTGCAAACAAAATGGTCAGCCCACTACAACTTCAGCTACTTTTGTGCTGGTCTTTTATACAGTTCACGCCCTGCCGAGCGGTTACCAGTTTGACCGCTTGACAGGGCGTGGCTTTCTGCCATCAAGGCGTGAGGGCGACTACAGCGTCTTGAGATAGTTCGTACAATCCTCGAAGGTCTCGAAGGTGTTCTCCTGCGGGATAAGCATCGGAATGATGCGATGATTCTCCAGCATATAGCGGGGCTGGGGCTGGATGATGGTCATGAGCACCTTCACGCCTTGTGCCTGGAGATCCTTGATGGCTGTCTCCATGGCATAGACACCACTCTGATCCATAAACGGGACACGGCGCATACGGATGATGACGATCTTCGCATCCTTGGGAATGTCGTGCATCACGCGCTGGAATCCCGTGATACTTCCGAAGAAGATCGGACCGTCGAGGCGCTCTATATAAATATGGTGGTGGATGTCCTTCGGCATATCCTTCTCGTCCTCCCAGGGCGACTCCTTGTCAAAGGTGCTCAACTCCTTTGAACTGTAGCCATCCTCCACGAGGTCGCCGGCACGCTTCATGAAAAGCACGCAGGCGATGACCATACCAATACCTACTGCCGTGAGGAGGTCCACAAAGACCGTCATGAGGAAGACCACGATCATCACGAAGGCGTCAGACTTCGGTATGCGCCTCAGGTCCTTGAATCCGCGGAAGTCGATGATGCCCCATCCTACCGTTATCAAAATACCGGCAAGCACCGAAAGGGGTACGTATTTCACGAGCGAGCCCAGTCCGAGGAGAATGGCAAGGAGCAAGGCGGCGTGGATCATACCGCTGAGCTGCGTGCGGCCACCCGACTTCACGTTGACCACCGTACGCATCGTAGCTCCTGCGCCGGCAAGACCACAGAACAGACCCGCCACGGCATTGCCGATACCCTGGCCTATCAACTCCTGGTTAGAGTTGTGCTTGGTCTTGGTGATATTGTCGGCCACAACCGACGTCAGTAGCGTATCGATACTGCCCAGGCCAGCCAGTGTGAGACCCGGGACAAGGGAAGCCTTGATGACGACCATCCAATCGATACCGTCCAGTTGCACCTTCGTGAAGAAAGGCATGGGAAGTCCGGCCGGGATGTTGCCGATGGTAAGTGCCGAGTCGAGGCCCGTGAAGAGCGAAACCACCGTGACGACCACCAGGGCCACAAGCGTGGCGGGCACCTTCTTGGTCACTTTCGGCACAAGGATGATGAGCGCAATACAGGCCAGACCCAGCAGCAGCGCAGGCACGCTAATACCTTCGGCGATGGTAGCGGGGAAATTGAGAATCATGTCCAGCGTGCTGGCGGGCGACTTCTTGCCAATAATCGGATAGAGCTGCTGCAGAATGATGATCACTCCGATACCGCTCATGAAGCCCGAGAGTACGGGATAGGGAATGTAGCGGACATACTTGCCAATGCGGATGAGTCCGAAGAGCACCTGAAACAGGCCACAGAAAATGCCGGCAAGCGACATGGAAAGAAGGACGGCGGAGATGTTACCCTGCGAGCTAGCCCATGCTCCACTCACAATGGAGGCCGTAATGACGGTCATCGGTCCCGTAGGGCCAGAGATCTGGGAGTGGGTGCCACCGAAGAGGGCTGCGAAGAAACCGAGCAGGGTGGCACCGACGAGTCCGGCCAAGGCTCCCATGCTGGAAGCCTCAGGACTGTCAACACCGCCAAATGCTTGAATACCGAATGCCAGTGCGAGCGGAAGTGCCACGATACCGGCTGTGATGCCACCGAAGACATCACCTTTGATGTTGTTTGTCTCGATAAAAGCCATGATAGAGCTAGTAAACCAAATGTAATTAAAAAATGCTAATAAGTACTCTACTATATTACGGAGTGCAAAGGTACGACTTTTTTTTGACATAGGGGAAAGATTGGCAAGGAATCCCCATTTACCGTAATATGGGTAGGTTTTTCCGTAATTTATGCTTTGCCTGATTGGCACGATTTTTGTACTTTTGCAACCGATAAGGCCCTGGCTGCGCCTTTCCACGAGATGGAAGGTCTGCGGCAGGAGTTTTCCCCCAACCAAAACAAGAAAAAGAGAAAACAACAAAAGACCTATGGAAACGATAAAGAACCAGAAGTTTGGCGGCGAGCGTCCGCTCTTCGGTGTCCACGACGTGCGCCTGGAGGACATAGAGATAGTCGATGGCGAGTCAGGCATCAAGTGTTGCAAGCAGGTGGAGTGCCACAACTCCAAGTTCTACGGCAAGTATCCGTGGTGGCATGTGGATGGAAGCCTCATCACGAATTGCTATTTTGCCCCTGGATCACGATCAGCCATCTGGTATAGCGACGACATGGTGATGAGAGACTGTGTTATCGATGGTCCGAAGTTTTTCCGCGAGATGAAGAACGTGACGCTGGAGAATGTCAAGATAACCGATGCCGACGAGACGTTTTGGCGCATCGACGGCCTGAAGATCAAGAATGTGGAACTGCACCAAGGTACCTACCCGTTCATGTTCTCAAAGAACATCTATGTGGATGGACTGGTGAGCGACGCAAAATATGTGTTCCAATACTGTCAGAACGTGGAGATTCACCATGCGAAGATTACTACCAAGGACAGTTTTTGGGAGTGCGACAACGTCGTCATCTACGACTCCGAGCTCCATGGCGAGTATCTCGCCTGGCACAGCAAGAACATCCGACTCGTGCGCTGCCATATCAGCGGCGAGCAACCTCTGTGCTATAGCGATGGCATCGTATTGGAAGACTGCACCTTCGACGCAGCCTGCGACCGCGCTTTCGAAGACTGCACGAATGTGGAGGCACGCATCAAGGGAACGATCACGGAGGTGAAGAATCCCATCAGCGGCAGAATCCAGGCCGACAACATTGGTCGCTTGACGATAGATCAGTTTGCCAAAGGACACGTCGCCAGCACTTCGGACGACGGCAACTCATTAACTTTCGAATCCAACCGATGATAGACCAGACCTTCTTCAACCAACCCGTGAAACGGCGCGGCACAGGCTGCGTCAAATGGGACGCAATGCCTGCGGACGACGTGATACCGATGTGGGTGGCAGACATGGACTTTGCCGTCGCTCCTGCCATTCAAAAGGCCATCAAGGATCGGGCCGCACACCCTGTCTTCGGTTATACGCTCGTACCAGACAGCTACTACGAGTCGGTCATCCAGTGGTTCAAACGTCGCCACGGATGGACGATCGAGCGCGACTGGATCCTTTACACGACGGGCGTGGTGCCTGCCGCATCGGCCACCATTAAGGCCTTGACACTTCCCGGCGAGAAAGTGCTCGTCCAGACTCCGGCCTACAACTGCTTCTTCTCCAGCATACGCAATCAGGGATGCGAGATCCTGGAGACCCGCCTTCTGCGCGAGGGCGACCGTTTCAAGATGGACTTTGACGACTTCGAGCGCAAGTGTGCCGACGAAAAGACCACTGTCTTCCTGCTCTGCAACCCACAGAATCCGACGGGCAGGGTGTGGACGCGCGAGGAACTGGAGCGGATGAACGAGATCTGCCTACGCCACCACGTCGTGGTAGTGAGTGACGAAATACACAACGAACTGGTCATGCCCAGCTACTCCTACACGCCGTTTGCCAGCGTGAGCGAAGCATGTCTCGACAACAGCATCACCCTGACCTCGCCGTCGAAGAGCTTCAACATCGCAGGACTGCAAATGGCCAATATAGTTACAAAGAATGCGGAGTGGCGGAGACGGATCGAACGAGTCGTCAATATCTTCGAGATTTGCGACGTCAATCCCTTTGCACCTGTTGCCATTCAGGCCGCCTACAACGAAAGCGAAGACTGGATCGACGCGTTGAACCTCTACCTCCACGCCAACTTCGAAGTGCTGCGGTCGTTCTGCCGTGAGCACTTGCCAAAATGGCAGGTGATGCACAACGAGGGCACCTATCTCGCATGGGTGGACATCAGCCAAACGGGATTGAGCGCAGACTCCCTGGCACAGAAGATCATGGAGCGGGCGCACGTCAAGGTCAATAGTGGCACGCTCTATGGCAGCATTTCGGGCGATGGCTACCTTCGCATCAACCTTGCCTGTCCCCGATCTCTCCTCGAAGAGGCGCTGCGCAGAATCGGCGAGCATTTCTGACAAGACCATCCCTACAACATACGCTTCCCCCAAAAAGGAAGAGACATTAACTAAAGCAAGGCGTTGCCCGCGCATTCTATTCCATATATAAGGAACGCGCGAGCAACGCCTTGTAGTTGATATCGGTGTAGCTAATACTATTTCTGAGCGAAGCGCTCGGCCTGCTCCTGAATGAGCGCGGCGTCATCAAAGTAGTTGATGCGCATGGCCTCGCGCACCTCATCCATCGTCTTGGCAGCCACCTCGCGGGCAGCATCAGATCCCTTACGAAGGATGTTATAGATCTCCGGGATGTCCTGCTCAAACTCATGACGGCGCTTGCGGATCGGCTCCAGCATGCGCTCCAGCACCTTGTTGAGCATCTTCTTACACTTCATGTCGCCAATGCCACCTGCCGTATAGGCTGCCTTCAACTCGTCGAGGCAGCTGAACTCGGGCCAGAATTCCGCGAAGTCATCGTCGGTGGAGAAAGCATCAAGATAGGTAAAGACGGCATTTCCCTCCACATGGCCTGGATCGCTGACATTCAAGTGGGTCGGGTCGGTGTACATGGTCTTCACCTTCTTCCACACCGTATCCTTGTCGTCGGAGAGATAGATGCAGTTGCCAAGGCTCTTGCTCATCTTCTCCTTGCCATCCGTGCCAGGCAGACGGCGTGCCGTCTGGTTCTCGGGCAACATGATCTCTGGCTCGGGAAAGACGGGGGCATAGATCTGGTTGAAGCGACGGACCAACTCGCGTGTCACCTCAAGCATCGGCTCCTGGTCCTCGCCGGCAGGCACGACAGTGGTCTTGAAAGCCATGATATCGGCAGCTTGCGACACGGGGTAGCAGAAGAAGCCAAGGGGAATATTGGCCTCGAAATTGCGCATCTTGATCTCAGTCTTCACCGTCGGGTTGCGCTGCACGCGCGAGACGCTGATAAGATTCATCAGATAGGTAGTCAGCTCCGCCAGTTCGGGGATGCAGCTCTGGATATAGAGCGTACACTTCTCCGGATCGAGACCAGCAGAGAGGTAGTCCAGTGCGACCTCGATGATGTTCTGACGAATCTTCTCTGGGTTGTCGGCATTGTCTGTCAAAGCCTGCACGTCGGCCATGAAGACGAACATACGGTCATAGTCGCCCGCATTCTGAAGTTCCACGCGACGACGCAAACTACCGACATAGTGTCCCAAATGGAGCTTGCCAGTGGGGCGGTCGCCCGTCAAAATAATCTTTCCCATTCTATCTTTGTTTTGTTTGAATTCGAAGTTTTGGCAGCGGTCATCCGCTTTGAGGATGCAAAAATACGACTTTTATTTGGAGAAAGGGCGAAATCGCCGTACTTTTGCACGAAAAACAACACAAAGACATGGAGAGAAATTTATTTCGGTTTGAGGTTTGCGCCAATGGCGTAGAGAGTTGTCTGGCTGCCCAGGCTGGAGGCGCAGACCGTGTGGAACTGTGCGCGGGAATACCCGAAGGGGGCACAACGCCGTCGTATGGCGAGATCATGGTGGCACGTCGGGTGCTGACAACGACACGCCTGCACGTCATCATCCGTCCGCGCGGTGGCGACTTTCTCTACACACCATTGGAACTGGAGCGCATGGAGGCCGACATAGAGGTGGCGCGCCAACTGGGGGCCGACGGCGTAGTGATCGGATGCTTGCACGAAGACGGGACTATCGACATGGAGGCCAACCGCTGTCTGGTCGAAAAAGCACAGGGGATGTCCCTGACCTTCCATCGGGCCTTCGACCGCTGCCGTGATCCCTTCGAGGCTTTGGAGCAACTGATCGACTTAGGCTTCGACCGCATCCTCACCTCTGGCCAGCAACCAAAGGCCATCGAAGGCGCTCCCCTACTGAAAAAGCTCCACCAGCAAGCCGCAGGGCGCATCATCCTCTTGGCGGGTTGTGGCGTGAACGAGCAGAACATACGCAGCCTCTACGAACAGACGGACATCAAGGAATATCACTTCTCTGCCCGCGAGCCGATGAAAAGCAAAATGGAATACAGCAATCCCGAGGTTTTCATGGGAGACCCCAACGCCGACGAAGACACCTTGCTTTACACGACGGAGGAGCGGGTACGCGCCACTATCGCCCAACTAACAGGAGAGAAATAGCCAGACGGGACGCATAACCGTCTCATTTTGAATCAACAACAGTTTCTCGTCGAAACTCAAAAAGGGTGTCAAGTCCCCCGACAACACGAGGCTTGACACCCTCTTTTGACCCTAAAAGTGTATTTTATTAGAAAATTTATTTGTTTTTCATTTGTAGTTTGCCCAAAATACACTACCTTTGCAATCGCTTTTGGCACATAATAAAGCAAAATCCATAACTAAACCAATATAAATGAAAAGTAACAAAACTCTCACATTTCACCTGCTGGCACTCTTCGTGGTAGCGATTTGGGGAGGTACTCTCGTCAATACAAAGGTGCTTGTCCACGCCGGCATGTCGGCTTTGGAGATTTTTTACGCTCGCTACATCCTCGCTTATCTAGCCATGCTGCTGATAGCCCACAAGCGCATCAAGGCCGACACATGGCGTGACGAGCTGATGATGGTGGTGCTGGGTATCACAGGTGCCTCGCTCTATTTCGTCAGCGAGAATGTGGCCATCTCCATGACCAACGTCAACAACGTCAGCTTCATCGTGAGCGCATCGCCCATCTTCACGATGCTCTTCAGCATCCTCTTCATAAAAGGCACGCGGATGACCTCCAACTTTGCCATAGGCACACTCACGGCAGTTGCCGGTGTAGCTATTGTCATATTCAATGGTCAGGGCGAGTTGCACTTCAATCCTGCGGGAGACCTCATAGCGGTGCTTTCATCCGCCTCTTTCGGTCTCTATTCCTTCCTCTTGAAGCCCCTTTCTGCGAAATACGACGCAGCCACTATCACGCGCAAGGTCTTCGGCTACGGTCTCTTGACCGCATTCCCCTTGTTCTATTTCTGGCCTTGGAAATTCCCTTTGGGCAACCTGCTACACATAGAGGTGCTGGGCAACTTGCTCTTCCTCGGCCTCATCGCGTCGTGCTGCTGCTTCTTCCTCTACAGCGTCATCGTTGACAGGCTCGGTGCCATCACTGCCTCCAACTACAACTACCTCAGCCCGCTCTTCACGGTGGTCATCGCAGCAATGTTCCTGAGCGAGCCCATGACGGTAATGGCATACGTCGGCTGCGCCTTGATTCTCTTGGGCGTCTATGTCGCCAACACCACAGGATTCCTGCCCAAACGAAAGAAGTAGATCGAACTACCACCGCAAGGGGAGAGTTTGAACAAGACTTTTCAGTTAATATTGTATAGCTTTACCGTGCCGCCAGATTCCAATTAGGATTCTGGCGGCACATTTATTATACGCCTAAAACACGAAAAAAGAGATTTCTACCCTTTTATGTTGTCTATCTGTATTTTTTTGACTACATTTGCAAAACATGAACGGCAACGAAGCAAAAATCACCAATAACTAATCAATAAAATAGCTATGATGAAAAAATTTGGAAAGACAAACGTTATCGCCTTCTTGGCAGTAATGTCCTTTGGTTTGCTGGCCTCTTGCAGCCAGGGCAACGACAACAACCCCGACAAATGGGCCCAAGATGCTATCGCTATGGCTGAGGACAGCGTGGAGAAAGTGGACAACGAGATGGTTGGCAAGTTGCTCTACATCGACAATTGCAGGCAGTTTGCCAGGAAAGCCATCGACGACAAGATCTCCGACACTTACAAAGAGATGGAAGAAAAAGTGAAGGACAAGAGCGACGAGGAGAAGTGGGAGCTTTTCAAGGGCTTCCGAGCTGACATCGACTCCGCCTTCTCCAAGATGGACCAACACTACGATCAGGTCTCTCAAGAAGAGGAAAAGAAGCTTATCGGCAAGTCGCTGAAAGTGGCTTCTGACACCCAATCATTTGACAACACCAAGACGAAGGCCGAAATTGTAGATTTTAGCCATCGTTCAAAGGTAAAAATCAAGGTGACATTGACCCCCACGAAGCCTTTGGGCAACAGTTTCAGAATGATCTTGGTCGATAAGGACCAAAAGCCCATCGCTCCTTTCGCACTGATGACCATGCCCAAGAAGGCCGGCGAAACCTTAACGGTAGAAACCAACGTGCCGATAGCCTTGCTCGCCCAAACCAGTATGCTGCTCTTCGACGCACGCTAACCTCCCCTCACGGCTAAACACTAGGCGAATTCCTACTACAATGCCCCGGCTCATGGAGTCGGGGCATTGCTTTGGATCCCCTAGCTAACTCTCTGTCTTTTCCACATTTAGCTTCGGTATATGAGCACGACATCTTCTTAAAGAGTGTTGAAAAATATGGTGTTTCAAAAGAAAGTATGTACATTTGCACCATGAAACAGAATCACAAGGGAAAAGTGCTTTTTGTCATCATAATATCCATCCTACTGACATTGTGCACACAAAACATCTTTGCGCAAAAAATAAAAGACGGAAAGGCTACATACTACAGTGGCAAACTGTACGGAAGACGAATGAGCAACGGCGAGTATTACCATCCCGATAGCATGACCTGCGCACACCGCACACTCCCATTTGGCACACGAATCCTCGTGACCAATCCGAGAAACGGCAACCAGGTCGTCGTCCGCGTGACCGACCGTGGTCCCTATGTACGGGGCAGGGTGATCGACCTCTCCTATGCCGCCGCACGAGAACTGGGCTTTCTGTCTGCCGGAGTGGCCTATATGAAACTGGAAGTGGTGGATGAGGATCTTCCCCTTCCCTATTATAATAAGGAGAAAGAAGAAACCCTGAAGCTACAACCGATAGAGTATGGCATGGTGGGCGTGGGGTATGAGTTCATTCCCCAATGGCGGAAAGCGGACGACCAGCCACGGCAGGTACAAAGGAAAGTAAAACCCTCCATCACTCCTCAGAAGGCAAAGAAAGCAGCCAATGGGGCAAAAACCACTCCCTCCCAACCCGCTACGCGCAAAGCAAAAGCCAAGGGCACAGAGGAAAACCACTGGGTCAAGTTTTTCCGCGGATTGTTTGGAGGAAACACCGGCGGATAACTCATTCTTTGACAAGCCGTATCGCCAAGACACCTTGGCAATACGATTCCTCACGAACAAAAAGGGAATATTTTCCTCAACCAGACCTTTATACAAGGATTTTTTTGTACCTTTGCACTCCTTTTCGCACAAAAATAAAAACGGCTAATCAGTTTTCCAAACATGATTGAACAGGACAACAACGGTATGAAAACACCATGGACAGAGCTGGAGTTGGGCAACTCCTGCTACTCTTCCTATATCGTAGAACCCATCTTCGTACCCAAGGAGACGGCCTTTTGGCTTTGCCGTCCCGACGGCACACGAGAGGCTTCGCGCCTCACCTTCGCCGTCTTCTCACAACGTGGCACAGACGAGTGGGAGGACGACCCGATGCTGGGCCCCATTGACGTGACCCTGCTGGACGACGACAACATCCGTCCCTTTCCCACCCTCTACCTTGGCGTAGCCCCCGAAGACTTCATCCACTTAGAAGAGGAGGACGAGGAGAGCGTGACGTTCAGTTTCCACTGGATCGAAGGCGACATCACGTCGGCACAGGGCGAAGAGACAAGGGATGGTTTGCGCTTCCGCAAGAGCTTGTTTGAGGGTGGCAAGACGGTCTCCCTGAAATTGACGCCCTACGACGGCACGCCCTTTGTGCTCCACCTTCGCATTCCCGTCAAGGGTTTCCAGCTGCTCGATGCCGACGATCGTCCTCACCAGGGCGAACTGGTCGTCGATCCCGCCACGGCGAAAGAGTATCAGTATCAGTTTGTCGGCACCCCCAACGACGACCGCTTCACCATTGCCATCAACGGTGGCCTGCACATCCTGCTCTGCATCTGGCAGGAGGACGACACGCTGACACTGCGCGACCACAAGAACGGACTGGCCGTCGTGGGCACAATACCCGCCAAGGGATCACTCACGGAACTGATGATGCAAGGCGACGAAGCCCTCGTGAAGTACAAGGAGCACCGATGGCACATCGCTGTCAAGAGTCAGTTGACTGCGGAGGAAGACCTGCCCGAATGCACTCCCTCTGCCCTCGTAGCCCATGCTTTCCACGCCTATCGACAAACGGAGGACAACGGGCGCGAAAGATTGGAGCACGAATTGCTCGGCATGGAGGAGCGTCTCTGCTTCCAATGGTTCTGGATGGATGAGAAAGAATGGGACTTCGACCACATCGGCCCACTACTGGAGGTTGACAAGGTGGCTGGCGACCCACAGGAGATGATGCGGCTGGCATTGGTATATGACAATTTCTGCGCATTCATGCGCCGGCTCTCCGCCCTCTCTTACAAGAACGGAGGAAGAATCGAGGTCGATCAGCTTCAGGCACGCAACAACAAGCGGAAGATAGCACGCTGCGTACGCCATATTGCCAAGCACCGCTCTGGCGAGATCAACATTTGGGAACTGGAAGAGTCCGCTCGCGAAGAGATCGTGAAACTCTTCCGCATCTTCCGAAACGAGTTTGTCAAAGAGCTTGAAGCAGAGGGATAACGACAGAAGGACGCCACTCCCAAAAGGCCCTAACATATCGGCTGATAGCCATGCTGGTCAAAGCATGGCTATCAACTTTTCTACCAACCGCGGCAACGCATACTGATCCAAATCGGCCTCATCCACCCAGCGATAGCCTTCGGGAAGCGCTGGAGGAACGGCGGGGTGATAGAAATAGAGGTCGGCATAGAGCACACGATGGGTGAGAACATGCTTCACGCGCTGCGCCCGAAGTTCATAGACGGGTCGCACCTGCGAAGCATCCAGGAGCACTGGCTCCCACAGACCCTGCCAGATGTCACCAGCCCCTCGCTGATGGATAGCCGTCCGTCCGTCGCAACGGAGATACAGATAGATCAGCTTGCGCTCTTTGACGCTCACGGTCTTTCGTTTGACGGGCAATTTCCCCACACGCCCTGTTCGCAACGCTTCACAGGTTTCGGCCATCGGGCAGACCTCGCAACAAGGCGATTGCGGCACACACTGCGTAGCGCCAAAGTCCATCATCGCCTGGTTGAAGTCCGCAGCCCGGCCTTTGGGAAGCAGCGACTGCGCCAGTTCGGCAAAAGTCCGCTTGCCTTTGGCGTCATTGATAGGGGTGTCGATGCCAAAGTAACGACTCATCACACGGTAAGCGTTACCATCGACGGCAGCGTAAGGAAGGTCAAAGGCAAAGGAGGCGATAGCGGCAGCAGTGTAGTCGCCAACCCCTTTCAGACCACGGATGGCCTCATAGGTGTCTGGAAAATGTCCCAAGGCGGCTATCTGCCGCGCAGCGGCATGGAGATTGCGTGCCCTCGAATAGTAGCCGAGTCCCTGCCACATCCGCAGCACCTCGTCCTCGGAGGCAGCAGCAAGCAGATCTACCGTGGGCCATTTCTCCAAAAAGCGGCGCCAGTAGGCTTCTCCCTGCACCACCCGCGTCTGCTGCAAGATAATCTCGCTGAGCCAGACGGCATAGGGCGTTCCCGCCTCGCGCCAGGGCAAGGAGCGACCATGGGAAGCATACCATGTGAGCAGCGTGTTAGTAAAGTTCATAATGCAAAGGTACGGCTTTAGTTCCCGCTACCGTTGACCAAAGGCAATAAAATGGCTTCGTTTTAATATTTTTAGGACTCACCGTCCCTGTAGTTGCCGAAGATTTTGTAAATTTGCACACTTATTATTATAAAAAGCAAGACAAATGGCAGGCACAAAGCAAATCAAGACTGCGCTGATCTCGGTCTTCCACAAAGATGGCCTTGAGGATCTCCTGAAGAAACTGAACGAAAATGGTGTGAAATTCCTTAGCACTGGCGGTACCCAGAAGTTCATTGAGTCGCTGGGCTACGAGTGTCAGAAGGTGGAGGACGTGACCTCCTATCCTTCCATCCTTGGCGGACGAGTCAAGACTTTGCACCCGAAGGTGTTCGGAGGCATTCTCGCACGCCGCGACAACGAGGGGGACCGCGAGCAGATGAAGCAGTATGACATCGTGCCCATCGACTTGGTGATCGTCGATCTCTATCCGTTTGAGCAGACCGTGGCAAGTGGGGCAAGCGCAGAGGAGATCATTGAGAAGATCGACATCGGCGGCATCTCGCTCATCCGCGCCGGAGCCAAGAACTTCAAGGACGTTGTCATCGTGCCGAGCAAGGGCGAATACGCCATGCTGGGCGACATTCTGGCAGCCAAGGGTGCACAGACAGAGCTGGAAGAGCGCAAGAAGTTTGCCGAAAGAGCATTTGCCGTGAGCAGCCATTACGACACGGCCATCCACGAGTGGTTTGCCAAATAATGCTTTTTGCCGGGCACATTACACAATAACAACAAAAAGTCAAGAAGAAAGAAGGAATGAAACTCTTTTCATTTATCCAAGAGATAGCAATGGACCTGGGAACGGCCAACACCATCATTATCAGCGATGACAAGATCGTGGTGGACGAGCCTTCCGTTGTGGCCCTGGACCGACGGAGCGGCAAGATGATTGCCGTCGGTGGCGAGGCGAAGATGATGTACGAGAAGGAGCATGCCAACATCCGCACGATCCGCCCGCTCCGCGATGGCGTGATCGCCGACTTCACGGCTTGCGAGCAGATGATCCGTGGCCTTATCAAGATGGTCCACACGGGCAGCCGTATCTTCTCGCCGTCGCTGCGCATGGTGATTGGTGTGCCTTCGGGCAGCACCGAGGTGGAGCTCCGCGCGGTTCGCGACTCTGCAGAGCATGCCGACGGACGCGACGTCTATCTGATATTCGAACCCATGGCTGCCGCACTGGGCATTGGTATTGACGTAGAGGCTCCTGAGGGCAACATGATCGTCGATATTGGTGGCGGAAGCACAGAGATTGCTGTCATCTCGCTGGGTGGCATTGTGAGCAACAACTCCATCCGCGTGGCTGGCGACGACCTCACGGCAGACATCCAGGAGTATATGAGCCGGCAGCATAACGTCAAGGTCAGCGAGCGTATGGCAGAGCGCATCAAAGTGCATGTTGGCTCCGCGCTGACAGACCTGGGCGAGGATGCACCTGAGGACTATGTCATCCATGGTCCAAACCGCATCACAGCGTTGCCTATGGAGGTGCCGGTTTGCTATCAGGAGATAGCCCACTGCCTCGACAAGACGGTGGCAAAGATCGAGAATGCCGTGCTCTCTGCCTTGGAGAACACGCCGCCCGAGCTCTATGCAGATATCGTGAAGAACGGCATCTGGCTCACTGGTGGCGGAGCGCTGCTTCGTGGTCTCGACAAGCGACTCACCGACAAGATCAACATTCCCTTCCACATCGCCGAGGATCCGCTCCATAGCGTAGCCACGGGTGCGGGTATCGCTCTGAAGAACGTTGACCGCTTCTCATTCTTGATGAGATAAGAGGCGATTGGATTTATATCACAAAACGAAGAAGTATTGGATGGTCTGACCTCAGACTATTCAATATTTCTCATGTAAAAAGCGCCGATGCACAATCTTACGGAGTTTTTGTCGCGCAATGTCCACTGGTTTCTCTTCATCATCCTGGAGATTATCAGTGGAGTTTTGTTGTTTCGTTTCAACAGCTATCAGGCCAGCGTGTGGTTCACGTCGGCCAACTATGTCGCAGGTATCGTCTATGAGCAGGAGGCCAAACTCCTGTCGTTCTTCAGCCTACGCGAGAACAACGAGTTGCTGACGAAGCGCAATCTGGAATTGGAGCAGCAATTGAAAGCGCTCTCCAACCAGCTATATGACCAGACCAAGGACTCCACTTACCTGAAGCGTGGGCAGTTCAGACTGCTCAACAAGTACCATTTGATTCAAGCCAAGGTGGTGGCGAACTCGCTGGATCGCCCCGAAAACTTGATGACCATCGACCGGGGAAGTGCTGACGGTGTGAAGAAAGACATGGGTGTGGCTTGTGGCAACGGTGTCGTAGGCATCGTCTATCTGGTCAATACCCACTACTCCGTAGTGATACCTGTGCTCAACAACAAGTCGAATATCAGTTGCTCCATTGATGGTCGCGACTACTTCGGGTATCTCCACTGGTCAGGCGACGCGCCCAACATCGCCTATCTGGACGATGTGCCCCGCCACGCCCGCTTCAAGATTGGCGACCGGGTAGTGACAAGCGGCTATTCGGCCGTGTTCCCCGAAGGCTTGTTGGTCGGCAAGGTGAAGAAGGTGTTCAACTCTGAGGACGGACTTTCCTACCGCGTCCAGGTCGTATTGTCCACCGACTTTGCCAATCTACGAGACGTCTGCGTCATCGACGCTCCACAACTCGCCGAGCGGAAACAGATCATGGAGGCTGCCAAAGACTCTATCAAGTCGCCATCGGAGAACTAAACGTACGGCATACTATCTTTTGCTGAGAACATCTACCGGCGTTTCAGCAGACTTGGCCGGTTCTGCAATCAAGGCTGCAAACGTGTTTCCATGCTTTAGGGCAATAATATATAATAAGGAGAAAGAAGAAAAGATGAATGTTGACTTGCTTCGAAGAGGCGCGCTCTTCGTCATCCTGTGCCTCGCACAAGTGCTGGTGCTCAACCATATCCACCTCTTCAGTTGTGCCACACCGCTACTCTATGTCTATTTCATCATCAGCATCCGTCGCCACTATCCACGCTGGGGACTGCTGCTGTGGGGATTCTGCATGGGATTGCTGCTCGACACGTTCTCCAATACGCCGGGCGTCACGGCCGCCTCGCTCACCCTGCTCTCCTTCGTGCAGCCCTATCTGCTGGCCTCGTTCATTCCCCGAGAAGCGGCCGAAGACCTGAAGCCATCCATTGCCACTCTGGGCGTGAGCAAATACACATGGTATAGCTTCTTCAGCATCCTGCTTTTCTGCGTCGTCTTTTTCTCGTTGGAGCAGTTTAGCTTCTTCGATCCCATCCAGTGGTTACTGAATGTGGGTGGAAGCACGCTGCTGACATTCCTCCTTGTTTTTGTCATTGATAACGTGAGGGGCCGCTAATGAAGAATTTTGACTTGGAGAAGAGGCGCTATGTGCTTAGCGCCATCGCCTCGCTCATCATTGTAGTCTATATTATCCGGTTGTTCTCGCTGCAGATAGCCAGCGACGACTACCGCAAGAGCGCCGACTCCAACGCGTTTCTGAAGAAGATAGAGTTTCCCTCGCGCGGCACCATCACTGACCGAAACGGCAAACTACTGGTCTACAACCAACCGGCCTACGACATTATGGTGGTCATGAATGAGGAGGCAGGCCGACTGGACACCATGGACTTCTGCAATGCCCTGGGCATCACAAAGGAGTTTTTCAAGAAACGTATGGCAGAAATCAAGGATCGGTCGAAAAACCCTGGCTACTCACGATTCACCCAACAGTTGTTCATGGGTCAATTGCCAGACAAGGAGTTCAGCGCATTCCAAGAGAAGATCTTCCGCTTCCCTGGCTTTTACATCCAGCGTCGCAGCATCCGGCAATATAAAGAGCCGCTGGCAGCCCATCTGCTGGGCGATGTGGCAGAGGTCTCACAGGGCGACATTGAGGAGGACGACTACTATCAGCCGGGTGACTACATCGGCAAGCAAGGCATAGAGCGGCAATATGAGAAGGATCTGCGCGGTCGTAAGGGCGTGCAAATCCTGCTCCGCGATGCCCGTGGGCGTATCAAAGGACGCTACAAGAACGGACAATTTGACCAAAAGCCACTGCCTGGCAAGGATATCCAGCTTGGACTGGACGCGGAACTGCAGAAGCTCGGAGAGCGTCTGATGGAGGGAAAACTCGGTGCCATCGTAGCGATAGAGCCCAAGACGGGGCAGATACTGGCGATGGTGTCATCGCCGACTTTCGATCCCAGGACCATGATCGGCAAACTGCGTGGAAAGAATCAGGCACAACTGACGCTCGACCCTGCCAAACCACTCATCAACAGAGCCATCGGCGGACAATATCCACCGGGAAGTACATTCAAAACGACACAGGCCGTGACCTTCTATACAGAGGGTATCGTCAGCGACTCCACTCGCTATCCCTGCGCCCACGGATTCTCCTTCAAGGGACTCCACGTCGGTTGCCACTCCCACGCGGCTCCTATCTCGCTCATCCCGGCCATCAGTACGTCGTGCAACAGCTACTTCTGCTGGGGATTGTACTATATGTTGTCCAACAGGAAGAAGTATCCGACTCTCGACGACGCGATGAACGAGTGGCGCGACTACATGGTCTCGCAGGGCTTCGGCTACAAACTGGGCATCGACCTGCCTGGCGAGCGGCGCGGAATGATTCCCAACGCACAGTTTTATGACAACGCCTTTGGCCGTTGGAACCCGCTCTCGGTCATCTCCATCTCTATCGGACAGGGAGAGGTCAATGCTACGCCACTGCAAATTGCCAACCTGGGTGCGACGATAGCCAACCGCGGCTACTATATCACGCCACACGTGGTACGCCATATCAAGGGAGGACGCATCGACCCCAAATACCTTGAACGCCACCAAACAAAGGGCAGCCATCAAGCCTACGAGGAGGTGGTCAAGGGCATGGTCTCTTCTGGTATTCGTGGTACGTGTGCCCATGCTGTGCATCCCGGTTATACGATAGCAGGAAAAACGGGTACGGCCCAGAACCGCGGAAAGGACCACTCCGTGTTTATGGGCTTCGCACCGGTCGATACGCCGAAGATCGCCATTGCCGTCTATGTGGAAAACGGTGGCTGGGGTGCCGTCTATGGTGTGCCCATCGGATCGCTGATGATGGAACAGTATATCAACGGCAAACTGACGGAGGCGGACGCGAAGAAGGCTGCCGTGATACAAAGCCGCCACATTTCCTACCCCTTCAAATCACCTATGAGCCGTGCCGACTCACTGCGTCTCGACTCGCTGAAGCGCATCAACGCCATCAAAGACTCGCTGAAGGTCGAACGCGACAAGCAGAGAAAGAAACTGGAGGAAGACAAGGAAAGAAAGCAGCAAGACAGCAAAAAGGAACAACCGCAAAACGACCCCGCCATCAGGGTGGAGAACGAGATAAAGCCACAGAGCGAGGAACGACGGCGCGACGATGACAAAGACCATAAGCCGTCGCGCAAGGAAAACGACAAGGAAAGCAAGAAGGAATAGATAGATTATCATGGGAATGGAAAAGTCGGACAATCAGAAAGGTATCCTCCAGTCGCTCGACTGGTGGACGATTGGCATATACCTTGCCCTGCTCGCCTTCGGATGGGTAAGCGTCTGTGGTGCGAGCTATACTTACGGCGACACCGAAATTTTCTCGCTCTCCACGCGCTCGGGCATGCAGATCGTTTGGATAGGCACGAGTATCTGTTTGGGATTTGTCATACTGATGCTTGACGACCGCTACTTTGACACGTTTGCCTATGTCATCTTCGGACTACTTGTCCTCTTGCTTTTTGCGACGATATTCAATCCACACGAGATCAAAGGCTCCCGATCGTGGCTCGTTCTGGGAAGCCTACGATTGCAGCCTGCCGAGTTTGCCAAGTTTGCCACTGCGCTCGCCATATCCAAACTCATGAGCACCTATGGTTTTGACATCCACAACCTCAAGCATTTTGCTGCGGCCTGCGGCATCATCCTCGTGCCTATGATCTGCATCGTAGGACAACGAGAGACGGGTTCGGCGCTCGTCTATCTGTCCTTCTTCCTGATGCTCTACCGCGAAGGAATGCCCGGCGGCTTCCTCTTTACGGGCGTGGCAATGATCATCTACTTCGTCATTGGCATCAAGTTTGAGCAGTCTATGCTTTTCGACACGCCCACCTCGGTGGGTAAGTTTTCCGTGCTCCTGCTCGTCCAACTGTTCTCCTCCGGAATGGTCTATGCCTACAATGGCGACCGTCCCCACGCGCTGCGCCTGCTGGGCTTGTGTCTTGGCGTGACGGTGTTGGCTTTTCTCTTCTCAGAGTTTGTTATCCCCTTCGACATCGTTTGGGTACAACTCATCCTCTCCGCACTGCTCATCGGCTACTTGATTTACAACGCCCTGCGCACCCGGTTCATCACCTACCTCTACGCTGCGTTGTTTGCCTTAGGATCCATCGCCTTCTTCTACTCCGCCGACTACGTGCTCAACGACGTGATGCAGCCCCACCAGCGCGTGCGCATCAACGTACTGCTCGGACTGGATGACGACCTGGCAGGAGCAGGCTACAACGTTCATCAGAGCGAGATTGCCATCGGATCGGGCGGATTGCAAGGCAAAGGTTTCCTCAACGGTACACAGACAAAGCTGAAATTTGTCCCCGAGCAGGACACCGACTTCATCTTCTGTACGGTCGGCGAAGAGGAGGGATTCCTCGGCTCGGCTGCCGTCCTTCTGCTTTTCCTCGCCCTCATCACCCGTCTAATGAAGATTGCGGAACGACAACCATTCAAATTCGGACGTGTCTATGGCTATTGCGTGGCCAGTGTCTTCCTCTTCCACGTATTCATCAACGTCGGCATGGTGCTCGGACTGACCCCTGTCATCGGCATCCCCCTACCCTTCTTCAGCTACGGAGGTTCCTCGCTTTGGGGATTCACCATCCTCCTTTTCATCTTCCTGCGCATTGATGCAGGCAGAAATCTCATCCGAAGTTGAGGCACCGCCAGAAAGAACAGACACCTCCGGCTTAACGAAAATAGAGGTATTGATGAAACATCAGATTATTCATCAATACCTCTATTGCTATTTTAACACCTTCTTGCCCGATTCGACCCATCCATTGTACCCCTGGTCGAGTTCTATGACTTTGTAGCCACTCTTGACAAGGATGTGAGCGGCTTTCTTACTTCGTCGCCCGCTACGACAATAGACCGCCAACACCTTGCCCACCGGAAGTATGGAGAGGGCATTCGCCTCGAAGTCATCTTTGAGTACGTCAATGTTGATCGCGTTTTCGATATGGCCCGCCTCAAACTCCTCTGCCGTACGAACATCCAAGCGCACTACGGAGGTATCGGTTATCAGTTTCTCGAAAGCATCCGATGAGACGCTCTCAAACCCACGGTCCTGTGCATGGCAGGAGAAAAAAGCGCAAAGCAAGGACAACAGGCTTACTATTCTTATTTTCTTCATGTTGCAATTTTGATTATAGCTTAATGTTTCACCAACTGCAAACCGACATCCGAGACACCCGTCAGTTGGTCGCGTCGCATATTGTGGTGGACGGTGACGTAGAGAGAGTCGCCATCACGCAAATTCAGTTCCTTGACTTTAGCAGAAATAGAAGCCGATGTGATACCCATCCTGCCGATAGGCTGTCCCTTCTCGTTGAGGACATGAATTTGAACAGTATCTGGATCGACGTTACCAGACGGGTAAGTCTCGTAACAGACTATCAAACTAAGGTCGCGATAGGGAAAACGATGGTTGACACGAAGGTTCAGATTGACATCCACCTCACAACTCTTCTGGCGCGAAATGGCAAAGCGGACGGTGTCATTTCGTCCCCACCCGTCGTCATTGACTGGCTCAAAATGGTCATAGACGCGCGCATCACGACAACTGGCCAATAACGTGACAGCCATCACCAGTGTGGTAATGGCTGCCATAAAGGTTCTATTTGCTTTCATTTCCACCTGCGTTTTCCTTCACTTCTCCATGACGAGGAGGCATCGGCGGACGTTGCTGTTGTGTCTCGCCCGTCTCAGCAGCCTTCTCATGGGAACGACGGGGCTGTTGGGATGATCTTTCCATGGGACGCTGCCTGCCCTCACCACGCTGACCTCCCTCTCGCGATGGTCTATCCCCACGCGGTTTACCCTGTGGGTGCGGACGACGAGTGGCGTCTCCCTGTCGAGGTGGCTGGGCAGCGCTGGGTTTCTTCTTCTTTTTCTTCTTTTTCTGAAACTTATCAAAACGACTGAGGTCGCCATCGGCCAGCAAGTCGGCCGATTTGGCCTCTGGCTTCACACTACCATCATCAAGAAGCGACAATGGCTTCTCTCCCTGACGGTTGAGTTCGATGATCTCACGTGCTCGACGAGCCGAAATCGTCTCCACATTAGCCATCTTCTTACGGTCGGTCGAATAGGTACACTCGCCACTAAGAATATCCGTCTTCACCAGGAAGTATTCCGCGTCCAGGGTGAAGAGTGACACCTCCCGGCTCGGCAGTCGGCGTGCAGCCTCCATGTAGTCATCGACCTCATAGTTGAGACAGCATTTAAGTTTGGCACACATACCCGCCAGTTTGGTAGGATTGAGACTGACCCCTTGAAAACGAGCGGCATTGGTGCTGACACTGGAAAAGTTTCTCACCCATGTGGCACAACACAATTCGCGTCCACAAGGTCCTGTTCCACCGATACGGCCAGCTTCCTGACGCGCACCGATCTGTTTCATCTCAATGCGAACGTGGAAAGCGGCTGCAAGGTCCTTGATCAACTGACGAAAATCTACACGCTCATCAGCAATATAATAAAAGATGGCTTTGTTACCATCACCTTGGTATTCCACGTCGCCAATCTTCATCTTCAGCCCCAGTCCCTTGGCTATCTCGCGACTTTGGATCATGGTGGCGTGCTCACGTGCCTTCGCTGCGGCATACTTCTCCATATCAGCCTCTTTGGCTATGCGGTAGATACGACGTATGTCTTCGGGAGACTTGATGTTGGCCTTCTTGATTTGAAGCCGCACAAGCTGTCCTGTGAGTGTCACTACACCAATGTCGTGACCCGGATTGGCCTCTACGGCCACGATGTCGCCCTTCTTGAGGTCAAGGTTGTTGACGTTGTGGTAATAACCTTTGCGCGTGTTCTTGAACTGCACCTCCACAAGGTCGGTCGTTGCGTTGTTGCCCGGCACGTCAGCCAGCCAGTCGTAGGTGTTCAACTGGTGGTCCTGTCGTCCACAACCACGGCCGCACAAGCCACGGTCGGTGCCGCGCCACAACTCATATTTCATATTTTTAAAGTCCATAATTGCTTTCTGATTCGTTTATTATCTCAGGATGAGTACAATGAGTTTCAACGCCATATCGAAGAAGACGATTTTTCCGTTGGCATTCTGACCGATGTCACGGATAGCCGTAGCAAACAACTCGCTGATCTCTATCACATTGCGCTCATTGATATAACGGGCGAAATTGCGGGAGAAAGCAGCCTCTTCGCGCGACTGGTAGCAGAGCTCTGGAATATGGAAATTATACATAAAGTTCTCCCTCACCTGCTCGATAAAGTAGGTGAGCATCCGCTTCTCCTTCTCGCGTCCCATTTCTGCTGCCTGTTGGCTCCACGCCTTCAGGTCGCCTATCCTCCGCATATAGCACAACCGCATGAGCGATTGAAACATTTCGAAAAACTCGGTGTTCTCATTGTTGGGAGAAAGGAGCTGCATGGCCTGCAGCCAACTGCCCTGCGCCACATGGGCGGTCTGCCTTGCGGTCTCGTCGTCAAGACCCCTTCGGTCGCGAAGAGCCTGGACCAGTTCGGCTTCGTCTATGGCCTTCACGTCAATACGCTGTGTACGGCTACGGATGGTGTCGAGCAAGAGGTTGGGCTCTTCGCTTACCAACATAAAGACGGTATGCTGGGGTGGCTCTTCAAGGAGTTTGAGGATACCATTGGAGAACTCAGCTCGGGCACGCTCGGGCAGCCAGATGATGCTCACCTTATAGCCGCCAAGGCTCGACTTGAGTGACAACTTACGCAAGAGCTCGTCGCCCTCGCGGGCCGTGATGATACCCTGCTGGGTCGTTGCCCCCATTTGACGAAGCCATTGCTCAATGGTGAAATATGGGCTGCGCATGATCAGCTCATGCCAGGGTTTCGCATAATCGTCGCTGACGGGCTTGTAGTCGCTCGAAGATCCAGCTTTCTTGATGGTGGGGAAGGTGAAATGGAGGTCAGGGTGCTCCCACAACCGCAACATCGCCCGCGCATTGGGGGCGGTGACAGGCAGCGACGGCGTACCTTCGCTAAGCAGATAGGCCGCAAAACCCATCGCCAAGGCCAATTTGCCCACACCGGGCGCGCCACAAAACAGCAACGCCTGGGGGACACGGTCTTCGCGTGCGGTCTGCACCAGACGACGTATCACGTCCTGCTGGCCTATTACTTCGCTGAAAGCATTCTCCATCTCTCCGCTTCTCTCAATATTGGTTTTAGGGTACAAAGTTAATAAAAAAGGTTCAAACGAGGGCGCAACAGACCACATTTTATCTTGAGGGAGATTTTATCTGCAGGATGCGCAAGGACAAAAGGCGGTATTGACCCTTCCGTTTCACCCCAAAAAAGCATATTGACTTCATCGGCCCACGAAGTTAACTTCATCGGCTCATGAACTTAACTTACTTTTTTACCCCACCTGACACCCCATTTAGAGGGACGCTGCGCAGACACTATAAAAAGGAAAAAGTCAAGGTGTCCCGATGGAGACTCACGACCAATGAGCTTCTGCTTCGGGACACCTTGACTGCAAAAGGGTAAACGAGCAACGCCTACCCCACCTATTAATTATCTACGTCTATCTTACGACAACCTTATGGCCCTTGACGATATAGACGCCAGCCTTGAGGGGCACGCGAACCGTGCTACCGCCAACTGCATTGACCTCGCACACCTTGCGACCGTCCACTCCATAAACGGGAACAACACCTGTGCGATCAGCTACGACCACCAACTCACCCTGGTCTCCATAAAAACGACACTGCTCCGTTGTTCCGATCTGCTGGATGGCAGAAGGCGTATCGCCAGCCACATAGACAAAGAGCTGGGCAGGATTCATACGGTAGCTATAGCCCTTCATGTCTGGATCCAAGATATAGAGTTTCCATTCGTCCATTGAGGAAGGAAGATAGTCATACATGTCGTTAACATAGGCATTGAAGATACAGGTAATGCTACGGTCGCCATCAAACTCTTCCGGCAGGACGCTCGTCGAGACATAGGTAATCGCACCATTGCCCGGCAAGTCGGTTGTCTCCATCTTATTTTGATAAGTTTTGGAAGGATACCCCCACATGTCCATTCTATACATCAGAGAGGTTGACTCGCCATTATTCTGTATGCCATAGGTGAATATGGCATCACCATCTTTCACCAGGGGTGCCTCTACAGTATGGCCATAGATAGTAGCCTTCTCTCTTTCATACTCGTCAGGCACCGCATTGGTCGTGGCACTGACCAAGAGCAGCGGTTCTACCGTAACGGTGCCATCGCCAGGCTGGATTCCTATGATCGCACGGCATCCTTTAGTATATCCGTCGGCATCGGAACCCGATCCAGCGCCTCCCTTGTCGGGATTGAGGAGGGTGATATCAAAATAGCCGTCTTGATAGCCGCCCCAGCCCCAATTGATATGGTAAAGGCCGTCGCCGTCTGAGCCATCACAAACAAACTGATGTCCTACGGTGGAACTACTGCCGCTATAGAGCACAGGGCGCTTGGCTTGTAACTCGGCGTCCAACAGGTCCATCCACTCCTCCAGCGAATAATGGTCGCGCTCAAGTTCCTGCATGGTCTCGGCATCATAACCAAAATACTTCGTGAGCTTGGCGAGGAAGATGTTAGCTCCTGAACTACTACTCGTGTAGTCCATCTGGAGAGCAGCACCGCAATGCAACATCAGTTTTGCCACGGCATCGGCCTCCTCTTGCGAGTAGTAGCCTTCCTCGTAGATATCGAGCATTCTGTCCCAATCGTAAGGCTCGCCAGAAGCAATGGCGGGTACCTTCAAACGCTTGGTGTAGGTCGTGTAGGCGGGGATGTCAACCAAGAGAGCCTCAGGAAAGCGCCAATAGGCAAAGACCTGAGCAAGCGCTGTAGCCACACATCCCGTGACTGTCGGGTTGGTGCCGTCCATGGGACAGAGATTATTGAAAGGAGCATACTGGTTCCACATTCTGTCACCCAGCAGAGGTGTCACGACAGGTCTGGCTGCCTTGGTCTGAGCGCGTCTCTGAGCCTGTGATACCGCCTGCATGGCTGATGGGTGACCCTGAGCCAACTCATCGACCATGTCGCTGTAGAGCTCAAGAAACATTTTGTAGCCATCGGGAAGGTGGGCCACATCGTAAGAGCCACGATCGGAATAGGCTACAATTTCGGGCAACTGGTCGTCGCCAGAGACAATCGTAAATCCCTTACCTCGATCATGCGGGAAAACATAGTAAGCAAGGGAGCCACCTGATACTGAAGGAGCATTCAAGCGTCTCGCAGTCTCGATGGAGGCAGAGGAGAGTGTGGCGCCAAGGCTGGTAGCCTGACGCTGCGCAATAGCTTTTGCCTCATTGAAGGTACGCTTTTTGGCCGAAGTGCCGACACAAACCAACAGAAGGAGGGATGCGAGCGTGAAGATGGAGAAACGGTGAGTCATTAATAATTTGTTTATAGCAGAAGCCAAGAGCATCGGGCTTCTATTCGACGAAAAAAATATGCGCGTATCACAAGTAAGCAATACACGCATATTTCTATATCACATATTGTAACGTTCTATCTTATTCCAAGCCAAGGGCCTTCTTGGCCTCAGCATTCTCGGGGTCGATCTGAATGAGCTTCTCGAAATAGCTCTTCGACGTCTCTGCATCATTCTTGCCGGCATAGTAGTAGCCGAGGAAGTAATAAGCAGCCACGAGATAGTTCTTCGTATTGGCATCGCTCTTGTCTGCCTTGGCCTCCTCATACTCTGCGACCTTCATATAGAGATCACGAACCTTGTCCAGATCCTTCAACTTACCGAGAGCGACCGAAGCCTCGGCCACCCAGCACCAGTCCTTCAAGGTGGGGAATTTCTCGGTCATCTTCTCATAGACATCCATGGCCTGCGTATAATAGCCAACTGCCTTAACGTGATCGAGACTGTCAACCTGGTCACCCATCTTAATATAGATACCAGCAAAGTTAGCCCAGTCGGTAGAGGTGATATTGGTGCCCTTCTCCAGGTACTGACGCTGGAAATCCAAGGCCTTGTCACCCTCGCCCAAACCGGCGTAAGCGGCAGACAACTTGCTGAGCGGATCAACCTCACCCGGCTTCATCTCCAAACACTTGTTGTAGGCATTGATAGCCTCCTGGAACTTGTCATTGCCTGCCAAAGCCTGACCATAGTAATAATAGTCGTTATAATTCTTCTGCTCCTTACCGCGCATCACGTTCTCGCTATAGGTCAGGGCCTCAGGGAACTGGTTTTGATCAACGGCAGCCATGACGGCAAGACGGCTCAGATACTCACTGCCGGCATACTTCTGCAGACCATGACGAGCTACCTCGAGCGCATTCTTAGCGTTGCCAGAATAGAACTCTGCTACAATGTACTGGTAGTAGGCCGTCTCGTCAAGCTGGGTCTTCGGAGCCTTGGCAAACCACTTGGCAGCCTCGGCATACTTCTGGTCGGCGAGCATGATCTCAGCAGCCTTCACCTCGACGGGATAGTCCGGCTTTACTTGACGAAGCTCCTCCAACTTCTTCACAGCCGTCTCAGGACTGACGTGGCGATAGACGCGAGCATAGCGCTCATAGGCGAGGACGTTCTGCGGGTCAATACTGATAGCCGTCTGATATTGCGTGGCGGCAGCACCAGCATTACCTACACTGTCCTGAAGGGCAGCAATGTCACCCAAGAGCATATAGGCATTGCTCTGGTTCATCTTCTTGTTGGCCAAGACGAGGTCAGCCATCTCCTGTGCCTTCTCGAAATTGTGAACCTGAAGATAGATGGTACCCAAGCCAACGATGGCATCGGCATCCTTCTTGTACTCCTTCAGATAGTCCTTCACCAGATCCTTGGCAGCCTTGGGGTTGTTGGGATCAGCGTTGAGGGCCGCAGCAATGGGCTTGAGGGCTTCCTGATAACTCACTTCCTGTCCGAAAACGGGTGCCGACAAGCTCAGCGTCAGCACACCAGCTAAAAGATATTTTTTGACTTTCATACTCTTAAAGAATTTCTTTGTTTAATACACTCGTTATCTCACTCTCTGAAGGCTGTTTGATTCTATGACATCACAGCCTTGAAAAGGTTTAATGCTATTGCTTAATATTTACCTGTCGCACCTGAATGTCACCACGGTAGGGCAGAATGCCCGACTTCAAGATAATCAACTGGCCGATCGGTCCTGTGATATAATTGGAGAAGCTCCATGGCAAGGCACGGAAGGGGTCAACTACGATGCAGTAGATAGTACGGCAGAAGGGATAGTAACCATTGAGCAGGTAATACTGATAAGGCTTGAAACTGTTGCTCTTTGTAGCCTCGTCCTGCGTAGAGACCGACATCACCGTGATGTCCTTCAAGAAGGTGAGATTGGTACTGTCGCGGGTGTCGCTGATCCAGTTGGAACCCACCACGCCAATGGCATTGGGAGTCCGCTTGACATAGTCGATCACGCCCCTGCTCGATTTGGCTGCGACAATATTCTTCTGGGTGATATGCTTGCCTCCAAGCAAGGAATCCTCCACCCAGAACAACGTACCTGAGGCACGATTGTCGAACACCACCTCGATATCGCCAAGGGATGAATGTTTGTATATTTGATTCCACTTCGTCACCTCGCCACTGAATATCTTGCGTGCAGCAGCCTCGGTGATGAGAGTATCTGTGTTGTTTCGATTGACAATAAGGGCTACGCCATCATAGCCGATAGGGAAAGAAACCGCCTTGGTCTGTTTGGTCGAAAACATCGCGCTCTCGCCCTTGGTCAGGTCGCGGGAGGTGATGAGCAGACACGTCTTCAGAGCCATCAATTGGTTCATACCCGTATTTTGGTCCGTATATACCGCCTTGAGATGTGCCTTCGGGTAGGTATATTCAAACTGTTTTCTCTCCTCCTCGATGATGGGGCTAAAACTCTCATCCGCATAGAAGGTGATGGTGCCTGATGTAGGAGTATCAGTACGACCACCTCGGTCGTTCTTCTTGTTGGAGCAAGAGAGAACGGCCGAGGCAGCAATGAGTAATCCTACAATTGAAATGTAGAATGTGTATTTCTTCATAAAGAAACGTAGTGTTCAGAATCTGATATTACTGAAGCTTGAAGTTGATAGGCAACGTGAACCATACGTTGGCGGGCTGACCATTGTTCATACCCGGGTTCCACCTCGGCATGGAGTTCACGACGCGGAGTGCCTCACGATCGAGAGCGGGATCCACGCCACGTACCACCTGTGCCTGGCTCACACTACCGTCCTTACCGACGACGAACTTCACAATAACGCGGCCCTGGATACCGTTTTCGGCGGCAACAGCCGGATACTGCAAGTGGCTTGACAACCAAGAGTTGACGTTACCCTTGAACGAAGGCATCTGCTCAGCCACGGTGAAGATCTTGTTCTCGACCTCCTTGACCTCAGGCTTCGGCTCATCCTTCTTCACAGGGGGAGGCGGCGGTGCAACCTCAGCAGGGGTAGCAACGGTAGGAGCAGCGGCAACAGCAGTAGCGTTGTCAGTACCCTTCACCTCCTCAACACCTGAAGAACGCTTGTCATCGACCAGCTTCTCCATGGTCTGCATCATCTTGGACTCATCGACCTTGTCGTCTTCCTTGATGACAGGAACGGTATTCACCTTCGTCGACTTCACCTCAGGCACGATCTTCTCGGGCTCGATTTTGGGTTTCGGCTTCGGCTTATCCTTCTGCTTTTCAGCTTCTTTCTGTGCATCCTGGAGCGCTTTCAGCTCCATCTTCTGATTATACTCTGCGAGCAACTCAGCATCATGCTTGTTCTTCCAAACGAGATAACCGAGGATTCCACCGATGAGGACTGCAGCGCAAATCAGAATGAGCAAGGCTTTGATATTGCGACTGGAAGTACCCTTACGGAGCACATAGGCACCGTAAGCCTGGTTCTTTCCAGCGAATACCATGTCGACCCATTTAGGATCGTAAAGATCTATCTTTGCCATTGTATTCTTTCTTTTTAATCGTTAACTTACGCGACATTACAACTTGATCTTCTTCAGGGCGAGCAACTCGCGGTCCTGATCGTTGATCTTGTCAATCACGTAAATACCAATATTCAAAATCTGCATCTCATCGAGGGCGTCAATCACATTGCGATACGTAGCGTTGTCCGTCGGCTTGATGATGATCGTCAGCGGGGTGATCTTCTTGTTCTTGAGATTACCCGACTTGATGTCACTCATTCTCTGCTTGAAGACAGCGTCCGTGATCTTCTTGGGATTGGCCTTCTGCTCAGCCAAAAGTTCCTTGACAGCAAGCTCCATCTCGACGACCGGCTTCACACGCTCCTCCGTAATGTGGTTACGAAGCACGTCACGAAGTCCCGTGTCGCCCCAGTTGGTTTCCTTAATCCAGTTGGGATCACTGTACTTAGGGATACCCTCACCGTGATAGATCTTATTGTCGGCAGCCAGATAGAGCGTTACAGTAGCACTCTGCTTGGCCTCCTTCTGATCCTTCTCGTTTTGGTTTTGCTCGTCGGCAGGCATGGAAATCTGCATGGAGGACGGCTTGCTCAGCGTAGTACAGAGCATGAAGAAGGTAATCAACAGCATGAGCATATCCACCATCGGCGTAAAGTCGACGCGGACATTGATCTTCTTCTGTTTGCTTTCTTTTTTCTTTGCCATTATTAATCCTCCTGCTTATTCTTCAACTCAGTTATCAAATAATAGTCGGAGACACCCAGTGCCTGAAGCTCGTCCATCACCTTGCGAACCGTCTTGTACGGAGTACGTGAGTCAGACTTGATAGCAATCTTCACGTTGTCCACCGTTCCCATCTGGTTCTCATAGGCATAGACCCACTGCTGGAACTCGCTCTGTCCGCCGTTGATACTGTCAAGAGGGATACCCATCTTGGGAAGCATCTTCGAACGCTGGCCAGGAGCCATAGCGAGGTAGCCGGGCAGCTTGTCGAGAGGCGCACCAAACGTGGTCTCGGCCTTGAAGGTCTCCATGAGCTTCGGCGTGAGGTTGAGCCCCACATCCTGTGCCATGCCACCGAGCACCTTCGTATTGTCGATGCGCAAGAACACCTGACCCTCACCCGTAGGCTTGTTGTCCGGTCCCATGACCGGATTGACGAGGATCGTCATTACGTCGTTAGCAGGAACGTCTATCTGCGACACTGACTTCGGCACGTTCACTTTCACAGGCTCAGGCTTCACGAACGTGGAGGTGAGCATGAAGAAAGTGAGGAGCAGCGTCATGACATCCGACATCGGAGTCATGTCGATCCAGACGTCCTCTTTCTTAATTTTTACTTTACCCATAGCGATAAAATTTTAAAAGGGTCAGCAAAAATTAAGCCTCTTCCGTGTGGTTTGCTTCGTATGTCTGAGCGATAGAATAACCAACCTCGTCGAGGGCGTAAGTCAACTTGTCCACCTTGTTCGTGAAGTAGTTGTAGAAAACCACAGCGAACCAAGACGTTCCGATACCGAACGCGGTGTTGATAAGAGCCTCAGAAATACCGACTGACAGGGCAGCAGAGTCAGCGCCACCACCTTCACCCATTGCGGAGAAGGACTTGATCATACCCGTCACAGTACCGAACAGACCAGTCAGCGTACCGAGCGTAACGATCGTAGCGATGATCGGGAGGTTCATCGTGAGGGTCGGCATCTCAAGCTGAGTAGCCTCCTCGTGAGCCTGCTGGATCTTGGCGACCTTCTGGGCCTTCTTCAGAGAAGCGTTGGCACCCGTCTCCATGTCCTTGTAGGCGGCGAGAGAAGCGCTAACCACGTTGGCCACGCTACCACGCTGCTGATCGCAGAGCTTCTGAGCCTTAGCCATGTCGCCGGCAGCGAGAGCGGCCTTGATGTTCTGGACGAACTTGGGAAGAGCACCCTTACCGAAAGCGGTCTTCAGAGCGAGCTGACGCTCGATACCCATAGCGAGCACCGTGAGCAACAGAGACTGGATGACAGGCACGACGATACCACCCTTGAAGATAGTACCCCAAACATCAAGCGGAGCACCAGAGGGCACACCGCCTTCGAAGTGCATACCTGCGCCGAACCAAGTGAAGAACAGCGTGAATGCGATAGCAGCGCAGACCACGATAATCCAGAATGCGCCTCTTACTCCCTGAAAGCCCTCAGAGTTCTTCTTGGGGGCTGCAGCTTTTTGTTGTGTTGCCATAATTTTGATGAAAATTAATTTTTAGTTATTAATGAATTTGAATTAATCTCTTTTTCATTATAGCGGATGCTTCGTTCGGCCACACTTCAGCCGCATACGAACAGCGTTTCCACTTCGTCCCGCAAAGTTAGCAATATAATGGGGAACTGGCAACAGATTAATAACTTTTAACGGTTATTTTCCTGTGCAAAAACCCCTACTCTAACACATATCAACCACTGGCGGGCATTTTCCGACAATTTGCACACTTTCAAAGATGCGTTAAGAGACGAAAGCTAGTGCCTATAGCATTTTCTCCGAACAGTCATCACACATGACCTCCTGCAGGAAACTCGTCTCAACGTCCATATAATTAAAGTACGCGCATACAATAATATTAAATGGATCGTAAAACAAATCTTCACTCGAAGCAAGTGCAACCATCTGCATTTTTGATAACGACGATTTTCCGCATTTTATTATGTGAAGAAGGCAAAAAAACGACCTGGCAGCCTACTTTTTGGTCATGATATCAAACTCCGTCACCTTACCGATACTCTTATTACCCTGCAGGACGGTCAAGGCAAAGCGTACGCGTCCATCGCGCAGGCGCCTGTCCGCCTTCACCATGGCCGTATAGCGAATGCCATACCCTGGAGCGATACTCTCCACATGAATGCTCGGACTGATCGCAATATGGCGATTGCGTTCGGCCAGGACCACGGACGGGACTACGTCATAGAGCGTCCCCTCGCCACGGTTCATCACCTCGAAGATAACCTTGCCCGTCTCGCCACGCGAAAGAACGCCATCCTCGTTGTCATCCACAAACCGTGCATTGCGGATCTCAATATTGGGTGTAAAAGTGTAGGCAGAAACATCAGACACCACACTCGACTCCAATGGCATCACCGTCTCGGGTTGGGCTGCACTATAGTTGCCCGAATAGTCGCTCCCCTGAAAGTCGTAGAGGCGATCATCACCCGAGTTGGAAGCATCGAAGCCACTCCAGTCGTCGCTGTAGCGCCCTAGGCTATCGGCTGACAGTTGCGCTACAGGCTGTCCTATATGACCCTCGCCATCGAGAGAGCATCCGCCGTGAGCTGCCTCCGCCCCACATGGCCTTTGCCTTTGGGCCTGCACACGCTCGTAATGGTCATGCACCTCCTGCTTCTCAGCTTTATCCACCGCATTGCCAACCGCAGCCCCGACAGCTGCACCGCCGACCATACCCACGACCGTACCGAGGTCTGACCCACGGGGACCACCAGCCAATCCGCCAATGGCACTACCCAAAATAGACCCTAACTGCGCACCTAGATAGGTGCCTGTCCCTGTATTCGTGCCACAGCCCGACAACATCAAGGTAGAGCACATAACCAAAACTACGCCCTTTTTCATCATCATTTGTTATTGGATTTCACTGCAAAGGTAAAAAGAAAAACTCAAACAGCCGCTTACGTTTTCCTAAAAAAACAAGGGGAAAGCCCTATTCTTTCGAGCCGAAACCGCAAGATTATGCAAGAACAAACCAGCCTGAACCTCGTAAAAAACAAAAAGTCATTAGTTTTTCAAAAATTAACACTGATTCCTTGGCGTTTTCACCAACATTTATTTCTTTTGCAGCTAATTATTGACATTTTGTGTTAAACTCTTAATTAACATCATTTATGAACGGAATACCATCAATTTTCTGGCTCGTGCCGCTGTCCAGCATCGTGGCATTGGGCTTTGCTTGGGCGTTCTACAAGCAAATGTTGACAACCGACGAGGGCACACCTCGCATGTGCGAGATTGCAGCCCATGTCCGAAAAGGAGCCATGGCCTACCTAAAGCAGCAGTACAAGGTCGTGTTTATCGCCTTCATCGTACTCGCTCTGCTGTTCGCCTTCATGGCCTATGTGCTGAAAGTACAGAACCCTTGGGTGCCCTTCGCTTTCCTTACGGGTGGTCTCTTCTCTGGTTTGGCCGGTTTCTTTGGCATGAAGACCGCCACCTATGCCTCTGGTCGTACGGCCAATGCGGCTCGCACGGGACTTAGTCCTGCCCTTAACGTCGCCTTCAGGAGCGGTGCCGTGATGGGACTGGTGGTAGTAGGCCTCGGTCTGCTCGACATTGCCGTCTGGTTTCTCGTCCTCAACGCCTTCTACCAGGGAGAGCAAGCGGCCCTGATCACCATCACCACGACGATGTTGACCTTCGGCATGGGTGCGTCCACCCAGGCGCTCTTCGCGCGTGTGGGTGGTGGTATCTACACCAAGGCCGCCGATGTTGGTGCCGACTTGGTGGGCAAGGTGGAGGCCAACATTCCCGAGGACGATCCCCGAAACCCCGCTACCATCGCTGACAACGTCGGCGACAATGTCGGCGACGTGGCCGGCATGGGTGCCGACCTCTATGAGAGCTACTGCGGAAGTATTCTCTCTACGGCAGCACTGGGTGCGACGGCCTTCGCCATGAATGGCGACATGCAGCTCCGCGCCGTCATCGCCCCGATGATCATTGCTGCCGTCGGCGTATTCCTCTCTCTCATCGGTATCTTCCTCGTCAAGACTAAGGAGGGGGCTACGATGAAGGACCTGCTAGGATCGCTGAGCCTTGGCACGAACACCTCCGCCGTTCTGATAGCCTTTGCCACCTTCGGCATTCTCTATTCACTCCAGATAGAAAACTGGATGGGCGTTTCTTTCTCCGTCATCTGCGGTCTGCTGGCCGGCGTCATCATCGGCAAGGCCACGGAGTATTACACCTCTCTGAGCTTCAAGCCGACCAAGGAGATAGCAGCGGCTGGCGAGACGGGCTCTGCCACCGTTATCATCAAAGGTATCGGTACGGGAATGATCTCCACCTGCATCCCGATCGTCACCATCTCCGTAGCCATCATATTGAGCTACCTCTGCGCCAACGGCTTCGAGTTGGCCCTCACTACCGAGAGCATCTCGCGCGGCCTTTATGGCATTGGCATTGCCGCTGTCGGCATGCTCTCCACTCTGGGAATCACGCTGGCCACGGATGCTTACGGCCCCATCGCCGACAATGCTGGCGGCAACGCAGAGATGAGCGAGTTGGGACCGGAAGTGCGTCAACGCACCGACGAACTGGACGCCCTGGGCAACACGACAGCAGCCACGGGCAAAGGCTTTGCCATTGGTTCGGCAGCCCTGACGGCGCTGGCTCTGCTGGCTTCCTATGTCGAGGAGGTGAAGATTGCCATGACCCGCGCAGTGGAATCTGGCACACAGTATCTGACGGGAGCGGGCGAGGTCTTTGATCCTTCCAAGGCCGACATGCTCCAGTTCATGGACTTCTTCCAGGCCAACCTGATGAATCCGCGCGTGCTGGTCGGCGCTTTCATCGGCGTGATGACGGCCTTCCTCTTCAGCGGACTCACCATGGGAGCCGTAGGACGCGCAGCTGGCACGATGGTAGAGGAGGTGCGCCGCCAGTTCCGCACCATCAAGGGCATCCTTGAAGGCACTGGCACCCCCGACTATGGCCGCTGCGTGGAGATTTCCACCCGTAGCGCTCAGCGCGAGATGATTTTCCCGGCTATCCTTGCCATCATCATCCCCATCATCGTAGGTGTCATCCTGGGTGTGGCTGGTGTGCTCGGCCTGCTCGTTGGCGGACTTGCTGGCGGCTTCACCCTGGCCGTCTTCATGGCCAATGCAGGTGGTGCCTGGGACAACGCCAAGAAATATGTGGAGGAAGGCAACTACGGCGGCAAGGGTTCTTCAACCCACAAGGCCACCGTTGTCGGCGACACCGTCGGCGATCCGTTTAAGGACACGTCAGGACCGAGCCTCAACATCCTCATCAAGCTCATGTCGATGGTAAGCATCGTGATGGCAGGTCTGACCGTCGCGTTTATCTAATAGTACACACGAAGTCCCCAGGCCAAGATCCATCTCAGACCTTCGCCTGGGGGCTTTGCATACAGACCATCCACCTTTCGCTTTCATCTCCTGCCTGGCTCGAAAAACAGTCTCCCAAGGCGGCAACAATCAAAAAACTTGCTATTCGTTTTGTCTTTTGTCGGCTTCTTCGTAACTTTGCAAAACAATACAAAACCAAGCAAGAAGAGAAGATGAAAGAATTAGCTTTAAAGTACGGCTGCAACCCCAACCAGAAACCCGCCCGCGTGTTTATGGAGGAGGGAGAGCTGCCCATCGAGGTGCTCAGCGGTCGCCCAGGATACATCAACCTGCTCGACGCACTCAATAGTTGGCAACTCGTCAAGGAGCTGAAGCAGGCTAAGGGCCTCCCTGCCGCAGCTTCGTTCAAGCACGTCAGTCCCGCGGGAGCAGCCATCGGACTGCCGCTGGACGACACACTGAAGAAAATTTACTTCGTCGATGACGTGAACTTCGAGCTCACTCCTCTCGCCTCTGCCTACGCCCGTGCGCGTGGTGCCGACCGCATGTGCTCCTATGGAGACTTCTGTGCCCTGAGTGACGTTTGCGACGAAGCGACGGCACGCCTCATCAAACGCGAGGTGAGCGACGGCGTGATAGCCCCAGGCTACACTCCAGAGGCCCTGGAGATCCTCCGCGAGAAGCGCAAGGGCACCTACTGTGTCATCCAGATAGACCCGGCCTACACCCCTGCGCCCATCGAGCGCAAGCAGGTGTTTGGCGTCACCTTCGAACAGGGTCGCAACGAGGTGCGCCTCGACGACCCGTCGCTCTTCGAGGACATTCCTACGAAGAACAAGACGTTCACCCCGGAGGCTAAGCGCGACCTGATCATCGCCCTCATCACGCTGAAATATACGCAGAGCAACTCCGTCTGCTACGTCAAGGACGGACAGGCCATCGGTATCGGAGCTGGTCAGCAGAGCCGCATCCACTGCACCCGACTGGCAGGAAGCAAGGCTGACGAATGGTGGTTGCGCCAGAACCCGAAGGTCATGAACCTGCCATTCAAGGAGAAGATTCGCCGTGCAGACCGCGACAACTGCATCAACCTCTATATCGGCGACGAGGCCGAGGACATCCTCAGCGACGGCGCATGGCAGCAGTTCTTCACCGAGCAGCCCGAACCGCTGACCCGCGAGGAGCGCAAGGCATGGATCGCCAAGAACACGGGCGTGGCCCTGGGATCGGATGCTTTCTTCCCCTTCGGCGACAACATCGAGCGTGCCCATCGCAGCGGTGTAGAGTTTATCGCACAGGCTGGCGGTAGCATCCGCGACGACCATGTCATCGACACCTGCGACAAGTATGGCATCGCCATGGCATTCACCCATGTGCGTCTCTTCCACCACTAATTTCCCATAGAATGGCTGACGGACGGCAATCAAGGCGCTTGCGCCCCTTGTCGTCCGCCAACCATCATCCATAATCCCCATCCATAGCATGAAGTCCATCAACGAAGTCATCGAGACCGGCATCGTCTTCCGCCCCGCCTCCAAACCGAAGGAGGACGACGGCAAGGTGAAGACGAAGGCCAAGAAAAAGAAATACATCACTGGCGCACACGGCTCTGGCTCGGCCAAACAGAAGGCCAAATACCGCCAGAGACGAGCCAACCGACACAAGAAGTAGGCCGTTCGGCCCTCACCCCACGGGACACAGACCCCTCAAACACAAGGCGGAGCGTCAAAGGTTTCGCCATTTTTTCACACCCATATCCACCAATCGCCTTATGACTCACGTCGCTTACCGCCAACTGTGCTCCGCTCTTCAGGAAGCAGCACAATTCCTCCACACATTTACCAAGGGCAAGCAGGCCTTTCTGCTGACTACCGTCCTCACTGCCTCACTATCACTGGCGAGCTGCATGCCTTCCTCCAAAGGCCAGACCCCGTCTGCCTCAGAATCAGGTGACAGCAACATACGGACGGAAAGCCACTTGAATGATCAAAAGGCACCAGCAGAGGCCACCGAAACCAAAGGCGATATTGGAGGTCTGGAAATACCAGCCCAACTCACCGACCGCAAGGAGGCCATCCTTAGGCGGACGGGCTATACGGTGTCCTACAACGAGGACCTGCTCATCCCCAACTGGGTGGCCTGGCACTTGACAAGCGACCGTCTCACGGGTCCCGCAAAGCGCAAGGGCATTTCCTTCATGGAGGACACGGAGGCGCCCGGCGCTCTCGTCAACACCCACGACTACGCCCGGTCGGGTTTCGACCGCGGCCACATGTGTCCCGCAGGCGACAACAAATGGAGTCAGCAGGCGATGAGGGAGAGTTTCCTGCTGACCAATATCTGTCCGCAAGCTCCAAGTCTGAACCGCGGCGACTGGAACGAGATGGAGATACAATGCCGCAAATGGGCTGAGACCTATGGCGACATCTATATCGTGGCAGGCCCCATCCTCTACCGCGGCCATCACAAGCAGATAGGAGCACACCGCGTCACCGTGCCCGAGGCTTTCTTCAAGGTGGTGCTCTGCATGAAGGGCGAACCGAAGGCCATCGGCTTCATCTACAAGAACGGGGACGGCAACCGCCCGAAAGGCGACTATGTCAACACCGTCGACGAGGTGGAGCGCATCACGGGCATAGACTTCTTCCCCTCGCTGCCCGACGAGACAGAACGGCGCGTGGAGGCCCAAGCCAACCTCGACGAGTGGCTCTGACACACCCAACAAGGCGGAATCGAACTTTTTTCAAAAAACAAGCCATTCTGCCTTGCTTTATTCCGAATCTTTTTCGTACATTTGCACCCCGATGAGAAGATACGTCAAGATACTTCTGCTTCTCCTGACCATTCTGCTGGGCAGTCCCTGTGACCTGTCCGCCAACAACGGCAAGGAGAAGAAGAAGTTCATACCGGTAGAGTGTATCACGGACAATGGCAAGGCCACAGGCGCCGTGATAGTAAATGCGCAAAACTTAGTGCGCATTTGCAATTCCCGTCCCCAGCGGATTCTTCCCTCAAGCATTGGAAAACCGGAGCGAATGACGAGCCGCACGCACCATTTGCTCCTGACGAATCACCTTCAAAACCATTTGGCGGACTGGGCCTCCAAGACCGACACTTCCCCATTCCTGCCTGCTGTCTCAAGCGATTATTTTGTCTTCGCGCTGAGACGGCTGCTCTGTTAGCACGACTGTATTGTTCCTATAGGAGACTTTCTTAGGGGGAGGTGTGGCACGTCTGCATCACCCATCTATCCCGTACCTTTTTTATCAACAAAACAATACAGAAAACTATGGCAAGTTTACACAATATGCTCATGGCCGGCACGGTCGTGGGTGACGACCGTATTGAGGTCAAGAGCAGTTTCTTTGGTCTTTGCAAGACCGCAGTATACCAACCGACCGGCAGCAAGTTGACTGCCGTCATCCTGGAATTTCCGCAAGACCGGGCCGGCGAACTGAACCGCATCATGCAGACCCCCGACGAGGAACTTCCCGCCGTGGTGCAAGAGACGGGGAAACTCGTCGAGAAATCGCTCGGCAACGTCCGCCTGGAGGCACTGGTATCGGCAGACAAACAGTTTGCCGCAGCCCAACTGTTCCGTTACAACGACTTGATGTTTCATCCCGACGGCAACATCCGCTACTTCGAGGGAAGAGCGGCCGAAGCCATCTCCGGACTTTTCTAATACTATATTGAACGCGTAGGCTTGTGGCAGACGCAACCTGCCCAAGCCTACGCCAACACTATCAGAACAACAAAGAAATGACATTTATAACCATTCTTATCATTGTCGTCTTCGTCGTCGGCTACGCACTCATAGCCCTCGAAAGCGCAACCCATATCAACAAAGCAGCCGTCGCGCTGCTGATGTGCGTAGCATGCTGGACCCTCTACATGGTTCATCCGGCCGACTACCTGCCTGGCGTCACCACCGACCTGCTATCCTCACGCATCAACACCATCATAGAGGAGCACCTGGGCAGCATTTCCACGACGCTCTTCTTCCTCATGGGAGCCATGACCATCGTGGAGGTGGTCGATCAGTATGGTGGCTTCAACTTCGTCCGCGACACGCTGAAGACGCAGTCGAAACGAGGACTGCTCTGGCGCGTGGTGGCACTGACGTTCATCCTGTCGGCCATCCTCGACAACATGACCACGACGATCGTCATGATCATGGTGCTCCGCAAACTGGTCCGCGACCATAGCGACCGCATCATCTATGCCTCGCTCATCATCCTGGCGGCCAATGCGGGCGGCGCCTTCTCGCCCATCGGCGACGTGACGACCATCATGCTGTGGAACGTGGGAAGCATCACGGCAGCAGGTGTCATCGAGGAGCTGCTCATTCCCTCGGCCATCTCCATCTTCATCCCCACCCTCATCCTCCAGTATAAGCTTCACGGAGCACTGGTGGAACCCGACGCATCGACGGAAGAGACTGCTGCCAGCGTGCTCTCGGGATGGCAGCACAAGGCGGTCTTCGTGCTCGGCGTGGGTGGTCTCATCTTCGTGCCCATCTTCCGCTACCTCACCGACCTGCCCCCGTTTGTGGGCATTCTGCTTGTCCTTGCCGTTCTTTGGACGGTGACGGAGCTGTTCTTCCGCCTGTCGAAACGGGCCAAGACAGCAGGCGACATGGGCAAGCGGGTCAGCCAACTGCTGGGCCGCGTCGATATGAGCACCATCCTCTTCTTCCTCGGCATCCTGATGACGGTGGCCTGCTTGGAGGAGGTGGGCGTGCTGACGGTCGTGGGACAGGGTCTCGACCATACCTTCCATGGCAACCACTACCTGGTGACGGGCTTCATCGGCGTGCTCTCCAGCATCGTGGACAACGTGCCTCTCGTGGGTGGTTGCATCGGCATGTACCCCCTGCAAGAGGCGGGAGGCTTTGCCGTCGACGGTGTGTTCTGGCAACTTCTGGCCTATTGTGCGGGCGTGGGCGGATCGATACTGATCATCGGCAGCGCCGCCGGCGTAGTGGCGATGGGTCTGGAGAAGATCAGCTTTGGATGGTACGCTCGTCACATCTCGTGGGCAGCCCTCATCGGCTATCTCGCTGGCATCGTGAGCTACTACCTCCTGCGCACCTTTGTTTTCTAATCTTTGCCCTATCTGAGCCCCCCCCCGCCGGGCAGAAGGACAGTACGCTTTTTTGGTGCTAGCCTTCCGCCCCGCGGGGCTTTTTCGTCTCTTTTCCGCCCTTTATCATAGAAAAAGCGAGGTGCAACGGTCTGTTTTTTGGAAAACTTTTGTATCTTTGCATGGGTTTTCAATCATAGAGAAATGACACGCAAAAGAAGAATATTGTAACAGGTAACGCATCACCCACTCAGAGCCGAAGAAGACGACGACCACGTGGACTTTAATCCCTCTTATTATTTTAAAACTACCTATTAACTATGAAGATCATGAAAAGATTTTTGGTGATTATCCTTGGCTGCCTCCAGGTCAGCTTCTCCCACGCACAATGGTTTAGTGGCGAATACACCACAGAGGTGCAATGGGACCTGAAGAAGCACACCAACTGGCTCAACCATCTTCGGCTGGACTTGTCCATCCCCCTGTGGGACGGAAGAGGATCTATAGAGGCTGCGACGCTCCATGTGGCAAGGATCCGGGAAGGAATCATTGACGACTGGCAGGGCCACTCCAACATCGAAGAGGACAATATGCTGGCGGCCCTTGCCGTGCTGGGCTATATGCACGAATGGAAGGAGGCCCACCTGTTTGTCGGCGTGCGCAACGTCAACGAGGACTTCTTCACCTCCGACGTGACGTCGCTCTTCACCAACGGTTCCTGCGGCATCTTCCCCACGATAGCGGCAAGCTACCCCATAGCCAACTTCCCGCTCTCGGGACTGACCGTCTATTTCGACGTGGGCAAGGACGGATGGGTGTTGAGAAACAGTCTGTACAACGGCGTGGGATACAACGGCTGGAAACACCACGACAATCCCTTTCGCCTACGCCCCAAGACGGATGGCATCTTCAACATCTCCCAACTGGAGTACACCCATCCCAAGGGCCGCTACTATGCGGGCGTGGCCATTCACACGCGCCAGTTTGCCATCGACGAGGAGGGCGAGCAGGTGCCAGCCGAGGAGGCTTCCACCAAGACTACCTGCGCCTGGTGGGTCTATGGCGAACAGACACTATGGACCGACGGCGAGCATCGATGGTCGGAAATGGCACAATACTCGGAGAACACAAGCCACGACAACGGCTGCTACCGCTACGCAGAGATAGGAAGCATTTATGAGGACGGCCACAACGAGTGGGGCGTGTCGGGACAGTACGCGCGCTTCCACCAAGGCACGGAGCGGTCGCTGGAAGTGACCTGGAAGAGGCAGTTCAACAAGCATCTTGCCCTGCAACCATCCTTCCAATACATCAACAACGACAACGGCGACTTCCTGGTGCTTGCCACCCGCCTTTGCTGCTCATTCTGACACTCACCCCATCGACCAAGGGGTCAGGAGCAAACCACTCCTGACCCCTTGGTCCTTTTCCATGCGTCGGTCCGTTGCCCCGGGCCGATGTGCGGTTGCCTCACTACTTTTGAAGCAGCCTGCGGTTGTCCCACTATTCCAGTATCAACACATGGCTGTTGCCCGTCCTGGGCGTGAAGACACTCAGTCCCACCTTCATCAGGTAATCGCCACTATACTGCTTGCCGTCACACGTCAGCTCCGACTTCTTGCCAGGCATGAGGTTGGTCTCGCGGACGGTATAGACCCTATCGGGGTCCAGTCCCTGCAGCCGCACGTTCGTCAGCGGCTCCATATAGCGTGGGTGCAGATCGAAGGCGAAGAGAACGGCCCGCTGCTGGTCCTTGCTCACATAGTTGATGGCGCAATGATTGCCCTCGTAGGGAGACACCAAGCGGTAGAGGTCGCCATCAAAGATCACGGGCTTCATGAGGTCGTAGTTGCTGACGGCCTGCTTCACAAACTGATACTCCTCGGCTGAAAGCGACTTGAGGTCGATATCGAAACCCAGTTTGCAGGAGCTGCAGACGTCGGTACGAAACTTCACCGAAGTGTTGCGGTTCCAGTTGGTGACGTGCGAGCTCATGGTCTTGGCGGGGAAAAACTTCGACAGTCCCCACTGGATGTAGATGCGCTCATAGGGGTCGGTATCGTCGGAGCACCAAAACTCCGTGAAATATTTCAGCATCTCGTAGTCCATCCTGCCGCCGCCTCCGGAGCAAAGCATCATGGGCAGGTCGGGATACTTGTCGTGGATACGGGTGAGAACGCTATAAATGCCGCGGATGTGGTCGATATAGAAGTTGCCCTGGTTGGCCTTGTGGTAGGGCGAGAAGATATTGGTCACGACGCTGTTGCAGTCCCACTTGAAGTAGGCCACATCGGGATTCTCCGTCATGATACGATCGACGATGCCGAAGACGTAGTCCTGCACCTTTGGGTTGGAGATGTCAAGCACCAGCTGGTGGCGATGGTAGTAGGGCTCGCGGTTGGGCTGCATGATGGCCCAGTCGGGATGCTTCTCAAACAACTCACTCTTCGGATTGACCATCTCCGGCTCTATCCAGATGCCAAACTTCACACCTGCCTTCTTGGCGTCTCTGACCAGTCCGGGAATGCCCTCGGGCAACTTTCCCTTCGTGGGTTCCCAGTCGCCGAGACCTGCACGGTCGTCCTTACGGGGATATTTGTTGGCAAACCACCCGTCGTCGAGCAAGAAGAGATCCACGCCCAGGTCCTTGGCATCCTTCATCAGCTCGGCCAGCGTCTGTTGGTCGAAGTCGAAGCCCGTGTTCTCCCAGTTGTTCAGGAGCGTGAGGCGTCCCTCCATGCCCTTGTTCACCTGATACTGGCGCGCCCAGTCGTGGAGATTGCGCGAAGCCTCGCCCACACCATGGTCGCTCAGGGTGAAGATAAACTCGGGCGTGGTGAAGACCTCGCCAGCCTTGAGCTGATAGTCAGAGGCGTAGGGGTTGATGGCGGGCAGCACACGGAGCACCCCCACATTGTCCACCTCAAAGGTGAAGCGGAAGTTGCCGGGCCATCCAATGGTACCGAGCATCGCCCGTCCCTCATTCTCCTTGGCTGGTTCGTCGAAGCCCAACTCAAAGAATGGTTCCGTCTGCATAGCCGCACGCGTGCCAAGTTTGGTGTCGATGACCTTCTTGCCACGGGTCAGCGGCGCGGTCTCGGGCTGACCCTCCCGGGCCCAGTCGCCATGATAACTGGTGAGGAAATAGCGGTCGGCCTTGAAGTAGAGCATGGCCGAACTGTAGCGCCATAGCACCACGGGCGCCTTCTCCTGGTGGGAGATCTCGCTCCAGGCCTTGATGACGTTTTCCTTGGGGTAGGCCACATAGTGGAGCCTCACGGTCAGCGGATAGACCTGGTCGCGCAGGGTGATGATCGTCTCCGTGCCACCGTTCACGGCCTTCTGCTCCACGTTTTGATAGTAGAGGTAGGTGGTCTTGTTGCCGTCGGCATGAGTCACAGCCACGGCGGGCTCGAAGAAGTCCTCGCCCCCCGAGGCTGCATAAACCTCATGGCCACGCGTACTGACTGCAGCATCGGAGGAGGCATAGACCTCCCAGGGCAAGTGGTCGTAGTCGACCGGATTGCGCAGTTTGTCGCCGAGATAGACCTGGTAGAGGCGCCCCTTGGGCGACACCTTCAATACAAGGTCAGTCTTGTCCGTCGATACCCGAATCGTCTTTTGGGCGAACGCCACGGCAGAGACCATGCACATCGCCACGATAAGCATCACGTTTCTTTTCATATTCATCGTTATTATCATCTTTATTTTGTTAGTTCACACCGGTCCTCACGCCTGGACCTCCGCTATTGCGCCTACAAAGATACCATTATTTCTCGAGACTACATTCTCTAGCGACCGTATTTGTCCTCCCCACACACTTTATCCTCGGCTCACCCTTCTCGCATCCTCTCTTGCAACTCAACCAGTTTCCATATTGTTTCCACATCCAGAAGCGAGAGAGAGGATGAAACAAGGAAGAATCATTTGTAAAGAACGACCGCAACGACCATAAGAACGACCGCAAGAACGACCGCAACGACCGCAACGACCACAAGAACGACCGAAACAACCGCAAGAATGACCGAAACGACCGCAAGAACGACCGTATAAACCTTTTTAGAAAATCTTAAGCCTCCAGTTCTTTTTCACCTTTTTCTGTGATAATCCATTGCTTTCCATTCGATGATTTCATAATCAGACCATCCTTTGCCAAATAAACGAGCAGACGTCCTATTCTTCGTAGTTTTTCGTCACGAGTGTTGTTTGCGGGAAAAACATGTTGAAGGCTTTCAAATGCGTCTTTACGCCAAAATCCCATTTCGCCTGCGTTATGCGCCAATTGCAACAATAGCTTTTGGATACTATTTTCTGCAAGTCCTTTCTCTTTGGTATAATGCCCTATCTGTTTCGTCAGTTTGGCAACCTTTAGAGATATGGTATAATGTGGAGCACGTCCTTCAATCAAACCTTTATCAAGTAGATGTTTGGCTGCATCTTTGGTAATAGGATGATGCTTCTGTACCGCATCCAGCCAAAGACACTCCTTTAGTGACAAAGACTGGTTGCTCTTTAACAAGTTGGTATATTTCTCATCTATCATCTTGCCATGGATGGTTACGCCAACAGTACGATGCTCGTTGTCGATGTCGTAATCTGGCATTGGAAAGAATCGGTTGCGCTGCTCTGTGTAAATCTTCTTGATGCCACGTCCTACGGTATCAATCATGTTGAAGTTAACCATGCCGCGGCATAAGCATTCGTTACGATAGTGGAATTGTGGGCCTTTGTGCTCCAAGGCATTCTCAATCGTACCAGGAATGAAACTACCACCATTACCATAATATAAGGTGCTTGGTCCTTCCACAAATACAATGCGCTGTTGCAAGGTGTAATCCTGATGTGCAATGGCGTTATGAAGAGCCTCTCGTATTGTATATTCATCATACTGCTTCATCGTATCAGGGAAAAGGGTTCCTCCAGGTAGTTCACGCATAGTCTTGTTACGTATTTTACTCAACACCTTATCTACGGTCAAGATGAAAGGTATTGTAAAATGCTCATAATCTTGTACGATGCCTTCTTCATCTTCCCATGTCCAAGTGATTTGTGCTACGGCAGGATGAATCTTTTGAATAGAAAGGGGTTTGCCCAATAGCAGAATGACAGCACGAGTGAGCTTCCCTTCTCGCATCATCATACTATTAGCCAAAAACTCTTCTGTACTCCATGCCTCGATTTCTTCGGCAGGAATACTTGAAGAGTGTACTTTCTTGAACATGACTTTAGCTGTTGCCACAGCCAGCTCATCCAAGTCGCTAATAGTAGCATTCGGTACCAGTTGAGCTGTCCAATCTGGTATTGGTGGTTGTTGGCGGATTGCATCTTGTTTGGCTTGGTTCAATGGTTTCAGACTCTCACCATCATGACCATAAGCCACACCTTTCCAGTGCATCACTATATTGCGTGGTGATGCTGGTATCTGGAATAATAAAACTCGTTTGCCTTCGATATCTAAAGGTACAATATCTCTAAAGATAAGGTTGTCGGTGGTATGTTGAGACATATCTTGCTTCAAACGGTTGAGCGCAACTTCACCATCCTTGAATGTTGTACCGATAATCTGATGTTTTTTGTCCCAAACGCCAAATACAATCCAAGCAAACTCATGGTCACGTAAGTTTGCTTCATTGCTAAGAGCGGAGAAGTATTTGCCCAACTCATCGATATCAAAGTTGGTCTCTGCTTTCTTAAATTCGACAACCTCATTCTCTGAGTGTTCCCAAAGCTTGTTGAATATCTCTATATATTTTTTCATTGTCTCCTTCTTTATTATTCTTAAATGGCCTACTTAAAAAGTAAGGCATTGTCTTAGGACACATTTATATTAAAACAGCTACAAAGATAGCATTATTCTTTGATAATAGAGCATATATTTAGATAGAAAGTGCTTTTCTTAGTGATTTTCCCTATTTTGGGCGAAAAGTTCCTATGTATGGGAGTAAACTAAATACCAGTTGTGCAGATTGGTCGTTTCCTGATTTAGCTTGACTACTTGCTCGTCTTAAGTCTTGACAATGTTGACTCTGTTAAGCATTTGTGATATCGCATGAAATCGTCGTGTAAAAGATCATGTGGAACGTTATAGGACAAAGGTCCACAAATAAAAATAGAGGTATTATGGCGAATATTGATTTGAAATTATCCTCAAAAGACGCAGCTGCAATGATGCGACCAACTGTCATAAAAAGAAAATTCCGTAGTAGATAATAAAGCAAGAGAGTGCGTGTTTATGACATACTCTCTTGCTCATATAGGTATAATGTCTTATTTTCCCAAAGACTTGAACATCTTGGTGATGCACTTTTTCTTCTGCTCCATGTTTGGGTGAACATAGAGGTTGAGGGTTGTGGTGATGTTGGCATGACCGAGCAGCACACTTACGGTCTTATAGTCACAATTGCTCTCTATGCATCGTGTAGCAAAGCTATGGCGCAGTCCGTGATACTTTAGTCGAGGAATGTCAAGATGCACCATCAACCGATGATAATAGTTGCGATAGGTGCGAGGTTCGGTTGGTTTCTCCTCATTGGTCAGCACATAGAAGTCTGTGTTTACCACCTTTTTCAGTGGTTTCACCATCGCCAGCAGTTCCTTGTTCATCGGTATCTCACGGCATGAGTTCTTGGTCTTGGGTGTGTTGATGACCAACTCCGTGTGCTTGCGTTCGCCCTCCACCATGTAGATTCGCTCAATGGTGCGGTTCACGGTAATTGTGCCGTTGTCGCTGTTAATGTCCGACCATTTCAAACCGCAAATCTCTCCGATACGCAAGCCTGTGGTCAGACTGATATAGATACCGAGGTTGCGGAATGTGAAGTTCTGCTTGATGAAATCGAGGATCTTCTTGTGGTGTGCCACCGTCAGCACCTCAATTTCCTTGTTGGTCTCAGTCGTAGGGTATTTGATATCCCACTCGCAATAGTTCATCCACTCGTTCTTTACTCCGAACTTCATCACCATTTTCAAGACTATCAGAATGTCCTTTACCGTTTTAATACTGAGTCCGCCATTTAGTTTCTGCAAAACGAACTCCTGCACA
>ULPU01012263.1_pt1 | contig 83601 bp, 52 predicted proteins | sample 1953821 | NCBI WGS metagenome assembly ULPU01 (sample SAMEA4835637, study PRJEB28245) | human gut metagenome | biome: gut microbiome; material: fecal sample | place: Denmark | collected 2008
CTTTCTGTGTCTTGCATCCGGTTACTGCCAAGGCGCATGACAATAGGCAGAGGAGTGCTTTCTTGGAATTTTTCATCTTTTTTCTACGGCATTAAATTGTTCGACTTGTTTTTCACTCCGTCGCAGGAGTCTTCTTTATAATATATAAACCCTATTAAAAACGATTGCAAAAATAGACAGTAAGGTTAAAAGCCAACTATAAATCCGTGACATAACCGTCCACATTCCGGACATGGCAGAATTCTGAAACAAGTTTGTCACAAAACAAACACACCGTTCCCCCCATACCTCGGAAACATCATTTCCCAACAACTGGAAATTCTGAAATACGCAGGGTTGTACAACCGTAGGGTATCAGCGTGATTTCTTGTTCTCCTCCTTCGGCACTGCCACAGAAAGAGAAAGGCTGGGGCCCTGCCATTTCATTATATACTGTCCAAGTAGGGATAAGACGAGCCTTCATCTTTATTTCAACCGGTGCATTTTCCTGATTCCAAGGAAAGTCCAATTGCTGTTTTTGGCTATTGATACTTACTTGGGCCACCTCGTTCATTCTGTTACGGTCAAAATCCACCAATCCGTAGTTCCATGGATCCGAAGAAGTCACCTGATAATAATAAGAACCATACCAACTATCCTTAAACTCTTTCTTTTCCCAATTTTCTTCCATTTTCAGGGCATATACCAACGGACCTCTTTCAATAGATACTGCGTTTTCATACCAAGTGCTAGTAAAGACCTCCATGGGCAGATACAGTTCAATCTTATCATTCCGCTTCCATATACGGTCTACGATAGCTATTTTCCCACCTTTGACAGTTTGCTCCATCTTTCCATTTACCCGTATTTCAGCTTGCTTGCACCACTTCGGAACACGCAGGTGAAATGGAAATTTCACTTGTTTCACCTTATTTCTCACCTCTTTAATGGTAAAAGTTATCTGATGATCCATCGGATAGTAAGTATCTTCACTGATAACCACCGGTACATTATCACCCACATTGGCTGTTACTTCCGACGGAGAATAGACAATGGCTGCAATGCCGTTATCAGGTGTGGCATACCATAGGTGCTGTGTAAATTTTGGCCAACCTTGGTGCATATTCGAAAAACAACATGGGTATCCAGTCAGAGTGCCAAAAGCAAGGTCTGTCCCTTCATGATCCTGGTCGAAGTTGCGACGATGGCGTGTTACCATCACCTGATTCGGTTGCTGGAAATATTGCTTAGTCATAAAGTCATCGGATATTTGGGCTGGTAAAGCATTAAAAGCAATGCGTTCCAAATGGTCGGCAAAGTCTATGTCTCCTGTAATCTCCACCATTTTTTCCAGCGAGTACATCAACTCTACGGCCGAACACAACTCCGAGCCTTGTGTAGGATTGTTTCCATGCAAAGCCTCATCGCCTCCATACATGCCTTGCGGCTGTCCATGGAACCGGCGAATATCTCGAAAGCCTTCCTTGACAGCATCAATATATTTCCGGTCGGTATCTTGCTGATAATAAATAATCGGTTCTTTGATGCCTTGTGCCAAATTAACACAGTGTATAGTGCAGGTTCTGCGCAAGTCTCCCCTATCTACCATATCTATGAAACTGAAACTCTGCCGGTGCAGCAAATGCCCCAATTCAAGCAAAAAATCCTCCCCCGTAAGATTATAAAGCCAATATACAGCTTGCAAATTGTCACAAGCACGGAATTCTGCCCAACTGCTCCAGTGTCCTAAAGGTTTTTGCGGCAAGGTATTCAGTTGATAACGGAAATATTTTGTCATAAAAGCGACGACTCTCTTATCGTTCGTTGCCGAATAATACTGCTGTAGGATTTTCAGCACGACCATACGCGGCCACCAGTCTTGCGAGTTATCACGTTGCAGTCCAGGCTCTCCCGGATAATCTTTTTCAGGACCGAAGAATCCGTCCTCACGCTGGCTCTGCAAAGCCCATTCTATCCAAGGTTGCACTTTGGCTTTCAAGACATCATCATCCAGTATATACGCCAAAGGAAGTAGACCGTCTATCCAGTATGGACCGCGTTCCCACTGGTCTCCATCACCACCTAACCAACCATTGCGTTTGCCCATAACCGAAGGGTAAAGAACATCCATCTGACCACTGGCGCCATTTTTCTGACGAACCAGCATTTCGTGCAACCAGCCTTTAGGTTTGATACTGCCTAAAGGAAGTTCCATTAAGGGCTTACGGAGTAGAGGATAGCGATTATTCTTGTAGTTTCCTTCTACTACCTGGCTCAAAAGAGCATCCACTTGTTTCTCCGCCTCAGGCGTAAACCACTTTTGAGCAGATATTGTAAAGAGATTAGCAGCTAATAAACATACAACAGCAAATATTCTAATTTTCATTTTTCAAGGTATTTGTTATTTCCAATAAATTTACTTCAATAGAGTTGTTAACTTACTCACATTAAGCACTTACACCTGAGAATCATCAGATCCTTGTGTCTGTGGTGACAGACACAAGGATCTGAAAAATGGGAATATAATAACTGTTTATTCGTATACTTCCATTTCATAAATGCGCACATCTTTACCAGAAGCCGATTGCATGGGCTGTGTCACTAAAAGACGCAGGTAGCGAACACTTTCAGACTTATTTAGCGTGCGATTCAGTACATTCTTACCATTACCCGAAACATAGTCCAGTGTGCGCCATTCACCATTCTTGTCGCTCTTACCTTGCAGAAAGCAGGAGGAAGTGACGTAGGAATGGTTTTCGCCGGCAGCGTTCAGTAACTTCCAGCCATTAATGCTTCTTTCACCGCCCAAATCAAAGTCTACGTAGTGGGGCATTTCAGCAATAGCACACCACTTTGTGTTTTCGTCGCCATCTACCATGAAAGCCGACTTCTCTTTCTCGTTCACATAGCTTGAATAGCCCATTACCATGTCCTGCTTCAGAATGTTCACTCTCTCTGTGGAGCTTTCCGTCTGATAGCGATTGCACTTGTTTGCCGTACGGAACAGTTCGGAAGCGGGACAAACAGAAGTAGCAGCAACATCAGTCAAAGTGGCGGCAAAAATAACAATATCCTTATTATCGGGCAATACCACCTCAGTAGCCCTTTCTGGCAGGTCTATTGCGAACTTAAACATGTAAGTGAACTCATACGGCTGATCGCCTTCACCGGAATGGCGGTGCGTACCCACATAGGCAACTTCAGCATCTTTCAGATAACCTTCCGTATGTCCGGTGTGCCCCCACTGACCGATGAAGCCAGTATAAGAAGGAACAATGACTTCCTGCACATACTTGCCTACGCGGAATATCCCCTTCACATCTTTATCAGAAGCGGCAGCAGCAAGGATATAGAGTCTGTTATAAGTACAGTCGGCGGGCAGTTTCAGTACATTGCCCTTGCAAGCCATACCATTCAGCTCTTCACGTGTCTCCAATTTGAAAGGCACTCCATGCACATTCATCTCGGCAGGTATCAATTCAGCAGCATAAGAATAACCAGACTCAAAGTTGGCAGCAGCCTTGAACTCGTTCCAACTGAAGCACTTCTTATCATAAACAAGGGGCAATGGTTCGGCCACCGTCTGCACCTTTTTATTGGAAGCGAAACGTACCTTGTAGGTCTTAATGCTGTTTGGATTGACTGACACTTCCAAGCGATTTCCACTGAATGTAGCCTTACCGATGGTCTTTTCCGTACCATCTGCTTCTACAGCAGCCACAAGGTTGTCGGCAAAGACAATCGAGGCTTTCTGCGCCTGCTTGCCTGCAGCTTCATACACGCGTACCACATATTCATCTGAACTTTCGGCTTTCTTTAAGGCTTTAATAAGTACATTCCGGTTATCGGAAAAAGCCAATGAATAGCTCTTACCTAATTCGCCGCGATGCTTTCCAACAACGAACGCCTTGATGCGCTGGTTCAGCAGTTCAGCATTCTCGCGGGTTTGAACTACATCCAAAGCGCCCACATGACCTACCAAGCTGTAAGTAAAGGTATGGTGACCGAAGTCCTGACGATCTTGATAAGCATAGTTCTTTTTTGTCTTCGGAGTGTGCAGCAAAGTGAGACGCAGGGTGTTGTTATCAGGCTTGTCCCAGCCATATTTGCTGTCGTTCATGATGGAAACGCCATAAGAACCGTTAGCGTCCGTTAAATCTGCCCAATATTGAGCATATACTTCGTAAGCGGTCAAGATGTTGTTTCCTCTCTGCACGCTGCCTACGCCCAAGTCGTAAGTGGCCACCTCATTATTCAAATTGAGGGGAAACTCAGCCTTCAACAGAGCGTTGGTAGACTGCCAGTCCACTTCGTTAGTAAAGTCAATGCGGTGGGCCAATACACCTTCATACAAATGGATGTACTGGCGGAAAAAAGAATCATCGTGACGTTTCTCCACGCAGAGAGTCTTACGTAATGCGCCGTTTTCGCAAAGAGTCACTTTCACATCCTCGGTGATGGAGATAGGAGTAGCGTCCACAGTCTCTTTCAATATCTCCCATGCCGGCCATTCGAATGACTTGTTTTCAGTGAAGAGGGCTAAACGAATAGCCTTACCAGCCTTTACCAATTCCTTGTTGTTTCTCTTGTCAAACAGTGAAGTAATGTCACCGTTCTCATTCAATGTCAGTTTGTAGAACGAATTTTCAACACTTGCAGCTTCAACAGCAGGCATCTCTTTTCCTTCGCCGGAGAGGCGGACATCGTAAACTGCGTATCCATTGGCGGGTACAGTGGCTTCTACTAACAAGCGGACCTTTCCATCAGTATATGAAACCAACTGAGAAACCACCAACTTGCCTTGTTCGTTATATACAGCCACACTTTTGGGAAAACGGGAAGCCTCCACTTCGATGATCACCACATCTGCAGCCTTGAAGCCCGAAGCGTTATAGAGCACTACGGGAATCCCCTTGACACGAGTATCAAGCTTGCCTGCCACACTTCCCACAGAATGAGTCAGGATACCGGAGAACTGTTTCAGAGAGAGAAGTTCATCGTTCCAAGAAAATTCATAGGCACGGGGAATGCTGGTACCAGTCAAATCATCGTGGAATTGGTGGAATATGAAGCGCTGCCAAGACTCCGTCAGGCTCTTGCCAGGATATTCGGCAACCCCCAAAAGGGCAGCAGCCACAGAAGCACGTTCAGCGGCATCACCCAAAAGTTCATTTTGACGATTATAGAGTTTCATAGCAGCCTGTGAAGTGTAGCAGCCGGTTCCATGAACGTCCATCAGCAATTCACCGTCAAATACGGGGAGCTCGGGATGGCTGCCATAGGGCTGGTAATCCTTGAACAACTGGTCACTGGCTGCACTGATAATCTTCAACGGACCGTCTCCCTTGATACCTTTCTCCACGGAAGCCACAGAAGCGATGGTAGGTGAACCGCCCACATCACCTGTTCCATAGTAGCGGTAAACGGTATTCAGGGGAGTGCATTTGGAGAGTTCCATCAAATATTTATTTTCTGAAAGGTCTTCATTATCCCAACGACGACCGTAATCATATCCGTGAGCCAGCATGACGGACGCTCCATCCACTCCTTTCCACAGTCCGATGGTAAAGGGATGCTTGCTCTTACCGTAGAAAGGATTGTTACGCCAATCCAGCTTCTGTGAAGAGAAACCTATCAGTCCACAATGGGCAGCAACAGTAGGCAATGTCCAACCGAATCCGAAGCAATCGGGAAGGAAGATGTCGGTACTTTCTACCCCCAGCTCCTTACGATAGAACTCCTGCCCCAGCATAATGTTGCGAATAAACGATTCAACAGACGGCACCAAAGTGTCGGTAGCATCCCAACTGGCCCCACTCACATGCCATCGACCTGCCTTTACAAAAGCCTTCATCAGTTCATATTCACGAGGATAATATTCCTTCATCCAAGCATATTTCACTCCACCTTCAAAATTAAAGATATAGTCGGGGTACTGGTTCAAAAGGAAAAGGTTCTGATTCAAGGTATTCCAAACATAATCCTTAATAGTAGTCTGAATGTCCCAGTTCCACTGCGTGTCCAAGTGGGCATCTGCCACCATGTACGCTTTTGCTTTCTTCGGTGCAACGGTCTGAGCCGATAATTGTCCTCCTGCAACGGCCAACATCACGGCTCCCGCTATCAGATGGGTCTTCCCCATCAGTATTCGTCTCTTTTTCATGGTTTTGTTATTATTGTTTTTTCGTAAAAGATAATGTCAATTCGATATAAACCACCGCATTCTTTGTTATAAATGTGCTGCCTCCTCTAGCCGCAAACCGCTCTTTCACCTTCTCTCTTTAGCCTCCATCCGGCAACAATAGTTTTCTGACATGTGGAATGTTGGTAACAAAAATAGCCCATCCTTCACTCTCATACTGTACAGATTCGCGACATAGATATGTAAAAAGTCGTCTGTGGCATGATTTTATATATTTATGTCATAAATAGCATACATTTCCTACAGAATACAAACTACTTTTGTATATTGTAAAAATCCAAAAGCTAAGAACATGAAAAAACAATTCCTACTCTCGGCAGTTCTCTGCCTCTCACTGACCGCTTTCGGACAGAAAGTACATCAACTGGCCTCACCCAGCGGAAACATCCGCATCTCAGTGGAGCTGACCGATCAAATCCAATATGATGTAACCCAAGGAAATCAAACACTGATGGACAACTGTGTCATTGGTCTGGAAACTGCCAACCACCAGCTGGGCATCCATCCTAAACTAAACAAAGTAGTACGCCAAAATGTAAACGAGGAACTGACTCCCATCGTACCCCTGAAATTCTCTACTATAACCAACCGCTACAACCAATTGCTACTGAAGTTTAAAGGAGGCTATTCAGTAGAGTTCCGTGCCTTTGATGACGGATTCGCCTACCGCTTCCTTACTGACCTGAAAGGCGAGCAAGAAATAATGAATGAAATCCTCCGCCTGAACTTTGTGGATGATTGCCTGCTACATCTTCAGCAACCTGACGGCTTTAAGACTTCCTATGAAGAAGAATATCGCCACCAAACAAGCAGCGAGTGGAAAAACTCCAATCGCATGGCTCTGCTTCCCCTTTTAGCCAGCACACCCAAAGGTGACAAAATCCTCATGAGTGAAACCAATCTGACAGACTATCCCGCCATGTTTCTGAAAAACGATGGACAAGGCGGCATTACCGCCGTCTTCCCCCGTCTGCCTCTTGAATTCGGAGAAGACGGTGACCGCAGTCTCAAGATTCTGAAAGAAGCCAACTGCATAGCCCGTACCGCAGGCAAGCGCAGTTATCCATGGCGTTACTTCGTCATTACCAACGATGACCGCAAACTTATAGAAAACACTCTATCCTATCGCCTCGCTGAAAAGAATGTCATAGAAAACACCTCTTGGATTAAACCAGGACTAGCCAGCTGGGAATGGTGGAACGGAGCCACACCCTACGGCCCCGACGTGGACTTCAAAGCAGGTTGCAACCTTGACACCTACAAATACTTCATCGACTTCGCATCCCACTACGGCGTAGAATATATAGTAATGGACGAAGGCTGGGCCATGAACACCCGCAACCCCTATAAACCCAATCCCTCGGTAGACATACACGAACTCATCCGCTACGGCAAAGAAAAAAACGTAGGCATTGTGTTATGGCTCACTTGGCTTACGGTAGAAAACCACTTTGACCTATTCGAAACTTTCGAAAAGTGGGGTGTGAAAGGCGTAAAGATAGATTTCATGGATCGTAGCGACCAATGGATGGTAAACTTCTATGAACGCGTAGCACATGAAGCCGCCAAACACCATCTCTTCGTTGACTTTCACGGTGCTTTCAAACCTGCCGGATTAGAATACAAATACCCAAACGTACTCTCCTACGAAGGCGTAAGAGGTATGGAGCAAATGGGCGGATGCCGTCCCGACAACAGTGTCTATTTCCCCTTCATACGCAACGCAGTAGGAGCCATGGACTATACTCCCGGCGCCATGCTTAGCATGCAGCCTGAAGTCTACCATTCCGAACGTCCCAATTCTGCCAGCATCGGCACACGTGCCTATCAGATGGCACTCTTTGTTCTTTTTGAAACCGGCCTGCAGATGATGGCAGACAATCCTACCCTCTATTATCGCAACGACGAGTGTACACGTTTCATCACCCAAGTACCCCAAACATGGGACGAAACCATCGCTCTCGAAGCCAAAGCAGGAGAATATGCCATCGTGGCCAAACGCAAAGGAGAACAATGGTATATAGGAGGCATGACCAACAACCGCGAACGTGAACGGGTCTTTAACATCTCCCTTGATTTCCTGCAAGAAGGAAAAAATTATCTCATGACCTCTTTTGAAGACGGCATCAACGCTGACCACCAAGCCATGGACTACCGCAAGCAAGAACAATCCTTGAAGAAAGGCGACCATATCACAGTCCGTTTGGCACGCAACGGTGGATTCGCTGCGGTCATTCGCTAATCATATCCATACCTATCTGCTCCGTACAAATACATTTCTAAGGATACGGAGCAGATACAAAGCAAACTGTAAGCCTACAACTAAAGAAATATATTGCAAATATTGACTGTTTCCACCTTAAAATATATCTTTGCAACTCAAAATCAATACAACAAGCCACATGAAAGACATATACTGGAAAGGCCATACGATTTTATTGCTTATCAGCCTCTTATGCTGTTTTCCGGATTTTGTGTACGCTTACAGCCTACGGCAATTCTCCAATAAAAACGGTCTTTCCAATAGTGCCATCCAATCCCTTTACCAAGATAGCCAAGGTGTACTATGGATAGGAACATGCGACGGACTGAACGTGTTTGACGGCAACAATATCCACCTATATACGCCCGTTGATGTGTCACGCAACCTATTGTCAGGCAACATTATCAGCCAGATCGTAGAATCAGAGCCAGGCATACTGTGGTTACAAACCAACTACGGGTTAGACAGATTGGATACATACCGACAGACCTGCCGGACCTTTACCGAATTCAAGGACAACATCTTCTTGGCACGAAGCAACAACAAGTGCATGTTAGTGCTGAAAGATGACGGAAATCTGTATCACTACCAACAAGAGAACCAGAAATTTCTCCAGTTAAACATCTCTTCCATGGATTTTAATAAAGTACTGTCCATGACCATTGATTCCAACAACCTGCTTTGGATATTCGCAACTGGAAACAACACTCGTTGCTATCGTCTGAACCACACGGGAAAAAGCGTGACACTGATTCCGGAAAAGCCATTTGGACATCACGGCTTGAAGCATGCCTTCATCGGAGAAGATTCAGCCTACTTCATTGATGAAACCTATGCCCTCTACGAATATAGTTTCAGCAACCGACAGTGTTACTACATTGCCGACCTGAAAGACGAAATAGAAAAACGAGGTGAAGTATCTTCCATCATCAAACGAGAAAATGACTTCTGTATCGGTTTCAAAAGCAGCGGCTTGATAGTACTGAAATATGAAGCAAACCAAAAGATTAAATACCGTATAGAATACACTGAAATACAGTCGGGCATCTTCTGTCTGATGAAAGACAAATTTCAAGATATCGTATGGGTAGCTACCGACGGAGAAGGGTTATACATGCTTTACAATGACACATTCACCATGACCAACACCCTGCTCAACACTCCCGCATATCAGGTGAACAACCCGGTACGCAGCCTTTACCTCGACCCACAGCAAACCTTATGGATAGGAACCAAAGGCAGTGGCATATTGCGTATACCGAATTATCTTGTCAACAATACACCCGAAAAACATGATCGTCTCATCACCGGTAACAGCACATTGACCGACAACTCCGTCTACTGTTTTGCACCCGGTGGAAAAGACCGACTTTGGATAGGTACGGAAAACGGAATCAATTATTATTCCTACTCTACCCACCAATTGAAAGAACTGGCGGTACAAGCCAATGGAACCAAAGTGAAATATGTGCACTCCATTGATCAAACCAATGACAGTACACTTTGGATTTCCACCGTGGGCGAAGGAATCGTAAAGGTGACATTAGAAAATCAGAGAAAAGATCCTATTGTGAAGCATGCTACACGGACTTTGGTGAGTAACGGACATATGGCATCAAACTATTTTTTCACCTCCTACCGTGAAAGCAGCTCTACGCTGTGGTTCGGGAACAGAGGGCTCGGAGCCTACCGCATTGATGTACGTACTGGAGAAATGGCACAGTTCCGCTTCAACAACTTGGTAAACAGCCAAACCGCCAACGATGTGTTCGCCATACACAAAAACGAGCAAGGCTACTGGCTGGGCACTGGATCAGGGCTTCTCCGCTTCTACTCAAACGAAGACGGAAACCCAGACAGCATCAGTGCAAAGCTCTACACCAACAGCACCGTACATGGTATCTTGGAGGACAACCGAGGCAATCTCTGGGTGAGTACCAATCAAGGATTAATGAGACTCAATCCCCAAGAACAGACCAAGCAGACCTACAACAACGGAAACGGACTGGCCGTGACCGAATTTAGTGATGGAGCCTTCTACAAAGACAATGCTACGGGAATCCTTTTCTTTGGAGGTGTAAACGGCTTCGTCACCGTGAAGCCCGATTCTTACATCACCACGGACTATATGCCCGAAATCAGCCTGAAAGGACTTTCCATCTTCGGTAAGGAATACAACCTGCATGACTTTTTACATTACAAAGACGGGAAGCCCGTGCTACAACTGGACTACAAACACAACTTCTTCCAGCTCAACTTCCGGATAACAGACTACATTAACGGAAACGACTATTTCTACTCCTATAAACTAAAGGAAGCAAGCGACCAATGGATAGAAAACGGAGTTTCACCCAATGCCATCTTCTCCAACCTTTCCCCCGGAGAATATACTCTGTTTGTGAAATACCGCAACAACATCAACGGTAAAGAAAGCCATCCGCAAGCCTTCACCATTTACATCGCTCCTCCCTGGTATCTCAGTACCTGGGCCTATGTGGGCTACTTTTTGTTAGGGTTACTATTATGTACAGGCATAGTTCGCCTATGCATCTATACCTACCGCCTGAAGCGGCAGCACATGATGAAGAAAATGGAACGACAGAAAAAAGAGGAAGTCTATGAATCAAAACTACGCTTCTTCACCAACATCACCCACGAGTTTTGCACCCCCCTCACCCTGATTCAGGGACCGTGCGAGAAGATACTCACCCACAAGGAGACAGATATCTACACGCACCGCTACGCCAAGATGATTCAGCAAAATGTGGAAAAGCTGAATGGTCTCATTGTGGAATTGCTGGAGTTCAGAAGACTGGAAACGGAAAACAAAATGCTCTCCATACAGCCGCAACCTGTTTCCGAAAAGTTAAGGGACATCGCCGAATCCTTCGGTGACATGGCGGAAAACAGAGAAATGAACTACTGCCTTGACATAGCCCCCGAACTGACATGGAACACCGACCTGAGCTGCTTCAACAAAATAGCCGGAAACCTCATATCCAACGCTTTCAAGTACACACCCGACAAGGGGAACATCAGCGTAACATTGTACACGAAAAACGAACGTCTTATTTTGAAGATAGCCAATACCGGCAAAGGCATCACACCGGAAAATCTCGGAAAGATATTCGACCGCTATAAGATTCTCGACTCCGTGGAGATGAACGGCAAAAACTCAAGAAACGGACTGGGGTTGGCCATCTGCAAAAACATGGTGACACTGTTGGAAGGAGACATAAACATCGAAAGCACACCGGGCGAACTGACCACCTTCACTGTAAGCCTTCCCTCGCTCCCCCCCAACGGACAAGAAGTACCGCAAACAGCATACGAAGCGGCTTCTCCAAGCATTCCCACCGAAGAAGTGCAAGAATTGCCCGAAAAATACACCCAAGAATTCGACGCAAACAAGCAGACGGTCATGGTGATAGATGATGACCCTTCCATGCTGTGGTTCGTATCCGAAATATTCACAGAGAAATACAACGTACTCTCTTTCAATAATGCCCAAAAGGCATTAGACAGCCTGGAGCAACGACAGCCAGATCTCATCATCTCAGACGTGATGATGCCCGATATAGATGGGTTATCCTTCACCTCCACCATCAAGCAACACAAGCTGTGGAGCCATATTCCCCTAATCCTGCTCTCAGCACTGCATCACGAAGACGACCAAGTAAAAGGACTGGAATCGGGGGCGGATGCCTATGTCACCAAGCCTTTCAATGTGAAATATTTGGAAAAGATGGTCTATCATCTCATCCGCCGCGAAGAAAACCTGAAGGAATATTATAGTTCGGCACTCAGCACCTTTACCTGGAAAGAAGGAAGCTGCTTGCACAAAGAAGAACAAGAATTCTTAGAGAAAATGACAGAAGTCATTGAAAAGAACTTAGCCAATCCAGACCTGCAAGTAGAACTTTTGAGTAAGGAAATGGGCTACAGCAGCCGGCAGTTCTACCGCAAACTGAAACCACTTACTGACAAATCGCCTGCCGACATCATCAAAGAATACCGCCTCTCCACGGCGGAACGCTTGTTAGTCTCCAGCAACTTCACCATCGAAGAGCTGATGGACCGCACGGGATTCACCAACCGAAGCACTTTCTATAAAGCTTTTTCACAACGTTACGGAATGCCGCCCCGTCAATACTGCGAACGGCAAAAGAAGAACGTGAGGGAAGGACAGGAAATCACTAATACTTAATCATCTTATACCATCTGCATTTATGAAAAGAAGCTCTTTTTTGAGTATCGCATTCACCGGGCTGCTTGCTACCGCAGCCGCAACAGCACAAACTCACGAACAGCCCGAATGGAATGACCTGAACATTTCGGGAGTGAACAAAGAAACGGCATGCCAAACCGCCATTCCCTTTGCCGACGAAGGACAAGCCCTACGCCTGAGCATCGAGGAATCCCCCTATTATCAAACTCTGAACGGTACATGGAAATTCCATTGGGTGGCCGACCCCGAAAAACGGCCGAAGGATTTCTTCAAGCCCGACTACGACGTAAGTGACTGGGATAACATCAAAGTGCCCGCCACATGGCAGATAGAGGCTGTACGCCATAACAAGCCCTGGGACAAGCCTTTGTATTGTAATACCATTTACCCTTTCTGTGATTACAGTAAAGGAGTACAATGGCCCAACGTCATCCAACCTCGCCCGGCAGACTATACTTTTGCCAACATGCCCAATCCCGTAGGCAGTTACCGACGTGAATTCACTTTGCCCACATCTTGGAAGGGCAGAGATGTATTTATTCGCTTCAATGGAGTGGAAGCAGGTTTCTATCTTTGGTTGAACGGTAAAAAAGTGGGCTATTCAGAAGACAGCTACTTACCTGCCGAGTTCAATCTGACTCCCTATTTACAAGAAGGAAAAAACACATTGGCAGTTGAAGTGTACCGTTTCACCGATGGAAGTTTTCTTGAATGTCAAGATTTCTGGCGGTTCAGCGGTATCTTCCGCGATGTATTCCTATGGTCAGCACCACGCACGCAAATTAGGGACTTCTTCTTCCGAACCGACTTGGACGGAGATTATCGTAATGCTACAGTTTTTTTGGACGTGGAAATCACCGGTAAGAAAAGTTCTGCCGAACTCATAGTGAAGCTCTCCGACACAGAAGGAAAGGAAGTGCTATCACGCACTATCCACGCCACAAAAACAGGTAGTACCCATCTGGAATTCGATGTGGAGAACCCACTGAAATGGACAGCCGAAACACCCAGCCTCTACAACCTGACCCTGACCCTAAAACAGAAGGGAAAAGTGACAGACCTACGTAGTGTAAAGGTAGGCTTCCGCGAAATAGAGTTTGCCAAAAACGGACAACTGCTGATTAACGGCAAACCCACTCTTTTCAAAGGTGTCAACCGCCACGATCACAGCCCATTGAATGGCCGTACCGTCTCCAAAGAAGAGATGGAAAAGGACGTACAACTAATGAAAGCGCTGAACGTAAACGCCGTCCGTACCTCCCATTACCCCAACAACCCTTACTTTTACGACCTATGCGACCGCTATGGCATCTATGTATTGGCAGAAGCCAATGTAGAGTGTCACGGCGAAATACGTCTCTCACACGAGCCACAATGGGAAAAATCATTCACCGAGCGCAACGAGAACCAAGTGAAACGTTTCCGTAACCACGCTTCCATCGTAATGTGGTCCATGGGCAACGAATCGGGAAACGGAAACAACTTCTCCACTGCTGAAAAGGCCATCAAACGTTTGGATACTACCCGCCCCACCCACTACGAGGGAAACAGTTCTTTCTGCGACGTGACCAGTTGCATGTACCCAAGTGTGGACTGGCTGGAAAACGTAGGCCGTGAACGATTGGAGAAAATACAAAAGGGCGAGATCGTGAAACCGCACGTAGTATGCGAGTATGCCCATGCCATGGGAAATTCCATAGGAAACTTCAAGGAATACTGGGAAACCTACGAACGCTATCCGGCACTCATCGGAGGTTTCATCTGGGATTGGGTAGACCAAAGCCTGCGTATGCCCACTCCCGACGGCAAAGGCTTCTACATGGCCGTAGGCGGTGACTTTGGTGACAAGCCCAACGACGGTAACTTCTGTACCAACGGCGTCATCTTCTCCGACCGTACATTATCTGCCAAATCCTATGAAATGAAGAAGATACATCAACCCATCCGCATAGAAGCATTAGGGAATGGCAAATATAGAATCAGCAACAAGCGATTCCATGCCAATATGGAAGACCTCTACGGGAGATACGAAATAACGGAAGATGGAAGGACCGTCTGCTCAGGCAATCTGGAAGATTTGAAGCTGGAAGCACAGGCAAGCAAAGTCATCACCCTGCCAGACATACCCGCAACGAAGGTACCCGGAGCAGAATACTTTATCAATTTCAGTTTCTGCCAAAAAAGAGATACCGAATGGGCAAAAGCCGACTACGAGGTAGCCACCGAACAATTCAAGCTATCAAGCAGCGAGAAACCTATATTCGTACCCGAAAAAGGAAACATCAATCTAAACGAAACTGCCGACGCATTGGTGGTGAAAGGTGAACGTTTTGAAGCTGTCTTCTCCAAGGAAGAAGGAACTTTATCGGCATATACATTGAATAATATCCCCCTGATAAGTAAAGGACTCGAACTGAACCTCTTCCGTGCTCCCACCGACAACGATAAACAGGTAAGTGGCGATTGGCAACGCAAAGGCCTTTACCAGCTGCAAGCGGAAACCGGCAAATGGGAAACCCACCAAGAAGAGGACAGAATAACCCTGCACATCCGGAACTGCCACAAAGGTAAACTCGGTTTTGAGTATCGCACAGAAATAGAATACACCGTAAATGCCGATGGTTCCATCATGGTGAACAGTGTCATCATCCCGGTATCCGACAGCGAAATCATTCCGCGTGTGGGCTATCGAATGGAACTGCCCGAAGGCTTCGAGCGTATGCGTTGGTATGGACGTGGCCCATGGGAAAACTACGTAGACCGCAAGGATGCCACCCCAATAGGCGTATACGAAAGTACAGTATCCGACCAATGGGTGAACTATGTAAAGCCTCAGGAGATGGGTAACCATGAAGAGGTACGCTGGATTTCCATCACCAACGCCGACGGTATGGGCTTCGTTTTCGTGGCAGGCGACCAAATGGCGGCTTCTGCCCTGCATGTCAGAGCACAAGACATGGCAGATCCCGACCATCTGCAAAAACTGATTCACAAATACGACATCCCGATGCGCAAGGAGACAGTTCTTTGTCTTGATGCCCACAATCGTCCTCTGGGCAACGCAAGCTGCGGTCCGGGCCCGATGAAAAAATACGAACTGCAAGCAACTCCCGTAGCATTCAGCTTCATCATGATGCCTTTGGAAAGAAGCTACACGCAAAGTGAGCTTACCAAGAAAGCACGCGTACAGATGCCTGCATGCATGCCCGTAATGGTAGAACGCGATAACAACGGTTACCTGCAAATGAGTACTGGAACTCCGGACGCGACCATCTTCTACAGCCTTAACGGTAACGAATACCGGGAATACACAGCTCCATTCGAGTTCATTGACGGTGGAAAGATACAAACATACGCTGTTTCCGGAAAATTAGGCAAGAGCCTGGTCACTACTATGGAACTACCCATATTCGTAGACCACTCGGCATGGAAGGTGGTCTCCTCCAGCAGCGACAGCCAAGGAGAAGAGGCGCAAAACGCCATCGACGGAGACCCTTCCACGTATTGGCACACCCGTTGGCACGAACCCATTCCAGAGTTTCCACACAGCATTGTGGTAGACATGGCTTCCCTACTGGTAGTGGACAAATTCATCTACACAGCACGACATTCCAATGATAACGGACACGTCAAAGACTACGAGCTAAGCTTCAGCAAAGACGGAAAAAATTGGGAAAGCACCGTCAAAGGTACATTCTCCAATCTGACGTCTGCCCAAACCATAACATTGGAAACACCCGTCACTGCCCGTTACTTCAAATTCGTTCCCTTGTCCGAAATGCACGGCAGGAAATGGGCTTCGGCAGCCGAACTGAATGTGAGCATCCTGAAAAACATCAGCGGAGCATCCCAGAGACAAATAGTGGTCTCCGTAGACAGCGATGCAGACAACAGCATGAAGCTGGCGGCAGACGGTAACATAAACACCTATTGGCACACGGTACACAACCAATTCTACATAGCTCCCTACCCTCATGAGATACATCTTTCCCTATCCAAAGAGGCCACTATAAAGGGTATCCGCTACACTCCGCGACAAGATAGCGAAGAAGGACGGATAGCTTCCTATGAAGTATATGCAAGCAAAGATGGAAAAAATTGGGGGCAGCCCATTATCTATGGCACCTTCCATATAGGTACAGCAACGCAAACTATAGAATTTACTCCTTGCCGGGCACGTTATGTGAAACTATTGGGATTATCGGCCCATGACAAAGGAAAGAAAGCTGCCATAGCAGAATTAGAGATAATCTTGGAAGAATAATTTTAGAGGAAAAACTATTAACCATGGAGTTTCAGGGCTTGTGCAAAAACTTGTACAAGTCCTGAAATTCCACGTTTTCTCCTATAAGTAAAAATCACTTTCCCTTCACTATCCGCTTAATATCATTCAGCTTGTTCAGCGCCTCCAGCGGCGTCAAGTTATTCACATCCAGATTCAGTATCTCATCGCGTATCTGGCACAGCACCGGGTCGTCGAGCTGAAAGAAGCTGAGCTGCATACCACCGCGTGTCTCTCCCACTTCCACCATCGGTTTGCTGGAAATCCCCTGCTGGCGGTTGTCTGTTTCCAGTTGTTTCAGAATGTCATTGGCACGTTTCACGATGCTTTTGGGCATACCCGCCATTTTGGCTACATGAATACCGAAGGAGTGTTCGCTGCCACCGCGCTCCAATTTGCGCAGGAAGATGACTTTGTTATCTATCTCCTTCACCGAAACGTTGTAGTTCTTAATACGCTTGAAGCTTTTCTCCATCTCGTTCAACTCATGGTAGTGCGTGGCAAACAAGGTGCGTGCCTTCGCCTTTGGATGCTCATGGATATGCTCCACAATCGCCCAGGCGATGGAAATACCGTCGTACGTAGAAGTACCACGTCCCAGCTCGTCGAACAGCACCAGGCTGCGGGGAGAAAGGTTGTTCAAGATATCCGCCGCCTCGTTCATCTCCACCATAAAGGTAGACTCGCCCACGGAAATATTATCGCTGGCACCCACACGGGTGAATATCTTATCCACCAAACCGATATGGGCACTCTCCGCAGGCACGAAACTGCCGATTTGAGCCAGTAGCGTAATCAGCGCCGTCTGCCTCAGCAAAGCGGACTTACCCGCCATGTTGGGACCCGTAATGATGATAATCTGCTGCGTCTGGCTGTCCAGCATCACATCGTTGGCAATATACTTCTCGCCGATGGGGAGCTGCTTCTCAATGACCGGATGCCGTCCCTGATGGATTTCCAGCACATCGTCGTCGGCAATGACGGGGCGTATATAGTTGTTCTCGCGCGCCGCTGTGGCAAAGGAGAGCAGGCAGTCCAGACGCGCTATCTGGTTCGCATTGATTTGAATGGCGGGGATGAACTCGCTCAATGATTGCACCAATTCTGCATAGAGTTGTGTTTCCAGTACCAGTATCTTGTCCTCCGCACCGAGAATCTTCTCCTCGTACTCCTTCAATTCCTGGGTAATGTAGCGTTCGGCATTGGCAAGGGTCTGCTTGCGTATCCACTCTGCCGGCACTTTGTCCTTATGCGTGTTGCGCACTTCGATGTAATAACCGAAGACATTGTTGTAGCCTATCTTCAAGCTGGGAATCTCCGTCAGCTCACTCTCGCGCTGCTGTATCTGCAACAGATAATCCTTACCGGAGTAGGCTATCTGGCGCAACTCGTCCAACTCGGCACTAACACCGGACTTGATGACACCGCCCTTATTAATCAGCAACGGCGGGTCATTGTCTATCTCCCGGTCTATGCGGTCGCGGATGGACTGGCAGATGTTCAACTGCTCGCCTATATGATTCAAGCTGGCATTATCGGCATCCATGCAAGCCGCTTTGATGGGTTCTATCGCCTGCAAAGCCACCTTCAGCGCCACTACCTCACGCGGAGAGACACGGCCTACCGCCACTTTGGAGATGATGCGCTCCAAGTCACCTATCAAATGCAGTTGCTCCTCTATCAACTCCTTGAAATCGGGCTGGCGGAAGAAGTATTCCACTACATTCAGCCGTTCGTTAATCGGCTGCACGTCTTTCAACGGAAATACCAGCCAGCGTTTCAGCAGGCGGGCACCCATCGGGCTGATGGTCTTGTCTATCACATTCAGCAGACTACTGCCACCGTCGTTCATCGACCCCATCAACTCCAGGCTGCGCACCGTAAACTTATCCAGGCGGACATACTTATCTTCCTCGATGCGTGCCAGCGAAGTAACATGCCCTATCTGCGTATGCTGCGTCATGATGAGGTATTGCAGGATGGCTCCCGAAGCGATGATACCGTTCTTGAGATGATCCACACCGAAACCTTTCAGGTTCTTCACCTCGAAATGCTTCAGCAGCTTCTCGCGGGCAGATGTCTCGGTAAACACCCAGTCGTCCAACTCGAAGGTGAAGAACTTGCTGCCGAAGTTTCCCTCGAACATCAGCCGCTTGCCACGCTCGAAAAGCACTTCTTTGGGGGCAAAGTTGTTCAGCAGCTTGTCCACATAGTCGAAAGGTCCTTCCGCCGTCAGAAATTCACCCGTAGATATGTCCAGGAAAGCCACACCGCAGGCACCCTTGCCGAAGTGTACGGCAGCCAGAAAGTTGTTCTCCCGGTAGTTCAGCACATTGTCGTTGATGGAGACTCCCGGCGTCACCAGCTCCGTGATGCCCCGCTTTACGAGTTTCTTTGTCAACTTCGGGTCCTCCAACTGGTCGCAGATGGCCACGCGCTTGCCGGCACGTATCAGCTTGGGCAGATAGGTGTCGAGTGCATGATGCGGAAAGCCCGCCATTTCGATGGTTTTCCCCTTGCCGTTGGCACGTTTGGTCAAGGTAATACCGAGGATTTCGGACGCGACGACGGCATCGGTGGAATAGGTTTCATAGAAGTCACCACAACGAAACAGCATGACAGCATCGGGATGCTTTGCCTTCAAGTCGAGGAACTGTTTCATCATCGGGGTAAGGACAATATCTTCGTGCATACAAGTCTTTAATTTTTAATTTCCAGGATTTTGAGCCAAGAGAGCAGAAAATCGTCAAGTAAGGCCCAAAACTTAATGTGACAAAGATAATTCTTTTTTAGAAAACAGCTGCGTAGAGGCTTCAAAACCTTAGCAAGCCTTAACAAAGAGACGTATTTTCCTAAAACATGTTATAAAACAGCCTTTTTTATTTGCTTTATTTGGAGATAAGCAAAAAGTCCGTACCTTTGCAATGTGTTTTTCATAGTATTAGATTTAAGGTTAACAAAGGTTGGAGTACAGCGGTACTCCTTTTTTTATGCCCACACCTTTCGTATCTTCCCCTTTTCCCTTACAAAAAGACATATTCACTCGGCGAAACGCCCTTCATCTTCTTGAAAACCCGGTTGAAATAAGGAACATTGTTGAATCCCACCTGATAGCAGATTTCTGCTACGGATACCTTTTGTTGTTTCAGCAGCCGGCAGGCAAGCTCAATGCGGTATTCATTGAGATAAGTGACGAAAGTCTTCCCCGAGACTTTCTTGAAAAAGATACAGAAAGAAGTGCGGTTCATCCCCACGTGGCGGGCAACGTCATCCAGCGTAATATCCCGCTTGGCGTTACAAACGACGTAGACTTGTATCCTATTCATTCGCTCCCGTTCCGGGTCCATCTTCTGATACTGCCCCACCACACTCTCTTCCTCGCTCCCGGCAAGAATAAGCAGCAGTTTTATCATCAGCGGGATGCGTTCAGCCCTCCCCAAAGGACGCATCTCCTCGAGGACAGAAGCAATAGCCGCCGACTTTTCCTTCCCGAACTTCACGGCATCCCTTTTCCGTTTCAGCTTCTCCGTACATTCCTGCAGCTCAGGGAAAGCAACACAGCAGTTGTCAAAAAATTCCCGGCCGAAAGTTATCGTGATATTGGCAATACGCCCCTGCGCATCTGTCACATCATTCTCGAAATACCAGCAATGCGGTATCTCCGGAGGAACTATCACCACTTCCCCACTCCCGAAAGGTTCAGTACGGTCACCTATCAGCCGCATGCCGGAGCCTACGATGATATACGACAACTCCCACGTTGCCTGCTCATGCAGACCTATCTGCTCGCCGGGAGCCAGGCATACATCGTCGAAGGTAAAAGAAGTGTTTTCCGGCCGAGGCACTGCATTATCATTCATAATTTGGGTAAAATATCTCCCTGAAGGGGAGTAAATGCAAATATAAGACAATCCTAATAAACAATAAGAGAAATGCCCGGAGAAATTGCAGACTAACTTTGCCCGCGAAATAAAGTTATACCGGGAATCCGGATTGTCTGAGGATGTGTCAAAATACACACTCACCACAGATTACACAGATTAACACCGATAAAAGTTCTTGATTATCAGAGCTCCTAAAATAATCTGTGTAATCTGTGGTGAGTCATGACACGTCCGCATTTTAGAAGAATATTAATCTAACAACAAACATAATTCCAATGAAGACAACAACTTATTTAGCATCCAAGCCGCGTTACGAAATACTGGACGGGCTTCGCGGCGTAGCCGCAATAATCGTGGTAGCTTTCCATCTTTTTGAAACCTATTCCGCAGGGCCTGCCCACCAGATTTTGAACCACGGCTACTTGGCCGTGGACTTCTTCTTCGTACTCTCCGGCTTCGTCATCGGTTATGCCTACGACGACCGCTGGGACCGTATGACAACGTGGGACTTCTTCAAGCGACGCTTGGTACGCCTGCACCCCATGGTGATTATGGGTACACTCCTCGGCGCCTCCCTATTCTACTTCAGTGCCTGCTCCGCCTTCCCGATGGTGATGCAGACACCGTGGTGGAACGTGCTGCTGATGACACTCCTGGGCTGCCTTATGTTCCCCACCCCCACTTCATGGGACATCCGGGGCTGGTGGGAGACAAACGCGTTGAACGGCCCCACCTGGTCGCTGATGTGGGAATATATTGCCAATGTGCTCTATGCCCTATTCATCCGCCGCTTCTCCAAACTGGCACTGGGCATATTCGTCGGACTCTCTGCCTGCCTTACGCTCGACGTCACGCTCAACATAGATACCTTTGGGCTTCTTTCATCGCGGGGAGAAGCCGCCTACACCCTCATCGGCGGCTGGAGCCTGACACCCGGCCAGCTCTATATAGGCATTTCACGCCTGCTCTATCCCTTCTTCATGGGTCTGCTGTTGTCTCGCATAGGCAAGCTGGTGAAGGTGAAGAGAGGATTCTACTGGTGTTCCCTGCTGGTGACTGTTATCCTCGTGATGCCGCGCATCGGAGGCGAGACCAGCCAATGGATGAACGGCGTCTACGAAGCCGTAAGCGTGCTCGCCCTCTTTCCGCTGATAGTGGCTATGGGAGCAGGCAGCAACGTCACGGGCAAGCGTTCCGTAGCCCTCTGCAAATTCCTGGGCGAACTATCCTATCCGCTGTACATCACACACTTCCCGCTGATATACATGCAGATAGCCTGGGCACGGAATAACCCCGACGCACCGGCAGGAATGCACTTGTTCATTGCCGTATCCGTCTTTGTACTCTCCATTGCCATTGCATACGCTTGCCTCAAACTGTATGACGAACCGGTACGCGAGTGGCTGAAACAACACTGGTTGATGAAGAAGAATACCAAAACATCCAAATGATTGTTGAACCCAAATACACACTACCATGAATAGAATAAAATCTTTCTTGTTGGCAAGCATGTTTCTCCTGCCAACAATGGCGCAGCAAGCAACTGCCCCAGCCATTCCACAAGACAAAAAAATAGAGCAGAAAGTGGAAGCCCTACTGAAAAAAATGACCCTTGAAGAGAAAATAGGCCATGAGAGAAATTGGCATACCCTGCATCTATGGACTGGACCAAAATCACGGGACAACCTACACAATGGGTGGAACGCTCTTTCCTCAAAACATCAATGTGGCTGCTTCCTTCAACCGCAACCTGGCCCGTGAAGCCGCACGTATTACTGCCTATGAAACCAAAGCCGGCAGCTGCCCGTGGACTTATTCTCCCACCATCGACCTGGGACGCGATCCCCGCTGGCCACGCATATGGGAGAATTATGGCGAAGACTGCTACGTCAATGCAGAAATGGGGCGGGCTGCCGTACTCGGCTTCCAAGGAGAAGACCCGAACCATATCGGCAAACAAAATATTGCCGTATCGCTAAAGCATTATATGGGCTACAGCGTCCCCTTCACCGGAAAAGACCGTACACCGGTATACATCTCGGCTCAAGACCTTCGTGAGAAACACTTTGCCCCTTTCCTGGCTTGTGTAAAAGCAGGAGCATTATCCGTCATGGCAAATTCGTGTTCTGTCAACGGATTGCCCGTACACGCCAATTACAAAATCTTGACCTAATGGCTGAAAGAAGAACTGAACTGGGATGGAGTACTTGTCACGGACTGGGCTGACATCAACAACCTCTGGCGCCGCGAAAAAGTGGCAGCCGACAAGAAAGAAGCCATCAAAATCGCCATCAACGCAGGTATCGACATGGCCATGGAACCTTATGAATGGGATTTCTGTACACTGCTGAAAGAACTTGTACACGAAGGCGAAGTACCCATAAGCCGCATTAATGACGCCACCCGGCGTCACCTACAATGAAAAAGGGGCTTATTGGGCCGAAAACAAGCCGGAAATCGAAAAAGCCGTGAAAGCAGCCACAGAAGTCGATTACATCATCGCCTGCATCGGTGAAAATTCTTATTGTGAAACTCCCGGCAACCTGACTGACCTGACCCTCTCGCGCAATCAGCTCGATTTAGTAAAAGCACTGTCTGCTACGGGAAAACCCGTCATCCTTATACTGAATGAAGGCCGTCCCCGCCTCATCAATGAAATAGAGCCGATGGCAAAGGCCGTAGTAGACATCATTCTGCCGGGAAACTACGGAGGAGACACCCTTGCCAACCTGCTCAGCGGTGATGAAAACTTCAGTGGAAAGCTGCCCTTCACCTATCCGAAAGAAATCAACTCACTCATCAACTACAACTACAAGGTGAGCGAGGAAGTGGAAAAAATGGAAGGGGCCTACGACTATGACGCGGTTGTATCCGTGCAATGGGCTTTTGGGTACGGACTAAGCTATACCAGCTTCAGCTATAGCAATCTGAAAGTAAACAAGGCAAACTTCACAGCCGATGACGAGCTTATCTTCACTGTGGACGTAAAAAATACAGGAAGCCGTGCCGGCAAAGAAAGTGTTCTCCTTTTCAACAGTGCCCTCATAGCTTCAATGACCCCCGACAGCCGTCGCCTGCGAGCTCCCAATCGGTAGTCTATATTGCCAGTCTCCCATTTACTACATTCCCTATTTAAGCAACAATTCCTGCAATACTGCATTTTAAATTCTTGCTTACTAAAACTTATTCGTCCGACAGCCGTTAAATTATCGTCCGACAGTTGTCGGACGAATCTGCAACAGCTGTCGGACGATAATTCAACAAGTATCGGACGAATAAATCTTAGCAAAGAAAAAGATAGATGGCTTACCGCTTGATTTATTTGTGAGTACCCGCGTACACAATCAGTACCTTCCCCAAAGAATCAAGTTGCCAATGAGTTCTCATGAGCTTGTCATTGCAACTTCAAGAATGGTAACGTATTTCCACCGGTAGACAATGGCAGCTTGCAGCACATCGTTGGGTTTCACGGACGACTGTATGTTGGTAAACGTAAAGCCACAGGTACTGAGACGCTCCTTCAGTAATGCCTCCACCTCCTTCTCCATCATCCACTCCACGCTCACTACCGGCCAGATTGACGATGATGCCGTCTGTCCCGAATCAATACCGGTCATTTTTGGAGAAAAGAAGACCTCCCTTCAGCGCAAGTCCCTCGGTACGGGTAGTGCCGGATGCCGTGATACGGATGTCACTGTTTGCCCAGAAACAGATGCGCAGAGCTGTAATATCACTGCCGATGAAATCTTCTGCTTTGCCGGCGCCTTTACTTCCTTCTCGCAAGATACTCGATGGCATAAACCGGCCAGCGGGGAACTTTGCGGATATTTGTACGGACAGCAGGAATGTCGCACAGCAGGAAGAGGGCGGCAAGGCCTAAAGCGAACCAGATAACATAGCCATAGACCTGCTTCATTGCCACCATCATCATGGAGTGCAGGAAGTCGCGGCCAACGTATTCGCCGAGGTTGAAGTGCGCCATATCCAAATGCGTGAGAGTGAGTTGCTGTCCGTAGCTCATCATGTTGTCGTTCATAAAGTGCGAGAAGATAGTGGTATAAATGCCATAACCTGCCGCTCCTGCCAGATACATGTGGAGGATGTTGAACACGAACAAGCCCATGAAGAACTGCTCAAGACTTGGCACCGATTCGTCTAAAGCCCACATCAATGTCGGGGCAAGGATGGCATACGCAAATCCTCGCAAGAAGATGGCAAAACGGTACTGCTCGATATTGACGTTTATGTCAAGCGTGAAGTACATCAGCATGCCATAGAGTGCGATACCGATGAAGGCAATGCCGAAGAGCTTCCACACCTTCCACTTCTTGACTTTCAGCCAATAGAGACCGAGCAGGATACCGAGATACATGCCGGGAAGCGCCCACATATACTGCGACTCTTTGGTCAGCTCCTCCAGCCGGATGACTTCGCTGTAGAGTATCTCTTCCATCGTGTGTTCAGCACCGAAAGCGAGTTCGGCAAAGAAGGTGACGAGGAGGATGGAAACAACGTTGCGACGTGTAAAAAGACCAAGCTCGATGTAGGGGTAACGGTAGTAGCGCAGGCGGTAGAGCACAATGCCGGAAAGCACAATGGCAGCACCGAACAGAAGGCGTATGCGGAGGGTATCGAACCACATGAAATAGTCGCCGTACACTACAATGTACGACACCACGAGCATCAGTCCGCAGATGAGCAATGCTCCCTGAAAGTCGATACCTTTGAGCGACAGACGCTGGGGCATGGGACAAAACGGACGGCAGAAGATGGCCTGCGTGAGCAATACGAACGACATAGTGCCGATGGTGAAGACGTGCATCATCTGCCATGTGAAATGATGACCGAACCAGGCGGCAAGCCATCCGCTACCCTCGATGGCGGTGAGCAGGATGATGTGAAGCACGGGGAAGAAAACGGCAAAATCGCGTCGGGGGGTAATCCAAAGCTGGATGTTGCTCATGCACTCGAACGTGCCCTGTATCTTAGCCATTCCGGCTATGAAGCACACTATCATGAGCACAGGCATCGACTGGCAATGCATCGTCAGCACATTGCATACGGCAAGAACGATGGCAGAACCGCAGAGCAACTGCTTGTTGGTGAAGCGGAACTTCATGCGGAAAAGCATAGGAAAATAGACAGCCATGCCCGCGAGGGTGGCATAAAGCAGAAAGAGCACGTCCTCAATCATGAAGTCGGTGGTGCCACGAATGCCATCCAGTGCACCAAGGTAGATGCCACCGCCGAACTGGAAGCAAAAGGCGGTCAGCACGTACAGCCACGGCTGTATCCGGCGAGGCACCCATCCCTTCATCATAGGCATGGAAAAGCCCATGCCGGGTGGAGGGCCACCGGCGCTCTTCATAAAGAATTCAGTCAATTGTCCCATTACTCCTCAACGATACATTCCACATTATAACCGCCCTTGAGCCTGGCAACATCAGCATCCTCATCGAGCTTGATGCGTACGGTGACGCGCTGTTCGACCTTCACAAAATTACCCGTGGCATTGTCGATGGGAATAAGTGAGAAGGCACTGCCGGTAGCATCAGAGATACGTTCCACCGTACCCGTATATTGTATACCGGGAACGGCATCGGCTGTAATCCCAGCCTTACCACCCACCTTGATGTGAGGCAACTGGCTTTCCTTGTAGTTTGCCTCAACCCAACGTTCACCATTGTCAACAATACTCACCAGTACCTGGCCCGGATTGACAAGCTGACCTACGTGAATATCCTTCGTGCCAACGGTACCGTTACAAGTGGCAATGATGTAGCAATAGGAGAGGTTGAGACGGGCGAGGTCGACGGCACGACGAGCCAGTTCGATGCCCTGCTCCGAAACGGAAAGGTGATGCCCCTGTTCGGCCACAACAGCCGACTGCATCTGACGTGAACGAACCGCCTGCTCGTAGGCTGCCTTGGCACTCAGATAGCCCGTATGTACTTTATCATATTGTTGTCGGGTAACAGCATCCTGACTGAGGAGCTTCTTGAAACGAGTATCCTCACGCATGGCATTCTCCATCTGTACACGTGCGGATTCGATGCCGGCTTCGGTAACGGTCATGCTTGTCTTGGTGGTAACGATGCTGCTTGCCGTTCCCTGCGAACCGTGTTCGGCACGGATAAGGTCGGTCTCGGCTTGGGCCAGTCGCAAGCGAAATTCGGCATCCTCGATGATGGCAAGCGTATCGCCTTTCTTTACTTGCTGGAAATCCGCGAACCGTACCTCACGGATGAAGCCTTGCACACGGCTGCTCTGAGGCACGACGTTCTGGCGTACACGGGCATTGTCGGTAAATTCTCCACCGCCGAAGTGCATAAACTGGCTCACCACATAAACGGCTCCACCCAAGAGGCAAAGCACGATGAGCGCATTGTATAAATAGATGTGTATCTTGTTCTTTTCCATTATTATAAAGTATTTGTTACGTATTTGAGTGTATAGAAATTATAAAGCATGCTGATGCGGGCATTGACCAGTGCCATTTCGGCGGAGAGTTTCATGTTGGAGGCATCGACCATGTCGGTAAGGAGTGCAAGGTCGTTCTGATAACGGTTCTGCACCACGGAGTAGTTCTGATTGGCAAGTTCCACCTGCTTCTGCTGTGTCTTCACCTCGGTGTAGGACGTAAGGAGGTTGGTGTAGTTTGCCTGTACAGCATTCTCCACACCCTCACGAGCCAAGGCGAGCGCTTCCCTCGACTGCCGATGCTCTGTACGTGCCTTGCGGATGTGGTGTTTGTTCTTCCAAAGACTGCCAAGGCTGAACTTTACGCCTATCCCGACAAACCACACGTTTACATTGCAATCCTTCGGGATGAGGTCTTGTGTATAAGGACCAAAGAGATGATTCTCTGCCACGACAGCCACCGAAGGCAATGACTCCGCCTTTGCCTGCTTCACCTTCTGCTCTGCAAGATTTGTGGCAACCGTTGCCTGGCGGATACCAAGATTGTTGTCCGTTGCCGTCTGCTGCCATGTGTCTTGAACGGCGATTGCCGAGAGTGCGTCTATTTCTGTGTTGAGCTCATTCTTATCGGGAACTATAACCGTCTGCTCCGGTAAATGAAGCGTTGTAACCAGTTGATGGTTGATGATGGTAGAGGCATCGGTGAGCTTTGCCAGTGTGAGTTCAAGACCCTGCAACTGGAATTCATAGCGAGTGATGTCGTTCTGCAAAACAGTACCCTGCTCACGGCGGGCTTTCATTTGGTCAATCTCCTTCTGCGTAAGTGCGATATTCTGACGCACCACTTCTATCTGATTGCCTAACTTGTAGAGGTCAAGATAGTAACCCGTCAACAAGAAGCGCACCTCCTGGCGGTTCTTCTCCACATCGAGTTCTGCCATTTTTTCGCCCAATTCTGCCATGCGGATGCCCGAACGGATAGCGCCACCGGCATACACAACCTGCGACACCTGAGCCGTGAAACTATTTCCCCAATGGGGGGTGTCCTGCTTACCGTTTGCCACGGGAATAGCTCCCATACCCGGCACGATGTAATCGGTCGTTCCATCGGTCGAAAAACCTCGCGACAGCATGAAGGCATTGCCCGTATAACTGCCTTGAAGGTTCAAATCCACACTCGGCAGCAAAGCCGATTTGGCTGCTGCCACCCCTTCGCTGGCTGCCTGCAAAGCCACCTCACTCACCCTCACCTTCTGACTCTGTTGGTCAGCAAGATTGTAAAGTGCCGTGAGTGTCATCGCCTGCACAGCCTTGTCTTGTGCATATATAGGCACAAGACAAGGCTCTCCGGCCATCAGAGCGACAGCCAGAGCAGAATAAACCATAAGTTTGTTCATGAAATAAAAATAGATGTATTGTTGTTCATTATTTTTTCCTCTAACCGTTAACTATAAGCCGTTAACCTCTGTTCATTCCCTCGGAAATACTAATAATGAACCATAAGAGTCCGGACAGCACAACATCTGCCACAATGCGCTACAAACGGCCTCATCAGGGAATATAAAAAAGATGAGAACCGAATTTCGAGCACTATTGATTAAGAAATCCGGTGCAAAAGTACAAATAAAAAGTCGAAATAGGGTTAAAAAAAGTCGGTAAGTATCAAAAATTAATGTTTGAAAAGCATGGTATCATCCTTTTTCTTATTGACAATTTTGGCGTTTCAATGTTGCAATGCGTAATGCCACTCCAAACGCCTTTTAAATGGGTATTTCTCCGGCACCAAGGAACACCCTCTCCGACACCGGGGAACTCTGCCTTCCCTGGCGCCGGAAAACAAAAAAACGCATTGCCTATATAATTACAGAAAATCAGCTTATTCAAATCTGTTCTTATTTCTCTGCCAATAGCTGCACAGATTCATCCGTCATGTGATGGTCTGCTGTCAAGCTCCAGTCATTGTTCTTTTCGTCCCATTCGTAGCTGAGGTAGCGCAAGACACTGCTGTCGGTCTGCCGATAGACGGCTTTCTGCTTGATGTCGGTGTAGGCATTGCTTTGCTCGTTCCAGAGGGCGTATTCCACAGTGACGTCGTCCGTATAGAAGAAGTTAAGACTGTGGTGCTTCTCAAAGCTTTGCGTGGATTCGTTCCATTTCAGCACTTCTTTTTGGGAGATGCGACCGGAGTTGTCGTAAATGTAATTGTACTTCAGGTGGCGGTGCAGGAATTTCTGATTCTCCACTTTGAATACGGTTTGTGTTTCCACACGGCCGTCGTTGGTTTCGGTATTATAGGCAAAGTTGTCTGTACGGTTAACGGCTGCTGCGCTTACTACGTTTACTAAAGAGGTCATTGCGATGATTGCTGAAATTACTAAAGTCTTCATAATGGTTCTATTTTTTAAGTTATACATTTTGTTTCAAGTTCTTGTCTTTGGGGGAGTTGTTCCCTTTCGACATTGCAAAGATAGGAGGTGGTAAAAAGCTTTTAGGTTATCGTTACGTTAATGTTAGGTTAACGGAGATATTTATTACTTTTGCGCCCAAAACAAGAACAAAATGAAAACACGTTTCCTCTTATATCTTTCCTTTTCCAATCTATCGGAGACGTAACTGGATAGGCATACAGCAGACTGTCACCACATCTACTATTGAGAAGTACCATCTTTCTTCTATGTCGTCCCAAACGGTTCGGACTTTCTTCGCTTCGAAAAGCTTGATGGCATTATGCTGGGTCATGATATTATGTTTTCAATTCTTAGTTTTAAGCTCTTTGATTGGGTCCTCGCTATGTGACAGAAACAATGCTCTTTCTTCAATTTAATCATAATTTCTGTTTTATTGCATCAGTTGACATAGTCTGTTTTCTTAGGTATAGTACAAAATATATGATTATTTTGACTTAAAACAAATCGCAGTCAATAAATCACTGCACATCATATGACAATAGGGAATAGCCTGCACCACAGACCATCCCCTATCACCTTAATTTTACTTGTGTGACTTCCTCTTACTTCACCACACCGTCCGTCATCGTAAAGCCTTCCAGAGAGCCGGCTTTCACCTGAATACAAATCACACTGATGGCGCTGTCTGCCGCAGCCGACAATTGGCGTTCTCCTGCCGGAGCCACGCGAAGCCAGTCACCCGCCTGCAGTTCTACGGTTTCTCCGTCAACCACCATGGTGCCGCGTCCGGAGAGGACGGCATAAATTTCTTCATTTTGCTTGTGCGAATGCACAAAAGGTACTCCTGCACCAGCCGGCAAATTGCTGATAGATACTTCTGCACCAGTCAGATTCAATGAATCGTGCAACTCGACACGTGCCTCGCCTGCGGGCACATTTACTTTCTGATAGTTCTTCATAATCACTTCTCCTTAGTATGTTTTGATTTACGGCTGCAAAGTTAGCCAACTACCAGACATCGTACAAGAAGGCACTTGAAGCTCAGTTAGTTACCTCCATGTTACCATTATTGGCAAATAAAGAGTTAGAAAAATAAGATTAACAAAAATTATTACTATTTTTGCCGAAAAAGCAAATATCGACTAAACTCTATAAAAAATGAAGATTCTGAAAAAAATTTCAAAAGTAATAGTCATCGTGATGGCTGTACTGGCAACCATTTGGTGTGGTTTGTATGTTTATGCCAACTATTTCTATAATGACAAGCAGATTGATGTAGAAAACTTCTACATCGCGGAACTACCGTTACCCCCCTCGCAGTTTGAAGAAGATTTCAAAGAAATACACCAGATTGTCATGGAGAATTATTCATTATACCAAGCCAAGCATCTGAATATGGATTCATTGTATCAAGCTTGTGACGCCCGCGTTCGCCAGGCGCAGACCACCACAGACTACGGACTGATAGTGCAGGAATACATCTCTGCCTTACAATGCGCCCACGCCATTACCTGCTACAAGAGGTACACAGCCAATCAGCGCGTAGCCTTTATAGAGGATTCCTTGTTCGTTGACAAACCCAGTGACTATCTGACAGAATACGGCTTCCAGGACAAAGACCGGATTATAGCTATCAACGGACTCCCCTATAAACAATGGATTGAACAGAACGAAAAATATACCGAAGCATCTACCGTCCCCCACAGACGGCTCCGTACAGCCTATGATGCGTTCCGTAGTTATGCAGACACCCTAAGAAACTATACACTGCTGAGAGGGGGCGATACTCTGACCGTCACCCTTCCCTTGAAACAAAGGGACTATTTTCCGGATAACGAAGAACAAACTGTGGAGAGCAGGATATTACAAGACAGCATTGGTTACCTTACCATCAAAACCATGATGAACCCCGTCATGGAAGATTTCAAGGCGGTCTATCCCAAAGTCAAGGATTTACCATACCTCATTATAGACGTACGTAGAAACGGCGGAGGAAACAGCATGAATGGAGTAAACATCTGCAAGTACTTCATCCGCGAAGCACAACCACACTGCGTCAGCAAGAGCTACATCATGCAGCCCGAAGCCGACGCCTATAAAGGTAAAATCTATCTGCTGACCGACACATATACGCTCTCTGCTGCCGAGAGCTTCACACTCGACATGAAGGAAAGCGGAAATGTCACCCTCATCGGCGAAGCTACCGGAGGGGATACCGGCAATGGCCCCCGTCCTTTCTGTACCAAACAGCGGACCTATTTCCGTATCCCTACCCGCCAGCCGGACGTCTCTTCTAAAGGTTTCCCCATGGAAGGTATAGGCATACCGCCCCATCATCAAGTATCCCAAACCGTAGCAGATTTCATGAAGGATGAAGATACAGTGCTGAATTATGCTGTCGGACTGATAACAGAGAAACAATAATACATTTCCTCAACGAAAAAGAGCCAAGTATCAAAGGTGTGTCACCTCACGATACTTGGCTCTTTTGTATTTGATATATTATCCTTTATTTGGTACTTGCCAACATCAAAGCCGCATTGCTGTCATTCAGTTCGTAAACGGTAGTTTGCGTATAGCTGTCGTAACCATTAGTTCTACTGTTCCAACGGGCATAGTTCAACTCAACTTCACTGTCAGTGTATTCAACATCCAGCTTGAAATAAGGCACCCAGGCTTCCTTTACGCTATCCCACTTGAAAGCTTCCTTGCTCGTCACACGGTTCTCACTGTCATAAGTGTAAGTGTAGCGGAGGTGACGGAAAAGGTGTCCGTCCTCATTGCGGAAGATAGTCTTGGCGGTCATCAGTTCTCCGGTCATCTCCTCGTTTTTCACATAATCGGCAGGAGTTGTCGCGCTTGCAGAAAAGTTCATTACACTTGCCATTACCACTGCCATCATTACCACTGCTTTTGAAAATACTGTTGCTTTCATAATCGTTATTTTTTATTGTTATTACTTCTTTCTCTGAGGAGGTTGTTGTTTCATAACCGCCTTCGCCTATATATAGTCAATCTGCGTGCCAAAGAATTAAATCACTGATTATCAAAGAATAACTATTTTATAGTAATGTCCATTTTCGGACAACTGTCCGCACAAAAACGAACAGCAAAACAAAAAATAAACGAAATATCATGAAAGTATTTCTACATTAGCAATAATATTATGTAACAGTAGTAAATTGTTTGATGATTGTCCCTACAAAAAGCTGATTTATACTTATCTTATCTCAATGGCGGCATCTGAAAACGTGGTGGGGCAATAGTCGCTCCGCCACTGCCCCCTCTATTATCAAAGACGGTGTTACGCAGAATCTCATACAAGATTCCACCTACATCCAGACTTAATTTAAACTTGTCGAAATTATAATAGGGAATCACAACGGGAACCGTCTCCCAACGACTGCGATAAGCATCGTAATAACGTTGTACTCCAACTTCCATACCAAAACGTTCGGACATATCCAGAGACATGGTGGCACCGTAGCGGTGGGTATCCATCCCGTAAGTATTTCCTATGGCATACGAACCGAAAACCTTAAAAGCTACACGGTCCGAAGCCTGATACCGCAAAGCTCCCGAAGTACTGAAAGCCTGCCCGGTGGAATGAATCATATTTATCTTCATGGCATCTACGCCAAGCTGGAGCGTCAGCCTTTGGTTAAAGGCATGCTGATATCCCAGGGAAGCATTGTTGAAACGTCCGATACCCGATACGCTGGTCTGCCCACCAGAACCGAATAACATACCGTGAGGAAACTGTCTTAATACACCGCTTGTACTGTAATCTCCCCGAAATAGCAGGGAAGGATTGGTCTGATAAGGCAGACGAAGAGACTCTTTCAGTGAAAAATCGGGCAGGGAATAGGAGTGCTCCGGATGAAACATGGAAGAAGGGGCAGAGTTTTCAGAAGGAAGCTCAAAAGGAGAGAATAGAGATTCATTGAATTCCGGCTGTATCTGTATACTGTCACGAATGAAACGTACACTGTCTTCCTGCGCAAAAAGCAATTGCGGCACAAAAGCCAACAGCAAGCAGATTCCCAAACGGCCACCAAGACAAGAGATACTGACTTTCCGTTTTATACGCATATACCCTCCTTCTTTATATTCATATAATACTACTATACAAAAATAACGAAAATAAACCAGAAGAACAGTACATGTACTGCTAAATTATTGCAATATAGAAGGATACATTATTAATTTTCTATCAGTATCAATCCTACTCCTTTCACTGTTTTAATGGTTACCGACTCGTCTTCCGAAAGAAATTTCCGAAGTTTCGTCACAAATACATCCAGGCTGCGGGAAGCAAAGTAATCATCTTCCGTATTCCAGAATTTATCCAAGATAGCTTCCCGGCGGATAACGTCTCCCCGCTTCTCACAAAGCATCTGCAACAAACCTGTCTCGCGCACAGTCAAAGTCTTGTTTACACCCGAAGCATGTTTCAAAGTGGCATGTGTGGCATCCAACACATATTCCTTGCCTATCTTGTAGCATTGACTCGTGTCTTTCGATTTTTCGCCTTTGGAAAGCTTCAATAAGGCGTGGACATGTGCATCCAGTTCTTCGGGAATGAACGGTTTCTTTATATAGTTATTGGCACCGATTTCATAACCTTTTACCACATCTTTAGGAGATATCAGGGCAGAGGAGAACAGAATCGGAGTTTCCCCATCTGTCTCGCGGATACGCTTCACCATCTCGTAACCGTTCATAACGGGCATTTCTATATCAGATACTATCACATCAGGATGTTGTTCTTTCCACTGTTTCAAGCCCTCCTCGCCATTGGCGGCAGCAATCACTTCATAACCGCCTATCATATCTTCCAACCCGCCCTGAACTATATATCTCAAGCTTGCATCGTCTTCTACCAACAATAACTTTATCATAATGCGTTTATTATATATTGCAAAAATAAGGAAAAGAATGAATGCAACAGTCATATTGCTATAAAATAAACGAGGAAAACAACGCCTCTTAACCTAATATTAACGTAGCGATAACTTATGAAGCATGTGCCCCACTCTACCTTTGCAACATCAATACAAAAAATCCACACTATGAAAGCAGATATTTCAATAACAAAAAGCCGAAAAGGGACAGAGATAGTAGTTTCGGGCAAGAGGATTAATAAATACGGCATCATAGCTGCCATAGTATTTGCAGTACCAATGCTGATTCTGTTTCAGTCGATACATGGAGAAACAACCAGCCATCTATCGCTGGTCAGATTCTTCATGTGTATATTGGCAGCTGTCCTGGTAAATCTATTCCTACATAAACTGTTGTTCAGATTGTTTTCGCCGATACGCATGTGGCAATATCGCACCACATGCCTGCTGCCCTTCCTGCTACTGGGTATATTGCCCCTTATATATGGTATGACAAGTGGCAATTATGATGTCACACGATTTGGAATATTACTGGCTGTCATGAGTTTCGACGACCTTTACATCCTCTGGCAATTACGCTCATTCGGTGGAGGCTCCTATATTACTGACAAATCAGAAGGATTGAATTTCCACGTGTGGTAAATTTATACAGTCTCAATAGGAAAGTAGAGTGTAAATTCACTGAAGCACCCCTCTTCACTTTCCACTTCTACCCTGCCGCCATGTGCCAGCATCACCTGCTGTACATAATTCAGGCCCAGACCAAAACCTGCAGCACCGCCCCTTCCACTTCGCCCGACTGCTGCAGAACGTTCAAAACGGTTGAAGATAAGAGACTGGTCTTTTAAGGGAATACCCAATCCGTTGTCACACACCTTTATCTTGCAGAAGCCTTTCTCCGATTCGCAAATAATATCTATCTTTACCTCTTCATGGGAATATTTAATGGCATTGTCCAGCAGATTGCCCAACACTTCACGCAAACAGAAGGCATCGGCATACACCATTTCACAACGATGATAAACGGTCGTAAATTCTACCCTTTTGCTGGTTTTCAGAGAAATTTTGGCAATTATATCATCAAGTAAAGGCCGCAAAGGCACCTCTTCCTGATGGAGTTCCAAATGTCCCTCATCCAGCTTGGTAAGTACCAGTACACGATTGGAAAGGGTAAGCAGATGCTCACACTCTTCCATCATCGCCTGCCGGTATTTCTCTTCTTTTCCGGGCTTACCGGACAATTTGCCGCTATTCAGAATATGAGCTCCCATCAGGATGGAACTCAGAGGAGACTTCATGTCGTGTATCATAGCATAAGTAAAATCCTTCTGGAATTGCTCCAAATGCCGCTGTGTACGCAAAACTTTCACCTGGCCGAGAATACAGTCCAACACCACCAAAAACATCACCCAAAGAGGCAGAAACAGATACCATACGGAACTTATGACGTAGCGATACGGATTCTTCACCACACCTTGTATACAAAGGATGCTGTCCTCCTTCAACGGTATAAACCGGGAAGAAATATCCTGATATTTTGCCGAGGCATATCCTGCTTCCACCACTGTACTATCGGAGGGAGCGTAGTACTGGCGGATACCACTCTTATAGGTCATTCCCAAGGCTTCCAACCTGGAAGCAAAAGCAGAATCGAGGTACTGCACGGAGAGAGGAAGTTCCATTCCGCTTTCATTGATGCTGCGCTGCATAATCAAAGCAGAGCGTAGTCGATAATTCAAATCGACCGGATTGTACATATGTACCACTCCAAAGCGGTTCACCTTATACTTCGACTGCTCTTTCTCCAGAAATTCCCTTTGCTCCTTTGCAAAAGGCGATTCAACACTCTCTTCCCATTCATCCTTTCCATCCCTATCAGTCTGTTCGTAGAGCAAAGAAAGGCGGCGTTTCAAGACCTCGTCATAAAAAGCCGCTTCAAAACAATCATTTACCTGATAGGCAGTTTCTTTGAAAGAAGCACGGTACAGATAGACAAACCAGACTACCATCAGCAGACAGCCGGCAATCAACCCGACAATCGAAAAGACTTTAAAAGAATATTGCTTGCGCACCTGCCGCTGCCGTTCGCTTTGCTTAGCTCCCGTAAGCGTATGTTCTGTCATGTCCAGCAAATGTTGCCCCGAGGCTTCTATATCTGCCCACCGGCTCTCCGATATCTGACTACGTACCTCACCTATCGGCAACCTCATCTTCTCTGCCAGCACATAAAAAGCAGACCGCTGCTTCTCAATATCATTACCTTGTTTAAGTATGGAATCCATTTGCCTGGCCCAACTGTACACCAGAAAAACAACCAAGAGAAGCGTAGGAAGGAACAAAAAGACTATATCCTTGACAAGCGGTATAAAAGGAGAAAACATGACAGCTTCAATGGCCTCTCCTTTCTTCTCATTCAACCAGGCTTTTTCCGAAAGAACAGACTTGAACCGTACATATACCGAACGCTTGCTTCTGTCCGTCGCAGGACGGATATTTACAGTCCGGTCTATATTTTTCCATTTCAGTTTCTTCTCTACCAACCTCGCCATCACATCTAATGGAATGGCGACATGATATACATCTTCGAGAAAGGAAGCTGCCTGCTGATAGTTTAAAAACATCTCATCTTCGAAAGACCTGATACTGTCTTTGGATAGATACGAGTAAAAAGGGATAGTCATGTCAGGAAACGGTAAATTATTAATCTCGTTGTCCACCGTTTCGATAAAAGCCAGACGAAAACATTCGTTCAGTGCGCGTTCTGCCTCTTTCTTGGTATTGTCGTAAGCATACATCATACCACCAATCTGCACCACAATTACCAGTAGCAGCCCTACAATAGAAAGGATATAGAGTGAACGAAGTTTCATCTTACCTATTATTTTGAGGACAAAGATAGCATTTTATCATAGAAAAAGAACTGATACAAAAAAGATAGCCTTGGACTTTTATTTATCCAAAGCTATCCATACAAGTACAATCCCTGCGATAGAGACGTCTACAGAATTATTTGCGAAGAGTCAACTTATCAATCCCAAAGAAACCGGTATCATGTCCCGAAGCCAGTGCAGCCGACTCAATCTGCAACTCATTCTCTCCTTTTTTCAAATTGACCTGCCCAAGATTCACCAGAAGCAAAGACACTTCTTCATTGGTCAGATTGATTTCCGGAGTAATCACCTTATCATTTACACGGAGGGCAAACGTACCATAATCAGGTGCTACCGTAAACTGTATTTTCGCATAATAAATTCCTTCCACTTCACTGTCAAAAGCCAGTGAAAGCTTATCTCCCGGTTTGAAATCTTTCCAATAGAGCTGCATACCCTCACTCCACAAGGAATGGAAGTTGGTCTGCAATTCAACGGAGCCTGTATGCCCCGGACGAGGCTGCATGGCTTCGCCTTCCACAACCAGACTCATCCCTGAACCGAAAATATCCGACGGTTGGTTGGCAACCCGTTCGCGTACATCGCTCACAAAGGGTTTCGGCTGTATTTCGCCTCCGGGAAGCATATACCAGAAGGTTATCGGAGCATAATTAAGGTGTATATTCGACCAGTCGAATAACTCCATGTCAAAGCGCAGGCTCCGGGTAAACGGAATCGCATCCAAACTACGAACACGGGTATTCTGCGCCAAACCTATGTGAGCATAACAACCATCTCCTATGGGTTGGGCAACAAAAGGATGGTTTATCCACGGTTCATAGCGCCCCCAGGCATAGCCATAATAATCTTCTGTACCCGTTCCAAAGTGTGACGGAAAGGTTTCACCGTCCACATACACTTTTTCATCTCCTTCTCCCCACCAACCCAAGTTGGGGTTATAGACAGTAACCGCATCTCCCACATACACGCCCCTACCTTTAAGATCGGCAAACGTAAGGTCCTGGGCAAACTCATCGCCCCGGGCATGGATATGCGTAAACTGCTGCCATGTGGTACCAAAGTGCATGGAGCGCTCATCCCACTGCCACTTTCCACTAACTGCAGCAGCCTTAGATATCTCCACCGGCTGTTCCCCATAATTGGTCAAGGTAATCGTACAGTTCCGCTCAAAAGGCATCACCCACCATGCACTCATCACATCATCCTGCACGGCCCGCGTATACCACGTACCAGTTGCAACGGGATAATAGCCTACCCCAAAAAACTCACCGACCGGAGCCCAGACAGTTAGTTCCCCATCAAAGGCAATGGACAAGACCGTAGAGCGAAGTGCTTGGCGACGGTCATCGGCATCAATCCGCATCGAAAGACGGCGAATGGCACGAGAGCCGTCAATCGTAAAACTACGGCTTTCACCCGGAACCAGAGAAGCCGCCAGATTGAGCGTACTTTCTCTTCCCGCAAGCGGAGTATCAATACCAGGTGTTCCTTCCGACAGCTTCTTATTGACAGCAGCTATCAGCCGGGCATTCTTCTTCAACTCTTTGGCCGAGAAAGAAATCACCTTGACCGGAGAAGTATAAGTGCGGTAATTGATAGCATAGTATACAATGGTCTTACTCTCAATTTTCCCCTCCGGAGTAATCTTCAAGTCCGGCGATTCGATAGTCACCTTGCACCGCTTGGCATAAGGTATGGGCAAATATAAATTATGCCCTCTTTCTTCCATCGGAGCCTCATCGGGTACTGAAGTTGAAAGAGGTTCTCCACAAAGGACTTGTCCGCTCAATATATCACGTACATTGCCTTCAATTACCGGTTTTTCCTCATTGTCTATGTAGATACGCAGAGTCCCTTGTCCCCGATTTATGCCGGAGAAAGTCATCCAGAAACGAACTATGGCACCGGGGCCTTCGGCATCCATCATCACATATTCCGTCCTCCCTCCATTCTCTTCCTGGCGGATAAACTGTCCTTGGTCGAAATTACCAAACCAGGCACGCTTATCCGTCATGTTATGCGAACTACGGTCGTAGCTGCTGAACTGCTTACACGTATAGGCATTTTCGGGCCAACGCGCCAGCACGGAACGGTCTGTCATCTCATGCAACAATGTCTTAAGAGAGATAACCGGGTCGGCCATAGCCAAACCGCTATAGAGAAATATCAACTGAATTACAAAAACTAGTTTTTTCATCATAACCGATTATTTTAGTAAATCTCCATCTCATTGATGCGTAACACCCTTCCTCCTGCATGCTGCATAGGACGGGTTATCATCAAGCGTACATAGCGAACCTGCGCCGGAGTGTCAATCATACGTGATACGACATTCTGCCGGTTTCCATCTATATTGTCAAGTGTCTTCCATTCTTCAGTCTGGCTGTTTCTGCCTTGCAGGAAGCAAGCGGAAGTAATGTACCCTTTGTCCTCACGGCCTGCATTCACCAGTTTCCAACCGCTCACAGTTTTCGCCTCACCCAAATCAAAATCCACATAATTCAACGCACTTCCCACTTCGCACCATTTGGTATCGACATCCCCGTCAACGATGCGTTCGGGCTTCTCATTATCATTAAAATAGCCGGAATAGGCGATAATCTTCGCGCCCTTCAACAGATTTTCTTTTTCCGCCTCCACACTGTTCAACTCCATCTCATTGTCACGGATGGCTGTATAGAACAAGCTAGTGGCAACCTGGACGGGTTTCAGAGTTTCCTCCACCAATGTGGCAGCAAAAAGAACAACCTTTTCATTCTTCGGAAGTATAAGGCTGGCAGCACCTGCCGGAATATCGACACCGAACTTGAACATATAGGTAAACTCATAAGCCTCATCGGCTGTAGAAGAGTGGCGGTGAGTTCCCACATAAGCCACTTCGGCATCCTTCAGATAACCTCTGGTATGTCCCGAATGTCCCCACTGTCCGACAAATCCGGTATAGGAAGGTACAATGACCTCACTCTTGTTCCCTCCGCACCGGAAAGTGGCGGCATAATCCCCGTCCGTAGCGGCAGCCAGAAAATACAGTTTATTATACTTTTTACCTTCCGGTAGAACAATAGTATCACCATTGCACGTCATTCCGTTGGCGGCATCTTTCTCGCCGAGCTGGAAAGGAATCCCGTTTACAGTCAGGGATTCGGGCAACAGTTCTGCCGCAAACGAATAACCCGACTCAAAATCAGCTTCACCACGGAACTCGTTGAATGAGGAACATTTACAGTTATAGGACAACGGTAAAGAGGCATACTGCAATTGATAAGCGTCCTCGCCCGATGACTTCAAACGTACCTTGAATGTCTTTATAGAATAAGGCTTTATACTTACAGACAGCCCGTTTCCACTGAATTCGGCCGAACCGATACTCTTTTCAGTGCCATCCGCTTCGCAGGCACTGGCAATTTCGCCTGCAAAAGAAAGTACCGCATCCTGCACCTTCTCACCGCCCATCTCATAGACACGCACTACATACTCATCCGAGTTCTCGGCTTTCTTCAATGCCTTGATAATGACATTGCGGTTATTGGAAGAGACGAAAGAGAACTCCTTACCCAATGTACCCTTGTGTTTGTCGGTACGGAAAGCTTTCAACCTCTGGTTCAACATCTCCGCTTTCTCTATGGTGGCAGCCTTGTCAAGTCTGCCGACATGACCTACCAGACTGTATGTAAAGCAATGATGACCGAAATCCTGGCGATTCTGGTAAGCATAATCCTTGTCTGTTTCGGGGGTATGCAACAGAGTCAAACGGAGGGTGTTGTCGTCCGGTTTGTCCCAACCGTATTTGCTGTCATTCAGGACAGACACGCCATAGTTTCCACTACGGTCAGTCAAATCGGCCCAATACTGTGCATAGACTTCGTAGGCAGTCTCCGTATTGTTGCCCCGCCTCACACTTCCAAGTCCCAAATCGTAGGTGGCTTCCGTATTTGCCATGTTCAAAGGAAATTCAGCCTTCAACAAAGCATTGGACAACTGCCAGTCCACCTCATTGTAAAAGTCTATGCGGTCGGCACGGCTACCCTCATACAAACGGATGTACTGCTTGAAGAGTGACTCTCCATAACGTTTCTCGATGCAGAGTGACTTGCGCAGCTCACCATCCTCCACCAGTGTCATCTTCACATCCTCTGTGATGGAAACCGGTTCCCGGTCTATAGTCTCCTTCAAGATCTCCCAAGCAGGCCACATGTAGGACTTGTTCTGCGTGAAGAGTGCCAGACGAATGGATTTACCGGGTTTCACCAGCTCCTTGCCGTTCTTCTTGTCAAACAGTGAAACAATATCACCCTTCGTATCCAGCGTTATCTTATAAATGGAATTCTCCAATGCATTGGAATCCACAGATACCCGGGTGTCAGCCGACGGACCGGAAGTGCGGACATCATATACCGCATAACCGGTAGCAGGCACAACGGCTTCTATCAATAGTCTGGCTTTACCATCGGCATAGGACAGCAGTTGGGCGGCCACTTTCCAGCCATTCATATCATATACGGTAATCCCTTTCGGTTTCTTTGGCAAGGCAAGTTCCACCTCTGCCATATCGGAAACCTGGAATCCAAGCGCATTGTAAAGCACCACCGGTATCCCTTTCACCCTGGTATCCATCTTTCTTGCCACAGCGTCAATGGAGGAAGTAAGAATACCGGAGAACTGCTTGAGGGAAATCAACTCGTCATTCCATGAGAATTCATAAGCCCGCGGTATACTTGTTCCCGTAAGGTCATCATGGAACTGATGGAAAATGAAACGCTGCCAGTTCTCAGTCAATGCAGCTCCGGGATAGGAAGCTTGGTTCAGCCATTCGGCTACAACGGAAGAGCGTTCCGCTGCATCCCCCAAAAGCTCATTCTGACGGTTGTACAGCTTCATGGCAGCCTGGGAAGTATAACATCCGGTACCGTGAACATCCATCAACAGTTCACCGTTGAACTTGGGCAGTTCCGGATGGCTTGCGTAAGGCTGGAAGTCTTTATATATCCGGTCACTCGTGGCACTGACAATCTGTAACGGGCCATTGCCTTGCAGGCCTTTCTCTACGGCACGTACAGACTCCAATGTAGGTGAACCGCCTATGTCTCCCGTACCGTAATAGCGGTAGACCATGTGAAGCGGAGAGTGGCCGGTCAATTCCAACAAGTCCTTGTTTTCCGACAGGTCCCCGTCCTCAAAACGTTGGTTATAATCATATCCATGAGTCATCATGATGGTAGAGCCGTCTATACCTTGCCATAAGCCGACAGTGAAAGGATATTTGTCGTTACCGTAGAACGGTTTGTTGCGCCACTGCAACTTCTGGGAGGAGAAGCCGATCAGTCCGCAATGGGACGCAATGGCAGGAAGTGTCCAGCCAAAACCGAAACAGTCTGGCAAGAAAATGTCCGTGCTCTCCACACCGAATTCCTTCCGGTAATAATCCTGGCCGAGCATGATGTTACGAATCGCAGACTCTATGGAAGGAACCAGCGTATCAGTGGCATCCCAGCTGGCTCCACTGATATGCCAACGACCGCTCTCTATGAATTTCTTCATCTCTTCGTATTGCGCCGGATAATATTCCTTCATCCAGGCATACTTGACCGCACCTTCAAAATTAAAGATGTATTCCGGATACTGCTTCAGCAGAAACAAATTCTGACTGATCGTGTTCCATACATAATCCTTTATTGTGGTCTGGATATCCCAGTTCCACTGTGTGTCCAAATGTGCATCAGACACCATGTAGGCTTTCGGTCTTTGCGCCTGAGCACCATTCTGAGCATAGGTACCGCCACCCATTAGCAAGGCGGATACCAATACTGCAATCTGTCTTTTCATTTTCTGTTTATTTATTGTTTATTGTGTTTAAAGGTTTTATTCATTGCAATTCGCTGATCTCGGCGAAAAGCTCAATCATACAGGCATTCTCCAGTAGACTCTTGAACTGCTCTTTTCTGTTTCCCGACCAATCATTACTAAACAAGCCATTCTCATCACGCGTATAGTTCCAGGCATAATCCGCATTCTCAATCATGGTCTTTATGTACGCCTCATTCCTATCCACCAGATATAGCGCCTTCAAACCTCTGAACAAGATTACATTAAACCAAGGAGTTCCCGGGAAGAATTTCATCTCTCCTGTTGCGATAGGCTGTACCTTCAGAAAGAAACGGCAGGCACCCTCGGCTGTCTGCTGCGCTTCCTTCAAGTAATGCTTCTCTCCAGTTACCTGATAGAGAAGTACACCGGCCTGAATCATCTGCCCGCTGTTATAAGTATATTTGGCCGGATCCACTTTTCCCTGCAAATTCTTGTTGTCCCAATATACAAAGTCAGAAGGGTCACAAAGATTGTCACGGGTCCATTGATAGGTCTTCTTAGCTTGCTCAAGGTATTTTGCATCCTTAGTCAACTTAAACAGCTTCATACAAAGAACAGTAGCCGGAGCATTCGAACAAGTGTTTTTTGATTCTTTCTTCTGTTCGCACCAATAGATTCCTCCCCCCAACTCTTCGGACCATCCGGAATAAATATAGTCATGCAGCTGGATGGCTTTTTCCAGATACTCCTTGTCACCAGTCCGTTCATAGTAATCACAGAAATCAATGGCCACCCAGTCATTGTCATCGTAATAACGATCATTATGACCTGCAAAAGCCGGATACGACTGGTAACAATGGGGAATCCGGGTAGAGTCCCAATAAAGGTCCAGTCCCGGCTTTATCTGCCGGTCCATCAGTTTTCTGTACTTCTTTTGCCCGGAAACCTTATACAAAGAAACACAACCGGATACCAAGGCTGAATAAGGCCACAAAAAAGAGACCTCCTGCTGGTTAACAACAGCGCCGGTATTGGCCGTATATGTAATTCTCTGCTCCGGGTTTCTTGGATAAGTTTCCGTCAGCAGGCCATACTTCTCCACTTTATAGAGAGTAAGTATCTGCTGAAGCAAAGAATCGGCTCGTTGCAGATAGATTTGTTTGCTTGTCTGTGCAGACAAGCAAACCGGTAACGAGAGAGCTATTAATAAAAATAAATTCCTAAGCTTCATATCCAATTCAAGTCAAGTGATTATTATTCCAGCTTCATATCGGCACACATCAGGAAAGCATTGTATGGCCCCCACATGGACATGATGAACCAAAGCTGGTCATCATTGTCTTTCAACGGATGTATGTAAGCGCAATACAAAGCTGGATATCTGTCCGCTTCCGCCAATACTTTCGGCTCGCTCCACTGGACGAGATCCTTCGATGTACAATAAAGAATGGCATGCCTTTTGGTCAAAGGAGTCTCGTCATGATTCGGATCATAATTATAAGTCAGAATCCAACGCTCAAACTTCTTGTGCCATATCAGCGACGCTTCTCCTACGGGACCTCTCAATACCGGAGTAGCGGCAGCCTCATTTCCACGTATCCACTCTTTACTTTCACCGTTCCAGTATTCATAGGCCTTCATATCCAGAAGATCTTTCTCAAGGAAACGCGCCAGATACGCAGCATCACCACGTCCGGCCTGTGTGCCAAGCATATAAATCCATCCGTCACGTTTGGCATAAGCCACTTGCGAAAAATGACTGTCGGGAGAAAAAGTCACCTCTTCACGCCGCTCCCATGTCCGACCGTCATCATTGGAAGTATAGACAGAAGAAAAATTGGTAAGCCAGCGTCCATGAGGCGCTCCCCAATCATAGATGTTCATAATATGGACACAATCCGTTTTACCGGCCCGAATAGCACTCGTAGGGATGGAAGTCTGGTATACCTCCGGATTCGTCTTACCGCCCGCACATACCTCAAGCGCCTTACCATCGGCATCAAGCAGCATTGAATCTATTTTAAGACCGTCTGTAAGCTCTGTATCCGATGAAAAAGCCAGTACGTTAGAACGCCAGTTGGAACCATTGCCACCATTTTTATTCACGACAAAACCTTCTCCACTGGTATCTCCGAAAAACATGCCCACACGGTTTCCATCCATATGCCACATTAACCCCAAATCCGTTCCATATACATCAAAGTCAGGTCCGGTATTATTGGGATTCAGCAATGTATCTCCCGGCAAAGGATCACCCGTAACACGGGATATCATGCGTACATTATCAATACACAGCGTTTTTTCACTATCAGCATCCTTACAAGCCATATTGCCCGTCAAACTACAGGTAACAAGCCCGAACAGTAAAATTTGTTTAGTTCTCATTCTTATCAATTCCATATACAAGTACACATTCCCACATCTATTCCTTTATTCTTTCCAGGATAATCAGTCCCAGTTCAAACTGGTCCCCACCGTTATTATTTCTCACATGGAAAGTGACCGAATTGGTTTGTTCCGTCAAATTGATGTCTCCTACATGTACTCTGTCTTTAGACACTTCTTTGTCCTTCTTAGTAGAGATCCATCCGGACAGTTGCTTCTGGCGTTGCCAAACCTGGAAGTCGGCACCATTCGGTTTCTCGAAATAGTTTATCAGCACTTTATATTTTCCTTCGGGCACATCGTTCAGCATGATGCGCACTACTCCTCCATGCTGGGTGGTCATACGGATTCCACGCTCATTTGTTACCTGGACACCTCCACCAAGACTCAGCTGCATCAATTGAGGGAAATAAATATGTTCTGTCGGCTGATATACAGTGCGTAATTCAGCAGTAGGCTCTTCTCTGCCTTGCAATGGCTGGGCTGCATAGAAGAATCCAACAGATGTATAATCTACCGGGAAATTATTTTTTACTTCACCATGTTCCATTCCATGATAGATTTCCTTCTCATAGGACATTTTGTCGGCCAAGAAGAAACGGTATCCACCGGTTCTGGCCATCGGAAGTGAATAATCCAGACAACCATGGAGAGGGAGGCTGTTTCCTCTGTCCCAACGATCCAATAAAGCATACCAGCCACCGTTGTAATAGTCTTCGGAACCGGTGCCGTGCAGACGCATTTTATTATCTACGTAAGTGCTGTCGTCCCCTTCGAAGAACAAGGTCATTCCCGGACGCAGGCCTTGTGCCTGATGGATGGTTCCTACATAATGTCCTTTTCCTTTTTGTGCAGCAAACTTATGGAAAATGCCGAGAGGAGTTTTCTCTCTACGCCATACAGAATAGAACTTACCCTCTTCCTTCACATTACGCTTATTACTGTTATAGTACACTTTAACGTTTACAGAAATAGGAGATTGCTGAATACCTTCTCTCTTTTTATAAATCATCTTCATAGAAGCTGACTTGTCAAAAGGCATTGGCAGATAGCAGTAGTTGGAAGTACCTTGCTTACCCATTAAGATACTCCGCATTGCTCCTTTTCCATAGGCATATCCAAAAAAATCAGCAACGGGGGCATAAATAGCCTCCACCTTCTCATTATCCCATTTAGCTGAAAGAATCACATCTTTGTATAAACCTTCGAAAGATGTTCCGCCATCAATCGACATACCTACAACACGTCCCGGTTCTGCCATCTCAAAGAAAGAAACTTCTTCTCCCGGACTCAGTGTAAATACCTTTTCTTCCGTCTGTACACCAGCTGATTTTCCAAAGGTATAATTCGTTACAGCAGGAGACAAGTCAGCCCATATTCTATTCACCTCAGCCAACAAATCCTTATCCTGCTGTGAGAATTCACCGGTATAGGTTTCCACCTTCTTTCCCGGCAGGTTACGGTATTGTATCTGAATGAATTCCAATTTAGGTCCATCGAAAACAATTTTACAGGACTTTTTATACGTAATGGGCAGATAACAATAAAAACCACCGATTTCATTGCCACAAACGGGCTTTGTAAACGGATAAACCTTACCGGAAAACAAATCCGAGAACTTTATTTTCAAACCAGGTTCCTTTTCTCCGTCAAAGTAAAAATAGAGCATATTATCTGTCGGTGTAGGCGTCCAAATACGATTGATTACTCCAGGACCCTCCATTTCTGCAATCACCAGTTTATCCCCTTCCTTGCGGAGGAAAGAATAAGTCCCGGCAAAACCATCGTCGTTACCCCATGTTCTGTCATAACTCGAAAACTGCTCCACATAAGAACCGGTACGATACTCGGGCAGTTTATCCACTCTTTTCAATAATTCCAACTCATCTGTCCATCTATATGAGTTCTGAGCCACAGCATACGAGCCTGCCAACAGAATGGCAGACAAAAAAACAGAAATTTTTTTCAGATTTATTTTCATAAATTATTTACTATATGTTTTTTAAAAAGACAAGGAGAGAATGCCTGTTTAAACGGTATCTCTCCTCATTAACAGTATTATTTCAATAGAAAGAATTACCTATGTCCATAAAGTCACATCAATTCTCCTCTTCTGTAAATACCATGGTATTTACGCCAAAGAATCTGGCCCATTGCACATTGTTCGGACCCGGTTTCATTTCGATATAAACCACACCTTCGTCATTAGGCTCGATACCCTTGATCTCTACCATTCTATCGAAATTATCGTCATTGACCAAATAAGCAACACCATCGTTCTTTCCAATTACATGATATTCGGTCTCCGTTCCACGGTCATTGATGTGGCCATAGAAATTGAACGTATACTTTGTTCCCTGAGAAAGCCCTGTCACCTTGAAGCCACTGAGCGGAATAGCAATGCCATCGCTGAAGAACATATCTTCAGAAGCTGTTTTCGGAAAGCCCAAGTTATTATTCAAGCCACGAACCAATTCTCCAGTAAACGGTTTGTCCACTTCGATGCCGAAAGTAGTAGGACGACCTCTATGGTCGAGCATATTTACCAATCCGGGGTCTCTGGGATTCCGATAGTTGTTGAACGGAGCCGGAGAATCAATGACACCAAAGTCAATATAACACGTCTTAGGAGTCTTGGTAACAGTCAAGTCACTAAAGTAGCACAACTTGCCATCGGCTGTCTCTACCTTGATAACCGTTTTTCCAACGGCAATAGGCGTAATGACGGCTGCGTTGTTTTCTACACCTTCAATGGTCGCTACATCGGAATCGAGCACGCTCCATTTCAACAGATAGGAATCACCCGCCAAAGTGTCAACGGAAGCGGTGACAGTGACATTCTCGTCAATCTCCACATAAACTGCCGATTGATCGATACGGACAAACTTACGATTGGACAAGTCCACCTCATTATCATCCGAGCAAGACATCAATGTGGTAAACGCTAACGCCATCGTACAAAAAATGAATTTTATTGATTTCATACTTGTTCTCTAATTATTTATTAATATCCGGGAGCTTGTCTCAAATTGGGATTGATGTCCATCTGAGCCTGTGGAACGGGCCATAAATACATCCTTTTGTTAAAGGTACGGCTCTTGTAGTAGGTTCTCTTATAGAAAGCCTTCGGATTGTTCACATCGTCGCTCTTCTCAGAACCGTCATGATTCATACCATAGAGCTTACCACCCAGGTGTTTGTCGGCAATCTTCCAACGACGGAGGTCATGGAAACGGATACCTTCACAATTAAACTCTACCCGACGCTCCTGCTGAATGGCGGCACGCATCTCCTCCTTGCTCAGCCCTTCCTTCAAAGCGGGAATTCCAGCACGTTCACGAATCAAATTCACATACTTATATACATCGGGAGTGGGAGCTGCCGAAGACTCGTTCAATGCTTCCGCATAGCCCAAATATGCCTCAGCCATTCTGTACAAGATACCCGGCTGATATACATGCTTCCCATCTCTGGGAAGTACATCCAAAGAGATTCGCTTGCGGATATTATAACCGTTTTGGGGCGAGTCGAAAGTCATATCCGTATCGCGGCCACCCTGAAGGAAGTCCACACGACGGTTATCAACTCCCAGCCACGCGCCATTATAGATGACGGAAACATAGAAGCGAGGCTCCCGGTTACAATACATATTGTAAGTACCTTCTTCTGTTACCGGACTTACACCGGTTTCTTTATTGGCAAGGTTCGAAGGTCCGCCGCCCGGCCACTTCGTGGTTCTATACTCTGTATTGGTAGAGAATCCGTTTTCCACATACCCCGATTCCGGGTTGATAATGGGCGAACCATCCTCGTTATATCCCAATATAGGCATTTCACCGTTCTTCATATAAAAAGCGTCCACCAGCTCCTGAGTGACACCCATAGCGGCATTTCCACCGATACCTTTCGGCAGATGATGAGCCTGCCAGTAGTTCAGGTCCACATTTTCGGGGCGTCCGAAAAGAATCTCCTTGTTGCCTTCTGAGAAGCGTTTCAACGACATGTTGTAGTAAGACATGAAGGGGTCGATGCTTCCATCCACATTATATTCATAGTACAGCTTATGTCCGGCTGCTTCGGCTGCCTTTATCAAGTCCAGATGAGCTTTGGCAGCCTTTTCCCATCTTTCCGGCTTGGCTTCGGCATCAAAAAGGAATTCTCCTTCCGAATTCTTCCAGTCCTTGAGGTCCGGATTTCCGTTGAACAACGGGCTTGCGGCAAATAGCAACGTTTTGGCACGTATTGCCAAAGCCATGATAGAGGTGGCCCTGCCCCAATCGGTATTGTTGGGATAGACAGCGGGCAGATGTTCTGACACTTCCAGCAGCTCTTTGTCAATCCAATCTACCACTTCGGCATAGGGTCTTTGGGAAGTCATCATCTCCGATTCGGGCGCATCGACGGAAACAAGCACACCGGGAGTAAACGGTATGGCACCATACAACTCAATCATCAAAGAGTAATAGTAGGCTATCAGGAAGCGGACTTCGTACTTCATCTGGTTGACATAAGATTCCGTCAGGTCTTTTTCCGGAAGAACTTTTGCCTCTTGCAAGAAGATAAGGCCGGAACGTATGCGCTTGTGCAATTCTACCCAATAATAGGGGTCCCATGTAGAGATAGGACTCCAGTTTCCGGTGGTGTAGGCATACACATTGCCCCATCCATACGGCGACCAGTCTTGGGGAATGGTGATATCATCGCCCATGATGTTATAGCCCTGTGCCTTGAAATACCCCCACATGGGGCTGGGAATAGATGAATAGACACCTGCCAACCAGTCTTCGGTCCTTATCTTATCCGTGAAAATCATCTCCATGGTAAGCTGGTCATCGGGAGCTTTATCCAAGAAATCGTTGCAACTTGTTGTCAATGCCAGGGTGCACGACAATAAGACAGCTTTTACTATAGATTTATATTTTTTCATTTTCTTCGTATCTTGATTAATTGTTGAAATTGATGCTAAAGCCCACTGATACAGATTTCATCTGCGGGTATCTCAATCCATCGGTAGTTTCCAGTTCGGGATCCCAAAGCTTGAAGTCGGAAAACGTCAGCAGATTGGTTCCTCTTGCAAACAAACGGCAGCCGCGGATGCCAATTTTGGTAGTCCAACGTTGCGGAAGGGTATATCCAAGTTCCAGATTCTTCAAGCGCAGGAAACTCATGTCACGCAACCACCATGTGGAAGCTTGTTCATTGTTTGCCACAGCCTTGTCTCCCATACGGGGCCAGAATACATCTTGCCTCGGATTTTCGGGTGTCCAACGGTCGTCAATATTCGAATAGATGTTACCGGCACCTAAAGAGGAACCCGGTAACCAGGTCTCTCCGCCCAGGAGCTGGTAGGTTTTACCTGTTCCTTGGAAGAATACTCCCAAATCGAACGACTTATAGCTTACTGTAGCTCCAAAACCATAGACAATCTCAGGAATACGTGTACCGCCAATGGCTGTTGCATCTACTGCGGTCACTTCACCATCCCCGTTCAAATCCTTGTATTTAATGTCACCGGGACGCAGGTTACTCATATCACTGAATTTTTGTGCGGGAATCCCTTCCTTAAGCATACCGTTTTCATCGAAATCATCTTCCGTAAAGAGCCTTTCGGCTATCAAGCCAAACAATTGCCCTACAGGCTTACCGGTCTGCGAACGGTATGTACCCAAGATGGCGGCAGGTTCGTCTATTTCCACAACCTTATTGTGTGCGTAGGTATAGTTTGCCATAGCGGAAATGGCCCAATCGCTATTGAACTTGTGGTTGACATTCAAAGACACATCAAATCCCTGATTATCGACCTTGCCGTAATTGGCCCAAACGGGGCGGTTGAATCCGGCAGAACCAGGTACGTTGGTACGCTTCATAAAGATATCCTCACGCTTCTCCTTAAACACATCCATAACAATATTCACGCTATTGTTCCATAACCCCAAATCTAGTCCAGCATTCATCTTAGTCACAGTCTCCCAGGTCAAGTCAGGTACACCAATCTCACCTTCCGAACGTCCCAAGCGATATATCTCTGCATCCGTACCCCAGCGATAAGAACCCGTATCAACGATAGTAGAAATATATGCAAAACGTCTGTAATCTGCTCTTCCCCTGATTCCCAACTCACTGTTTCCTGCCTTACCCCAAGTAGCCCTCAACTTTAAATTGGAGATGATACCTGAAAGCGGCTCCATGAACTTTTCCTGAGACACAATCCATCCTATCGCCGCTGCCGGGAAAAAGCCGAAGCGTTTGCCTTTGGCAAAGTTTTCGGAACCGTTATAACCGAAATTCAGCTCGGCGATATAACGGCTGTCGTACGTGTACGAGAGTCTTCCAGCTATACCTTGTGTACGATAAGGAAGCGCTTCTCCGTTGTTGTAGTCCTTTTGATTGTACAAGAACATCCCCCCCACATCATGTACGTCACCGAAAACACGATTGTACGAAAGCATTCCTTCCAGATAGATGGACTGGTCTCCCCATTTAGCTCCTTTTTCATAGCCCAGGAACTCTTGTCCGGTGGTCTGCACATCAGTGATGATGTTGCCCTCTGCATCGCGTGCGGTGGCGGGATTGTAGTAATAGGGGTTCTTGGAACGTGTCACGGAAGTTGCCGAGAACTTGTCGAAAGAGAAGGTTCCCTTGAACTTCAGTCCCGGTGTGATGAACTTCAAATCCTGTTCCAACGATACTAGGGATTCAATCTTATTGTGGTTTAGTTTTTCGTATCCACGCTGTGTGGCCCACGCCCAAGGGTTCTCCTTGTGCATCACACGGGGAATGCGTCCATCGGCATAGATGGCCGGATGCACGTAAGGAGGTACACGCATGGCTTGATAGAAAATGCCCTGATTGGTTTCCGTGTCTCCCGGAGGAGCGTTACGGGTTTGCAGGAACACGCCCACATTGGCACGGAACAGGGTAGTGGGAGTCACATTCACATCTACATTGGAACGTACCGTATATCGGCTCACCTTCAGGGAAGAGTCCCACTCCTGGTTCTTGTCGCGTTCAATGATACCGTTCTCATTGTAATATCCTGCCACCAACGCATAGCGAAGAATGTCCGTACCACCGTTGACACTAACGTTCGCCTTCGTGTTGTCTGCATGGTCTTTGGAGATGACGTCCCACCAATTCACATCGGGATAGAGTTCCGGGTCGGTCTGGTTCTTGTAGTTCAGCAGAGTGGCTTCGCTTACAAACGGGTTTCTGCCTTGCTCGGCATACATTTCGTTAATCAATTCCAGATACTTCACACTGCCGATGTAATCGGGTATCTTGATGGGTTGCGTAAAGGAGTGTTCGAAGCGGACGTTCACCTGCGGCTTTCCAATCTTACCACGCTTGGTCTCAATCATCACTACACCGTTGGCACCGCGCACACCGTAGACGGCACTAGCGGCGGCATCCTTCAACACGGAGAAGGAGGCGATTTCTTCAGGATCGATGTCGTGGAGCGAACGCTCGACGCCGTCCACCAATACCAGCGGATTAGTATTGCCGGTAAAGCTACTGATACCACGAATCCAGAAGTCGGAGTTATTGAACCAAGGGTCACCACTACGCTGAACCGCAATCACACCGGGAACCATACCCGCCAGGTTGTTACTGAGCGAACGGCTGGGAGCCGCGGCAAGCTTGGCAGGCTCGATATTGGTGATGGAGCCGACCACAGAAGCTTTCTTCTGCGTTCCGAAGCCCACTACCACCACTTCATCAAGGGCTGCCACGTCTTCTTCCAAAGCTACATCAAGCACTCCTTTGGAACCTACCGCTACCACTTTGTCCTTGAAGCCGATATAAGAGAACCTCAATGACGGCTTATTACTTTTCAACGTAATCGTATACGTACCGTTGATGTCCGTCACCACACCATTGGAGGGGTCTGCCGCCTCCGTCACATTCACACCGATGAGCAACTCACCCTGTGCATCCATCACACGTCCGGTCACCTTCTTAGGCGACTGGGCAAATGCCGAGCTACTGATGCACAACAGTAGCATCAGCATCCAGCCCACAAATTGCTTTTTGGGAATATTCTTCATTTCGTACCTTTATTAATGATTTATTGAATTTGCTGCTCCGTAGAACTATTCTTCCATAGTCGTGCCATTATAGTGGCACAACTTTGCCAATATAGAGGCACAGTCTTGCCACTATAGTGGCAAGACCCCGGATATAAATATCAGCCTATGAATGTATAGAAAAGAGCGCTACCAAAGCTTACTCGTTGCCCCACAGAGTGGCTTTGTTACCCTTGGACTTACGCCAAGCGTCACGCCAACGATGTATGTCCATGTGATTGATGAAAGGCTTCGGTGCTCTTTGTGCTTTCGTAGGAGCTTCTGGAAGAGCAACGGCTGAATCTTGATACCAATAGGCAACGGTTGCTAAATCCAACGTCAAATTATTATTAGAACCATGCTCTATCGTTCCTTTAACACTCTTCTCAAAGAAGATGGGATCAGCTATGAAGAAGCGGTAAACATGGGTACGTCCCAACCAGCCGATGTCATTATTTACACGAGGATACCCGAAATAAGGATGCGAGAATGCCTCTTTAGGACACCAGGAAGTATTGAAAAAATCTTCCGTACCCGTTCCTATCAATGAAGGTGTTTTTTCTCCGTCAATGAACCACATATCATCCCCTTCACCATACCACATAGTAGTAGGACAGTGTACATAGTAGTTAATACCAACGAAATGACCTTTTCCTTGTGTCTCTACAAACACGTAATTGTCCTTACCGGTAGTATTCGGTTTCTGCTCTCCGGTAAGCCCCCATTCCGTTTCACCTTCGGGAAGGGCCTCCGTGAGGTTATGGTTGTACCACGCATGGAATCTGCCCATATCTTTGGGAAGCTTGTCCATTTCCAAATAATCTACATAGAAATAGAAGGCATCGATATTCCTGTCACTTTGATTCTCGATTTCAATACGTGCTCCCTTTTCAAAAGGCATGGTAAAGTAGCAAGACATTCCGGTACCGTTTTCAGGACCTGATGAAAGAGGCAATGATGCATAATTATATCTTTCGTCCCATCCTTGCCCAAAGAAAGGTCCGATAGGAGACTCTACAGAGGGATAATCGTTGCCATCCCAATACATACGGATAATAATATCATTTCTGCTCAACGTGGGAGGAGGAGGCGCAATGGTTACCCAAATATGGTTGATGGCCCCTGCTCCCTTGATGTCTGCAATGATACGTTTCTCACCCGGCTTGAAAGGTTCCAGATGATCTCTGTTGCCTCCGGTAGGGTCTGTACTGGAGATTCTTTTGTTCTTTACACCCGATTTCAACTTTGCCAAGTCAAACATTTCATTCGTCATGTTCGACTGTGCAAAAACAGCAGGAAAGTACAATCCCAGAACAAGGGAGAGTAACAAACTGAATTTTGTAATTCTTCTCATAAGTTTTTATTTACATTGATTAATTAGATGATTAGTATTCCAATAAATAAGGTTTCTCATTGAATGTTTTCCACAGCAATTCTCCAAACAATGTATTGGCCCATGCAAACCAGCTCCTTGTGAATTTCTTGGGGTCATCCTTGTGGAATGACTCGTGCATGAATCCGGTACCGGCATGCGTTTTCTGGAGCATCTGGATACATTGCTGTAACTCTTTATCGTCTTGAGCGGTCAAGGCTTTCATTATCAGACTCATCGGCCATATCATGTCTGTACCAATATGATGTCCTCCTATCCCTTCAAAATAAGAGCCTTTAAAGAAATAAGGATTGTATTCCGACCACACGAATCTTCTGGTATTGGCATAAATTGCATCATCACTATCAACACCACCCAGATAGGGTAACGCCAGCAGATTAGGGACGTTGGCATCATCACTAAGATAAGCCGATCCAAAGCCATCTATTTCAAAAGCATAGATTTTACCGAACTTCGGATGATTCACCACGGCATACGTCTGTAAAGCATTATAAACTTCTTTACTCAACGCCAACAGTTCATCAGCCAGTACATTGTCTTTGGTTATCTTTTGAACCATTTCGGAAGCCTGCCTCAAACTGGCCACCGCAAAGAAATTGGACGGGACGAGAAAAGGAAAGATAGTGGCATCATCACTAGGCCTGAAAGTAGAGCAAATCAATCCGACCGGATTTACTTTATAGCCCACTCCACCCATAGGAACAGCATCTATAGCCCATTCCGAAGTTCTGCGAAAGCTATAAGGCCCGTTACCATGTTTTCTCTGCTGTTCCTTGCAGACCCTTAAAATGGTTTCTATCGCCTTCTTCCATTGCGCATCGAAAGGAGAAGCATCATTTGTCTTTTTCCAGTATCCATATGCCAGGCGAATGGGATAGCAAAGCGAATCCAACTCGTATTTACGCTCATGAATACCCGGTTTCATCTCCGTATGATCGCTGTTCCATCTTGTATACTTCGTATCATCATCATAAAAGGCATTGGCATACGGATCCTTCAATATAAAGGAAGTCTGCTTATTGATAACGCCAATTATCAGTTTCTGCAGGTTCTTATCTTCAGACATGAAATCCAAATACGGATATACTTGGGCAGAACTATCCCTTAACCACATGGCATCAATATCACCGGTAATCACATATGTATCCGGTCGGCCATCCTTTTCTGAATAAAAAACGGTTGTGTCCAACGTATTCGGAAAACAATTCCCAAACAGCCAGCCCAGTTCTTCATTCTTGACCTTCTGTTTAAAAGTAGCAATGGCCTTTTCAATGGCAGGACTTTTGAAGTTCCTTTCCGATATAGGCTTCCTTACTCTTGGAAACGACGAAAAAGAGGTAGCTGTCGAAGCTACGCCTGAATTCGCAAACATCAAGTTTTTATTCAGCGCATATCCTGCCCCCAAAAGGCCCACTCTCTTTATAAAATTTCTTCTGTTCATGCTATAAATCCATTGATTAAAAATATTATCCTGGAACAATCTTCTTATCCTAACAAACTAACAACTGATTGAAATACAATTTCAACTGATAAACATCACCCTTATAACCTTCTGATATGTAATAGCGCTCCTCCATCCTTTGCCAGATTCAATTCAATGATATCCTTCCTTGTAACTTTCCGTACCTGTCTGTCCAGATTGTTTGGATTCCGCTCCACATCCTCCGCATCGGTATAGATCGTTGCCTGGTAGTCCCCCTCACTAAGGAAGTCCAATTCCAATTTCAGATCCCTTTCCGTACCGTTGTTCAGCGAGCCTACCCACCAGTCCGAACCGCTCCTGCGGGCCACCGTGACATGCTCATTCATCCTTGCCAGCGGAACTCTTATCTCATCCCACGTTCCCGGCACGGTACGGAGCACCTCGAACCCCGGTTGACCTTCATAAGCCTTTGGCGTATCGCACAACGAGGTAAGATGGTTTTCCAAAACCACATACATGGCCAACATATGGCAGCGCGTGCTCATTACATGAGGATTTACATACTGTATCTTGAACTCCGAGCGCGGCAGTGCCCTGAACCCTCCCAGGTGATAGTCCGTCGCTCCCGCCAGCATCCTGGTGAAGGGTATCGCAATGTCATGGTCCGCATTCACCAGCGTGTCCCATTTGCATACTTCATAGTTGAGTGTCCCTTCCCGTGTGAATTCATTCGGATACGTCCTTACCAGTCCGGAAGGCTTGCTCGACCCATGGAACTGTATGAACAGTCTGTGTCTTGCCGCACATTCCAGTATCTCTTCTTGAATGCGTATCATCTCTTGGTCATTGCGGTCCATGAAGTCCACCATGAGTCCCCTGACCCCCCATCCCTCATAGAGCGCAAAGGCTTCTTCGAGTTTGTCGTACAACGGTCTCCAGTGTACCCACAGATGTATGCCAACCCCCTTGCTCCTTGCATATTCCACAATTCTCGGCATGTTCAGGCACGGTATCGGTTTTGTAACGTCCGCATTGGGTCCCGCCCATCCGAAATTGAAGTTGTCATCATAGTACCAAGGAGTCTCTGCATATCCGTAGATTCCATGTGCATCCAAGCCATTGCGTGCTGCAAAATCGATGTAGTACTTGTTTGTATCGAAGTTGTTTCCCGGAGAGAAGGTGCTGTCCGGCACGACATTCCCGTTCCACCATGTAAACGTGGTCCGGCAAGGCTTAATCCATGAAGTGTCTTCAATCCTGCAGGGCTCGTTCAGGCTTGTTAGTATATTCGTCTCCAGCAATCCTCCCACCCGGTCTGCAACGGAGATTACGCGCCACGGGGTACGGTGCGGGAAACTGTCTGTCTCGACCTTTATCTTCTCCTGCCCCAGTTTTGGCGAGAGCTTTCCCACCAGTCCACCCTTCTCCTTCACCAGGTACATTCCCGCATAGTCCCTTATGGCCGCTTCAGTTATAGCCACTGCCACCCCGTTGTCGAACTCGAATGTCGCCGGCATCTCTATCAGCCTTTTCCTTGCCACCTTGTCATATCTTACATGACTGTATACCCCTTCGTGTGTATTCACATACCCGGGCAGGTACATGAGCAACGCCATCGGGTTTCCTTGCAAGTTGAACTGTGTCCTTTCATCATACATCACGTATGAATCCCATGCTTTCTGTTCCGGAAATTCATATCTGAATGCTATCCCGTCATCGAATGCCCTTACAACCAGGTTTATCAGACGGCCGGAATCTGACCGTTCCTGCATGGGAACGGTCATTTCATTGCAACGGCTACATACACTACTTGTCTTGCCGACAATGAGCTTGTATGTCTCATCAATCTTTTTACGCTGCACCTTTCCTGCTTTAAGATTCCTTCCGAACTCTCCGCTATCAAAGCTGAAACCAAGCAAAGAATTTGCTATAAGAGACTGCTTCCTATAGTCGATGTCATATGAAACACTCTCCGGCGTTACTTTCAGAGAAAATCTAAGTTTTCCGTCAGGAGACGATACAGACATTCTCTGCTGTGCAGAAACAGCTATAAAACAAAATAGTGCAACACACAAAACAAGAAGTTTCTTCTTCTCTGTCATCTTAATCTGTCTTTGATTGTACATCCCTATCCTAATTGACCTCAATCCACAATCTTGCCTGAAACATTATAGCGTTTCACATCAATGTTGCCATAAACCACGTTCAACACAGGCTTTCCTGCTTTCCATTCAATAGTTCCGAAACCGGTATCAGTACTGATGAAACTTTTGAAATCACCAATCTTAGAATTGATGTACATGGTTTTGTCAACAGCATCATACCGCACTCCTGTAAGCCCCTGCAACATTCCATAGCTTGCCATGGCACGTGCATACCAGTGGCCGCACTCTATCTCATTGAATGGGTTTCTTACTCTTCCATCATATCTCTCACGGCATTCACGGACAATATCCAAGCCCTTTTCCACCTCACCTTTCATCATCAAATGACTGGCAACCTGATATTCGATACCGGTCCAGACTTCATTGCTGTATACAAAAGGCAGTGACAGCATACCACCCTTCGGCCATGTGCAAAGCAATAATCCGCCATCCTTACCACAAGCATACACCGGTCTTTGGGGATTGAAATGGTCTACCAAGTCATGTTTCAGATTGTATTTGTGTACGGCCACCAGATGGCTCCTGACCTTTTCATTGTCCAGCACTTCATCCAGTCCGCATACGGAAGCCATCCACATCCCTAAAATTCCATCGGACAGACAACCGGTACCGTATTGGTATTTTGGCCCTTCTTCCTTCAGCAATTTCAGGGCCTCTTCGGAATAACTTCCCCCGAAAGACATTACATCAACCGGATTGGGAGCCTGAAGCCCTTCCCACTGAATTTTCTGTATGAAATATTCTCCATCGAAGAGTGCAGTTTCCATGTATTTCTTGCCTTTTGACAGCAGGGCCGTATATTCCTTAACGGGTTGCTTCAGCTCCTTGCCCATCTCTATAAACGCAGTCAAAGCTCCCAAATAGAAACTTGTACACATGCCGTCCGGTCCCCAGAACTCGATGTCATAAGTATTGTGGTGCGGCTCTTCAAGATAGCCCTTATGCAAGGGGTCCCATGTACGGATGCAATAGTCAAGACTCTTTTTCACTGCCGGGAAAAGGTCTTTCATCCACTGTGTATCCCCGCTGATACGCCATTCACGGTAAATTTTCATAATCCCACCCAACTGTCCGTCGGCAGCAGCATGGAAGTTGTGAGGCGGTGCCGAAATAGGCAAGTTGACGGAAAATCTCTGGAATAACCTCGAAAATCGGGAGAAATGGCACTAAATGACTTAATGTCAATACCGTTAGGGTGTCAGATGCTGCCAAGCCGAAAATGCTGAAAAAGCAAAGAAAAGCAGAGCTAAGCAGGAGAACGGTTTGCAAATCATTACCCGCTGAAAGGTGATTTTTAACACATGGCACTGATATTTACTTCGTATGGCTTTGATTGGCTTACAAGGTCTAACTCGTTGATATTTAACTTTGCAAAAAAAACGAGTATGGCAAGAAGTACATTCAAAGTGCTGTTCTACGTGAACGGCAGCAAGGAGAAAGACGGCATTGTCCCCATCATGGGACGAGTAACAATCAACGGGACTGTGGCGCAGTTCAGTTGCAAACGTAGCATCCCGAAAACACTTTGGGATGCGAAAGGCAACCGAGCCAAAGGCAAGAGCATTGAGGCACGAAACATCAACCACGCTTTGGACAATATCAAGGCGCAAATCATCAAGCACTACCAACGCATTTCAGACCGTGAGGCATACGTTACGGCTGAAATGGTACGCAATGCCTATCAGGGCATCGGCAGCGAGTATGAAACATTGCTTAATGCGTTTGACAAAGAGAACGACACATTCAAGAAACGTGTGGGCAAAGACAGGGTGTTGGCAACCTATCGGGCAAGGGTACGGGCAAGAAACCATGTAGCCGCCTTTATCAAGTCGTTCTACAGGCGCAGCGACATGTCCATGCTGGAACTTACCCCTGACTTCATCAAGGAGTTTGCCGCATATCTCTCAACGGAAGCAGGATTGCAGAACGGTTCGATATGGTCAAACTGCATGTGGCTGAAAGGTGTGGTCATGAAAGCGCATTACAACGGACTGATACCACGCAACCCTTTCGCACAGTTCCACATCAGCCCGAATGTCAAGGAACGGGAATATCTCACGGAGGATGAATTGAAAGCGGTAATGACACACGAGTTCGCAGACAGCAAGCTCGTATACATCCGTGACATCTTTGTCTTTGCTAGTTTCACCGCCCTCTCGTTCGTGGATATTCAAGAACTGACCTATGATGATATTGTGGAGGTGAACGGCGAGAAGTGGATATTATCCAAACGGCACAAGACCAAAGTACCGTTCCAAGTGAAACTGTTGGATATTCCGTTGCAGATTATCGAGCGTTACAAATCGAAGCAGGAAAACAACCTCGTGTTTCCCAATCTCAACTATTGGTCGGTATGCAAACCGCTGAAAAAGATGATAAAGGGATGCGGTATAAACAAGTCAATTAGCTTCCATTGCTCAAGGCATGGCTTCGCAACGCTGGCTCTGAGTAAAGGTATGCCAATCGAAAGTGTAAGCCGTGTATTGGGACATACGAATATTGTCACGACCCAGCTCTACGCAAAAATCACCATACAGAAGATAGATGACGACCTTACAAGGTTCGGCAACAAACTCAACCAGTCGTTTAACAACATATCAATGGGATGAGCATGGAAAGAGGTATCATAACAATGAACGAATCCGGCAACATCATCATGCCGGAGAATGTCGCTGACATTTGGATGAGCGAGTTGGAGTTTGTGGAATTGTTCGGGGTGATAGCCCCGACAATTCGTGCTGCTATTAGAGCCGTATATAAAAGCAGTGTTCTGAAAGAATACGAGGTGCAGAAGTATATCCGATTGGAGAACGGCTGTCATGCCGATGTGTTCAGCTTCCCGATGGTGGTCGCACTTGCTTTCCGCATCAATACTTTCGGTGCGGAACAAGTGCGCAATGCCATTCTTGAAAGGGTGTACTTGCGAAAAGAGAAAACAAGCATCTTCTTTTCGCTGGGTGTCAACAGTATGAAAATATCTAAGTATCAAGCATGAAATCTATGAATGTGACGACATGAAGTAATGAACCCATTGCGTATTCCCATTGCCAACAATCTATTTATATGGATAAATAAATGGGTGTATTGCCATTCATGTGAATGAATACGATAAGTCCGAAGAAACAGCCATTGGAGTGGCACTTCTTTGGGCTTTGTCTATATGCCTCCGAACCAAATACAAGAAAAATTATACGTGAGTCATACATGAGTCATATATCCGTCTTGTACGAATTGCCGAGTTTTGCACTGATTGAACTAAAATGAAGTGCTTATGAAACAAGAAAACATCGCAAAGGAGGAGTTTATCCGAGTGGGTACAACCCTCTACAAGTTGGTGAACCAGCCACGTCTGAACGGCGGCTATGTGAAGAAACGCATCGTGTGGAGCAACGAGACCCTGCGCCAAGATTATGGCAAGGATTACATCGGTAGCGTACCCAAGTATGACGGTTTCTGCACTGTACCCGAACACGTCAGCTATCAGCCAGTAATCGGCAAGTTCCTGAATCTCTACGAATCGATAACCCACCAACCGAAAGAGGGTGATTTCCCTTCTATCCGCTCATTGGTGGAACACATCTTCGGGGAGCAATACGAGTTGGGGATGGATTATCTGCAACTGCTCTACCTACAACCCATACAGAAGCTGCCTATCCTGCTGTTGGTATCGGAAGAACGCAACACAGGCAAAAGTACCTTTCTGAACTTCTTGAAAGCCCTGTTTCAGAACAACGTGACTTTCAACACCAACGAGGATTTCCGCAGCCAGTTCAATTCCGACTGGGCTGGGAAGCTCCTTATCGTGGTGGACGAAGTGCTTTTGAGCCGCAGGGAGGACAGCGAGCGGTTGAAGAACCTGAGCACGACACTCTCATACAAGGTGGAAGCCAAAGGCAAAGACCGTGACGAAATAGCATTCTTTGCCAAGTTCGTGCTGTGTTCCAACAACGAGTATCTGCCAGTCATCATTGATGCAGGGGAAACACGTTATTGGGTACGCAAGATAAACCTCTTACAGTCGGATGATACCGATTTCCTGCAAAAGCTGAAAGCGGAGATACCCGCCTTTCTCCACCATTTGCAGCACAGGCAGCTATCCACCGAAAAGAAAAGCCGTATGTGGTTCGCCCCCTCGCTGCTGCATACCGAAGCCTTGCAGCGCATCATCCGCAGCAACCGCAACAGATTGGAGATAGAGATGCACGAGCTTATCCTTGACATTATGGACAGGGTCGGTTCGGAAACTTTCTCATTTTGCCCCGATGACATCCTCATTCTGTTGGGAAACTCGCATGTCAAGGCTGAGAGGTATCAGGTGCGGAGGGTATTGCAGGAGCGTTGGAAGCTGAAACCTGCCCACAACACGCTCACCTATACCACCTATCAGATGGACTACACGAGAGAGTGCCGCTATGCGCCCAAGCGTACGACAGGGAGGTTCTACACAGTGACAAGAGAGTTTTTGGAAACACTATAATTCTTTTTTTGATGAATTGATGAATAAGAATATAATAATATTGAATATCAGTAGAATATACCATCATCAAACCTTAATCAAGAATAAGGTACTGATGAAAAGAGAAAACAGTACGGGCAGACCATGCCGACATCGCAAATGATGATTTTATCTTTTCGCAGGCAGTTTGATGAATGTATGATGAGAACATATAATACTACACATCAATAAGTTAAATACATTAATCATCAAAACATCGTTTTATCAACCATCATCAAATCCGTAGGAATACACATTATGACCATACAGGAAGCAAAACAAATCAGCATCGCAGACTATCTGCAAAGTTTAGGTTATTCGCCCGTGAAACAGCAGGGCGAAAGCCTGTGGTACAAATCACCGTTCCGGCAGGAAACGGAAGCGTCATTCAAGGTAAACATCAACCGCAATCTGTGGTTCGATTACGGACTGGGCAAAGGCGGCAACATCATCGCACTGGCGCAGGGACTTTATTTCTCAGACCATGTGCCTTATCTGCTCCGTAAGATAGCGGAACAGGCTCCACACATCCGTCCCGTTTCTTTCTCTTTTCGCCAACAGGCATCCGAGCCGTCCTTCCAGCAGTTGGAGGTCAGGGAACTCACGCATCCGGCATTGCTCCGCTACTTGCAGGAACGCGGGATAAATATCGCACTGGCAAAGTCGGAATGTAAGGAACTGCACTTTATCCATAACGATAAGCCCTATTTCGCCATCGGATTCCCGAATGTGGCAGAAGGGTATGAAGTACGCAATCGGCTCTTTAAAGGCTGCATCGCACCGAAAGACATCAGTCATATCCGGCAACCGGGAGAACCGAGGGAGAAATGTCTAGTATTCGAGGGCATGACGGACTATCTCTCCTTCCTCACGTTGAGAATGAGGAACTGCCCGACCATGCCGAACCTTGACGGGCAGGATTATGTCATTCTCAACTCCACTTCCAATGTATCTAAAGCCATTGACGTGTTACATGGATATGAACGCATCCACTGCCTGCTCGACAATGACGATGCAGGAAGAAAAGCGTACCAAAAGCTGGCAATCGAGTTTGACGGACGCATCCGGGACTTCTCCCACAACTATCATGGGCATAAAGACCTGAACGATTTTCTGTGTGGGAAACGGCAGAATCTAACCGTTAATCCACCGCCCCGAACCATCGTTAAACCGAAGAAAAAAGGACTGGGATTATAAAGCATCAAAAGGGAAAAAACGGGAGCTGCTCGAAATTGATTCGGTCAGAATCGTGGGGTAGCAAGTTTGTGTTTCGGGACACCCGAAACCGCTTGCCATCCGTCCCCCAAATATCAAGGGGCGGCATCCCGTTGGTCTATACATTAACTATACTGACAATACTTAGAAATGAAACATATGGAAGACAAGAAACGTAACATGGGCGGTCGCCCGAAGAAAGGGACTGCCGAGAAACTGGAATACCGTGTCGCCGTGAAGCTGGCGGCAACCGATTACCTCCGCCTGTTGACACGGGCGCATGATGCCGGAGTATCACGCAGCGAATACATGAGGGAGTGTTTCCTGAACGGTCATGTGAAGGGGCGGCTGTCGGAGGAACACGCCGCCCATGTGCGGAATCTCTGCGGCATGGCGAACAACCTGAACCAGCTTGCACGCAGGGCGAATGCAGGGGGCTTCTATGGTGAACGTGACGACTGCAAGGTGGCGGTGGCAAGAATCCATGAACTTCTAAACAAGATAGGGATATGATGGCAAAAATCGTACACGGCAGCAATTTCAAGGGTGTGGTGGACTACATTCTTGACAAGGACAAGGGAGTGCAGAAACTCATATCCGATGGCTTGTTCATGGAAAACAAGGACACCATAGCAATGAGTTTTAATATCCAATCCCAGATGAACGGTAAGGTGGCGAAGCCTGTCGGACATATCGCCCTCAGCTTCTCTAAAGAGGATGAGCCACGGCTGACAAACCATGTCATGGCGCATATCGCACTTGAATACATGGAGAGGATGGGATTGCGCAACACCCAGTTCTTCATCGCCCGCCACTTCGACAAGGAGCATCCGCATGTGCATATCGCCTTCAACCGCATCGGCAATGACGGCAGGACAATATCAGACAGGAACGAGCGTTTGCGCAGTACCCGTATCTGCAAGGAACTTACCTTGAAATACGGTCTGCACATGGCTGACGGCAAGGATAATGTCAAGCGTAACCGCCTGAAAGAGCCGGACAGGACGAAGTACAGGCTGTACGACATACTGAAAACGGAAGTAGGCAGATGCGGCAACTGGAATGTGTTTGTCGCCAACTTAAATCGTCAGGGCGTGGAAATCCGCTTCAAGCACAAGGGGCAGACAAAAGAAGTGCAAGGTGTGGTCTTCACCATGAATGGCTACCACTTCAACGGCTCCAAAGTAGACAGGCGTTTCAGTTACTTCAAGATTGATGCTGCCTTGCAGCGCAACAGGTATGAGGAACGCATGAATCTGATGCCTAAAGGCTATACGGCAGATACGCCAAGCGCACCTTCCGACACTGCAAGAGGTGAACTTTTCAGTGGTTCTTTGGGATTGCTGAATGGCAACGGCTCATCCTACAACGCTGCCGATGCGGAAGCCAATCAGGAGATGGCGGAAATGTTGCGCAGGAAGAAGAAGCGCAAGCGGGGAATGAGACTATAATTGCTGCAAATCGTAATAGGTCTAAAATGAAAGGGCAATTTAATTAAAATACAAAAGTATTCGTTCCTTTCTGTATAGGAACGAATACTTTTGTACAATATCATAATGAGAAGAAGATAGAACTATTCTCTTTTATTCCCATACTTTTTCTCGAACAAATCGTAATGTTCTTCGCCCCATTTGAGCATGGAATCTATAATAGGAAGTAATGATTTGCCAAGTTCTGTTATTTGATATTCAGAACGTGGTGGCAATTCGGGAAATATAGTCTTAACAATAAGACCGTCCTCTACCATTTCTTTGAGTTGTATATCAAGTACTCTTGAAGCTGCCTCTGGCAAACATTTATGTATTTCGCTTGGGCGCATAGGTGTACCCATACGCAATTCATCCAGAATGCATGATTTCCATTTTGATTCTATTAAGCTCATTGTCAATCGGAGTGGGCAATCCAAATCCACAGGTATTTTCTTTTCGTATGCCATATCACATTTTTTTTGTGCTGCAAAGGTAATCAATATTACTGAAAATCAGAATACCGAAAAATTTTTCGGTATATGAATAATTTTTCGGTACTTGCGTGAATTAAAATACCATTGTAATTTTGCAATCAAATAAACATTATAAATCAATTCATTATGCGAAGTGAAATCAAGGAATATGCAGCGGTTCAAGAAGCTGCCGAAAAATTTGTAAAGAGCGTTGCCGAGGGCAACAGCGAGTATGCCAAGACACTGTTCACTGATGATGCCGTACTGTTCGGTATGCTTGACGGTGTGTTAGAACATGGCTCAATCGAACAGTTCTACCACAATGTTGATACTGTTGGAGCAGGAGATGACTTCAAAGCCCGTATTGATGTGCTTGCCGTTGAGGAAAGCGTTGCCGTAGTCCGTGTGCTTGAAGAGAAATGGGGCGGTCGTATTGATTTTACAGATTTTCTCTTGTTGCTCAAACTGGATGGAGAATGGAAATGTGTGGCTAAAGCCTATAACCAAAATTCCAACACAATCAAGTTATGAAAATCACGGTAATCACGGGTAGTCCCCGAAAAAACGGCAACACCTTTGCCATGACGGATGCCTTCATAAAGGCAGTAGAAGCAAAAGGTCATGAAGTGGTACGCTTCGATGCCGCCATGATGAAAATTGGCGGATGTCGTGCTTGCATGACTTGTTTTAAGACCGGCAAAGCCTGCTCGTTTGACGATGATTTCAACATCATTGCTCCACATATCATTGATTCGGATGCCATTGTATATGCCATGCCGGTATATTGGTATTCCATTCCTGCACAGATAAAGGGCGTGATTGACCGTGTGTTCTCATTGGTTGTAGGAGGCAAAGATGTGGCAGGCAAGAAGATGGGGCTTATTTGCTGTTGTGAGGAACATGACTCGACTGTGATGGATGGTGTCAGGATTCCTATGGAACGTACCGCTACATTACTCAAATGGGAGGTCGTGGGTGAGGTTCTTGTACCGGGAGTTTTTGTAGAGGGCGATATTGATAAAACAGACGGTTGCAAACAAGCAGTCACACTTGCTAATAAATTCTGATATGAAAGTCCTATTGATAAACGGTAGTCCTAACGAACATGGGTGCACATACACAGCTCTTGCAGAAGTTGCCGACACCCTGCATAAATATGACATTGCGACCGAAATTGTATATCTCGGTAGAAAGCCAATAGCAGGGTGCATTGCTTGTATGAAATGCTTTGAAACAGGACATTGCTTTCGTGACGACATGGTAAAGGAACTTCAAAAACGCCTTGATGAATTTGATGGTATAGTTCTTGGCTCACCTGTTTATTATAGCAATCCAACGGGACAGATACTTTCATTCGTACAGCGTCTTTTTTTCTGCAAAGAAGGAGTGATGGCAGGAAAACTCGGTGCATCGGTGGTATCGTGCCGCCGTGGTGGTGCATCAGCCGCATTTGAATCACTTAACCAGTTTTTTACCATTTGCAATATGCCAGTGGTATCATCACAATACTGGAATTCTGTGCATGGGTTCACTCCCGAAGATGTACACAAGGACAAAGAGGGCTTGCAGACTATGCGCTCCCTCGGTGAAAATATGGCATGGATGCTCAAGGCATTAGCCGGAAATCCGCATCCTGCATACGAACAACGTCAAAGAACTCATTTTATCCAAGATAAATATTGATTATGAAAAATGGTATTTTAATACTGGTAGCGGTTTCAATGATGTTGTCTATAGCTTCTTCCTGCGGCTCAAAAACAAACGGGAATGCCGATTCTCCTGTTATGCCATGTGACAGCACTTTGTGTGATCCAACTTGTAATGCCAACACAGAGGATATCATTGCCATACGCAAAACTCTTGATTTATATGTGGACGCCGCAATATATGGCGACAGCAAAGTTGCAGAGCCAGCCTTTGCCGTAAACGCCACAATCTCCCATATTGAGAATGATGTATTGGTATGCGCCCCCATTAAAGAACTATTCGCCTATTATGATGCGACAGGAAAACAGTCGGCTTCATATGAAATAAGCCAATATAGCATAGCAGGGAATGTGGCTATGGTAAGGATTGAGTCTAAGTTTGGTGAGGCTGAGTTTTCCGATATGTTCACTCTTGCCAAAAATGGGAAAGATTGGAAAATAGTTAGCAAAGTCTATTTTGTGAAATAGGAATTGAACTTAATAATCTTTTGATGGATGCTTATTTGCTTCATCTAAAAAATAGAAACATTATACAAAAACAACGGATGCATAGACCACCTTATGTAGTTCGTTGTTTTTGTTTACACAATAAACATAACAATGAAACATGCACATACAATAATAAACATCAGCTACATATCAATATTTTTAATCGTTAGCGGAATTGTATATACATGGTTTCATGAATGGCAAGAGGTGGAAGCATTGGAGGTTGGCAATCAACAGATAGATGAATTCAGGAAAGAGGTAAATCATATTCATATTCGGCTGATAGAGTTTTCTCTGTTGGGAGAAACTGTATTGGATTGGAACGAAGCGGATTTGGAGAATTACCATGCCCAACGCCTTGCATTGGACAGCGCATTGTGCCTGTTCAATAAAATCCATTCGATTGAGCGTATTGACAGCGTGCGCAGTCTTTTGGAAGATAAGGAACGGCAGATGTTCCAGATTGTCCGGTTAATAGATGAGCAACAATCCATCAACAAGAAGATAGCCAATCAAGCACCAGTTATTGTGCAAAAGATTGTGCATGAACAGCCTAAGAAACCGAAGCGTAAAGGTTTCTTGGGCATCTTCGGCAAAAAAGAGGAAATGAAGCCAACGACAACCACGACTACGCTTCGTTCACCCGATAGAAACATGGTCAACGAACAGAAAGAGCATAGCCGTCGGTTGTCGGAACAAGCCGACGGTCTTGCTGCTCGTAATGCGGAACTTAATAGACAGTTGCAAGGATTGATTCGCCAAATAGAAAATAAGGTACAAGCCGACTTGCAAAATCGTGAAGTAGAAATAACTGCCATGCGTAAGCTGTCTTTTATGCAAATTGGCGGTTTGATGGGATTCATTCTTTTTTTGTTGGTCGTTTCCTATATCATCATATATCTTGACGGCAAACGTATCAAGCGATATAAACGTGAAACGGAGGACTTGATTTTACAGCTGAAGGAATCTGTCAGACAGAATGAAGAACTGATAGATTCACGCAAGAAAGCCATGCACACTATTACCCATGAATTGCGCACGCCGCTTGCCGCAATTCACGGCTATGCCGAACTGATACAGAAAAATAATGCTGAAACGAGGATAGACCGATATTCGGAACATATCCATCTGTCCTCCCAACGGATGCTTGCCATGCTTAATTCGTTGTTGGATTTCTTCCGGTTGGATAATGGCAAGGAACGACTTGTTTCCATTCCGTTCAGATTGGAAGACATTGCCCATACATTGAAAGTCGAATTTCAGAATATAGCTGAAAACAAGAACTTGTGTTTGGTCATTGAAAACAATGCGGATATTGTGCTGACAGGTGATAAGAACCGTATCCTGCAAATAGGGAACAACCTGCTGTCCAACGCAATCAAATTCACGGAAAACGGTGGTGTTTCCATGACAACCGACTATAACAACGGGGTTCTGACGCTTGTCGTTGAGGACACTGGTACAGGCATGACCAAAGAGGAACAGCAACGGATTTTCACCGCATTTGAAAGACTGCCCAACGCCACTGCACAGGACGGCTTCGGACTTGGTTTGTCTGTCGTGAAACGGATTGTAGATATGCTGAAAGGTACGATAGAAGTACAGAGCGAAAAAGGAAAAGGCAGCCGTTTTACGGTCAGACTGCCAATGCCCGTTGCCGATACAATCTTGGAAGAAAAAATACAGGGCATGACAGACCGCCATATCTTAAAACCATGCTCCGTCTTGGTTCTTGATGATAATGAAATGTTGCTTTCCATGATTAAGGAAATGTACGTTCATGCAGGTGTCTGTTGCGATACCTTTGACAACGTGGATGACATGACGGAAGCCATGCGCAAGCGCAATTATGACCTGCTTGTCACCGACATGAAGATGCCGGAGATGAACGGCTATGAGGTACTGGAACTGTTGCGTTCTTCAAACATTGGTAATGCAAGGGACATTCCCGTAATAGTGGCTACCGCTTCCGGCAGTTGTGATGCAGAGGAACTTATAAAGCGAGGATTTGCCGAATGCCTGTTCAAGCCCTTTACATTGGAGGAACTGATTGCTGCCACAGAAAATGCTTTGAAAACAAAGCCCGATGATTTGCCCGATTTGAAACCTTTGTTGGCTTATGGTGACAGCGGAGCGATGCTTGACAGGCTGATTGCTGAAACGGGAAAAGATATGCAGGATTTCAGCAAGGCTGGAGTAAACCTTGACAGAAGGGCGTTGGAGGATGTGTCACACCGTCTGCGGAGTTCGTGGGCAGTTATCCATGCCGACAATCCTTTATGGCTTCTGCATGGCTGCATACAGTCGGGATGTTCAGATGTAGAGTTGCAACAGTCGGTTAAAGCCGTATTGAAAAAAGGTGATATGATTATTGAACTGGCTAAGGAAGAAAGGAGAAAATGCGATAATGGATAAGATGAAGATAATCGTGGTAGAAGACAACCCGATATATAATACTTTCGTGTGCAATATATTGGCTAAGGAAGGTTTCAAGACAGAACAAGTATATCACCTGTCATCAGCAAGGAAGGCACTGATAAAGGCAGACAATGACGATATAGTCCTTGCCGACCTGCGTCTGCCAGACGGAGAAAGCATCGAACTACTGAAATGGATGCGTGTCAATGACAAACGGCAGGCTTTTATCATCATGACCGATTACGCAGAAGTGCATACGGCAGTTGAGAGCATGAAGCTTGGTTCGCTGGACTATATTCCCAAACGGTTGGTGGAGGACAGACTCGTTCCGCTTCTCAATTCCATTATCAAGGAACGTGAACAGAAAAGACAACGCCAAGTGCCCATTTTCATACGGCAGGGCGAAGCGTACCGCAACATCAAGAAACGGGTACACCTTGTTGCACCCACCCGGATGAGTGTGTTGATATTGGGCGAGAACGGCACAGGCAAGGAGCATATCGCCCAAGCCATCCATGCACAAAGCCGCTTTTCCGACAAACCTTTCGTGGCGGTGGATTGCGGTTCTCTTGCTCCTGCATTAGCCCCGTCCGCTTTTTTCGGTCATGTCAAGGGAGCGTTCACGGGTGCGGACTGCAACAGAACCGGATATTTTCAGGAAGCCGAGGGCGGTACGCTGTTTCTTGACGAGGTGGGCAACCTGACGATGGAAATGCAGCAGATGCTCCTTCGTGCCATACAGGAAAGAAGATACCGTCCTGTCGGTGCAAAGGGAGAGAAAACCGCCAACGTGCGGATAGTCGCTGCCACCAACGAGAACCTGCATGATGCCGTCAAGGAAAAGCGTTTCCGGCAGGACTTGCTATACAGGTTGCAGGAATATATTATCACCATACCTCCGTTGCGTGACTGTCAGGAAGACATCATGCCGTTGGCTGAGTTCTTCCGTGAGATAGCCAATGACGAACTTGGACGGAACGTCAGAGGCTTTGATGCCTCTGCCCGTAAAGCGTTGCTCACTCACACATGGTCGGGCAATGTACGTGAATTGAAACAAAAGATATTCACGGCAGTCCTGCATACGGAAAGCGATACGATAACCGATGCAGACTTGGAATTAAGTTACGAATCCGCATCTTCTTCCACGGTTAGTTTCGCCTTGCGGACGGCAGAAGAGGAAAAGGAGCGAATCATACGGGCATTGAAACAGTCAAACGGCAACAAGATACTTGCCGCCAGACTTCTCGCCATCAGCAGGTCAACACTGTACGCTAAAATTGAGGAATACGGGATAAAGGTTGAGAAGACTTTTAAATGAAGCAAAAAAAGTCTTCTCACAATTCGAGGTATTCCAATTTTTATTGCTACCTTTGTCCTAAGACGAGTGACAATGAAAGCAACTCACAGCAAAGCGCAGAAATAGATACGGTTGCCAAATCATTACCTCATTTTTTGCCTTTATCCCCAATTTCCTTTGTCTAAGGAGATTATAAAAGTCTTCCAGAATTACTCTAAAATTCTGGTGTCCTTCCGTATTCTGGCTTACCCTAAATTCCGTTTCACGCAAGGTTCTTTCCAAAGACGGGAACAAATGGGGCAAAGCCTGTGCATAATTCCACACATGCGTACAACTTCCGTGACAAGAGCCAAAAGAATCCTGGCATCCTTCCCAAGCCCAAAATCTTCCATCCCATTGACGCAATACCGTAGGAGATTTCAATATAGTTAAATTAGCAGCAACAGCCTCCAGTACTTCTGCCGGCAAAGAGGAACTATAGAATGCATCACTGAACAGCCGGCTGTTCTTTTCCAGCATCGCCTGATTTGCATCCCAATAGCCGATAACCTCATTCAAACTCTTGAAACGCTCCGAGTACCAAGGTCTGTAGGTAGCTTCGACATCCCCTTCATCTGCCAGGAATTGTTTTTCTTCTTCAGAAGAATCCACAACCTGCCAGTCTCCCCAACTGTTACTTTCAAAATCGGCAAGTAAGGTGGATGTAGAAGACAAGTTGTAAATATCTTCATTCCTATTGTCTGTCAACACAAACTGGTCGGCCAGAATATGTCCCCACGGATAAACATCCAAATCAATGACTTTCACAAAAGCCTTCTTTCCTTGATAAGGTTTCAAATCCCATACGGTTTCACTCAGAGTCTCCGTCTGATTTCCGACCGCCGTCTCTACAATCTTTCCGTCTACTACAAGATTTACAGAAGTACGGTCAGCCTGACTGCCTCCACCTACCAGAAACTTCAGATATCTTTTCCCAATATTGAACTCAGGAGACTGAATAATACCCGTCAGTCCATCTCCACCCTTATCGAACGAGTTCAGCAACTGCTTGCCGACAAAGCCGCTCACAGGTTGCTGACCGGAAGCCGTTCCCTTGCAGGGCATCCCCGTAAATGCCTGTCCTACCTTTCTGGCACCACCGATAGAAAGGTTTGAATCGGGCAGATACCAGCAGAAGTTTACCTTGACTGTTTTTGTCTCTCCCGGCTGCAACGTCAGCGGAACATAAACAGACGCTCCCGGAGCAACACCCTTAACCGGCTGCTTATCAGCGATCCGCCCATAGCGAATATTATCCCAAACCACAGTCTGCGGATCGAACCAGGCACCACGGAACCAACAATGGTCTACAACAGCAGCAGCATTGTCCACATAAATAGCTAGCCCACTGTTGTTCTGATCGGATTCTAAAACAAACCCGTTCTTTACTCCTCGGATAGTACCCTGACCATCAATGAAATTTTTGGTATTATAAGAAAACACGGTTTCGATAGCCTTATCGGAAGTGTTTGTAAACTGATATTCCAGTACTCCAACCGGTAAGCTGGAATTGTCCGCATCCGTCGGAATGAAAGGACTCCAACCCGTAATCTTTGCAGCCAAAGGCATATCCTTGTCTTTCAAATCTACAGTTGCAAAAGGGAAACGTGCCTGGAATACCGCTTCTTCAAAGCGTGGAAGACCGTACGTCTTGTCTCCCCTACCTAAACCACTCTGTGCAGGACCAAATAACTTCCAAGTCGGAACCTGCCCTTCCAATACCTTTGCTCCGTTCTCAACCCCCTTTACATAAATCGCAGCAAAGGTATACGGCTCATTCATCACATCAGGATGGTGTCTGAGAGACACATGCGAAATGGCACCGGTTCCCTCCAAACAGAACATTCCGGCGCCGATTCCCCCTATAGGAAATGCAATCTTATCCAGATATTCCTTTTGATACTTACCGTTAAACTCCCGCCCTTCACTGTTCTGGGACATTGCTTTACCCGGAAACAGTATAGCCACATTAAATAGGGCCAATAAAGTTAAAGTTGATTTTACCATAGTTGAATTATTAATGTTAACGAATCATTATTCTATTTTTCCAAATTTATCAAGGATGCGGTTGTACGCTTCAGCCGCTGCTCCATTTCCCCAATCATAGATTGTAAACTCACCCATACCTTCACCTGCCGGATTTGTACGGCCGCCATGCCCGTAATTTTCCATCATGAATCCATAATCCTCTGAAGCAAAGAACGAATGAACTTTTTCCCATTGCTGTTTGGTTTGAGGATTTTCAGTACAATACATCATTACAAAAGATGCCTTAAGTGCAGCATATCCCCGTTCTATATACTCTGGCTTACCAAGAAGTTTTCCATATTGAATAATGAGTTCGGAAAAAAGACTTTCGCGTGAATCATTCCATTCACCATCGGCATTCAACACACCAAAACCACCCAATACATTTACATACATGTATGGCGGCTGCCACGATGCTTGGGTCATCAGCAATTCATCAAGTGTACGCTGTCCATAATCAAGATATTCTTTATTTGAGGTAAGACGATAGCACTCCAGTAAGGCTTCAGCTGTCCAGAACATTGAAAAATTATTCTGTTTATGCATATTGTTCCGCAAAACTTTTTTACCTACCAAGTTATCCGAACCATAACGAGAACAAGACCAATAGGTTTCAAAGTCTTCCCACTTCCCAACCGGGATAATTTCATGGATAACTGCATTCATAGCTCTAAATGCTGCCCGTTTATACTCTTCCTTATGTGTAAGCTCATACAGTTTAAGTAAAAAAGTAACTGATAAAGATGTTTCAGGAGAAGCATTCAAATGGTTCATCGGCTGCATTGTCTTTAAGTCAAGCCAGCCAGGGAAAAAACCATTTTCATACTGTATTCCAAGTAAAGCCATCGCATAATCTTCTGCATAAGCCAAAAGACGGGCATCTTTTTCTAATTCATCATACCACCGAAGCATCAACAATGCTGTCCAACTCATATCAAGAATATGATACGGAGATTCTTTCGGATTCCAGGTATAAGGATTTCTGTTGGAATTTCCCCAATAATAGGTATTCCACCCCTTGCTCCGATTATACTTTTTACCATCAATCTCTACTTCATGCATTTCCGTACCGATAAGTCCATAGAAAAAACCATTCCTCTGCGGAAATGACAGAGCCAGTTCTTTTGTCAAATTTGCTTTTGCAAGAAGCTCCCTATTACCGGTTCTTCTTGCATATCGATATAATCCACTTGCAGAACGCAATGAACTGAACCATGCCTGATTCCAGATAGAACGAAATTCACGTTCATTAATCTCTCCCGGATAATTAGGACTTTGAGTAACATTCACAATAAATACGGGAGCACCCACTTTTTTCCCATCTAACTCAAATTGCTGCCACACATTTTCTGACCATGAATTAAAAGCCCAATTATAAGTATGTTTCACATACGTTTCTAGGCTCTCCTTCACCGGATTACCTTTCACATATGCAGTATGCCCCCATCGACTCCACATAAATTCTAACGGCTTCTTGAAAGGATTCCGCAATACTTCCTTGCTATCAGAATACATCAAATAAAAGCCTATTTCAATATCTCCTTTGGGATAAGTAGTTTCTTGATCACGCTCAAACAGAACGTGTTCGGATACATGGTTATTGCACATTCCGAGAATAAGTGTATTAGAGAATGCGTCCATATCCATATACCATCGTACAGGAGTCCCCTTCTGCATAATATCCAAATCGGGAATAAGAATAAGAGTTTGATGATCGTCTGCTACAATAAGGGCAGGAGAACGGAATACATGTTGATCGATGACATTTCTATCAGTAGGAGTAAGATGTGGCGCCCAATGGAATGAAGGTAAAAAATCCGGCTTTACCGCTATACGCCAATCACCTTGTTGAACAGAGTTTTTAAGCGAAAAAGAAAGGTTTATGTACAAAGTGTTATTATCTATCATCTTCACATGGCTTTTTCCTCTCTCAATTCCTAATAAATCATACTGTATAGCATCAATAGCTTTACTAAAATTTTTCGGAAAAACATCCTTATTCAACTCAATTTTCTCTTGTACATCCCAATGCTCTTGAGCACAGATGCCTATGTTGGACATTATCATCCAAACAAAAGTTATAATAAATGTGCGTGTGTTCATGATATTATATTTATCAATATAATTAAAACTCTCCCATATCAGCCAATTCAGCCTTCATCAAAAAAACATTATAAGGCATCCACATTGACATCGTAAAATATAAATTATCACCAGTTACCGACAACGGATGAATGTAAGAACCATACAATTGGGCATACTCTCTACCATTAGCAAGCTCATAGGGTTCACTCCATGGGCCAGTTATGTCTTCTGCCGTACGCATAGTTATATTATATCTATCTGCATTGAAATAAGCAATTATCCATTTCTTATGTGTTTCATTATATATAAAAGAAAGTTCACCAACCTTATCTTCTATTAATACTGTTGCCTCATTTTCATTGCCTTTTATCCATTGATTAGTAGAAGCATTCCAATATTCATAAGCTGTCTTATTCTCAATATCTGTTTCATGAAATCGTGCTAATTTAGCATTGCTATCCCTCCCCGTTTGAGTACCTATCATATAAACATATCCATCTTTCTTAAAGTACCCTACCTGACCAAAAAAACTATAAGATGAGAAGGTTATATCTTTACATTTAGCCCATGTCAAACCATTATCAGCCGACTTATATATTCCCGAATAATTTGTAATCCATCCCGTCCAATTTCTCATATTAAAATAATGCACATAATCTATTCCATTAGCACGAATAGCAGCTGTTGGGATAGAAGTCCAATCACCATTACCTGACGAATCTTTTCCTCCATATACTATCTCGCGGGCATACCCTTTATCATCAGTAGCCATATTACTGAATGACAATCCATCTTCTAAATCATTATCCTCCGAGAAAGCCAGCACATTACTACGCCAACTCCCTCCGTTAGGTCCAGGATTAGCCGGATTCGGTTTAAAGTCATACCCAAAAGTATCACCAAAGAAAATTCCATATTTTCCGGGCTGCATCTCCCAAATAATGCCAAGATCTGTTCCTCCTACATTCCATTTTGTCGCAGTATTATTAGGACTTGGAAAGTTTTCTCCATTTATTATACTCCCTGTAACGCGAGCTATACGAGTAACATTACGAATAAAAAAACCCCAACGGTTATCCACATTCAAAGAGAGTTCTTTCGACATATTACCATCTTTGTAAAAGGCAGCCAATACTAGCCGAAAATTCTGTGGATCTGTTTTTTGGATGGTATAATTGAAAATATAATCAGACGTAAGTTCGCTTTGACTTATCTTAGCTGAATAGCTGTCACCTACACTCTTTCTAACCAGCAAATAATCTATGGCATCAATATCCTTAAAATTCAATGTTGTTGATACAATTTTTGTATCCTTATTTGGAATCAAATGAGTATCCAAAGGTATAATTTCATCAATAGGAATATAAGTTTCAGTTTCTTGTTCAGAAGTACAAGAAACAAATAAAAATATAAACGAAGAGAATACTATAAATAATATGTTTTTCATGTCTATTGATTCATTTTTCAATTTATCGTAACCAGATAACCCATTCGCCTTATATCAAATATTAAAATAGAGAGTGAGCTGACTCAGAAAAATACCAGTAAAAGCCCACTCTCTATCATTAACTACAAAAATCCTTCTCGAAACTATTCGACATTAACTATTACACCCTCAGAAGTAACAGTAGATGTACGCCCTGTTTCTTGATTTTCCTCAGTAAAAGTACCTACCAATTTAACGATATAGCGATACTTCTTAGCAGGATCAATAGTGAAAGTATGAGAGGTTTCCTCATTTACCAAGGTTATTCTATCTCTATAAATATTATTTTCCACTATTTGAATCTGTACTGAAATAGGACGTCTGAAGTCTTCTGGAATTACTGCAGGAATACTCCAAGTCAATGTCACTGTAGTAGCATTATCTTGAATATACTGCACATTCTCAGGCGTAGGCATGAAATAATTCAAGCCCTTGTCATCAAGCACATCTCTGTCATAACAGCTGGACAGTGATAACACTACCAACAACATTGTAAAAATGGTTACTATCTTTTTCATAATTTTCTTCTTAATAGTTAAACATTAATATCCCGGATTCTGCGTATAGTTACCCTTTGAATAATTCATTTGTAGTTGGGAAATCGGAAAGTACTCATCACGACCGGCAGTAAAACGAGCATCATTGAACCAATCGAAGCGAGTTCTTTCAATAGCAAAATATTCGTTCATTGTCTTTTCCAACAATCCCCAACGCTGCAAATCAAAGAAACGATGACCTTCGCAAGCAAATTCAAGACGATTTTCCCACATTAAGGCTTTCCATGCAAAGTCCTTAGTCCAATTACAGTTAATACCCGGCTGATAAGTAGCAATATGATAATTCATTGTATATGAACCGTCAGCTTGAGTCAAACGAACCAAACTATTGGCAGCACGAGTACGAATCTGGTTAATATATGGCAGGGCTTCCATTTCTCTATCCAATTGAATCAAAATCTCAGCTTTCCACAGCAACACGTCATCGTAACGAATCATCTTCTTATTCATAGAATTAAATTGCCATCCATCATAAGCAATACAACCACAATCAGGATGTGGCATATCTTTGATGGGTTTCAAGAAACTATAAGTAATCGGATCACGAGTAGCAGTTGAATGGAATAATAAATCAGGATCATACTTCCAAGGCTGTCCAGGAGCTACGATAGTATGGCTAAATCGGGGATCCCATGTATACTTATCAAAGTAAGGCTTAGCGCCAGAATTAACGATATCCAAATTATAAGAACCATCTGAATTTTTAATATATTGACCATAATCATCCTCATTATAATCCTCGAAACGGGGTAAACCGTTTTCATCTGTCTTAAACGCATTAGTCAACGTATAGCTAGCATGGTTAAAGTCACAACACTTAAATACAAAATTACCAGGTTGTGTTTCGGGCCACATCCATGGATGATTCAAACCTTCAGCGCGATTAAATCGACCTGCTGTATGAAAATTATTATCAAGAGCAAATTGTAATTCCCAAATGGATTCTTTAGTAGCATTATCATACTCTACCAAAAAGTTATTACCAAAATCAGATTCCAAACCTACACGACCACCTTCTTGATCAATAATTTTATCAATATAAGGCAAAGCTTCTGCAAGTAATTCCTTATTGATATTTATCACTTGATGACGGTCATCCTGTTCGTAAGCCATATTTAATATTGTCCTAGCAACCATAGCAGTAGCAGCATTACGGCTTACACGACCTTTATCCATCTGATCCAAAGGCAATAATTCCTCGGCCTTTTTAAAATCATCAAGAATACGTTGCCATAAGTAAAGATCATTCCCCTTATCCAATTCACGGTTAGGTACTGCTTCAAAAGCATCTGACATACCTACTACATTCTCATCAATATAGGGTACATATTTCCAAAGTTTTTTCAAACGATACAACGTAAATGAACGGATAAAGAGCATCTCACCCATAAAACTATTCTTATTAGGTAACTCTTCTTCCGTAAAATTTGCCATTCTTTGAATTGCTGTATTACATCTTTGGATAACTTGATAAGAATTATACCAAGTACCATCCAATGCACCAGTATTAGGATTTACATAAGTAAAAAGTGATATGTTACCAAAAGAACCTACAGCATCAGCAACACCACCACCACCTTTGTAGCAGTCATCCGAACGCATAGAACCACTCCACCAATACATATAAGGAGAGGAATCCAATGACCCCATCTCACACATACGGGCATAGGCTGCTGTGACAAAACCTTCTATATCGCTAGGTTTGTTAAGTATATTTTGGTCCAGAACTTGTTTAGGATTGATATCCAAATATGAATCACAACTGCTGACTCCCAATATAGAGCATAGAGCAATTGATAAAGTTATATATTTGCTTTTCATAATAATTTATTAATTAAGTTTAAAAAGAAACATTGATACCGAAATTGAAAGTAAATGGTGTCAGATAATGATAAGAAGGTCTTTCTGGATCGAAACTTGTATATTTGTCATCTCCCCAAAACTTCTTCAAAGTAAATACATTATATGCAGCAGCATACAAACGCAGATTACTCATATGCATTTTTTTGATAAGCTTAGTCGGAAATGTATAACCCAATTCAATATTTCTCAACTTAATGTATGAACCATCTTCTATGAACCAAGAAGAGAATCTTTGTTCTTGATTGGCAGTATTATTCGAGATAGCCGGAATATCAGAATTCGGATTGTCAGGTGACCAACCGCCCAACATACGAGTTGCATGATTTTTCCATGCAGGATTGGTGAAAAGCCAAATATCACTCTCTTTCTTCCAGTCGCTATTTACATCATTACCGAACATACCCTCAAAAAACAAGTTCAAATCAAAACCCTTATAAGCGAAATCAAAATTAAGACCTCCAAAGAAATCCGGATCATAGCAACCTATCCAAGTTCTATCATATGTTTCATTGATTACACCATCACCATCCAAATCCTTGTAGCGAATACGTCCAACTGCTTTACCTGGCTGGTCTGCATGAGCATCAACTTCCTCTTGAGTTTTGAAAATACCATCAGCTACCAAACCATAAGCAGAATTTGGAGAACGTCCTAAAATCAAATCGTGTACACCATCACCAGCATACTTATTGATTACATTGGAAGGAAGGTCAGTCAATTCAGTTTTGTATGTTCCAATATTGGCACTAACAGCCCACTGGAATTCACTGGAGGGGTCACTCTTGAAAGATACTGTAAATTCTACACCTTGGTTATTCATACTAGCACCATTAACCCAAGGTTCACCACCTTCACCCATTGCTGCGATATATGGAGTCTGGACTAAGATATCATTTGTTTTCTTATAGTAATAGTCAAAAGAACCAGTCAAACGTTGATTGAAAAATCCAAAGTCAACGCCGAAGTCTGTTTGTTTGGTTGTTTCCCATTTCAAATCAGGGTTACCAATCCAAGTTCTTCTATAGCCAGACTGCAAAGCGCCGGTTGCTTGTCCCTTAATAGGATATGCAGTATCAAAATAATTAGTAGTAAATGGAGTAGTTGTGTAACCACGAGGTAATCCTTGTACACTACCATTCGTACCCCAACTGAAACGAATTTTCAGATCAGACAACCAGTCCGCATCTTCCATAAAAGCTTCATCCTTAATTCTCCAACCAGCAGAAAATGCAGGAAATACACCATAACGATTATTGACACCAAACAAAGAAGAACCATCACGACGTACAGTTGCAGACAACAAATATTTACCAGCATATGAATAATTGGCCTTAGCAAAAAGAGAGAAATAAGTATATTCATCAGCAGAACTACTTACATCAATTTCATCACCGGTAGCAACACTAAGACCGGCAAAATCACGATCTTCCAAATAAAGTCCTTCTCTACTTGCATAAAAACCTTCTTGTACATAACGGGTAAACTCACTACCAAATACAGCATCAATATGGTGTTTTCCAAAACTTTTATTATAGGACAAAGTATTAGTCCATACATAATTTAACGGATGGGACTGGTTATTTCTTACATAATTTTTATCATTGCCTCTAAAACCTGTCTCCACATAAGCCCCATCTACTGTTCTACTATAAGAGTTACCATAATTTATACCAAACTGAGTTCTAGCAGATATACCATTCCAAATATTCAAATCTGCAAAAACATTACCAATAATTTTCACATAATTATTGATATTATCTTTACCCATAGTCATTTTACGTACTGGATTATCAAAATCATCAAGTCCTGCAGGTCCTGCCCAATTACCATTTACATCATAAACAGGAACCATAGGTGGCATAATCATAGCCAAAAAGGTTTCCCATTGACTTTTATACTGCAAATAAGAAATAGCTAAGTTTTCTCCTACTTTCAAACGATCTTTAATCAAACTATATTCCGTATTAGCACGTACAGAATATTGTTTGAAAAAAGAATGAATTTGTGTACCTTGGTTGTTAGTATACCCTAATGAAAACAAACTTTTAGCTTTATCCGAACCATTAGAAATAGTCAACTGATGATTTGTAGAAACTGCTGTACGGAAAATCTCATCCATCCAATTTGTATCAGTTGCTTTTACCAATTGATTATTATCCAAATATTCTTTCATTTTCATATTATCCAATACCAGCATTCCATTATCACCTCTATGATACTCATACTCAAAGCCATTGGGTAATAATAGGCCTGAGCCATAAGCCCACTCATCATAAGCAGCAGCGCGGAAGGCAGCAGTACCCCATTCTGTGGCGTTCATCATTTCCGGTCTATTTATTATAGAACTTACAGAAACACTACCATTATAGTCAATGGTAGTCTTACCAGCTTTACCTTTTTTAGTTTGGACTAAAATCACACCACCAGAAGCACGTGCACCATAAATTGAGGCAGAAGCAGCATCTTTCAATACCTGAATAGATTCAATATCTCCTGAATTTATGTCACGTAGATTCAGACCTTCAGCTGGCATACCATCCAATACAATTAATGGAGTAACAGCTCCAGACAAAGAAGAAAGACCACGAATTTGAATGCCTATATCTTCTGCAGGATTACCGCCATTGTTGCTAATTTTCACACCGGCCATCTTACCCTGCATAGCTTTCATAACGTTAGCGGAAGTCTTCTTGATGTCTTTTGAATCCGCCAATGCAACCGATCCGGTTAAGTCAGCTTTTTTCTGAGTCATATAACCAGTGTATACAACGACTTCAGACAACATCGTAGCATCACTTTTCATAATAACATCCAAAGATTTCAAGCCTTTAACAGAATATTCTTCTGTTTTTTGACCAATATAAGAAAAGACTAACACAGCATTATCAGAAGGTATTCTTATCGAATATTTTCCCTCCACATCAGTAGTTGTACCTATAGTAGTTCCTTTAACGACAACATTTACCCCAATAAGAGGTTCATTAGTCCCTTCTTCCAGAACTGTTCCTTGTATTACTCTCGCTTGTTGAATCTCATTAGAAGTATCTACGCCATGCTCAGATACTTGAATAGATCCATTTGTCCCCGATGCAGCGGTTGCAAGGGGCAAATTATCCCCTGCATACACTGCAAATGATAGCATTGATGCCAATGCTATGAAACCATTCCTTTTAAAAGAAATCCTCATAATACTTTGATTTAATAGTTAATAAAAAAACAACGTAATTTTAAATATCGGGTATACCCAATTTTACCATCTTGGAATTTCCAAATCGTCCTTACTCGG